>LULL01000570.1_pt1 | contig 10716 bp, 7 predicted proteins | sample 728161 | NCBI WGS metagenome assembly LULL01 (sample SAMN03860290, study PRJNA289734) | marine metagenome | biome: seawater column; feature: ocean; material: water; isolation source: Red Sea water column Station 149 - depth 500m | place: Saudi Arabia: Red Sea | collected 2011-10-15 | depth 500 m
GGTTTTTCTGATGAAATGCAAAAAGATAAAACGTTTTGTCCACATTGTGGAGTAAAATTGTAATGATTTAAGCATGATTAAATTTTCAAGAAGGATAAATCCCTGGGTTTATTACCAGGTTTCAACCCAGGGACGGACATCGATTTCGAATGTCCACGCGCTTCTTTTCTGGCTGTGAATTGCCCAATAAGTTTCAGCAATGTCATCAGGCTGTAGCAGCCCATCTTTAGGCCGTTCCTTAACCATCTCCGGGAATCTTTCTCTAGTCCACTCAGTATCAATAGGACCATCTATCACCACGTGGGCAACATGAATGTTTTTCGGCATTAACTCCTTTGCCATACTCTGTGCGAGCGCGCGCAGTGCATGCTTGCCACCAGCAAATGCTGAAAATCCTTTACTTCCCCTGACGCTTGCTGTTGCTCCGGTAAAAAGCATAGTACCACACTCTCGCTCGACCATGCGGCGGGCTACTTCACGGCCTGTCAGAAAACCTGCCAGGGCGCACATCTCCCAAACCTTTGTGTAAACACGAGAAGTTGTTTCGAGGACTGGAAACATTACATTGCCGCCAATGTTAAACACGAAAACCCCAATGGGGCCGATTTCATTCTCAACCCAGTCAATCAGTTCAACCACCTGTTCCTCTTTGCGCGCGTCACTGTGTATACCGGTGGCTTTTCCTCCGGAATCTTCAATCTGCTTTACGAAACTGACAATGTCACCTCTTCTGCGTGTTCCTACAGCGTGAAAGCCCTCTTTCGCAAAACGTCTTGCGAGAGCACTGCCCAGATAGTCTCCCGCTCCAATTATCAGCACAACTTGATCTTTACTCATGCTTCATCCTCATTTATTAAATGTAACTGATTCTATTGCAGCTTTTTTCCCTGCTATATATCTCAGAAAGCAGTGTTAACAGTGTTTTAACTAAAACAGGTATAATCAAGCTTTGTGACAAAGAGAAGAGCAATAAAGGAAGAGCGTTAATTTTGAAAGGACTCAATTTTCAAATGTTATGGAAATACCTGGTAGTTTTATACCATACAAGTTAGTTGTCCAATTTTGGCCAGCATTAATCGAAAGAGCATCTGTCAATGTGCCTGTAGTAACCAACTCACCAGACTGCAGAGGTTCTTGTTCTGAATATCTGTTGATAACTTGAAGTAAATACAAAACGGACTTCAGAGGACTGCCTAGCACGTTGGAGCCTCTGCCTTGCGCACACAAATCTCCATCGCATGACAAACTGATTTTGAAATTTTCAAGATCTGATAATACTTCTTGCCCGAGATTATTTAACTCCTGTGGTTCACCTACGAACAGCTTTGCATGTAGACCGGAATTTACAATTGTATCTGCTGTTTTGAATTCCCAATTAGGAAAATGAGACTGCACTATCTCAATCCCGTGAGCTATCCAGTCAATACAGCCTAAAATTTCTTCAGGTTCAGCTTCCAATGGCGGTGTAGAGCAGAAGTGCAAGACGATCTCCGGTTCAATCTTCGGTTCAGAGAATCCTTTAATATTGCACTTTGTATGCTGGCAGTTCAGCCGCACGACCGTCGTATCGTAAATGTAGGCCCAAATAGGTTCAGAAACGTTATAAACTGACCACAACTTTGTATTTGTGAATCCAATTTTTCGACCAATCGGCTTTGCTCCCTCGTTTATCCTCATCTCGTGAATTAAATTTGCCACAGCATAGGCCTTTGCATTACCAAAGTCTTTATTCAAAGATGTAAGCGGGACAATTTGTTTGCAATGATCCTGTGCGTACTTCAAATCATTAGCAATTGCTTGAAGATTTAATCCCTTTCCTTCGATGTGATTTCCTGAGCGAACATCGTTTTGAAAGAATTTTTGACTTTGATTTGAAAAGTTGTTCTTAGTCATAATTGATTTTCAATACTTTTACTAATCCATGTTTTGCTACTTTCATAGCAGTTTCACAATGAAAGAAAAAGACTATGTGCTATGAATGTAACTAACTGATATTATGGGGATCCAGTTGGGATTTGTACCCCGAACCTGGTGATTGGTAATCCGTGTACTGTATGTTATAGTGATTGCTTTTGAAAGCAGTTAAATAATATACTTCCGTATCTTAACCCTCCTTGTAACTTATTCCAAGTGTTACTGAATAGTACTGAATATTATGGCTGATTGACACCTGTATGGACACCTAAAAAAGTCCCTGATTTATACCCCTGAATGATCGGCTTAGGCGAGCTGATTTTCTACATTATTATCAGTATTTCCCCAAAAAATGATTCACCTTCAGTTTCCTCGTGTGTGCGTGTAGTGGATTTTTCTTGCAGTCAATACCACAGGTTGGCATTATTAAATGTAATTTCATAACTCAAAATTAATTACTCTCACATAAAGTACTAATAATTCATAAAGGTATTAAAACCAGAGGTAAGACAAATAATAATTTGGCTCAGGGAATGGTTATTCAATTAATTCGAGTAAAATATGATCAAGATATTCAACTCGACTGTCTCATGTTTTGTCGTGTCGTCCCGAACGTATGTGAAAGATATTGTAATATATCAACACTTTATCAGATCTTTCCCTTCGGTCGAGTTTACAAGCAGTAGACATCAATATCAGTATCTTATGAGAACTCGTGACTCACGAGATATGCAAAAGTGTTTGAGTGAAAAGCTAAAATTATAATAAAACAAGTTGTTCTAATTACCACTGACTCCTGAATACTATATACTATTGCGAGTCTTGTTCAAGAACTGCCGTCAAACCATCCACAACATCATCTAAAAGGACGAAATGCATCATCATCAAAGCGGACGCCACTTTTTGCAGATTCCCGGACCAACCAATGTTCCGGACCGTATTCTCCGTGCCATTGAACGGCCTACCATTGACCACCGTGGTCCGGAGTTCAAAGGACTGGGGTTCGAGGTTCTGGAAGGAATCAAAGAAGTTTTCCAGACTAAACAGCCGGTGATAATCTATCCTGCTTCCGGGACAGGAGCCTGGGAAGCCGCGCTGGTTAATACACTTTCGCCCGGAGACAAGGTGCTGATGTACGACACGGGGCACTTTGCCAGCACATGGCACAAGCTGGCAGAAAAGCTGGGACTTGATGCCCAGCTGCTTCCCGGCAGTTGGCGGGAGGGCGCAAAGCCGGAAGTAATCGAGCAGGTTTTGGTTGATGACAAGAACCAAACCATCAAAGCCGTGTGTGTGGTTCACAACGATACAGCAACCGGAATCACCTCTGACATCCCGGCAATTCGAAAGGCCATCGACAGTGCCGTTCACCCTGCCCTTTTCCTGGTAGATACGATTTCTTCGCTGGCATCCATCGACTACCGGCATGATGAATGGGGTGTGGATGTAACTGTAGGCGGTTCACAGAAGGGTTTGATGCTGCCTCCGGGTTTGAGCTTCAACGCAATTAGCGAAAAGGCGCTTTCCGCCTTTGAAAAAGCCAAACTGCCGCGCTCTTACTGGGAATGGCAGGACATGCTCGAGGCCAACAAGCAGGGAGTATTTCCTTTCACTCCCGCAACCAACCTGCTTTATGGCCTGCGGGAATCTATCCGGATGCTGCTTGAGGAAGGACTTGATCAGGTGTTTTCAAGACACAGGAGGCTCGCTGAAGCAGCACGCGCTGCTGTTCAGGCATGGGATCTGGAACTGAATGCACTCATCCCCAGTGAATACAGCAACTCGCTCACCGCAGTCGTGATGCCTGAAGGACATGACGCGGATGCATTCCGCAAGGGGGTGCTGGAGTGTTTCAACGTCTCTCTGGGCAACGGGCTTGGACGTCTCAACGGCAAGGTCTTTCGCATTGGTCACCTGGGCGATTTCAACGAACCGATGCTGCTCGGCACATTGGGCGCCATCGAAATGGGATTGGATCTGGCTAAAGTCCCTCATCGCCCTGAAGGCGTGCGTGCCGCGATGAGTAACCTTGTGGAAAACAACCGCTGAGTGCTGTCCGGATTGAATCGATGGTCAGTTTAGAATAATCTGGGCTAACAGCAATTAAATGCACTCGATCATCAAGAAATGCACCAGTTTCGCAGCAGACTGATCGGATGCAGCGCCATACGTCCGGAACCGTGCTCAATCTGGTGGCGGCAGCTGGTTCCACACGCGGCTATATGATCACCAGCTGCAACCTGACGGATTCGGGGCAGCAGCGAGAGTTCGGCCATTTGTATGGAAACCTCGTAATTTTCGGCCTGATAGCCGAACGACCCTGCCATTCCGCAGCAGCTTGAGGGAATGGTCTCTACCTCAATTTCGGGAACACTTTGCAGCAACTTGACGGTGCTGTCCATTGCGTCAAATGCTTTTTGGTGGCAGTGCCCGTGCAGCAAGACTTTTTCTGATTCTGTAGTTTTGAATTTGAAATTCAGCCGTCCCACCTGATGTTCCGCCAGCAGATAGGACTCCAGTAATTGAACATGATCAGCAAGTTCCTGGGACTGCTTTCCCGGAAGCAGAGAGGGCAGTTCATCCTTGATTGTGAACACGCACGACGGTTCCAGCCCGACGATGGGCACGCCACGCTCAACGTAAGGCGACAAATTTTCCAGCAATCGGGCCGCTTCTTGTTTGGCTTCGTCAATCAATCCGGAGGATAGAAAAGTGCGACCGCAGCAAAGGCGGTGCTGTTTGTTGACAGCTCCGGACACAATAACTTTCCGATCATCTGCTTCCAGCACAGCCAGTCCATCCCGCAGGACGTTTGGCTCGAAGTAAGTATTGAAACTGTCAGCGAACAGAACCACTTCCGGACCAGTGGTTTTGTTTGAGATCTCTTCCGGACTGAATGGTTTTGAGTGCCATTTTGGCAGTTCGCGTTTGCCGCTGAGTCCGAGCAGTTTTTCTGAAATACCGGAGAGTCCGGGAATCATGTCACGCAAGTTCGCCAGTCCACCGAACTTCGAGACCTGTGGAGCATAGCGGGGCATATAGGCAAACAGTCTTTCCCGTAGCGAAATACCGTGTTTCCGATGATAATGGTATAGGAATTCAGTTTTCATGCGGTTCATGTCCACGCCTGTGGGACATTCCCGCCGACACGCTTTGCAGCCAACACAGAGCTGCATGGTTTCATACATTTCCGGAGAAGAAAACGCCTTCTTCCCCAACTGTCCGGATAAGGCGAGTCGCAGCGCGTTGGCGCGTCCGCGGGTGAGATGTCGCTCGTCCATGGTTACTCGGTAGGATGGGCACATCACCTCTGTGTTGAATTTGCGGCAGGCGCCGTTGTTGTTGCACATTTCCACCGCACGGTCAAATCCACCCCATTCGGACCAGTCAAGTCCGGTTGGCATATTGGATTGCTGGTAGTCCGGACTGTAACGGAAAAGGCCGCGGTCATCCATCCTGGAAGGCTGCACGATCTTGCCCGGATTCAATAAATCACAGGGATCGAATATTTTCTTGATTTCCTCGAATGCTTTCACAAGACGTCTGCCGAACATCACTTCGTGGAACTCCGAGCGCACCAGGCCGTCCCCGTGTTCTCCGGAATGCGAGCCCTTATACTCCCGTACGATTGCAAAGGTTTCTTCCGTGATCGCCCGTAGCTGCTTGGCGCCTAATTCCTGCTTCATGTTTAGGACAGGGCGAACGTGCAGGCAGCCCACGGAGGCATGCGCATACCATGTTCCGGTGGTGCCGTACTTCGCGAAAAGTTCGTTGAGGCGGCTGGTATATTCCGCAAGGTCTGTCAATTCCACCGCGCAATCCTCGATACAGGAAACCGGTTTGCCGTCGCCTTTCATGGACATCATGATGTTGAGTCCTGATTTGCGCACATCCCAGACTTCCTTCTGGAATCCCGGATCAATTGCTTCCACTACTGAATCTGGAAAACCGTGCGCCGACATCAATTCGTCCAGTTCACGCAGCTTGAGTTTGAGAGGATCAAACTCTGTTCCCGCAAACTCAACCAGCAGCAGCGATCCCGGCTTGCCTTTCACAAATCGTTTCAGTTTCTGCTGAAACTGCGGGATCTCGGCGGCAAGTTCGAGCATCGTCTGGTCCACCAGTTCCACCGCGTCTGGACCCAATTCAACGAGGTGCTGAGTAGTTGACATTGCTTCGTAAAAGGTTGGGAAGTGACAAACGCCAAGCACCTTGTGTTCCGGAATCGTTTGGAGATTGAGATGAATTTTATTGGAAACCGCGAGGGTACCTTCTGAACCTACCAGCAGATGTGCCAGATTAAGCGAAGACCTTGCCTCTGAGGTCAATACATCCAGATTGTAGCCGCCCACACGGCGCTGCACTTTGGGAAAGCGTTTGGCCACTTCTTTGGTTTCGCGGGTTCCAAGTTCCAGCAGCTGACTCACCATTTGCTGCTGCCATTCCGGAGCAGCGGAGGCTGTTCCGTTTCCCAATTCAGCAAAGTGCATTTGGCTGCCATCCGCGAGCACAGCGTTCACGGCCAGTACATTATCCACCATCTTGCCGTAACGGATTGATCGAGCGCCGCAGCTGTTGTTGGCTGTCATTCCGCCAATGGTCGCCCTGCTGCTGGTGGAAACATCAACGGGAAAGAACAGCTTGTGTGGCTTGAGCAAAGCATTCAGCTGGTCGAGCACGATTCCGGGTTGAACCACTGCCTGACGTTTTTCCGGATCAAGCTTAATGAGGCGGTTGAGATGCTTGCTGACATCAACGATGATGCCTTCGCCTACGGTTTGACCACACTGCGAGGTGCCACTGCCCCGCATTGTCACCGAAACACCGTTGTCGTTTGCGATACTGAGGGTGGCAAGCACGTCCTCCTCTGTTTCAGGCACCACAACGCCCAGCGGTTTGATTTGGTAGATCGAAGCGTCGGTGCTGTAAAGTCCACGTGAAAACTCATCAAACAGTACTTCAGCAGTCGTTTCCTTCCGCAGACGTTTTGCCAATGAGGAGTCTTGTGTTGAATTTCTTATCATCTAAGAGACATGTCAGGTTGAAAAGCAGATCTATTTTAAATACTCAGTCACAGTTCTTCTAATACAACTGCGAGTGTTATGTTCAAGTATGAAAAAAGGAAATGTTCACATCTTTCCGGATGACTTGGCGAATGATGATACGGACAATTCGACTGCATCTTTTTGCGCCATGACGCAGGTACTGGGGTTACTCACAGGAGAAGATGGGGTTAGTTTGCCTTTTGTTCTGTTAGAGCAACTTCTTGACCATAAGATATCTCAAGTGTACGATCAACAGGTTCATGAAATTATTTAAACTTATACCACTTATTTAATAAATTTTTATCAGGAGGTCCTATTACCTTGGCAACAGTATCTAGATACAATTTATGAGCAAGTGGAAGTTTCGAAGCAATTTGTGATGAAGTATGTAGATTAAATTCATCATTTTGACCTCCCACTAAATAAAAATAATTCCACTCAGCTAATATTACCCAATATGCAAATTCTTGAGCCGTTACCTTTGCATAACCTTTACGGTCACGATTAAGTAAATCTGAATAACTAGATATATTATAATGCCCCTTATCGACTGCTTCTTGCATCGCTAAATTAATTGGAGAATCCTTTTTATCCCAACGCCATTCATCGGGGAAAGCATAATAAAAACCAACAGTGGTAATTGTATGTAATAGATGTTCAACAATTTCATTAGCTTGTCTGTGAATTTCGTGATTTTTTTCTTTCTCCCAAATAAAATCAACGTGATTATGCTGATATTTGCCTCTTCGTGGACAACAATCAAAACCACGGTTGAAATCAGGACTTATTAAACCAATCCGCTGATACACATAAAATTTTTGAAGAGTTTTAAGAAAATGTTTTTGAATAATTGGATCAATTATTTTTTTTGCATCAAACATAGATTCGTATATTAACGCTACGTCTTTTATAAAAGTATCTGAGACTCTTTCTAAGGAAAATATTCTAAGGCTAATTGTATCAATATATCTTGTATAAGGTTTAAATTTATTTTCACTTATTAATGATCCTTTCTTATAAAGCGGACCATAGCCATCCTTCCATTCTCCTTCATAACTACTTCCATCAGAATAAGTTTCTGTTCCTTGACCATCTTGTTTACCATCCTTAAATTCCCCTTCATACTTTCTTCCATCAGAAAAAGTTAATGTACCTTGACCATGCCGTTTTCCGTCTTTCTTCTCACCTACGTAAACACCTTTTTCTGCACACCCTAACAAAAACACAGATAACAAAATATGAATTACAATTTTCAGATTTTTCATTTCAATTCTCTGGTTTGGAAAATTTATGGGAAATGTTCTATCTCTCCCATTGAATGTAATAAGTAACATGAATGTTTCTAATTTTGCAAAATATTTTAGTATACAAAATGTGAAGATTTTACTTGGAGTGTGTCTGACTTTGAAGAATTAGTGGGGTTTACTTACACGAGATGATGGGTTGGTTTTTTTCTTATGGAGTTTTGCTGCAATTGTTTCAGGAACTATTATATTGAAAATCTAAATATGAGAAATACTATTGGTGATTTTGTTATCTCATAGTTGTAATTAAGTGTATATCCACTGTATAACCAATTTGCATTTCCTTTTAAATAATCTAATGGGTAACTCATACCTAGCCCAAAAAGCATTTCATCTTGTATTTCCATACCAGTAAAAATACTTGGCTCAAGCATAAAACCGAGACTTGAAGAAGCGTTAGGACTTAATTCGGGATGATCTATTTCTACTGTAACTAAATTAAATCCAGCTGCAATTTGTCCCTCCAATAGGAAATTATCATTACTATACAAAGTATGATCATAACGAATATAGGGTGTGTTCTCTTTCACTTTTATTGAATAATATGATGTTGCTGTAGAATCTTTCCCGTTATGCTCACTCATACGGATTCCCCATGAAATTCCATGAGCTGCAATATACACAAATCTAATGTCATTTCCTTCAAGATCAGCTTCTCCTTCTCCAGAAGCCGAAAGCCATGTCAAATCTGAACTTAATTTATATTTACTGTTTACACCTACATCCAGTTCTAGTCCTGAAGTAAACTTTTCAGGAATCTTGTTTGATTCAGTGCTTGTTACTTGCTCAGTCAACGCACCCTCAGCTATTTTGTCCTGTAAGGCCCACAATTCATAGTTTTTGTACTGTTTTAATTCTTCCTTGATATTCTTTAACCCCTGATCCGTCAAAAGTTCAAACTTCCTTGAATAGTTAACCATTCGTGTTGTCCCTATTAATTTTTGAGAATATCTTAATTTATAGGGATAAATCAGAACCTTTCCCTCTTCCAGAAAAAATGGACGATGCTGCATTCTCTCGGTATTTGGATTTACATTTCTGACGTTGATAGGATTTTCAGTCATTGAAAAAAGACGATGTTCACCAGGGGAGAGTCCACTGACGATGGTTAAACTATTTCCATCTTGTTGTAAATTCGATCTTACACTGAATAATTGATCATTTTGTGGAGAATTGTTCCCGTACCAAGAATCCGAATCTGGTTTGCTTTGAAAATTAAATATATAGAATTGATTTTATCTCTTTAGATGGTTTGGGTAATTGCTTTGCACAGCTGGCAATTATGACAGTCGATACAATGGCCAGAAATGTTTTCAAATATCTCATTTCGAAGTTCAGAATGTAGAAAAGTGAAAGTTGCAAAATTTCAAACCGCATTGACAAATACTTTGCATCTATACTAGTTCATTATATTAAACAAATGTTTCTTTAAAATGGATATTATACATATTTTTTAATTTGACAAGATTTTTTTCTTTAGAGTTGTAATGACAATAATAAAGGGATTTTACTTGGAGGGTGTCTGACTGTGAAGAATTATTGGTGGTTGCTCGCAGGAGGTTGAAGCTAATGAATTGATAAAATGGCTCGACAAAAAGGAAGAAAAGTCAGGAACTATGGACACCAAGGCATTATAGTGAAAAGTCAGATTCTCTGTAACCCGTTGGTATTTGTGGCGCACCAGACAGGACTTGAACCTGTAACCTACTGATTAGAAGTCAGATGTACTGGGTAAACAGGGATAGACTGCAACAAATAAGGATAATAAAATCAATATGATATAAGTTAAAATATATTAGGGGATATTCCGCAATATGGCCGGTTTTTGTAAGCTAGTGGCACAAAATTGGCACAAAAATTTGCCCTCGTGCGTGCATGTAGTGATTATTCTTGCGGTCAATATCACATATCGGCTAACCAAGAAGAGATTCTATGAATAGGTGTTTCATTTAAATATAACTCCACTCAAAACTCTACCTTTTCTGTATCCGTATTTATAATAAATTGTTCAGTTAAAACGCAAACCATTCTTATATTCCCCTACAAACTTCTTATCAAAAAAAAATCTGTACCTTGTACATGATATTTCCATCCTTCCGTTCTCCTGCATATTTTTTCCACTAAAATAATGAAGCTAGATATCAATCTAAAAAGTTGCTTCACTGGTTCTGTTGTTTGCAGCAAAAACTTAAAAATAATTTTGTATTAATTTGAAAAGATCATTTTACTGAATTGTATCTCCAGTGTTACTTGTATGATCACTCAATTGATTGATTGCATTGAAACCACTAGAATTATCGAAAGTAAAGACAGTCCAGAGACTACCATTATCGTTTGGAACATTATAGGTAGTCACAGTATTATTAAAGTAAACTGTGACAGTAGTGCCAGATTTAGATAAATTGTCAGGACTAGTAAGACCCTTGTTAGAGTAATCATGTACACTGTAACGA
>LULL01000498.1_pt1 | contig 10703 bp, 8 predicted proteins | sample 728161 | NCBI WGS metagenome assembly LULL01 (sample SAMN03860290, study PRJNA289734) | marine metagenome | biome: seawater column; feature: ocean; material: water; isolation source: Red Sea water column Station 149 - depth 500m | place: Saudi Arabia: Red Sea | collected 2011-10-15 | depth 500 m
GGCCTACCGTGCGGGTGGCGGGTTCGAACCCGTCATCGACAACTCATCCAGAGGATCCGAGGGACCTGGCCCGTCGACGATCCGCCAACCGACCCGCCGGTACCGACCGTCGGGCACGGTGGCAACGCCAGGGACGATGAGGAGGGCACCATGCCTGACCAGACCGTCTCCGACCCCTACGCGGACATCGACCCCTTCGGCCGGGCCGTGGTGGCCTACGACCTGCCCGCCAGCGAGGTCGACGTGCTGCCCGGGACGCTGTCGTGCTTCCGGGACGCCGTCACCGGCTTCGACGTGCTCCTCGCCGGCGACGACCCGGCCTCGCGGGTCTTCGAGCCGGAGCACATGTTCGAGTAGCGGTGCCCGCCTACTCGATCCGCAGGCCCGAGATCGCCCGGCTCACCACCAGTTGCTGGATCTGTTCGGTGCCCTCGAAGATGTCGTGGATCTTGGCGTCCCGGTGCCACCGCTCGACGGGGTACTCCCGGGTGTAGCCGTAGCCGCCGAGGATCTGGATGGCCCGCTCGGTCACCCACGTCGCCACCCGACCCGCCTTGAGCTTCGCCATCGACCCCTCGGCGTTCACGAACGCCCGCTGCTTGCCGAGCCAGGCCGCCCGCCAGATCAGGGCACGCGTGGCCTCGATCTCTGTCGCCATGTCGGCCAGCATGAAGGCGATCCCCTGGTTCATGATGATCGGGCGGCCGAAGGCGTGCCGCTCCTTGGCGTACTCCAGCGAGTACTCGTAGGCCGCCCGGGCGATGCCGATGGCCTGCGCACCCACAGCGGGGCGGGTCGCCTCGAACGTCTGCATGGCGGCCTGGGCGTTGCCGGGCTTGCCCTCCCTCACGCGGGCGAGGCGCTCGTCGAGCTTCTCCTTGCCGCCGAGCAGGCAGCGGCCCGGAACCCGCACGCCGTCGAGCACCACCTCGGCGGTGTGACTGGCCCGGATGCCGTGCTTCTTGTACTTCTGGCCCTGGGAGAGGCCGGGGGTGCCGGGCGGGACGACGAACGAGGCGTGGCCCTTGGCCCGCAGCTCGGGGTCGACCACGCCGACGACGACGTGGACGTCGGCGATGCCACCGTTGGTGATCCAGGCCTTGGTGCCGTCGAGCACCCACTCGTCGGTCGCCTCGTCGTACACGGCTCGGGTGCGGTAGCCGGCCACGTCGGAGCCGGCGTCGGGCTCGCTGCCACAGAAGGCACCCAGCTGGAGGTCGTCCGCCGAGCCGTAGCACTGGGGCACCCACTCCATCACCTGCTCGTCGGTGCCGGAGGCCATGATCCCGGCGGCGGCCAGGCCCGAGCCCATGATCGCCATCCCGATCCCGGCGTCGCCCCAGAAGAGCTCCTCGATGGCCAGGGGCAGCGTGAGGCCGCTCTTGTCGTTCATGGTGGCGTTGGCCAGGAACTCCCAGCCGTAGAGGCCGATCTGGGCGGCCTGCTCGACGATCGGGTACGGGAACTCCTCCCGCTCGTCCCACTCCTCGGCGGCCGGCCGGACCACGTCCTCGGCGAAGCCGTGGACCCAGTCGCGGAGCTGGATCTGTTCGTCGTTCAGCTGGAGGGAGAATTCGTCCATGGGGGGAGCCTCGCGCGTCGTGGGCTGGGGTTACGGAGTGGGCTGGGGTTACGGACCGGAGGTTACCGGAGGGTAATAACAATGGCGGAGTCGGCCGGTCCCCCTCAGCGTCCCAACAGGTCCCGGGCCACGTCCTCGTAGAGCGAACCCGTGAGCCGCAGCGACTCGAGGTCGATGCGCTCGTCGTTGCCGTGGAAGCGGCTGGCGAAGTCGCCCGAACTGATGTCGGGACTGAGGAGGCCGGCGCCGTAGGCAACGGCCCCGAGCTCCCGAAACACCTTGGCGTCGGTGGCCCCCACGATGAACTGGGCGGTCAGCCGGGCGTCGGGGAAGTGGCGGTTCGTCGCCCGCTGCAGCGAGTCCCACAACGGGGTGTCGATCCGGCTGATGGTCGCCGGGCCCGTGATGACCGGCGACACCTCGACCTCGCCCGTCAGGTCGCCCAGGGCCGCATCCAGGTGCGCCTGCACCGAGGCGTCGTCCTCGCCCGGCAGCGTCCGGATGTCGACGTCGAGCACCACCCGGTCGGGGATCACGTTGGTCTTGCCGTCCATCTCCACGTTGTTCACCGAGAACGTGGTGTGCGTGCAGGCGTGCAGGTGGCCGGCCGCCCCGAGGCTCGGAAACGACTCGAGGAACTCGTCGATACGGCCCGGGTCCAGGAGCTGCTCCTTCATCTCGTCGGGCAGGCCCATGCCGGCGACCTGCGAGTGCCAGAGCTCGTGGAACCGGGGCGGCGGCCGGTAGTCGGCGATCCGCTGGGCCACCGCCGCCGCCTTGACGAGGGCGTTGTCCTTCCGGAACGGCATCGACCCGTGCCCCGGCGTGCCCCGAACCGTGAGGCGTCGCCAGGCGATGCCCTTCTCGCCCACGTTCATGGCGACCGCCGGCGCACCGGGCGGCCCGGTGTGGAGCCCGCCGTTCTCGGTCAGCACGTAGTCGGCCCGGATGGCGTCGGTCTCGTTTTCGGCCATCCAGTGGGCGCCGTGGAGGCTGCCGTGCTCCTCGTCGGCGACGGCGAAGAAGACCAGGTCGCCCCGCGGGGTGAAGCCGGACTCGGCGAGGCGCCGGAACGCCACCGCCTGTGCCGCCGTCAGGTTCAGCATGTCGACGGCGCCACGGCCCCACACCTCGCCGTCCACGAGCTCGCCGCCGAACGGGTCGCGGGTCCAACCTTCCGGGTTGACCGGCACCACGTCGGTGTGGCCCATCAGGCACAGCGACGGCGCCTCCGGGTCGGAACCCTCGATCCTGGCCACCAGCGACACCCGGCCCGGTGCGGGCTCGAACCGCTCGAGGTCGTAGCCCGTGCCCCGGAGGCCGGACCGCCGAGCCTCGGACAAGAACCCCTCGAGGGTGTCCGCGTTGCGGACCTCCTGGCCGGACTCGGGTGTGCCGTCGTTGACGCAGGCGTTCCGGATCAGCACCTGGAGCAACTCGAGGGTCTGGCCCGTGGCAGCGTCCATTCCCCAAACCTACGGCAGGGCCAGCCTCGACCTCGCACGGGTAACCTCGGCTGGCGATGCTCTCCGAACCCGGACCCCTCCCCGCCCCGCGCATTCCCGACAAGCCCTCGCTCGAGGGGCTCGAGACGCGCTGGGACGCCGCCTGGGAGGAGGCCGACACGTTCCGGTTCGACCGGACGAAGCCCCGCGACGAGGTGTTCTCGATCGACACCCCTCCCCCGACGGTGAGCGGCTCGCTCCACGTCGGGCACGTGTTCTCCTACACCCACACCGACACCGTCGCCCGCTACCAGCGCATGGCCGGCAAGGAGGTCTTCTACCCGATGGGGTGGGACGACAACGGCCTACCCACCGAACGCCGGGTCCAGAACTACTACGGGGTGCGCTGCGACCCGAGCCTGCCCTACGACCCCGACTTCGAGGCGCCCGCAGACGCGGGCGACCCCAAGGCCATCAAGAAGCGTGGCGACCTCGACATCAGCCGCCGCAACTTCATCGCCCTCTGCCACGAGTTGACGCTCGAGGACGAGAAGGCCTTCGAGGCCCTGTGGAGGCACCTGGGCCTGTCCATCGACTGGACCCAGACCTACGCCACGATCGACGACCGCTGCCAGCGGGTCGCCCAGCGGGCGTTCCTGCGGAACCTCGAGCGGGGCGAGGCCTATCAGGTCGAGGCCCCGTCACTCTGGGACGTCACCTTCCGCACCGCCGTCGCCCAGGCCGAACTCGAGGACCGCGAACGCCCCGGTGCGTACCACCAACTGAAGTTCGGGCTCACCGTCGGCGCCACCTCGCACCTCGGCGAACCGCACCTCCTCATCGCCACGACCCGTCCCGAACTCGTGGTCTCTTGCGTCGCCCTCGTGGCCCATCCGGACGACGAGCGCTACCAGCCGCTGTTCGGCACCACCGTGACGACGCCCGTGTTCGGCGTCGAGGTGCCGATCCGGGCCCACCACCTGGCCGACCCCGAGAAGGGCACCGGCATCGCCATGATCTGCACGTTCGGCGACACCACCGACGTGACCTGGTGGCGCGAACTCGACCTGCCGGTCCGGGCGGTCGTCAACCGGGAGGGCCGCTTCCAGCACGACCCACCGACGGGGGTCGAGTCCGACATGGCGCGCGCCGCCTACGCCCGGCTGGCCGGCAAGACCGTGTTCTCGGCACAGCAGGAGATGGTCGAGATCCTCCGCGAGTCCGGCGACCTGGTCGGCGAGCCCGAGGCAATCACCCACCCGGTCAAGTTCTTCGAGAAGGGGGACAAGCCGCTCGAGATCGTGACCAGCCGCCAGTGGTACATCCGCAACGGCGGCCGCGACGCCGACCTCGGGGCGGCGCTGGTCGCCCGCGGCGACCAGATGGCGTGGCACCCCGCCTACATGCAGGCCAGGTTCACGAACTGGATCGACGGCCTCAACGGCGACTGGCTGATCAGCCGGCAGCGATTCTTCGGTGTGCCGCTGCCGCTCTGGTACCGGCTGGACGAGGACGGTGAGCCGGTCTGGGACGACCCGATCACGCCCGACGAGGCCGACCTCCCCGTCGACCCGACCTCCCACGCCGCTCCCGGCTTCGACGAGGCGCAGCGCGGCCAACCCGGCGGGTTCGCCGGCGACCCCGACGTCATGGACACGTGGGCGACCTCGTCCCTCACGCCACAGATCGCCTGCGGCTGGGGCGAGGACGGGGACCTGTTCGCCCGCACCTACCCCATGGACGTGCGGCCCCAGGCCCACGACATCATCCGGACGTGGCTGTTCTCCACGGTCGTGCGCTCGCACTTCGAGGAGGACTCGGCGCCGTGGCGGCACGCCGCACTCAGCGGATGGGTGCTCGACCCCGACCGCAAGAAGATGTCCAAGTCCAAGGGCAACGTCGTCACTCCGATGGGCCTGCTCGAGCAGTACGGCTCCGACGCCGTCCGCTACTGGGCGGCCAACGGCCGGCCCGGCACCGACACCGCCTTCGACGACGGCCAGATGAAGATCGGCCGACGCCTCGCCATCAAGGTGCTCAACGCCAGCCGCTTCGCCCTGGGCGTCGGCAACTCCCCCGACGGCGACCCGCGTCCCCTCGACATCGACTTGTCCCTCATCACGCATCCGCTCGACCGGGCGATGCTCGTACGGCTCGCCCGGCTGGTCGACGAGGCCACCGACGCCTTCGAGGCCTTCGACTACGCCCGGGCCCTCGAGCGAACCGAGTCCTGGTTCTGGACGTTCACCGACGACCACGTCGAACTGGTCAAGGCCCGGGCCTATGAGGGCGATCCGGCCGACGCCGAGTCGGCCCGCCACGCACTGCGCCTGGCGGTCTCGACGCTGCTGCGGCTGTTCGCCCCGTTCCTGCCGTTCGTCACCGAGGAGGTCTGGTCCTGGTGGCAAGCCGGCTCGGTGCACCGGGCCACCTGGCCCGACGCCGACGAGCTCCGCGCCGCGGCCGTCCACGACGGCGATGCCGGCGACCCCGGGGTGGCCGGCGTGGCCGCCGAGGCGCTGGCCGAGATCCGCCGCCACAAGACCGCCGAGAAGCGCTCACTGGCCACGCCCGTCGTGGCCTGCACGCTGACGTGCCCAGCCGACCGGATCGGGCACCTGCGCGCCGCACTCGGCGACGTCGCCGCCGCCGCCCGGGCGGAACACATCGAACTCGTTGCCGGCGACGAGGGTGCGGGCCTGTCCGCCCGAGTCGAACTCGAGGAACCCCCACCCGCCGCCGGGTAGCGGGCGAGCCGCGTTCTCGGGCGAGACTCGCGCCCATGGGAACCACCGCGCACGCCCCACCTCCCCCCGGCTTCGCGCACCTGCTGGTCAGCGCCGACGGACCCCGCGGCACGCTCACGCTGAACCGGCCGGAGGCGCTCAACGCCCTGTCCAACGAGGTCATGGCCGAGGTGATCGCCGCCTGCGGCTGGTTCGACCACCAACCCGACGTGCGGGTGGTCGTGGTCTCCGGCGCCGGCCGGGCCTTCTCCGCCGGCGCCGACCTGAGCGCGTTCCTGCCTGCCACGGGCGACACCCCATCGCCAGCAGGCGGCCGCGTCCCCGGCGACACGGGGCGGCTCATGGCCGACGCCCTCGAGCGGATGGCACCGGTCGCCATCGCCCGCCTCCACGGACACGTGGTCGGCGGCGGGCTCGTGCTGGCGGCCGCCTGCGACCTGCGGGTCGCCGCCGACGACGTCCGGTTCTCGATCCCGGAGGTGGACCTCGGCATCCCCCTGGCGTGGGGCGGCATCCCCCGCCTGGTGCGCGAGATCGGCCCGGCGCTCACCAAGGAACTCGTGATGACGTGCCGGCCGTTCGGCGCCGCCGAGGCACAGGCGGCGGGCTTCCTCAACCGGGTGGTGCCGGTCGCCGAACTCGACGCCGCCGTCGACGAGCTGGCCGAGGCCGTGGCGGCACGACCCCGCTTCGCCGTGCTGGCGACCAAGGCCCACACCAACGCCGTGACCAGCCAGATGGTCGGCCTGTCCCGCTCCTGGGGCGACGCCGAGGGACTGGCCGCCGGGCTCCGCGACGACGAGGGCCGGGCCGCTCGTGAGGCCTACCTCGAGCGCGTGCGCGCATCGAAGGGCACCGGCCGGGGTGGATAGGCGCGGGCAGGCTCCACGCACGTGACATGAGGCCCGTCCCCATGTCAGGTGGCAGGGGCTAGCCCGCTCGGGAGAGCAGCTCCTCGTAGAAGCGCCGGTGGACCTCGTCGGTGAAGACGTTGCCGGTGACCGGGTGGCAGCCGAACTTCATCACGACCAGCTCGGCCACGGGATGGATGAAGAGCCGCTGGCCGTGGACGCCCATCGGGATGAGCGATCCCCAGGACCGGTACTGGTTCCAGCACTGGCGGTGGAAGCTCCAGCCGGCCCGGGTGGCGTAGCCGCCGCAGCCGTCCGGGTCGGGCTCACCGCCCTCGACGAGGTCGCTCACCACCGCTCCCGGGAGGACCTGCTCGCCGGCGCCGTTGGTCCCGCCCCGTGCCAGCATCATTCCGAAGCGCAGCAGGTCGGGGGCCGTGGCGAACATGCCGCCCGAGGCGATCTCGAGGCCGGTGGGGTCGATCGAGATCCCGGCGTCGCACGCCGCCCCCAACGGCTGCCAGATCCTCGCCGACACCTCCTCCGACCAGCGCCGGCCGGTGGCCCTGGCCACCGCCCAGGCCAGGGCGTCCGTCGTGGCCGACGTGTAGAGGAACGACTCGCCCGGCGGCGTCGACCGCTCGACCAACGTGCGCAGCGCCTCGCGGATGCCGACCGGCCCCTCCCACCGGCTCGGCATGGGCGTGAAGCCCATGGCGAACCCGTAGCGCATGATCGCCGAGTCGCGGCTGCCGTAGTCCTCGTCGAAGCTGATGCCGTCGGTCATGTCGAGGGCCTGCTCGACGGTGACCGGCTCCCAGCCGGTGCCGGCCAGCTCCGGGACGTGGTCGACCAGGAGGTCGTCGAGCGCGAGTTCGCCGTCGTGGATCGCCAGCAGGGCGACCAGCCCGCTGAAGGTCTTGGTCGTCGAGAACATGGCGTGCCGGGTGGTCGGCCCCATGCCGTCGGCGTACCACTCGTGCACCAGGCGGCCCCGGTGGGCGACCAGCAGGGCGTCGGTGTAGGTGCGGCGCAGGAACTCGGCGAGGTCCCAGTTCCCTCCGGAATCCCCCTCCACGGTCAGGTCGGCGAGGCCGAGCGTGTCCTCACCCCGGACGAACTCGTCGACGGGTCCGCTGCCCCGGTCGATCCTCGCCGCCGGGCCGAGCTCCTCCATGTGCCGAAACGACCAGAGCGACTGCGGGTAGGCCATCCAGTTCCGGCGGCTCACCCGGAGGTGCGGCGCCGGCGGACATCCCACCATGAGGCCCGCCTCGGTGGCGGTCGTGGGCTCCGGCAGCGCATCGACGCGTACCGGGCGGCCGCGGCCGGTCTCGGGGTCGGCCTGCTGGACGATCAGTTCGGGGGTGCGCATGGGGCGGGTTCCTGGTTCGGGATCTCGTCCAGTTGTGCGAGCAGCGCACCGGGCTCCCAGTCCGGGAGGCCGATCAGCACGAGGTGGCCGGGTGCGGCGCTGCCGGAGATTCGTTCGTCGACGTCGGCCCGGCCGGCGGCCAGGTGCACCACGCCGTCGGCGAAGATGCCCTTGGCCCGGAGCAGGCCGCGGTCCCCGGCGGCCTGCCCGAGCACGGCCGCCACGTCGGCGGCACGGGACGTCGGGCTGGTCCAGGTGGCCGTCCGGACGGGGAAGTCGAGCGGGCCGACAGGAATCTGGCGGTCCGGCTCCTCGGCGCCACCCGCGCCACACAGCAGCGAGGCCACCCAGCCGGTGGCCGGCGAGGCGGTCATGACCGGGGCCGCCGCATTGTCGGCCAGCCACCTGCGGGCGGCATCGCCTCCGTCGCCGTCCCCGACCAGCAGGTCCGCCTTGGTCACGACCAGCAGGTCGGCCGCCGCCACCTGCCGGCGGAACAACTCCCCGCACCGGATGTCGTCGGCGCGCGACGGTGTCTCGCACGCGTCGACGCACACGACGACGCCGTCGGGGCGGATCCGGCGCCTGTCGCCGTAGGCGGCGACGCGGTCGGGTTCGGCGACGCCGCTGGCCTCGACGACGAGGCGGTCGGGCGGGTTCGGGCCGAGCACCTGGTCGCGCAGGGCGAGTCCCAGCGAGCCGCCGATCGTGCAGCAGGCGCAGCCGTTCGTCAGTTCGACGGTGTCGCCCGTCCGGGAGGCGATGAGTGCCGCGTCCACGTCGACTTCGCCGATGTCGTTGACCAGCACGACGATGCGCTCGTCGCCGGGCGCCTCGGCCAGCAGTCGGTTGACCAGCGTGGTCTTGCCGGACCCCAGCCAGCCGCCCAGGACCAGCATCGGGATGCGCGTGTCGGGGGCCGCTGGCGACTCAGCCAACCGTGTACACCTCGCCGCCGAGGACGGTGGCCCGGATGGGGATGTCGGGCCAGTCGGCGGGGTCGAGGTCCAGCGGGTCGTCAGCCAGGGCGACCAGGTCGGCCTGCTTTCCGGCGGCCAGCGAGCCGACCTCGTGGTCGAGGCGCAACTGCCAGGCGGCCTCGATGGTGACGGCGGCCAGGGCGTCCTCCGGCGTCAACCGCTCCTCGGGGCCGAGCACCTCACCCGACATCGACGTCCGGGTCGCCATGATCGACGCCGCCAAGAGCGGCTGCAGGGGCCCCATCGGCAGGTCGGAGTGGAGGGCCACGCTGATGCCGTGTCGTCGGGCCGATCCCACGCGGGTCATCTGGGAAGCCCGCTCGTGGCCCAGCCAGCGATCCACGAAGGCGTCGCCGAAGAACCGCAGGTAGTAGCCGTTGGCCTGCGCCGAGACGCCCAGCGCCGCCATGCGCCGCACCTGGGCCTGGGTCGAGACGCCGAAGTGGTGGATGACGGTGCGGTGGTCGAAGCGAGGCGTCTCGTGCAGGAGCGTGTCGATGGCGTCCAGGGCCGCATCGAGGCCGCGGTCGCCGTTGACGTGGACGTCGATGCGGCGCCCCTCCTCCCAGGAGGGTCGGAGGTGGTCGGCGATCCGGTCGGGGTTCGCCATCCAGGCCCCCTCGTGGCCGTCGATGTAACCGGGCGGGCCGACCTGCATGAGTTGGGCGATGAACGCCCCGTCGGCGAAGAACTTGCCGGCGTGCAGGAACCGGATCCGGTCCGTGCCCCGCGACTCGTGGTCGGCCAGCGTGTCGGCGAAGCCGGGTCCGTACGCCATGCGGTAGCGGCCGATGGCCGGGATCAGGTACTGGCGGAACGGCACGTCGGAACCCTCGTGCACGCTGAGCAGCGTCTCGAGGTAGTGGTCCAGGTCGAGCACGCCGTAGCCGGGGTCGCCGATCGTGGTGACGCCACCCCGGTGGACCATCCCGACCACCTTGGCGAGGCGGCCACCGAGCTTCTCGCCACCGACCAGGTGGGGGCTGAGGGTGCGGAGGCCGAACGCCATACCCGATTCCCACATGCGGCCGGACTCGAGGTCGATGTAGGGGTCCCAGGCGGCCGCCTCGGAGGCGTCCAGCCACTCGAGGGCGGGGGTGTTGCACCGCAGTTCATGGAACGACCGCTGCCAGAGCACGATCGGGCGCCCGGTGGAGATGGCGTCGAGGTCGGCTCGCCAGACCTCCTCGTGGAACTGGGCGTGGAACCCGAACACGACGAGGGGCTCACCGGCCGGTTGGGCGGCTTCGAGCTCACCGAGCCTGGCGAGAAACGCGTCTCGCCCATGCGTCGCCGGCACCTGCCGGCCGGGGAGGTCCCAGGCCTCGGGGGTCACCCACTCACAGGCCAGGAGCAGGGCGATGAGCCCGGGGTGCATGTGCGGGTCGATCAGCCCCGGCGCCGCCGCCACCGTCGACGGCACCACCATCACGATGGCCCAGGCCGACCGCACCGCCGACGTCCTGTGCGAGGTGTCGCTGTTCTCCGCCGCCCAGTCCGGCGGCGGGAGCACGATCGACAACGCCGACGTACGACGCCAGGCCGTCAGCGAGCTGGTGAGCGGCGTCGTCGCCCGCGAGGTGGCGGCACGCGAGGGCATCCGCGTGCCCCGCAGCGCGTACGTGTTCACCGGCGAGCAACGCGCCCAGGTCGAGCAGGCCCTCCCCGACGTCGACGTCGACGAGGCGGTGCGGGTGCTCGAGGCCGGGCAGCGCACCTACGC
>LULL01001474.1_pt1 | contig 10677 bp, 8 predicted proteins | sample 728161 | NCBI WGS metagenome assembly LULL01 (sample SAMN03860290, study PRJNA289734) | marine metagenome | biome: seawater column; feature: ocean; material: water; isolation source: Red Sea water column Station 149 - depth 500m | place: Saudi Arabia: Red Sea | collected 2011-10-15 | depth 500 m
GGTATGGTATTAACGGCTGTTGATGGGTTTGCTTTTCCTAAAACTTCGTCAGGAGCAGATCAAGCTACCCAAGGTAAGCTGGCCTCTGCCATGATGAACAAGGATGTACAGACAAAAGCGGCCTTACTAAAGGGTGCTTTGCCTGCTCGCACGGACGCTTCAACTGAGGGTTTCGATCATTGTTCCCAAAATGCCCTTGTATTACTGGGAAGCGGAAGTGCAGCTCTGCACTGGAACGTCCGAGACTCCGGATTCAAAGGAGTATTGAAAGATGTCGTCAGTCAGTTCTGGAATTCGGATATGTCTCCTGAACAGGCTCGTAAGATGCTGGTTGATGGTATAAAGCAACTTTAATTGTCTGGTTTAATCTATCCACAAAGAGGCGGCGGAAGGTTTGGTATTCCCGCCGCTTCTCCTTTTTATAAACTGTGATGCAGAGCCGCTCCCATGTAATGGCCTCACAACTTGTGTTGGTTCCAACCTTGATAATTGTGGTGTACTTCCTGTGGGGCTTCACCCTTTACACCGGCTACCTCTCCTTCACTGATTCGAAATTCCTTCCAAGTCACAAATGGCTGGGCCTTAAGCAGTATGAACTACTGTGGTCCAACCACCGCTGGAAAATAGCTTATGCTAACATGTTCATCTTCGGTGGACTTTATCTGTTTTTTTGTGTGTTGTTTGGAGGTTTGTTTGCGATCTTGTTGGATCAGCGTATTCGTCTGGAGAATTTTTTTCGAACTACTTTTCTCTACCCTATGTCTCTATCACTGGTTGTTACCGGACTAGCTTGGCAGTGGATGCTAAATCCTAGTCTTGGCTTGCAGAAACTAGCTCATGAAATGGGATTCCATGAGTTTACACTCGACTGGGTTGTCTCTTCCAAGTATGCCATCTACACTGTGGTCCTTGCTGCGGTTTGGCACGGGACCGGACTAATCATGGTGCTGTTTCTTGCAGGATTAAGAGCAGTAGATAAGGATATCTGGAAATCTATTTATGTGGAAGGAATTCCTGCTTGGAGAGCCTATGGAGCTATCATACTTCCACAGTTACGGCCAATTTTGCTTGCCGCAATCCTACTTCTTACATTCAATGTTGTCCGCAGTTTTGATCTTGTAGTCGCCTTGACTTCCGGAGGTCCTGGATTTGCGTCAGATGTTCCGGCAAAATTCATTTATGATTATTTTTTTGCTCGTTCCAATATCGCAAGAGGTGCAGCAGCAGCGGTTTGTACCGTCATGACAGTGTTGCTGATCATTTTACCATATCTCTATCTCGAACTCAGGAAGCAAAAATGAGACCGCCTAATGTCCCTTTCACATGGCATCGTGTCGCACTTTACTTCACGCTTAGTATCTTTTTAGTGTTTTTTCTGGCCCCACTATATGTGATGCTTATGACTTCTTTCAAATCTCCGGAGGAGATCAGGGAGACCAGTTTACTGCTTCCTCCACAAACTTGGTTCTTTGAAGGTTGGTTCAAAGCATGGGATTATGCCTGCGTAGGACTCAGTTGCAATGGGATCAAGTCGCATTTTTTTGCCACGTTTGCCGTCACGATTCCAGCATTAGCATTGGCCGTCTTTATTGGTGCCCTTAACGGCTACGCCCTCACTCAGTGGAAGTTCCGGGGTTCAGACTTGCTTCTTGGTGGACTTTTGACAGGTTGCTTTATGCCTTTTCAACTATATCTCATTCCCATCGCGATCACTTTACGCGAACTTGGTATTTTCGGAACTTCCTTTGGTCTAATACTACTTCATACCGTCTATGGTGTTCCTCTCACTACACTTCTGTTCCGTAACTACTATGTTACTATTCAACCTGAATTAATGAAAGCAGCTATAATTGATGGTGCAGGTTTCTTCCGTATCTTCTTCCAAATCATCCTCCCCATGTCACCTTCCATAATCATGGTGGCAGTTATCCTGATTTTCACTGGTATTTACAACGATTTCATATTTTCACTCACCTTTGGTGAAGTAGGTAAACAACCTATAATGGCCGCATTGAATAATATCGTAAATTCTACTTACGGAGTGAAAGAACACAACGTTAATATGGCAGCGACCTTGCTAACCGCATTCCCCACTCTTTTAATCTACCTTTTGGCAGGCAAGTTCTTTATACAGGGCTTAACTTCTGGAGCTGTAAAAGGATAAACCCTTCATGTCCCTATCTGTAAAAAATCTCAGCAAACAGTTTGACTCTAAATATGTGTTGAGAGATATAAATTTGGAAATAAAGGCTGGAGAATTCCTTATTCTACTCGGCCCTTCTGGCTGTGGAAAATCCACCTTTTTAAACTGCGTTGCTGGTTTGGAATCCATTGAAAAAGAAGGTAAGATTTTTATTAACAACCAAAACGTCACTGAAAAGGCTCCAAAGGATCGCAATATTGCTATGGTCTTCCAATCTTATGCGCTCTATCCAACCATGACAGTAAGGAAGAACATAACTTTTGGGTTATTTTGTCGTGGTGTGCCTAAAGCTAAAATCGAACAAATTCTGAACAAAACAGTGGAAATGTTGCAGATCAATGATCTGTTGGACCGAAAACCTGCTTTGCTTTCAGGGGGACAACGTCAGCGTGTTGCAATTGCACGGGCAATGGTACATGAACCGGATATTTTCCTTTTGGATGAGCCAATGAGTAATCTTGACGCTAAGCTGCGCGCGGAAATGCGTATTGAGTTGAAGAACCTTCATCGTAGGCTCAACTCAACTATCGTTTTTGTGACACACGATCAGGTTGAAGCCATGACCCTGGCGACGAAAATCGTGGTACTAAATGAAGGTGTATTACAACAAGTTGGAACTCCCGATGATGTCTACCGTATTCCGGTAAACCGATTCGTGGCAGAGTTCATTGGTTCCCCCGGAATGAATTTCATTTACGGGGAACTTGTTAAATCAGACCAAAAAATCTGTGTCCAGGCTCAAGGAGTGAACTTTCCCGTTAGCGGTTATGAATTTCAGAATTCCCCCGAGGAAGGACATCCTGTGATTTTAGGAGTGCGTCCGGAAAATGTTCATGCTACTCTGGGTGATCGTAATCAAAGTACCACCTTGGGTATAGACGTTCGGGTTACCAATTTAGAGAACCTAGGATCTGACGTGTGTGTCTTCTGTGATTTTCATGAGACAAAACTCATAGGACGTTTCTTGAAAAATACTGAAAAACCCGTCTATGGAGAGCAAATCTGCATATGGGTGGACTGCTCAGATTGTTCTATCTTCAGTCAATCCACTGAAAAGCGGTTATGATCAGATCAAAAATTGAAAGTGTTTCCTTGGAAGGACTAACCCAAGAAGATGACCTTCATAACACTCATTCCAAATCAAATATGCCTTCTTTGACTGGTGCAGAAGCTATTTTGAAGTCTCTACAGCAAAATGGAGTAGACACGATCTTTGGCTTACCAGGAGGACAACTCGATCATCTTTTTGATGCTGTATATAAAACAAAAGAAAATTTTAAACTTATTCATTCAAGGCATGAACAAGGTGCGGCTTACATGGCATTTGGCTATGCACGATCCACAGGTCGGGTCGGTACATACACTGTTGTACCTGGACCTGGTCTTTTGAATACTACAGCAGCTCTCTCTACAGCTTATGCTTGCAATTCTCCAGTCTTATGTGTTACTGGACAAATCCCTTCTGATGGAATTGGGACTGGGCGAGGGTATCTACACGAAATTCCTGATCAACTTGGACTGATCAAAAAACTGACTAAGTGGGCAGCTAGAATTGACCATCCTTCCCAAGCTCCGGCTAGAATTAGAGAAGCCTTCAAGCAGCTTCAAACCGGTCGCCCCCGACCTGTTGAATTGGAGATGCCTATGGACGTGATGGGTCAGCAAAGTGAGGTTTTAATCTTACCTCCAGAATCTTATGCTGTACCAGATCTAAATCTGGAACACATCGAACAGGCTGCAAAGCTGCTCGCTAAAGCCAAAAAACCATTGTTAGTAGTTGGAGGTGGAGCGCAGGGTGCGAATTTGGAAATTTTACAGATAGCGGAGCTATTGCAAGCACCAGTAACTTTTTTCCGTAGCGGAAAGGGTGTCATAGATGAAAGACATTATCTCAGCCAATGCTTTCCTGCAGGACATCGGCTGTGGAAAGAAGTAGATGTAGTACTTGCCATTGGAACCCGTCTCAAATATCAGCAAATGTATTGGGGATTGGACGAAAATATTAAAATCCTGCGCATTGACATTGATCCGACAGAAATAAACAGGATTTCTCAACCGGAAGTAGGTATTATTTCGGAGGCTCGAACTGCTCTGAGAGCCCTGCTTCCAAAAGTGGAGCAACACAACTTACGACGCAAATCACGAAAACAAGAGTTGACAAAACTGAAAAATGAATTTTGTTCAGCTTTTGAAAAGAATATTTCTCCTCAAATGGCTTATTTGCGAGTCATTCGCGAGGAACTACCGGAGGACGGTTATTTTGTGGACGAAGTCACTCAGGTCGGATTTGCTTCCTGGTATGCATTCCCAACATACTATCCACGGCACTTCATTTCGGCGGGTTATCAAGGAACGCTTGGTTATGGCTATGCAACTGCTCTTGGGGTACAAGCTGCAAATCCAGGCAAAAAGGTTGTTGCTATTACCGGTGATGGTGGTTTCCTATTCAACCTGCAGGAACTTGCAACCGCCGTTCAGTACGGATTAGAAGTGGTGGTGATTATTTTTAACGACAACAAATTTTGCAATGTCCAGCGCCAGCAAAAGGAATGGTTTGGAGGAAGAATAATTGGCGTAGAGCATTAGCAGATTCTGCTCCGGCCTTGATTGAGGTCGAATTATCACAAGACATGCCAACCCCGTGGAAGTTCATTATTAGACCTCGTGCACGACCTGCATGATGTCAATGTTTCAATTCATTTTTATTTTTGAAGCGGTGAAAAGACTATGAAAATGGAATTTCCAGAAAGTGTTTTACGTTTTCTAGATACTCCACGACCAATGCTTATTGGAGGGGAGTGGGTCGGGGACGATTCCAACGAATGGGGGGCAACTGTCAACCCTGCTGACGGTAAGGTCATTTGTAAATATGCGATCGCTGGGAAAGCAAACGTTGATCAGGCTGTTGTTGCGGCACGGCAAGCGTTTGAAAACAAAAAGTGGAGCAAAATTACACCCGCGCAGCGGGCCCAACTATTGTGGAAAGTTGCGGAACTTATCGAATCTAATTCCCAAGAATTAGCAATACTAGAAACCTTGGATGGTGGCAAGCTGTTTTCTGACACATTGAACGGTGAAATTCCAGCAGCAGCAGAGTCATTTAGGTACTATGCTGGATGGTGCACTAAAATTGAGGGGCGAACCACACAGCCATCTGTGTCTGAAAATGAATTCCACGCTTATATCCAACGCGAACCAATCGGAGTAGTTGGCCAGATCGTACCTTGGAATGGTCCTTTGGTTATGGCAGCTTGGAAGTTGGCGCCGGCCTTGGCTGCAGGCTGCACATGTGTTCTAAAACCCTCCGAACAAACCCCCTTGAGTACGTTACTAATGGGAGAACTCTTCGAAAAGGCGGGGTTCCCACCTGGAGTGGTAAATATTGTTACTGGAGATGGAATTACTGGAGCTAGGCTGGTTGAACACCCTGGAGTGGACAAGATCGCATTTACGGGTTCCTCAGCAACTGCTCGTAAACTCCTTTTGGCTGCTTCAGGGAACCTAAAAAGGATTTCATTGGAATTGGGAGGCAAATCTCCTGTCCTTGTATTTGCCGATGCCGATATTGACCGTGCCATTTCTGGAGTTGCTGAAGGGATTTTTGCAAACGCTGGACAGGTTTGTGTTGCAGGTTCACGGTTGTTGGTGGAGCGGTCTGTGTTTGAGAGGGTTGTTGGGGGTGTGAGCAGAATTGCAAACTCACTGAAACTTGGGCCAGGTTTTGACTCAGAATCTCAAATGGGCCCCCTTATTTCTGAGCGTCATCGTAATTATGTACATGCTCTTGTAACTTCTGGAGTAAGTGAGGGGGCAGAAGCTTTGAGCGGAGGTGAGCAGTCCAGTGGCTCAGGGTATTTTTACAAGCCAACTGTGCTGGTCAATGTGAATCAGGAAATGTCAGTGGTTCGTGAAGAAATCTTCGGTCCAGTTATAACCGCCATACCTTTTGAGGATCCGGAAGAAGGGGTCACATTGGCTAATGACACTCCCTATGGTTTGGCAGGTAGTATCTGGACTCGTGATCTTAGCAAAGCACATCGTATATCCTCAAGTATACATGCGGGATTATTGTGGGTTAATTGCCATGGCATACCGGATATGTCTGTTCCGTATGGTGGTTATAAACAATCTGGATGGGGTCGGGAAAACGGCTGGGAGGGGATGGCACAATACACTGAATTGAAATCGGTTATGACTTTACTCTGAGCACTGAACTCTGATTACTAACTGCAAATTTACATGATTCCCCAACCTCGATCAAGTATGCTTGAGCTTCCGGAGTATGTCCCAGGAGAGAGGAACTTGAAAGGGATTGACGATCCTATAAAGCTATCCTCTAATGAATCGGCTCTTGGGCCAAGTCCACAGGCATTAAAAGCTTATGCAGATGCATCAGCACAACTTCACCGTTATCCAGATCCGGATCAAAATGAGTTACGTGATGCGATATCCGCATTACATAACTTGAAAGTTACACAACTTTTTTGTGGTAATGGCTCTGCTGAACTCATCCAGATGCTGATTCACGCTTATGTTGGTTCTGGTGATGAGGTTTTGCTGAGCGAATACGGTTTCCCACTATACAAAATCTTTGCACTTTCTCAAGGAGCAAATGTGGTCAGTGCACCTGAGGATGAATGTTTGACGAATGTTGAGGAATTGTTGAATCGAGTGACGCCAAAGACTAGGCTGGTTGCACTTGCTAACCCTAATAACCCGACAGGAACATACCTTTCTGGAAACGAAGTGAGGAGACTTCATGAAAACCTTCCAAATAATGTACTTTTGCTACTTGATGAAGCGTATGCAGAATATGTGACCGCAGAAGATTTTGAATCCGGGCTGACGTGGGCCGTTGAAACAGAAAATGTAGTGGTGACACGCACATTCTCAAAGCTTTTTGGCCTAGCTTCTATGCGAATTGGTTGGATGTTTGTCCCCTGTAAGGTTTTTGAAATTTTGCAAAGAATTCGTATTACTTTTAATGCAAATGGTCCAGCAATGGTAACTGCAGTAGCCGCCCTGCACGATTTTGAATACACGCAACACGTTCAGCAACACAACCATTTATGGCGAGAGAAGATGACTATCGAACTGAAATCTTACGGACTGAAGGTTTTTCCCAGTATGGCAAATTTTCTGCTCATACAGTTCCCTGATGATTCAGAAGCCAATAGTGAAGCAGCTGCTACTGCTTTGATGCGGAATGGTATCATCCCACGTCCGTTTAGTACAGGCAGTCCCTCTAATTGCTTGCGTATCACTATTGGCAAATCTCAGGAAAACCAAGGAGTAATGGATACACTCAGTAAATTGATGCAAGGAGATTGATGTTCGATTACGACGTTGTCATTGCAGGCGGTGGGCACAATGCCCTTGTGTGTGGTGCTGTACTGGCTCGGGAGGGACTGCGGGTCTTGGTGGCTGAACGAAATCCGTGGGCGGGTGGAGGAGTGTTGACTAGGGAAGTAACCTTGCCCGGATTTAAGCACGATCTATACGGATCCTCGCATGTCTGGATTCATGCAAACGAAACCTTCAATGACCTGAAGCCGGAACTGGAAAAATTTGGCCTAAATTATATTTGGGCTGAGGACCACATCACAGGTCATCCGAACAAAGAAGGTCCCGGGATAGTGGTTTACAAAAGCATTGAAAAAACGGTTGAAAGTATTGCATTTTACTCACGAAAAGATGCTGATCGATATCGGGAAATCTATGATGAATTTGTGAACATCAAAGATGGTTTTATCAAGGGAATGTTTTCACCGCCTAGCCCTCCAAGCTATCTTCCTGCTGCAATGGAAAACAGTCGTGAAGGACTGCAAATGCTGCGAAGTTACAACCAGAGTGCAAAGGCGTTTGTGTTTGAGAATTTCGAGAATCCGCATGTGCAAACTTTTATACTTGGCTGGGCGTTAGCCCCGCAGATTCTTCCTGACCAGCAGGGGATCGGTCAGACGTTCTACATCATGATCCCTGCAATACACATTTTCGGGGAATCAATCCCGGAAGGGGGATCCATGATGTTGACAACATCATTAGTTCGTTATCTAGAAGCTAAAGGCGGAAAAGTTCTGACGAATGCCTCTGTTATTGAATTTATTGTGGATTCCAAGAAGACTGCGAAAGGAATCCGGCTCTCAGACGGAACGGAGATAACGGCACGGAAAGCTGTAGTTACCAGTCTGGATCCTAAACAAACTTTTCTTATGCTAGTTAATGGGCGACATTTGAATCAAGGGTTCCTTCGGATGGTCCGGAACTTCTCATTTGGCACGGTCAGCATCTGCAGAGTACATTACGCACTTAATGAAGCACCAAATTTTAATGACAATCCGGAAATCAATCAGACTGCTTTCCAGCGGATTTTTGGCTCAATGAGGGATATTGATAAGCAGTATTTGGAAATCTCTGGAGGCGTGGCTCCGACAGATCCTTTTCGATATTGGCGAAGATTATGTAAACCATATCCTCCTTCCAAAATTGCAGGAATACACTATCAACATGACCGAAGACAATATTTTAGGACAGTATATCGACACTGCAGAAAGTCTTGCACGAGACAACTTGTCCTTTGTAAACGGCACCACCACTGGAGGAGAACGAACACTCTCGCAAAGTGGTTACTTCCGGCCCTTCCCAAGTTACTCCCAATATCGTTCTCCCATTCGAAACCTATACATGACCGGTCCTTCGTGTCATCCAGGTGGAGGAATTTCAGCGATGGGTACGATCACGGCAAATGTAATGCTTGAAGATTTCGGATTGAAATAATTTACCCCCAAATATTTAAATAATCAAAATCAAAAAAAATTAGATATTAAAATGTGAGTTTTCAGTATAATTGCTTCTAAAAAAATGGGCAATTACTGTAAAATAACATACTTGGATATCCCATGAAAATTACTGAGGCCAGAGTTATCATAACTTGTCCCGGAAGAAATTTTGTAAGTTTAAAAATTTGTACAGATGAAGGACTTTATGGAGTAGGTGACGCAACCCTTAATGGTAGAGAGCTTGCTGTATCAGCCTATTTAAATGACCACATAGTTCCATTGTTGATAGGAAAGGACCCTCATCAGATAGAGGATATTTGGCAATTTTTATATCGTGGAGCTTATTGGCGAAAAGGTCCGGTTACAATGTCTGCAATATCTGCAGTAGATATTGCTTTATGGGATTTAAAAGCAAAATTTGCAAATATGCCTCTTTATCAATTACTTGGAGGGAAAAGTCGCTCAGGTGTAATGGTATATGGACATGCGAATGGGGAATGTATTGATGAGACAGTCGAAGAGGTGGGTAAATTTTTGGAAGCAGGTTATCACGCAGTTAGGGCACAAACAGGAATTCCTGGATTAAAAAGTACTTATGGTGTTTCTAAAGATAAAATGTTTTATGAACCGGCAGATTCTGAATTACCTACGGAAAATCAATGGTCTACCGCAAAATATCTTGAAAATATCCCAAAACTTTTTGAAAAAATCAGAACCGTTTATGGAAACGAACCACATTTGTTACACGATGTTCACCACCGATTAACTCCGATTGAAGCGGCAAGTCTGGGTAAGGATTTGGAATCGTTTCGACTATTTTGGCTTGAAGATACAGTCCCAGCTGAAAATCAGTCAGGTTTTCGAATCATTCGGCAAAACACGGTTACTCCCCTTGCTGTAGGAGAAATATTCAATACAATTTGGGATTGTAAACAACTAATTGAAGAACAGCTCATAGATTATATTAGGGCATCTTTAGTCCATGCAGGAGGTCTCACACATTTAAGGCGCATTGCTGATTTTGCTTCTCTTTACCATGTTAGGACAGGTTGCCACGGAGCAACTGACCTTTCTCCTATTTGTATGGGAGCTGCTTTACATTTTGATTTATGGGTTCCAAATTTTGGTATTCAAGAATACATGCATCATACTAAGCAGACGAACGAAGTATTTCCTCAATCGTATTCTTTCCAGAAAGGATATATGTACCCTGGAGAGGCAGCAGGACATGGAGTTGATATAAATGAAGAACTTGCGGCAAAATTTCCTTACAAGCGCTCCTATCTGCCTATTAACAGGTTGGAGGACGGTACTATGTGGAATTGGTAACTTTTTTTGGCACGGTAATAAATCAATCAAAATGAATCAGTTTCCATGTAGTTAACATAGTTTTCTTGTTAATAGTTTTTTAAGTTCTGCAGTTGCAGATCTTGCCATATTTCACAGTCATTTTTTGCTATCTATACACTAAGATGGTTAATTCCATTCGCTTCTTTATAAGTGAAGGCAATAATTTCAGTGTAGGTAGTCTTTAAAAAATTGTTTGGTACTAAATCTGATGCCCCACTAATTTTTCACACTTAGATAATACCCTCCACAAACTAACCAACATATTTACACAGGAAGGATGATCTAAGATTTAGGTGTCTATCAGCCATGAAATTCAGTAAAATTCAATAAGACTTAGTATAAGTG
>LULL01000589.1_pt1 | contig 10645 bp, 8 predicted proteins | sample 728161 | NCBI WGS metagenome assembly LULL01 (sample SAMN03860290, study PRJNA289734) | marine metagenome | biome: seawater column; feature: ocean; material: water; isolation source: Red Sea water column Station 149 - depth 500m | place: Saudi Arabia: Red Sea | collected 2011-10-15 | depth 500 m
GGCTCCGGGATAGACGAGGACCAGCGGCCACAGGCGCGGCAGCGCGCGAGCGCACCCGATCAGCGCGGCGAGACCGATGGTCGTGGCGACGACGCGCACCAGGTCGGCGGTCAGCACGTCGACCGCCCAGGCGGCCCAGCTGCCCGCGGCCAGGCCGGCGTCGAGGCGCAGCACCGAGATCGTGTAGGCGCGCGGGGCGACGGAGTCGCCGGTGAGCGAGTAGGCGTTCGCGGTCGAGCCCGGCGGTCCGCAGGTCACCACCACGTGGCTGCCGGGCGTGTACCCGGGCAGGGCTCCGCCGTCGGGCCGGACGAGCCGCACCGATCGGACGCCGGGGACGGTGTCGTCGACGGCGGCCACGAGCTGCGGTCCGAGTTCGTCCTCCAGGTGACCGGTGAGGTTCGGGCCCGCCCCGAGGACACCGCCAACGAGTCGCTGGCGACCGGCATGGTGGAGGTCGAGGCCTCCGAGGTGGCGATCCTCTCCCGTTCGGAGCCGTCGCCGTTCCCGATGGACGAGCGCACCGACGTCGACGAGGTTCTGCGCCTCCGGCACCGCTACGTGGACCTGCGCCGCTCCCGCATGCAGCGCAACCTCGAGGTCCGGGCCACGGTCAACTCGGCCATCCGGGGTGCCATGGAGGAGCAGGGCTTCATCGAGGTCGAGACCCCGATGCTCGTGGCCAGCACCCCCGAAGGCGCCCGGGACTTCGTGGTCCCGTCCCGAAAGGTGCCCGGCTCGTTCTACGCCCTGCCCCAGAGTCCGCAGCTCTTCAAGCAGCTCTGCATGGTGGGAGGCGTCGACCGCTACTACCAGATCGCCCGCTGCCTGCGCGACGAGGACCTCCGGGCCGACCGGCAGTACGAGTTCATGCAGCTCGACGCCGAAGCCAGCTTCGTCGGCCAGGAGGACGTCCTGGCGTTCATCTCCCACGCCGTGAGCGCCGCCGCCGAGGCGGTGACCGGGGAGCGTCCCGCCGACATCCCCCGCATGACCTGGCTGGAGGCCCAGGAGCGCTACGGGTCCGACAAGCCCGACACCCGCTTCGGCCTCGAGTTGGTCGAGCTCACCGAGGTTTTCGCCGGGACGGAATTCCGGGCCTTCCAGGCACCGTGTGTGAAGGGCATCCGGGTGCCGGGCGGTTCCGACACCTCCCGCAACCGCCTCGACGACCTGACCGAGCAGTGCAAGCGCTGGGGAGCGAAGGGCCTCGTCTGGATGAAGGTCGAGGCGGACGGCCTGAACTCGCCGGTGGCCAAGTTCCTGTCGGACGACGAACAGGCCGCCCTGCGGGCCGCCCTGGCAGCCGAGGCCGGTGACCTGCTGTTCCTCGTGGCGGACGAGCGCCGCCAGGTGCGCCACGTGCTGGGCCTCCTGCGCCTCGAGCTGGGGCGGCCACCGGTCACCGAGGGCGGGCTCAACTTCCTGTGGGTCGTCGACTTCCCCCTCTTCGAGGGGCTGGACGAGGCCGGCAACCCGATTCCGGCCCACCACCCGTTCACGATGCCCCACGAGGAGGACCTGGAGCTGCTCGAGTCGGGCGACCTGCTGGCGGTTCGCTCGCAGGCCTACGACCTGGTCCTGAACGGCTGGGAACCCCACGCCGGCTTTGCCTTCGGCATGGACCGGCTCATCGCCGTCCTGGCCGGCGAGGAGAACATCCGCGAGGTCATCGCCTTCCCCAAGACCCAGTCGGGCGCCGACCCGCTGACCGGGGCACCGACGGAGGTCGACGGCCGGCACCTCGAGGAGCTCGGCCTACGGGTGCTGCCGCCGAAGCAGTGACGCCAGCCCGGGGATTCGGAGGCTGGCGGTCGGCCGGGCCGGGTCGGGCCGTTCCGGACAGGTGACCTCGCCCGGCGAACTGGCGCTCTGCCTGTCCACCCTGTTGGCCGATCCGATGTCGGCGGGCGCCGACGAGGTGGTGTCCGCCCTCGACGCGGCTGCCGCGGCCGGCTGCGGCGGCGTGTCCGCCTGGACGCTCCACGTCCTGGCGTTCGACCCCGATCCAGCCGCCTTCCGCGAGGCGGCCGCCTCCCGGGGACTGTCGGTGGACGTCGTCGAGGCGGCCGTCGGCTGGTCCTCGGGTGCGGGAGACGCCGGTCCGGATGCCGACCTCACCCTCGAGGTGGCCGAGGGAGTCGGTGCGCAGCAGGTGGTGGCGGTCTGCCTCGATCCGGTGCTGGCCGATGCCGCTGCTGCCGTTCGGGGCTTTGCCGACCTGTGCGACCGGGCCGCCGCACGCGGCATCCGCGTGGCGCTCGAGTTCCTCCCATGGACCGGCGTGCCGGGACTCGCCGACGCCTGGGCACTGGTCGAGGCCGCCGGCCGGTCCAACGGCGGGATCCTGCTCGACGCCTGGCACTGGCAGCGCCAGCCCGGCGGGCCTTGCCCCGACCTGCTTGCCACGCTGCCACCGTCCGCCGTCCATCTGCTCCAACTCTGCGACGCCCGGCCGGAGCCCGGTGACGATGCCATGGCCGAGGCCATGGCCGAGCGGCTCGTGCCGGGGGACGGCGTCGTCGACTTCGAGGGCCTGGCCGCAGCGCTCCTCGGAAGCGGGGCGACGCCGCTGCTCAGCCCCGAGGTCTTCAGCCGGGACGGCTTGTCCGCGGGCCCGGAGGCCTTCGCCGTCGGCGTCGTGGGGGCCTGCTGTGCGTCCTGGCCGGCGCCCTGAGCACCGGTGTCCTGACCACTAGGTTCGTCGCGGTGACCGACGACCTGTTCGCCGCCGCCGCCGGGCAGCGCCTGGCCCGCCGGGCCCCGCTGGCCGACCGGCTGCGACCGGTCCGCCTCGACGACGTGGTCGGCCAGGCGCACCTCGTGGGCGACGGGCGGCCGCTGCGCCGCCTGATCGAGGGCGACCGGCTCTCGTCGGTGGTGCTCTGGGGTCCACCGGGCACGGGCAAGACCACCCTGGCCCGGCTGATCGCCCGGGTGACGGCGTCCGAGTTCGTCGAACTCTCGGCGGTGAGCGCCAGCGTCAAGGACGTCCGGGCGGTGGTGGCCGGCGCCGAGGCCAACCTCGGCGAGCGCGACGTCGGCACGATCCTCTTCCTCGACGAGGTGCATCGCTTCAACAAGGCCCAGCAGGACGCCCTCCTGCCGTCGGTCGAGTCGGGCCTGCTGGTCCTCATCGGTGCGACCACCGAGAACCCGTACTTCGAGGTCAACCCGCCGCTGCTCTCCCGCTCGACCCTCTTCAGGCTGGAGCCCCTCGACGTCGACGCCACGCTCGAACTCCTGGGCCGGGGACTCGACGCCGAGCGGGTCGGCGCCGACGCTGAGGCGCTCAGACTGCTGGCCGAGCGTGCCGCCGGCGACGGACGCCTGGCCCTCACTGGGCTCGAGGTGGCCGTGGCGCTGGCCGCCGGACGGGACGACGCCACCGTCACCGTCGACGACGTCGAGGCGGCGCTGGGGACCAAGGCGGTGCGCTACGGCCGCGACGAGCACTACGACGTGATCAGCGCCTTCATCAAGAGCATCCGAGGTTCCGACCCCGACGCCGGCCTCTACTGGCTGGCCCGGATGCTCGAGGCGGGGGAGGACGCCCGGTTCATCGCCCGTCGCCTGGTGGTCCTGGCCAGCGAGGACGTCGGGATGGCCGATCCGATGGCGTTGGTGGTGGCCGACGCCGCGGCCCGGGCCGTGGAGTTCGTGGGCCTGCCCGAGGCCAGGTTGAACCTGGCCCAGGCCGTGGTCCACCTGGCCACCGCGCCCAAGTCGAATCGGGTGACCACCGCCCTGGGTGCCGCGGAGGCCGACGCCCGGGCGGCCGGCACCGGCGAGGTGCCGATGCACCTCCGGGACGCCCACTACCGGGGGGCGGCCACCCTCGGCCACGGCGAGGGCTACGACTATCCGCACGACGACCCGAGGGGCTGGGTGCCACAGGCGCACCGGCCCGAGGAGGTGGAGGGCAACGTGTACTACGAGCCATCGGACCACGGCTTCGAGGCGGAGGTGGCCCGACGCCTCGCCGACCGGGCCGTCACGCCGGACGGGTGCGACTCGTGAGCGCCGGCTGGGTTGCCGTACTCGTCGGCGCGGCGGCACTCGCGGTATTCGTGGTGCTGGCGCTGCGCCTCACCCGGATGCTGCGCGAACTGCACGCCGCCGTCGACGAGCTGCGCCGGGAGGCGGTTCCGCTCCTCACCGACATGCACCGGATGGTCGAGCGGGCCACCGACGACCTCGACCGGGTCGAGGACCTGCTCGACACCGCCGACGGCCTTCGCGAGTCGGCCGGGCGGATCGGTTCGACGATCGAGACGGCGGCGACGCTGTCGTCGTCGCCGCTGGTGCGCTTCGTGGGGATGGTTGCCCGACTGCGGTCCCGTGGCCGGGGCGGCTGACGCGAATGCGAACCGAGCCGGGAAGGGCCCACCGGTAGGCTGAACCGGCAGCAGTCCCCCCGACCCCTGCTCCTGTCCCTTTTCCGCCGAGGACCTCCGACCCGACCATGTCCGAACAACTCGCCACCGCACGCGGCGTCCGCCGGTCGTTCGTCGACTTCTTCGCCGGCCACGGCCACCACCACGAGGCCTCGGCCAGCCTCATCCCGCACGACGCGTCGCTGCTCTTCACCGTGGCCGGCATGGTGCCCTTCAAGCCCTACTTCGTCGGCGAACAACAGGCGCCGTGGGACCGGGCGGTGACCGTGCAGAAGTGCGTCCGGGCCGGGGGCAAGCACAACGACCTCGACGAGGTGGGCCGCACCAGCCGGCACCTCACGTTCTTCGAGATGATGGGCAACTTCAGCTTCGGCGACTACTTCAAGTCCGAGGCCTGCGCCTTCGCCTGGGACTTCGTCACCCAACGCCTCGGCCTCGATCCCGACCGGCTCTGGATCACGGTGCACGTCAGCGACGACGAGGCCGAGGCCATCTGGCGCGACGAGGTGGGCGTTCCCGCCGAGCGCATCCAGCGCCTCGACGAGGACAACTACTGGCGGATGGCCGACACCGGCCCGTGCGGTCCCTGCTCCGAGATCTTCTGGGACAAGGGTCCTGGGTTCGGCGACGACGGCGGTCCCGCCCACGGCGACGACGAGCGGTTCATCGAGATCTGGAACCTCGTGTTCATGCAGTTCGAGCAGCACGACGACGGCTCGATGACGCCCCTCCCCAAGCCCTCCATCGACACCGGCGCCGGGCTCGAACGGATCCTCTCGGTGCTCCAAGGGGTCGACTCGGTGTGGGAGACCGACGAGTTCGACCGGCTGCTGTCGACCATCGCCGAGATCAGCGGCGTGGAGCCCGGCTCGGACGAGCGCACCGACGTGTCGCAGCGCATCCTTGCCGACCACATCCGGTCGTCGGCCTTCCTCATCGGCGACGGCGTGTTCCCCAGCAACGAGGACCGGGGCTACGTCCTGCGGCGCATCATCCGCCGGGCCGTCCGCCACGCCTGGCTGCTCGGCGTCGAGGACCCGATCATGCCGAGGCTGGTCGACGCCCTCGTCGAGATCATGGGCGACGACTACCCCGAGCTCGTCCGCAACCACGACTTCGTGCGCGGGGTGCTCGACCGCGAGGAGCAGCGGTTCCGCGAGACCCTCCGTGCCGGTTCCGCCATCCTCGACACCGCCCTCGACGGCCTCTCGGAGGGCGGCATCCTCGACGGCGAGGTGGCGTTCAAGCTCCACGACACCTACGGCTTCCCCCTCGAGCTCACCGAGGAGATCACCGTCGAGCGGGGCGTCGGTGTCGACCTGGACGGCTTCCGGGCTGCCATGGCCGAACAGCGTGCACGGGCCAAGGCTGCACGGAAGGAGGCGGCTGGGGCAGGCGGTACCGGCGACCTGCGCCACGTCCTCGAGGCCCACGGCCCCACCGAGTTCGTCGGCCGTGCCGTCGACGAGAGCGACGCCGAGGTACTCCACCTCGACGACGAGGTACTGGTTCTCGACCGCACGCCCTTCTATGCCGAGGCCGGTGGCCAGGTCGGCGACACCGGGATGGTCGAGTCGTCGACCGGGACGCTGCGCGTCCTCGACACGACGCTCGCCCTCGACGGGCTGCACGCCCACCGCATCGAGGTCGTGGACGGCACCGTCGAGGTGGGCCAGACGGTCAGGGCCTCGATCGATGCCGGGCGGCGAGCCGCCATCCGCCGCAACCACACCGGGACGCACATCCTGCACTGGGCGCTGCGGCGGGTGCTGGGCGACCATGTCAAGCAGCAGGGCTCCTGGGTCGGCCCCGACCGGCTGCGGTTCGACTTCAGCCACTACGAGGGACTCACCGACGGGCAGGTCGTCGAGATCGAGGACCTCGTCAACGCCGAGGTCCTCGCAAACGCCGCCTGCGACCACTTCGAGACGACCAAGGAGGAGGCCGAGGCCCTCGGCGCCATCGCCTTCTTCGGCGACAGGTACGGCGACACCGTCCGGGTGCTCCGGGCGGGCCCGAACTCGATCGAACTCTGTGGCGGCACCCACGTCTCGGCTCTGGGCGACATCGGCCTCCTGAAGATCGTCACCGAGGGGTCGATCGGCTCCAACATCCGCCGCCTGGAGGCGGTCACCGGTGACGCCGCCATCGGTCGGCTGCGCTCCGCGGAGGGAACGCTCGCCGAGGCCGCCGACCTGGTCGGGGTCCCAGTCGACGACGTCCTGGACGGCATCCGCAAGCGGGTCTCCGAGGGCAAGGAGTTGCGGCGCGAGATCGCCGCCCTGCGCCGTCAGGCCGCCCTGGGTCGGGTCGACGAGCTCGTGGCGGAGGCCGAGGACGGACTGGTGGTGCGCCGCATCGACGGCATCGACCGGGACGGCCTTCGTGAACTCGCCCTGGCCATCCGCGACCATGACGGTGTGCGTGCCGTCGTCCTCGGCACCGCCCCGGAGGGCGGGGGCGCGGCGCTGGTGTCGGTCGTCGACCCCGGGAGCGGGCTGGACGCCGGGGAGCTGGTCGCCGAGGCCGCCTCGACCATCGGCGGCGGGGGCCGCCCCAACAGCGACCTGACCATGATCGGCGGGCGGGCGCCCGAGCACCTCGACGAGGCGCTCGAGCAGGCGCGCGCCGCCGCCGGCTGAGCCGGACGGCGTGCGAGCCCTCGGCCTGGACCTGGGAGCCAAGCGCATCGGCGTCGCGGTCAGCGACCCCGACGGTCGCCTGGCAACCCCTGCAGACGTGCTCTACCGCACCGGCGACCGTGCCCGGGACCACCGGGCGATCGTCGGCCTGGTGCGGGAGTGGGAGGTCGAGGTCGTCGTCGTCGGCGTGCCCTACTCGCTGGACGGCGGCACCGGCCCGGCCGCCGAGGAGATGCTGGCGGAGTCCAGCGACCTGGCGGCACTCCTCGACGTGCCCGTCGAGACGCACGACGAACGGCTCACGACCGTGACCGCCGCCCAGCAACTCCGTGAGGCGGGTCTCGACGAACGGGCCCAGCGGCGCGTCGTCGACCAGGTGGCGGCCGCCGTCCTGCTGCAGTCGTGGCTGGACGGGCGCCGAGGCGGTGTGGACGATGCCTGAGGACACCACCGAGGGCCCCGAGCCCACGGAGCGGCCGCGGTCGTCGGCGGACCTCGTCCCGGGAGGCCGGTCGTCGGCCACGATCGGGTCCCGGGTGGCCGGGGCCGCGGTGCCGCCGGCAGCGCCGGAGGCCGCACCGCCCACCGAGCCCTTCCAGCCGCTGGACCCCTCGACACCACCGTCGGGCGTGCCGTTCGTGCCCTCCGAGGAGGCTGTCGGCGAGGCGGTGGTGTGGGGACCCTCGGTCTTCGACGAGACCGACGAGGACACGGTGTTCGGGGTGGGGGAGGACCCGCGCCCCGACGTGCGGTGGGTGCGGCACCGGTCCACCTGGGGACCGCTGCCACGCTGGGGCCTCGTCATCCTCGCCATCCTGCTGGCCTTTGTCGTGGGCTACCGCTGGATCCACGACTGGGCTGACGACCAGATGCGCCCCGACCGCCTCTTCGGGGACGACGTCCGCTTCGTGATCGAGGAGGGCTGGAGCACCAACGACGTGGCCGTGGCCCTCGGCGCGGCCGACGTCATCGACAACCCGGCCATGTTCCGGCAGTGGATGCGCTGCCCGTCGGCGTTGCGGTGGCTGATCGAGTGCCCGGTCGGCGTGGCCTACGAGTTCCAGGCGGGCGAGTACGTCCTGCGGGAGCACCTCGAGTTCCAGGCCGCCGTCGACCGCCTCAACGAGGGGCCCCTGCCTGAGGAGGTCATCACGGTGATGGTGCCCGAGGGCCTCACCCTCGCCCAGACCGTCGACCGGCTGCTCGACCAGATGCCGGCCTTCGACGGCGACGAACTGCGGGCGACGCTCATCAGCGAGCGCCTCGAGTGGGAGCACTATCCCGAGGACCTGCCCTACCTGCTGGTCGAGGGCCTCCTGTTCCCGGACACGTACCAGTTGGCAGAGGAGTCGCTGGGCGACGAGTTGGACCTGGTCACCAGGATGCACCGCCAGTTCGTGCGGGTGGTCGACGAGCTGGACCTGGTCGCCCGGTCCGGCGACCTGGGCCTGACCCCCTACGAGGTTGTCGTCCTGGCCTCGCTGATCGAGGAGGAGGCCCTCATCGACGCCGACCGGGCCCGGATCAGTCGGGTCATCCACAACCGCATCGAGCAGGACTGGCTGCTGGGCATCGACGCCTCGACCCGGTACGCCGTCGGCAAGACCGCCGGCGAGCCGCTGACGTCCGAGGACCTGGCCTCCGAGTCGCTGTGGAACACCCGGACGGTGCGGGGGCTGCCACCGACGCCGATCGCCAACCCGGGACGGGCGTCCCTGGAGGCGGCACTGCACCCGGTGGACGGCGACTGGATGTACTACGTCCGCACCGACGAGGACGGCGTCGTCGGCGCCCACACGTTCGCCGTCACCGCCGACGAATTCGAGCGCGCCAAGCAGGTCTGCATCGAGAAGGATCTGGGTTGTGGCTGACGATCCGCACGCGACGGGTGACGCCACCCGGCTGGCCGGCGTGGTCGGCTCGCCGATCGCCCACTCCCTGTCGCCGATCCTCCACAACGCCGCCTTCGCCGAACTCGGCCTGGACTGGACCTTCGCCGCCTTCGAGGTGGCCGAGGGTGAACTGGGCCGGGCGCTCGCCGGCCTGCGCGAACGGGGCATCTCCGGCCTGTCGGTGACCATGCCGCACAAGGACGCCGCGGCTCGGCTGGCAGACGAGCTGACCGACGCCGCCGCCCGCCTCGGTGCGGTGAACTGCCTGGTTCCCGATGGTGACCGCCTGATCGGCCACAACACCGACGGTGGTGGCTTCCTCGACGGCCTGGCCCACGACGCCGGCATCGACGTCGCTGGGCGACGCCTCCTCGTGCTCGGCGCCGGCGGGGCCGCCCGCGCCGTTGCCGAGGCCTGTGGAACTGCCGGCGCCGCCGAGGTCGTGGTGGCGAACCGGACGGTCGAGCGTGCGTCGACGGCCGCCGCCCTCGCCGGCCCGGTCGGGCGGGCGGTGCCCCTCGCAGACGCCGGGGCGGCAGCCGAGTCGGCGGACGTCGTGGTCAACGCCACCTCGATCGGCATGGGATCGGACGACGGTGTCCCCATCGCCCCGGACCTCCTCCGCATCGGGCAGGTCGCCGTCGACCTGATCTACCACCCTCCGGAGACGTCGTGGTTGGCGACGCTGCGCGCCCGTGGGATCGAGGCCCACGGAGGCCTCTCGATGCTCCTGTTCCAGGCCGCCCGTGCCTTCACCCTCTGGACGGGGGAGGAGGCGCCGGTGTCGGCCATGGAAGCCGCCGCCCGCTCGGCCCTCGCCGGGCGCTCGGCCGACTGACCTCCCGTCTCCCGTGCAGGTCGCTGCGCTGGCCTGGTTGGCCGGCTGGGCGGCAGCGTTGTCATCGGCGGACCTGCGGACGGGACGGCTACCAGCCCCACAGGTCCGGGCATTCGGCCTCGGACTCGTGGTGCTGCACCTCCTGGCAGTGGCGGGTGGCGAACCCCTCGCGCTTTTGGCCTGGGCGGCTGCCGGCGCCGCCCTCATGGCCGCCCTGTTCCTCGTGGTGCACCTGTCGTCGCCCCGATCGCTGGGTGGCGGCGACGTCCGGCTGGCGGTTCCACTGGGATGGCAGGTGGGCTGGTCGACGGGGGACGGCCTGGTCGGCGGCCTCGTCCTGCTGCTCGTCGCCGCCGCCCTCGTGACCGTGGTCGGCGGGACGGTGACGCGCCGGGGGCGCCTCGGCTCGACGCCCCTGCCGTTCGGGCCGGGACTGCTCCTCGCCGCCCTCCTCGTGGGAGTCGTCGAGGCGTGACTGCCCGCTATTCCCCCGGGCGACCCGCGGCTCGTCGCTAGCCTGAGCCCATGATCAGGCAGGACCGACCGCATCTCGCGCTCGTCGGCGGCATGGGCGCCGGCAAGACGGTCGTGGGCGCCCTCGTGGCCGAACGGTGCCGGCGCCGGCACGTCGACCTGGACCGCTGGATCCAGGCCGACACGGGACGGAGCATCGGCGTGGTCTTCGCCGAGTCGGGTGAGGACGGATTCCGGGATGCCGAGCAGTCCAGCCTCGGACGGGCCCTCGACCTGGCCGAGCCCGTGGTGCTTTCCACCGGCGGTGGCGTGCTGCGCCGGCCCGCCAACCGCGAGGCCCTGGCGGCCCGTGCCCGTGTGGTGTGGCTGCGGGCCACGCCCGAGACGGCCGCGGCACGGGTG
>LULL01000947.1_pt1 | contig 10577 bp, 15 predicted proteins | sample 728161 | NCBI WGS metagenome assembly LULL01 (sample SAMN03860290, study PRJNA289734) | marine metagenome | biome: seawater column; feature: ocean; material: water; isolation source: Red Sea water column Station 149 - depth 500m | place: Saudi Arabia: Red Sea | collected 2011-10-15 | depth 500 m
AATGTTTCAAGTGGAACTCATAAGACTGATGGAATGATTGTTATTCCATGTAGTATGAAAACATTGTCTAGTGTTGCAAATGGATATGATGAGACGTTGGTTGCACGTGCAGCTGGTGTAACATTAAAGGAGTCACGTAAATTAATTCTTGTAGTACGCGAAACGCCGTTAACTGCTATTAATTTAGAAAACATGTTAAAGCTAGCACGACTAGGTGTTATCATTCTCCCTCCAGTTACAGAATTTTATACAAAGCCTCGAGGAATAGATGATATGATAAATCATATTGTTGGTAAATGTTTAGATCAGTTTGACATAGAACATGATCTATTTACTAGATGGGGTTCAAATAATTAAAAATTAAGATTTACTGATCTTTTTTTTCTTTGAGATCTTTTAATTCTTTATCGCCTTCTATTTTTCCTTTTTCAAATTCCCCTTTTGATTTACCTAGAGTTCTTGCAAGTTCAGGAATTTTCTTGGCACCAAATAGTAATACGCCAACAATAACTATGATCCATACCCATTCATAACCTCCAACAAACATCATAAACGATTCAAACATTTAATCTCATTTCTCAAATTACAGATTTAAGTCTTCAGTGTTTGTTTTTCTTTACGTTCTACTAGAATCATACCTGCCAGATATAATCCAATCATTGGACCAGCGATAAACCACATGGTTACACCACTGCCATCAGGAGTTATTATCGCACCAAAAATTATAATTATAATAATCGCATATCGTATATTTTTTCGCCAAAATTTTGTGTCAGTCATACCTGATTGACTAAATGCATACATTAACACTGGTAGCTGAAACGATAATCCAAATGCCAAAAGAAACTGCAAAACAAATGTAACAAAATCCATTATATTCAAAAATGTGACAAGCCCTGATGATGCACCATATTTGTACAAAAAGTCTAGCATGAAAGGTATTACAACAAAATACGCAAAGAGAGAACCGGAAACAAAAAGACCAGTTATAGGTACAGTAATAGCCCTACCAACGTTTACTTCATTTTCCTTTAATGCAGGTTTTAGAAAGTTTACAACTTCTCGAATAATTACTGGTGTGCCTGCAACAATACCAACTAGTGCAGCAATATACACTTGTGCAAAAAATGCTTGACCCGGTGCAGTTTGTATTAATTGTACACCTTCTGGTACCAAATTAGTCTTGAAATAGTTAGTAAGTTGTGCAGCAATGTTGTCAAGTGGTTCTGGAGTGGGGTAATAGAATGTAATATCGTTGTATGTCATAGTTTCAAAGTGGAATGTCATTAAAAATACAGCAATGACGCCAACTACAATTACTACTCGTAAGACTCGTGTTCTAAGTTCGTTTAAATGCCCATAAATTTCATCTAGCTCTGACATCTTAACTCTCTACATGTTTTTCATTATTAATTATTTACCAGGAATAGGAAGAAGCTTAGAATTAGGAAATCCCCACTTTTCTAGATTATCTTGTGTAACATCTTCTAATTCAATTGATATGGCAGATTCAGTGTTGAATTTTGCATCACATTCCTCTGCTAATTCCCCAATCTCTTTACCAGTATAGATCTCTTTTGAATTTTTGAGGAATATTCTGTCCCCTTTCTCTGTTTCGTCACCACCAAACTTTTTCTTCAAAAATTTTGTGATATCAGGTAATTCATTTCTATCAATGTTATTATGATAATAGACAATTCCACTTACTGTTTCATAATCATATGGAGTCCCATTACGGTACAAAAATATGCCAATGAACTTTGCATCATTCTCGGGTTTTCTTACACCCTTAATTTCCCAATTAAGAATTTTATCTGGATTATGTGTTAGCTTTTTAACTTCATCACTAGTCAGTTTCCAGTATCTAAATCGAGTCATGTTTAACCAATTTCATATCAACCATTACTAATACATTTTTGTTGATACATAGGTTCAAAAACTAGTTATTGAATATTTCATTCGTGGCATCAAAGAAACAGAGGAAGGCTAGACAGTATAAAAGAAAAAAAGGTAGGGCTAGAAGCCATTCAGCATGATATTTTATTACGGCAGTACACATATTACGTTTTGACTTGAAGTTTCATCATGTCAACGTATGTTGTACATGTGATAATAGAAAATAAGCCCAATATCAGTGATCCAGAGGGTGATACAATTCTGAATGATTTAGTATTAAAAAGTAAAAATTCTTCAATAAAAAAAATCCGTGCTGGAAAAATACTAAAATTTACGATAGAAGCAAGTAACAAAAAAAAGGCAGAAAAAACTGTTGAGAATATTTGCCAAGAATTAAGGATATTTAATCCGCTTGTAAGTAATATCGTAATCGAAACTAAAACAAACTAGTTTTTCTGAATATTTTGTATTGTTTTATCTACTAATAGTTTGTCTCTAAGAAATCCAGTTAAATCAGTTTGTGTGATAACACCAACTAGCTTACCATCATCTAGGATAACCAATCTTCGTATATTGTTGTTAAGCATTTTTTGAATAGCATCCTCAAGTTCTGTTTCTGGTTCCACCCATCTGAATTTACTTGACATTATTTCAGAAATAATAACAGCTGACGCCTTTTTGTCATTTGCCGCTAATCTTTTAACAAAATCACTTTCAGATAAAACACCAACTGGAGAGTCATTTTTCATTATCACTAGAAAACTAACATCCTTCTCAGAAATCAAGCGTGCAGCATCTAATGCAGTTTTATTATGTTCAATAGTTATAACATTTTTTTCCATTATATCTCTAATTTGTGCCATGTTGGGCTTGATGTTCTCCAAAATAAAAACATGGTTATGTGTATCAATTTTATAGGTGAAATAATTAACATAATTGTGAAAGTCGGGGTAATAGTTTTTCCTGGCAGTAATTGTGACCGTGATGTGTTTCATGTTTTATCTGACGTTTTTGATTTGAATACACAGTATTACTGGCATGAGAAAGGTTTACCGAATAACATTGATGCAGTTGTTTTACCAGGTGGATTTTCATATGGTGATAGATTACGTGCTGGTATAATAGCGGCAAACAGTCCAGTAATTAATGATGTTAAAAAACTGGCCAATAAAGGAATTCCAATTTTAGGAGTTTGTAACGGATTTCAAATATTGGTTGAATCTAATTTATTACCAGGAGTTTTGCTAAAAAATGAGTCACTAAATTTTATGTGTCAATGGACAAATTTAATTGTAAAAAATAACAAAACCCCATTTACAAATAAGTTACAATTGAATCAGAAAATACCAATACCAATTGCAAATGGTGAGGGACGATACTATGCTGATTCCCAATTAATGCATGATCTAAAAAAACATAATCAAATTGTATTTGCATATGAAGATCATGTTAACGGTTCTGTAGAACAAATTGCTGGTATATGTAATGAGGACGGTAATGTTGTTGGGATGATGCCCCATCCTGAGCGTGCGGCTGAAAAATTGATCAATCCACTAGATAACAAACCTTCATCATTAATTTTTGAATCGTTGGTACATACATTGGGAGTTAAAAATTGAGTCTACAAAAACATGAAACTAAGCATATTCAAGACATAATTAAAAGAAAATTAACAAAAACGGAATTACAAATTATTGCAGCAGAATGGTCAGAGCACTGCTCATACAAGTCATCAAAAAAACATCTGAAAATGCTTCCAACTACAGGCCGAAGTGTAATACTTGAAAAAGGATATGATTCAGGTGTTTTAGATGTTGGTGACGGGTATGTTGTTACTGTACATATTGAAAGTCATAACCATCCGTCAGCTGTTGAACCATTTGGCGGGGCAGCGACAGGCGTAGGTGGCGTTATTCGTGATATTTTGTCAGCTGGAACCCGACCTATTGCAATACTTGATGGATTACGTTTTGGTGATATTGAAAATATGTCGCTGCAATAGGGTTTGGAAAAAAAGATAGACTGATAAAAAATCATGCAAGTAAAGGAGACTTGGTTGTTCTTATAGGCGGTTCTACAGGTCGTGATGGAATAGGTGGATCACAATTTGCATCTGATTCTTTGGAAGGTGAGGATAGATCAGCAGTACAAATTCCTGATCCTTTCATTGAAAAATTAATCATAGAAACAATTCTTGAAGCAAGAAATGAAAAATGCATTAACGCAATGAAAGATTTGGGAGGTGGTGGATTATCGTGCGCAGTTTCTGAAATTGCTGAAAGTTTAGAAATTGGAATTGAATTGGATGTTAATAATGTGCATACTAGAGAATCTGGATTGTTACCTGATGAAATAATGATTTCCGAATCACAGGAAAGAATGTTAGTAATTACAAGCAAGCAAAAATTACCAAAACTAAGGCAAATTTGTAACAAATTCAGAGTAACATGCTCAACAATTGGACATGTTAAGAATGATAAAATGATGCATGTAAAAAAGCACTGGGTTTTTCAGCAGTATGATCATGAGGTTGGGATTAGAACTGTTGTAAAACCGGGTTTTGATGCATCTGTTTTAAGATTAGATAATGGAAAATTTCTTTCAGCAAAGATTGATGGTAATCCTAAACATTGTTATCTTGATCCTAGACAGGGTGCAATTGGTTGTTTTGAGGAAGCATGTAGAAATGTTGTTTGTACTGGCGCTAATCCAATTGGAATGGTTGATCATCTTCAATTTGGTAATCCTGAGGATCCAGAAATATTTTGGACATTTATGGAATCACTTGAGGGATTGACTGAATATGCAAAATTTCTTAGTATACCATGTGTTGGCGGCAAAGTAAGTTTTTACAATGAAACTCCTTCAGGTCCAATTAAACCAACGCCACTTATTGGTGTTTTAGGGATTAAAGACAAAACTCCATTTTTGTCCGTCTCTCCAAATAATGATGATTACTTGGTAGTTATTGGTGATACAAAGGACGAACTTGGCGGCTCTGAATATTTTGAGTATATTCACAGATTTATTGGTGGAGTTTGTCCAAGAGTTGATTTTACGGATTCCAAAATTAACATGCTTGCGGTATTATCGTTAATAAAAAATAAACTTGTGAAATCAGTGCATGATTGTTCAAAAGGTGGACTTTCTATAGCACTGTCCGAACTTTCAATTTTTGGGAATATTGGATGTATTATTGATATTGAAAAAATACCATGTGAAGAAAATCTTAGTTCCGAGAAAATATTATTTTCGGAAAGTCATTCTCGTTATTTGTTAGTAATTGATAAAAAAAATATTGAGGAAGTAAATCATATTCTTTCTAAGAAAAAAATCACATTTGCTGTTTTAGGAAAATTTTCTGGCGATCAAATAAATATTAAGCATAAATCAAAAAATCTAGTTAAATTTAGAACTGATCTAGCACAAAAAAGGTATTTCAATGGGTTGGAGGATTTATTGAAACATGGTTAAGGAAAATTGCGGCGTTGTTGGAATTTTCAGCCAAGATGGAATTAACGTAATTCCTATGCTTATTGATTCATTGCGTGCTTTGCAGCATAGGGGACAAGAAGCATGGGGAATTGCGGTACCCAATAAGTCACCCTTAAAAAAATTAGGTTTGGTCTCCGCATCTGCCTCTGAATTTAAGAAAATCTCTGAAGAATATTCATCATTTGCTGCAATCGGTCATGTTAGATATTCTACTATCGGTAAAAGCAATTTACATAATGCCCAACCACTAAAAGTAAAGGATCTATGTGTTGCACATAACGGAACAATTTCCAATGTAGAAGAACTTTCTAATATGGTTGGTGGATGCTCATTTACACCACAACATGCAAGTGATACTTTAGTTGTAGCACAGCGTTTAGTTTCTCTGATTTCTGAAAAAGGTAATCTTGGTAAAGCATTATCAATTTTAAAAAGTGATATGGTAGGATCATACTGTTTCACTTTTCTTTCTGATGATTCTTCTGTTTTTGCAGCGCGTGACCCAAAAGGATTCAGACCAATGGTTATGGGAGAAAAAGTAGACGGTAAAACACATATCATTGCATCCGAATCTTCAGCGTTATCTGCTATTGGTGCTAAGTTAGAACGTGATATCATACCTGGTGAGCTTATCAAATTAAGTAAAAATGGTATTGAAACTGAAATGTTTTCAACTGAAACATCTAGAGCTCATTGTTCTTTCGAGTTTACATATTTTGCACACCCATCAAGTAAAATGGAAGGTTCTAACATATACGTGGCCAGAAAAAATATTGGTCGATATCTTGCAAAAAAATTTCCGTTCAAAGATGCTGATTTAGTTATTCCTGTTCCCGATTCAGCTAGACCAGCTGCGTTAGGTTATGCACAAGAACTTGGTCTTCCTTTTGATGAGGGATTATTAAAAGACAGGTATAGTAAAAAAGGTCCACTTCGAAGTTTTATTGAACCACATCAAGCTGATAGAATAGAAATCAATAGGTGGATTATTCCCATTCAAGAAATTATTGAGAATAAACATGTTGTTGTTGTTGATGATAGTTTAGTTCGTGGTACTAGCTCTCGTGCAATTATTAACGCATTACGAAAGGGTGGTGCACGTAAGATTAGTCTTGTTATAACATATCCACCGATTAAATTTCCATGTTTTGCTGGTATAGATTTTCCGTCACAAGAGGAACTTGCAACATATACTGACGGTAAGGATTACTCAGATATACAGCTTATAGAAAAAGTGCGAAATGATATCGGTGCTGACTTTCTTGGTTATAATGATCCTGAAAATCTTGCACGTGCAATTGGTATTCCAATAAATTCTATGTGTTTTACGTGTGTAACGGGTGATTATTCTTCATTAGGGATAAAACCAGTTTTCAAAACTAAGCTACAGACGGAGAACAGTAAATGAATATTGCATATGTATTGGTTCAAAGTACTATTGGTCATGAAATGGAAGTATTGCGTGATTTGCTAAAATTTGACATAGTTAAAGAAGCCAAAGGTACTTTTGGATATTATGACATTCTTGTAAAGATTGAAGCGGAATCAGAAAAGGAAATTGAAAAAATTATTACAAAAAAAATAAGAAAAGTTAAAAATGTTAATACAACTACAACTCTTTCTGTAATTTTAGAGCAAGAGAATCTATAATTTTTAGTTGACTAGTTACTTATTCATCAAGAATTTTGTTAGGGTTTCTGGTTGATATTCAATTCCATGTTCTGCGGTACAATGTTTTCCAAAGTCATCTATAACTGAATCAAGATCACCTTCACAAACAAAATCACAGTCGAATCCATAATCTTTACAGACAGCCTTTACCATCGAACTTTGTAAATAACCATCAAATATCTATCTTTATTTTGTATTATGTGATATTATTATTAGTCAAAATTGATGAATGAACCACCAAAGCCTGGGAGTCCACAGGATCCATTATGCAAAATTTGTCACAAACCACTTAGAGAGCATTCCTTTACTGAACAACAAGAATGCGCAGAAAAAATTCGGGAAAACGAACAATAAGTTTAATGTGTTTTCAAGTTAGGTTTTTTTATCATTATTTCTAATAAATTAGTTGTAATATGGTTAAAGAACGAAAGGATGAACCAAAGGACGACAAAAAACCCAAAAAAGAATCTGATCTGAAAAAATTTCTAAATAAGAGGTCTTTCATTTATCTTATGGCAGCAGTTTTTTTCGTTGTTTTTATTGTACCTGATATGATTGCACCAAGCGACTTGGAAAAGAAACTTGTTGAAAATTTGGAAACTGATGAACAAAATATTGCATGGAGTATTGTAAAATCGTATAGAGGACCTGATGACTCTGGTTATAATTTATTTGATGCAATAATAACACAAAGAGAAAATGCGTATCCTAACGAAAAAATACTTAAGCATAATGATACAATGCTAGAAGTTTCTGTATTAGATATGCAAGAACAAAAAGGTGATTCATTTTATGAAGTTCATTTTACATTCCAGACATACAATGCAGTGCAGGACTATATTTGGAATGTAAATATTGAAACAAAAAAAATCATTCCTCTTAATGATGGAGCCAAAAAGATGATGGACATTGTGGAATTATATGATTAATTTTAACCTTATAGGATAGTATTGTATTCTGAAACACGATGACGCTTCCTGCAAAATCAAAAACAAATATTTCATCACAAAAAAATATTTTGATAGGATGTGGTATTGGTGGCGCTATTGCTGTTATAATTTTAGTAATTACTATGGCATTTCCTGGTTCTACTGTAACTTCTGATAACTCAATTTTGGTTGATCCTACAAAAGAAAAACAGAGTCTTTTTGTTTTAGCTCGTGTTATGATACAAAATACAGGCAATCAGCCTTTAACAAATATTACAATTGATTACGGTGATGGCGATAAAGATTTTATTTCAATATTGAAACCTGGTAAAACTATGATACTGTCACCACCAGATGGAAATAGTTTACAATTTGTACGAGTGACTGCAGATGGCAATGTTGATGTGTATAAAGCGTATAGAGAACCAGTAGCAATGCCCGGAATGATGGGCTCTTAATTTACATATAACGAATAATATCAATACACACTGATCACAGTTGAAATTTTTAACCTCTGGTAAAGTTAAAGACGTCTACGAACTTGAAGATAGTAAATTACTTTTCAAATTCAGTAACCGTGTTTCAGCATATGATGTAAAATTTAAAGATGAGATACCAAAAAAAGGGGAAATTCTTTGCAAATTTGCTCAATATTGGTTTAAGAAACTTGGTGTGCCTAATCATTTTGTTGAAAGAAAATCAGATACAGAAATTATAGTAAGAAAACTTAACATGCTTCCAATTGAGTGTGTTGTGCGCGGTTATTTTTATGGTAGTTTAGTTTCACGATGGAAGGATAGAAAAATTTCATTAGAAGATGGTACACAAACAGATCTTGCTGCTAAATTACCAAGACCAATTTTTGATCCTACCACTAAATCAGCGCATGACATGCCAGTAAATATGGAAGAAGCAATTTCGCAGAAACTTGTTACTAACGATGAATATGATTGGCTATCAGAAGAGTCAATCAATATCTATGAAAAAATGGCTAGGATTGCTGATAATGCTGGATTCATTCTAGCAGATCTAAAATTAGAATTTGGAAAATTAAATAACGAAATAATTTTGGCTGATTCAATCGGTCCAGATGAATTTCGTTTATGGCCCAAAGATGAATACAAAATCGGTGAAACACAACAGGCATACGATAAACAGCTTTTACGTGATTGGTTGACTGAGAATGGTTATCAGAAAAAATTTGATGATGCACGTTCAGGTGGTAATGAGCCTATTGCTCCATCCATTCCTATTGATTTAATTTCTAAAATGACTCAACGATATGTTACTGCTTATCAGAAGCTGACTGGCGATACCCTTTAGCTTACTTTTTATTTTTCATGACGTATAACCGCTACTAATTTATTCATAGTGTAATGATAATATTAGTAGCATTACTAAATTATTGCTAATGGTTAATAAACTTAAACAAAATTCCATTTTAATAATATAATTGGATGTATGTTATGGCGATATTGATGGAAAAGAAGATTAGCATTGATAGAATGATTACAACAAATAATGATGTATCTAGTGCACTTGCTAGACCAACTAGGGGAAAAATTGTAGAATTATTGAATAAAAAGCAATTGAATGTTGAGCAAATAAGACGTAGACTTAAAAAACTTGGTTATAAAAAATCGGTTACAACAATTCGGCACCATATTGAAATTCTTAAGGATTCAGGCTTAATTGAAATAACTAAAATTGAAGAATCACAAGGCGCAATAACAAAATATTATGGTTCATCTACTAAACTACTTGATTTTTCATTACCAACAGATTTCGATGAAAACTATTCAAAGATTATATCAAAAACATCATTAAAGCTTGCTAAAGTAATCGGTCCAATTTCAAAAAATTTTTCGAAGACACGAAAAATACAACAAATTAATTACAACAACTTCATCATTATGGAAATTATCAATAGAGCTATGACTAATTTGTTAGAAAAAAAGTAATTATTTTATTTCTATAACTAATTTTCCACTAGTTTTTGGGTTTTGAAGTTTTTTTATCATCTCTCTTGGTATGTCGTCTGAAGCTTTGTCACATTTTATAGCAATTGTTCTAGAACATGTAAACGCACTTTTACGTAATACTATGTCATTTGGATGCTTTAGCGTTAGTTTTTCTGATCCCTTTCCGTGTATTGAAAAAGAATAGCTATCAGCTATAATAGTAAACGCAATCGTTGTATCTGGGTTTTGTATCTTTTTTTTGAATTTTTCTGGTAGATCTATGCATGCTAGGCTAGAATTTGTGCCAACAATGCAATCACCATTAACGGTCAATTCATTATCCTTTGTGATTTCTATGGTCTTTTTGTGTAATGAGAGTATATTTTTATGGCCGCTGAATGGGATCTCGATTTTCATATTGATCTAAAAAAATACTCGAATAAATACTAGATTTTTTTAACTAATTTGTGGATCAAAAAGTCGAGAGGTTATTTCAGGAAAAAAATCTTATTTTTATTGCAACAATCAATTTAGATGGTTCCCCTCAACTTACCCCTGTTTGGGGTGATTACCAGGATGGTCATATTTTGGTAAATACTGCTGAAGGCAGAATAAAACATAGAAA
>LULL01001927.1_pt1 | contig 10526 bp, 10 predicted proteins | sample 728161 | NCBI WGS metagenome assembly LULL01 (sample SAMN03860290, study PRJNA289734) | marine metagenome | biome: seawater column; feature: ocean; material: water; isolation source: Red Sea water column Station 149 - depth 500m | place: Saudi Arabia: Red Sea | collected 2011-10-15 | depth 500 m
TTCTATTGCTGCGGTTCCCCTTTACAGAGCTGTTCGCGAGATCGAGCATCTTCGCCCGACGGTGTTCCCGCCGTGGATCGATGTGGGGCATGGGTCTTCCTCCGACTGCGCCGCCCTTGTGGCGGCCTACTTAGGTCGGGGACCAACCCCCCGAGATGTTCAATCCGCCAGAGGGCAAAGCCCACTGGACTGGACGCAACTCGGAATGCGCTCGGAACAACTCCGGAAATATCCATCAGGACACTTGTACCCCCCGGTCGTGACAAAACGTGCTCACCCGGCATTTCGAGGGCCTCGTGCCGAGTTGGGGCGGTTGACGCCTCCAGGCAGCCGCAGGGGTGACACACCCTGACGGCAGCCTGGAGGCCCTTCTGGCTGTGCTGCTGGTCGGGGACGTAGCGGGAGAGCACCTCTAATGGGTACTCACCACGACTTGGGTTTTGAACATCTTGTCGGTCAGGCGCTGGTTGTCGTCGTCCCACAGAAGCCACAGGTAGTCGATGATCACGTACACGGCACCGAAGCCGCCGTTTACCACGACGATGAGGTTCGGCACCAGGAGACGAAGCATGCCGACGGCGCCACCGGGTGCCTCGCCGGTGCCGATTCTGGTGAGGCGGGTGTCGGCGACCCGCTTTCCCGGCGTCTTGCCGGTGACGCCCTGCCGGTATCCGAATAGCCAGACCCCGAAGAAAAGTACAGGGACTAGCAGGCCGACGGGGACGGGGGAAAACGGGAAAAGGATGACGATGAGCGGGGGGTAGAAGATGACCCTGTCGGTGATCGCGCCTAGGACGCGCTTGTCGTAACCGGCCGGCGTTTGAGCCGGGATCGCCGCTTCGTTCGATGAATCCTCGGAGAAGGCGTAGTTCCCGGTCTCGGGGTCGAACTCCGCCCAGTCGCTCACGATGCTTCTTCCTCATCTCAAGTAGACGAAAGGGACTCGCCCCACCTTACGTCCCGACCAGCAGGACAGCCAGAAGGGCCGCCAGGCTCATTTTGAGTGATCGGTGCCGGGTTTCTGCCACCTTGGGGTCAGGTCACCTCGACCTCATCGCGCCAACGCTTGTACCACCCGGCGAACGCCATCCAGCGCCTCCAGTCGGCCGCCCTGGTCGCCGCGACCAGTTCTCGGTGCAACGCCAGCCCACGTTCGATGTCGATCTCGAAGATCCGCTCCGGCGTGCCGTGCAGTCCGGGCACCAGCAACCACTGCCGGTTGACGAAGAGGAGGGAGTATTCGACGTCCGGTTCCTGACCCGGGTCGGGTGACCGCAGGTGCATGTGGGTGATGTTCCGGCGCTTGATGAACCAGGAGAAGAACCTGCCGGTCATGAACATGCCAACCGCCGGGTTGTTGAAGCCCGAGTTGGCGACCGGACCGAAGACGTTGGTCAGGACCCGGAACTGCTCCACCTCGCCGAGTTCGCCGGTGCGGATGTGCGAAGCCAGGCGTTCGACTTGGAAGGCCTGGATCTCGACCACGAAATCGACGCCGGACTCGTCGATGCCCTCGGCGAACTCCGCCGCGTCTCCACGCAGGCGACAGGTGAACTCCTCGCCCGTGTCGACGACGCGGATCCCGATGACTTCGAACAGGCCACCGAAGAAACCGAGGATCGTCGGGTTCAAAACGAGTGTCCGAAACGTCTCCAGGGACGAAGAACCTGCCATGGGACAAAGGTACCTCGGATCCCCGAACGCTCAGCCACCGCCGAAAGCCCGCCAAGTGGTCGGGCTGGGGAGATTTGAACTCCCGACCTTCGGTCCCCCAGACCGACGCGCTAACCAAGCTGCGCCACAGCCCGCTGTGTGGCGGCCACTCTACCGGCGCCGCCTGTGGGCCGGCCCGTTGCGGCGGCCCCGAAGCGGCCGTGCGACCAGTTCGACGAGCCCCTCGACGAGGCGCCAAGCCAGGTAGATCGCGGCGGCGCCGGCGAAAACCCAGAAGTGCCACGGCACCTTCTGCGACCGGGCCCGCTGGCCGTCGGCGTCCTCGACCCGCTCCCCGCAGGTCGGACAGGTCCCCACCACCGACACGGCGTTCGGACTCAGGTACTTCTCACACGCGGCGCACCAAGGCATGGGCGACCCGCCGGCTCAGGACCTGCGGATCGCCAGGATGGCGACGTCGTCCTCGATGATGCCGTGGCTGAAGTCGTTCACGGCATCGAGCAGTTGCTTGCAGAGCACGTCCGGGGCGATGCCCGGGTTGCGCCGCAAGGCGTCGCCGATGCGCTGCTCGCCGAACAACTCGTCGCCGGTGCGGGCCTCGGCCAGGCCGTCCGTGTAGAGCAGCACCATGTCGTCGGTCTCGAGCGGAATCTCCCGACTGAAGTAGGTGCCCCCCGGGTCGAGCATCAGCAGCGGACCCGTCGACCGCAGCGGCCGGACCTCACGCTCGTGGAACAGGAACGTGGCCGGATGGCCGGCGGAGGCGTACCGCAGCGTCTCAGCCTCGGTGTCGAACACCAGCACCACCAGCGAGATGAACTCCTCGTTGCGGTCCACCGACGACATCTGCCGGTTGAGCTCCTCGAGGGCCTGAGCCGGATCGCGGAACTGGGCGAGGAAGGTCCGCAGCAGGTACTTGGCCTGGAAGGCGGTGATGGACGACTCGATGCCGTGGCCGGCCACATCGCCGATGACGGCCGCCAGGCGTGTGGGTGCCGCCTTGAAGACGTCGAAGAAGTCGCCGGCCATCAGGCCGGTGCCGGCCTGGTACACCTGCCCGACGTCGAAGCCGGAAAACTCGGGCAGTTGTTCGGGTGCCAGACGGGCCGCCCACGCCTTGGGCGCCAGGTCCTCCTGGTCCAACGCCTCCTGGGCGCGCCGCTCGATGTCGATGCGGTGGCGGGCCATACGCGCCTCGCGCACGGCGTTGCGGGCCCACACCGTCGAGACCAACGCCGGCAGGCCCACCAGGGCGAAGGCGATCGTCACACGGGACGAGTCGACGTAGGCATTGACGAAGGCCACCACGGCGAGGAGGCCGTAGAGGGTCGCCGAATGGAACTCCTTGCGGAAGTTCGACCATGCCAGCGTGTAGGCGTCGGGTGCCGCCTCGGCATCGATCCGGTGGATCAGCCGGTAACGGTGGCGCGACGACCGTGCCCAGCTGAAGGTAGCGGCCAGGCACACGAGGCCCACGAGGGTGAGTACCGGAGTGCGCATCCGCGTAGATGGTACCCCCAGACGCCGGGGGCGGGCCGATGGCCGCCCGTTGCCCTAGTCGGAGCGGCGCCGGACCCGCAGTTTCAGGGGCGTCGAGCCCAGGCCCAGGTCCTCGCGGAGTCGCCGCTCCAGGTACCGCAGCCACGTTCGGGGCAGCTCCACCTCGTTGACCCGCCGGGTCGGAATCCGGGTGCGGTAGTCCTCGATCGAGTCCGACAGTGCCGGCCAGAGCCGGCCCACGTTCTTCCCGGTGAGGGCGCTCACCCGCAGCACGGGGGCGTCGCCGACGAAGTGCAGGCGACGGCCGACCTGTTCGGCCACGTCCTCGCGCTGCTCGGTGTCGCACAGGTCCCACTTGTTGAGCACCACGACGATCGGGCAGCCGGCGGCGTCGACCCGTTCGGCGAGGCGCTGGTCCTGGTGGGTGACGCCGAGCGTGGCGTCGATGACGAGGAGCGCCACGTCCGCGGCGTCAACCGAGGCGAGTGCCCGGACCAGCGAGTAGTACTCGGTGTCCTCGTCGATCTTGGCCTTGCGCCGCATGCCAGCCGTGTCGACGAAGCGGACCGGCCCGTGGTCGGTCTCGACCACGGTGTCGACCGAGTCACGGGTGGTGCCCGGCCGGTCGTGCACCACGACACGCTCCTCGCCGGTGAGGCGGTTGAACAGCGTGGACTTGCCCACGTTGGGGCGGCCCACGATGGCGACCCCGAGGATGCGGGGCTCGTCGTCGGTCGCCTCCTCGGGCGCGGCCTCCTCACTGGACTCCTCGGGCAGCATGCCGACGAGCCGGTCCAGCAGGTCGCCCGTGCCCCGGCCGTGCAGGGCGCTGATCGAGGCCGGGTCGCCGAGGCCCAACGACAGCAGTTCCCAGCTGGCGGCCTCGTGCACCCGGTCGTCGACCTTGTTGGCCACGACGATCACCGTGTCCGAGCGTCCGCGCAGCAGGGCGGCGACCCTGGCGTCGTCCTCGGTGACGCCGACGGTGGCGTCCACGACGAACAGGACGGCGTCGGCGGCGGCGATGGCGGCCTCGCTCTGCCGGGACACCTTGTCGTCGAGAGAGTCCCCGCCGACCAGCCAGCCGCCGGTGTCGACCAGCGTGAACGGGCGCCCCTGCCAGGCGGCGGCGACCTCCTTGCGGTCGCGGGTGACGCCGGGACGCTCCTCGACGATCGCCTCGCGGCGTCCAATGATCCGGTTCAGGAGCGTCGACTTGCCGACGTTGGGCCGGCCCACGATTGCGACGACGGGGCTCATGCGAGGGCCTCCCGGAGGGCGGCGCCGTCGGTTGCCACGACCTCGACGGGACGGGGCAGGTCCTCGGGCGTGAGGCCGTCGAGGAACCGGCCGCCGCTGAGACACACGTCGGGCAGCAGGTAGCGGTGACCCACTGGCTCCTCGGCCAGCACCCTGGTCAGGTCCTCGCCGACCAATAGGCCCGTCACCCCGACGTTTCCGCCGAAGAACCTGTTCTCCACCGGGAGCAGGCGCACGTCCCGGTCGGCGACCGTGGCGACCAGCGGCTCCAGCACCGGGGCGCCCAATTCGCCCGTGAGCACAGCCACCGGGGCGCCGGGCCGCGCGCCGAGACGCACGGGCGTCGCCTCGCCATCCAGCCTGGGCGCCCGGAAGCCCGTCGCCGGCGCCCCGTCGACCGCCCGGAAGAACCCGGAGGCCCGGTCCGCCGGCCGCTCCGCCACCTCGCCGAGGAAACCGGCCTCGAAGGCCCGGGCCATGCCGATGCCGTCCTCGTGCATCGGGAAGCCCTCGTACGAAGCCGCTGGCGGAAACCCGCGGCCGGCCAGCAGGTAGTACTCGTCGGCGGCGAAAACGAGGCGCCGACCCAGCGCCCCGAGGAACACCTGCTGCCAGGCCTCGACCGTGTCGACCACGCACGCCGCCTCCCCGGTGGCGTGGGGTCGCATCCGCTCCTCGGAGGTGTGCCGGCTGACGCCCAGCGGCACGACGCACAGGCTGGCCAGGTCGCTGAACCGGTCAGCCACCCCGGCGAGCGTGTCCTCCAGCCACAGTCCGTCGTTGACGCCCGGGCACACGACGACCTGCCCGTGGACCTCGATGCCGTGGTCGAGCAGCACCCTCAGCCACCGCAGGCTGGTGCCACCCCGCCGGTTGCGCAGCATCTCGCTGCGCTTGCCCGGGTCGGTGGCGTGGATGCTCACGTACAACGGGCTGAGCCGCTCCGTCACGACCCGCTCCAGGTCGGACTCGGTGAAGCGGGTGAGCGTCGTGAAGTTCCCGTAGAGGAACGACAGGCGGTAGTCGTCGTCCTTCAGGTAGAGGCTGCGGCGCATCCCGGGAGGCAACTGGTAGATGAAGCAGAACTCGCAGTGGTTGTCGCAGGTCTGGACCCGGTCGAACAGCGGGCTGTCGACCTCGACGCCCAGCGGCGACCCGGCCGGCTTCTCGACCCCGACCTCCCGACGCAGCCCGCCCCGATCCACGTCCAGCAGCAGCGACGGCTCATCGACCAGCAGCTGGTACTGGATGACGTCGCGGGGAATCTGGTCGTTGATGGCGAGGATGCGGTCGCCGGGCACGACCCCGGCCCGTTCGGCGGGCGACTCGGGGGCCACGGCGACCACCACGGGGGCCGACATGGCCACAAGGCTACCGACGGGCCCCCGCCCCCGGCCGGTGCCGGGGATAGGGTCGTCCCATGGAGGTCTCGCACGTGCTGCTGGCCGAGCCCCGTGGCTTCTGCGCCGGCGTCGAGATGGCGATCAAGGCCCTCACCTGGCTGGTCCGAGCCTTCGACGAACCCGTCTACTGCTACCACGAGATCGTCCACAACAAGCTGGTGGTGGAGCGCTTCGAGGACCTCGGCGTCGTCTTCGTCGAGGACATCGACGAGGTGCCCCCCGGCGCCCCGGTCATGCTCTCCGCCCACGGGTCCGCGCCCGAGGTGGTCCGGCGGGCCCATGACGTGGGCGGCTACACCGTTGACGCCGTCTGCCCACTCGTCACCAAGGTCCACCACGAGGTCAAGACCCGCGCCCGCAAGGGCTACCAGGTGGTCTACGTGGGACACGAGGGCCACGAGGAGGCGGTCGGCACGATCGCCGTGGCGCCGGAAGCCATGCACCGCGTCGAACACCCCGACGAGGTCCGAAACCTTCCCGACCTCGGCGACGACGTCGCCCTGCTGGCCCAGACCACCCTCAGCCACCGCGACTGGTCCGACGTGCTCGACGCCGCCGGCGACCGCTGGCCCGACCTGTGGTCGCCCGGACGCAGCGACCTGTGCTTCGCCACGACCAACCGCCAGGGAGCACTGCTCAGCCTGGTCGACCGCTGCGACGCCGTGGTCGTGATCGGCTCGACCAACAGCTCCAACACGCGGGCGCTCGTCAAGCTGGCCGAGGAGGCCGGATGCCCCCGCGTCGTGTGGATCAACCGGGCCGAGGAGCTGCCCGGCGACCTGTCGGGCACGGTCGGCGTGACCGCCGGGGCGTCGGCGCCCGAGCAGGTCGTCGACGCCGTCCTCGCCGCCCTCGACCCCACGGGGGGCGTCGAGGCGGTGCGCCACACCGAGGAGGACGAGTACTTCCCGCCGCCACGCAACCTGCGCGACCTGCTGGGCGCCGTCCGGGGCTTCGCCGGACTCGGGTTCGGCGCCCCGCCTCCCGCCCGGCACTTCGACGACCGGTCGGTGGGCGCCTCCGACGCGCTCGCCGCCCTCGACCGGATCTAGGCCCCTACTCCCCCGAGGTGTCCGCCTCCTCGGGACGCGGTCGGGCCGGCCGCCCCGCCAGTTGCTGCGCCTCGTCGAACACCACCTGGAGGGCCTGGCGCAACTCCTCGGTGAGTTCCTCACGGTGGGCGGCTAGGTAATCGCGGAGGATCTCGATGTAACGGGCCCGGTCACCAGGGCCACCTAACGAATTGAGTTGCAAGCCGACATGCCGCAGCCCTAGAGCCTGGTAGAAGCCGAACCGCCGGGTGCCCTCGGGGAACATGACCATCGGCTCGCCCCGCTCCAGCACCTCCTGGCAGGCCCGCAGCGCCGCCCGGTCGGCCGTGCCCCGCTCGACCGGGAAGCCGCCCACGATCGTGAGGAAGCGGCCGCCGAGGCGCGACTTCCACAGCGACTCCTTGCCGAGGAACCGCAACCGTCGGGCCGTCACCATCCCCCCGACCGGCGTATCGAGGTACGACCGGTGGACCGGCGAGAGGATGTACGGCTCGTCGCGCGGCAGGTGCTCCTTGCCCACCACCCGGAACCGGAACCAGGCCTTGGAGAACAGCCACAGCAGCGACCAGAAGAACCGGTAGGCGAAGCGGTCGACCAGGCCCATCCGGCGGCCCAGGTCGCCCCCCTGCTCGTCGGATCGTCCCGTCACAGCAGCCCCACGATGACGGCCACCACCTCGTCGATGTCGAGGTCGGAGGTGTCGATCGTGACCGAGCCATCGGCGGCGACCAGCGGGCTGGCGACCCGACCGCTGTCGGCGTCGTCGCGTCGCCGGATGTCGGCGGCGACCCATTCGACGTCCGCGTCACCGATCTCGCCGGCCCGTCGACGGGCACGCACCTCGGGCGAGGCCGTCAGGTACACCTTGAGGCGGGCATCCGGGAAGACGACCGAGCCGATGTCGCGTCCCTCGACCACGCCACCGCCACGTTCCGCCACCCACGCCCGTTGCCGCTCGACCAGTTCCTTCCGGACCTCGGCGACGGCCGCCACCGTGCTCACCGCTGCCGTGACCTCGGCCCCCCGGATCGCCTCCGTGGCGTCGACACCGTCGAAGCGGCACACGGTGGCCACCGCGGAGTTGCCGAACTGCAGGTTGAGGTTGATCGCGCCGAGCGTTGCGAGCGGGTTGAGCACCAGCTGCAGGTAGGGCGTCGGGCTGTTGCGGTAGCAGGGGTTCTGCTCGGTGTAGAAGGCCGGGGCCTCCACGTCGTCGAGCAGCGGCCAGTTGTCGACCGGGAGGTCGATGTCCTTGTAGGCGGGGTTGACGCGCATGCCCCACGGGTGGCGATCACACGTGGGGAGGACATCGACTCAGCCTCCCCCACCGCGGAGAGCGTCGAGGTGGCCGGTGAAGCCCGGATAGCTGGTGGCCACGGCCTCCCAGCCGCCGATCGTCGTGGTGCCGTCGGCGACGAGGCCAGCCACGGCACCCGCCATGGCGATGCGGTGGTCGTGGTGCGAGCGGACCTCGGCGCCATGCAGGTCGGCACCGCCGACCACGAGGGCGTCCTCCTCGACCCGGACCGGGGCGCCCATCCCCGCCAGCAACTCCTCGACGGTGGCCAGCCGGTCGCTCTCCTTGACGCGCAACTCGGCGACCCCCTCGAAGCGGGTCTCGCCCTCGGCGCAGGCCGCAGCCACGGCCAGCACCGGCACCTCGTCGACCAGTCCCGGCACCTCGTGGGCCTCGACGACGGTCCCCCGCAGGTCGGCCGACCGGACCGTCAGGTCGCCGGTGGAAGCGTCATGGCGGACGTCGGCACCCATCCGCTCCAGCACGTCCACGAAGCCGTTGCGGGCCGGCCCCAGGTAGACGTGCTCGACCACCACCTCCGAGTCCGGAACGATCGAGGCGGCCACCGCCCAGAAGGCCGCCTGCGAGGGATCGCCCTCCACGTCGTGGCCGAAGGAGTCGGGGCGACCCGGACGGACGGTGACCCGACCCGACACCGCCTCCACGTCGATCCCGGTGGCCGCGAACAGTTCCTCGGTGTGGGCACGCGTCGCCACGGGCTCCACGACCGTGGTCGGCCCGTCGGCCGACAGGCCGGCGAACAGGACACAACCCTTCACCTGGGCGCTGGCCACCGGCGGCGCGTACTCGATCCCCGAGAGGCCCCCACCCTCGATGGTCAGGGGTGCCAGCGTCGAACCGTCGACCCCGCCTGCCGTCGCACCCATCGCCGCCAGCGGCGCCAGCACCCGGTCCATGGGGCGGCGTCGGATCGAGGCGTCACCGTCCAGCACGGAACGGAACGGCAGGCCCGCCAACAGGCCGGCCAGCAGCCGGATGCCGGTCCCCGAGTTGCCGACGTCGAGCACCTCGCCGGGTTCGGACAGTCGCCCACCGTGGACGGCGAGCGTCCCGTCGCCGGCCTCCTCCACCTCGGCGCCGAGCAGCCCGATGATCGACCGGGTGCAGCGGACGTCGTCGCCGTCGCTGAGGCCCCGGATGGTCGAGGTGCCGTCGGCCAGCGCCGCCAACAGCAGCACCCGGTGGGAGATGGACTTGTCACCGGGCACCCGCAGCCGGCCGCGGAGCGGGCCGCCGGACCGGACCTCGAAGGTCTCCACGGCTCAGCCCGGAACCAGCGGGCTGGTGGACGGCCGGTAGCCGAGGCCCTCCAGTCCGGCCACCAGCCGGTCGGCCAGGCCGGCTTCGACGAAGAGCAGCATGACGCCCCGGTCACCTTCGGCCGAGTGGGCGATCTCGAGGTCGTAGATATTGACGTCGAGTTCGGTGGCGAGTGCGGCGACGGCGGCGATCTCGCCCTTGCGGTCGAGGACCGGAACCCGCACCTCGAGCAGCTCGGAGGGCGGCGGCGCACCGGTTGGCAGGCTCACCCTCGCCGCCCGGGCCGCCTCCAGTCGTGCCAGAAGCGTCGCACCGTCGCCCTCGGCAACCACCCGACGCACGTCGCCGAGCGCGGCGATCAGGTCGTCGAGGGCACCGGTGATGGCGTCCCGGTTCTCGGCGCAAATGTCGGGCCAGATGCCCGGGTGGCCGGCGGCGATCCGCGTCATGTCCCGGAAGCCACCGGCGGCCAGCCGGAGCACCGCCGAGTGCTCCTCCGACCGGCGGTCGGCGAGGCCGACCAGCGAGGCGGCCGTCAGGTGCGGAACGTGGGAGACCAGCGCCACCAGGGCGTCGTGGCGCTCGGGTGCGAGGGTCACGACCTCGGCGCCCAGCGAACGGACGACGGCACGCACCAGGGCGAAGGCGTCGTCGGCGGTGGCGCCGCCTGGCGTCAGCACCCAGTTGGCGCCGCGGAACATGGCAGCGTCCGCCCCCTCCACGCCCTCCTGCTCGGAACCGGCCATCGGGTGGCCGCCGACGAATCGGGGATCGCCGACCGTCTCCACTACCGACGCCTTCACCCCTCCGACATCGGTGACCACCCCGCCCGGGGCTACAGCCAGCGCCTCGACAACCATCTCGGGGATCTGACCCACCGGAGTGGCCACGAAGCTGACCTCAGCTTCGGCATCCCAGCCGACCGTGTCGACCGCTCCAATGTCAAGCGCGGCAGCCAATCGATTTTCGTCGACCTCCACGCCGCTGACGTGCCAGCCCTGCTCCCGCAGCGCCATCCCGACCGACCCCCCGATGAGGCCCACGCCGGCGATCGTGGCC
>LULL01002787.1_pt1 | contig 10447 bp, 8 predicted proteins | sample 728161 | NCBI WGS metagenome assembly LULL01 (sample SAMN03860290, study PRJNA289734) | marine metagenome | biome: seawater column; feature: ocean; material: water; isolation source: Red Sea water column Station 149 - depth 500m | place: Saudi Arabia: Red Sea | collected 2011-10-15 | depth 500 m
GTATTTGCCATCCCCTGGTATCTTTGGCAACAATCATCATTACAAATATCAAATCCCAGATGTTTATGCTTTTGTTCTATATTGGCCAATAACCATGATCGAGCCACAATGGTCTGTGCTTTTAGGAATTCCGATGGACATTGAGCACTCATCTCTGATGTGACCACACATTGTAAATATTGTTCCAGAGGCAGTTCATTGATCGCAATAAGTTTATCATCCATGACTAAAAATTCAATTTTTCCCCAGAATGAAGCATTGATTCGTTTTTGCCAATGAAATCCACGACCGGCGATTAGATCAAATAAAGTGATGTATGGCCTTTCATCTGGGATTGATGGAATAATATTTATTGTAGGTGACGTCATATCGAATTGGGAAATATGTAATTCGCCTTTTCTTAACTGAAGGGATAGTTCATTTTCATTATTACAAGATGGATATAATTTCTTTTCTGTTTCAAGTTCAAAGCACTGTGGGTCAGAAAATGAGACTTGAATCGATTCTATTTCATCCTGGGGCAAAATGATCCCAATGCGGATCAGTGGCTCAATCTTTGGAATTTCTCCAGGTATCAGCATGTTTCCATCCAGGCTTTAGCACCTAAACCGATAATGGGGGAGAAGCGAAGATCTGATAGAATGATTCGATTTTTATCAAACTGATCATTATGCATAAAATGTTCTTGGATCAATACATCGGATTCCAACGTCATTTGCGTTAATGAATCAAGCATAGTAGAATAGATTACCGATCCTTCCTCTGTTTGAAGGAAAGCTGATAGCCGTTGTCCAATGACAATTCGATCTAAAAAAGTATTTTGATAAGGATGACTGGTTTGAAGAGTTCGATCAATGATAAACTGGCTTTTCCAACCAGAAAAAATAGTAATGATTCTTTCAAATAATAATTTCCCCAGTATTTGTCCAATTATTAAGTCAAAATCTTTACTTTGTGATTTTCGTAATTGATTGATGCCGGACATGGACGAAAAAGATTCCAAAGAATGGTCTTGCTCAGTTTTTAGTTCCCACGTTTTACCAATCCATTCTGATATATCATTAAAAGGAATAAGTCTCCCTTGCAATTTTAATCCGTCTGCCGTTCCTGTACCTCCACCGATGTAGTAGACATTATCAATATTACGGAACGCGCCTTCTTCACAAAATTCCTCTCCCCAAGCGCACATATCAGAATCATTCTCTAATTTTTGTATAGGGTAGTGAAGTTTGAGTTTAGATTCTATTTGAACACAAAAATCAGGAATGCGGGGGCCGTTAACCATGGCTTTAATTCCGCGGCCATTATCCATTTTGACCCCAGGCATGGCAATAGAAACCCGAAATAAATCATCATCAGCCAGTGACTTTATGACCTTTTTGATACAATCTACATAAACGAGGCCTTGGTTAAATTCCTGCTCAGATATTTTGACTCCATTTAATTGATCGGATAGTGATATTGGAGAAAAATTAGAGTCAAACTTTTCATGGTCCGAATATTTGATCTCAATTACAGGTTCCAATAATTGGAATGTATGATCATTTAACTTTTCAACGACACCGCCTGAAACTTTTGTAGCGCCGCCATCTATGCCAATTATTTTCATACTAAACCGATCATAGATTTAAGATTCATGATTCTCTGGAATGATAATCTTAACTGGTCTTCAGAGATAGATTTTTCCTCTAATAATTGGCCAATGGTCATATGAACTTTTTTAACAATATCTGGATCATAAATGAGGTTATTCCCAAAACAGAAAATATCAACGCCTGCATTGATCATCAATTCTAGGGTTTTTTTTAGGTCATAATGATCTGAAATGGCTTTCATTTGTGGATCATCACTGAAAATAATTCCATTGAATTCCAATTCCTTTCGAAGAAGTTTATTTAAAATATTGAATGAAAGTGTCGCTGGATGATCAGGATCAAGTCCACGTTGAAATAAGTGCGATGACATAACCGCATTAAGGGATTGGTTTTCTATCAGTTTCCTATAGGGCATTAATTCTATTTCAGACCAAGAATCAGTGACGTCAACAAATTCTTCATGGGTATCTTCACCGGAGCTCCCTTGGCCGGGAAAATGCTTACCCACAGTTAAAACACGGTAGTTTAAATGACAATCAATCATCACTTTTGCGTGCTCGTAAACGATATATGGATTATCAGAACAACATCGTTCTTTTTTTGCAATAAAACTAGACGAATTCATTGCGAGATCGAGAACCGGTGCAAAATTTATATTAAAACCATGGTCAGAAAGTGTTTGGGCCGTTAGTTCTGCCTGTTTACGGGTTTCTTCTACATCATTAATTTTTCCTAAATGAGCCCAACTTATTGTAGCGGGAAATCCATATTCTTTTTTAAGTCGGTTAACTTGTCCCCCTTCTTGGTCCACTCCAATTAATAGAGGAGTTTCACTTAAGCTTTGCAGGGTTTCATTAAATGCTTTTACCTGCGCAGGTGATAAAATATTATGAGATGAGGGTGGTGTACTGGTCATATTTTGATCGTAAAGAATTACACCGCCTATTGGAAACCCATCTAAAGAATTGAAAAATGATTTCGCATCTTCAGGCGATGTGCCTTGGAGGCCAATCATAAGCGGTCAATTCAATTCCAAACAATCTTGGGCTGAATCCACATTAAAAAAACTCACTCTTCGAGAAAAGATTGCACAAATGATGGTGTACTCAATGAATATGCGGTATATGAATTACGAAAGCGATCAATGGCAGGAAATACAACAACACCTAGCGACAGATGGAATAGGTGTTCTCCATATTTGGTTTGGTGACGCAGGAAGTGCCCTCACTATGCTAAACAAAATACAGCTAGAATCAAAAGTGCCCATTTTAGTAGATGCTGATATTGAATCGGGCTTGGGCCGACGATATCCAGGAGCAGTTACCTTGCCACCAATGATGGCTATTGCGGCAACGGGCGAACCACATTTTGCCTATGAAGCGGGGCGCATTGCGGCGGAAGAAAGTCGAGCAGTAGGCATACACTTTAATCTTTCACCAGTTGTTGACGTAAATAACAATCCCAAGAACCCCATCATTAATACACGTTCTTTTGGAGAAAACCCAGATTCAGTGGACCGGTATTCAATTGAATATATTCGTGGTTTGCACGATTATGGAATGCTGTCTACTGCAAAGCATTTCCCTGGCCATGGTGACACGGAGACTGATTCCCATTCCGCACTAGCCCAAATTCCCAGTGATTCTTCTCGTCTATGGACTATCGAATTGCCCCCCTTTAAAAGTGCCATTGATGCAGGCGTAGATGCAGTGATGGTTGCCCATGTCAATGCTCCGGACTTTCAGGATCACGCTCAGGATCCTGCCACGCTTTCTAAATTTTGGATGCAAGATATACTACGAGATCAATTGGGTTTTAAAGGTGTAATTATTACTGATGCCATGAGAATGGGCGGCATTATAAAAAATTATTCTGATGAATATGCGCTGGTTACCACAATACGGGCTGGTTCAGATATCATTATTCAGAATATGAACTTGAAAAAATCCATTGACACGGTTGAAAAAGCTGTCATTGATGGTGTCATTTTAGAAGAACAAATTAATGAGTCTGCTTTGAAAGTGCTAAAAATGAAGGAACGTTTGGGACTTCATCAAGATCGATTGATCAAAACAGATTATACCTATCGGGAAATTGGAAAAGCAGCGAACTTTACAATGGCTAAAAAAATAGCAATGCGTGCTATCACCCTTGTAAAAAACGAAGAAAATGTTTTACCTCTCAGTCCTGGTATTGATGATACACTCTATGTGGTTGATCTTTATGATGGACCAAATAATCACAGTGAAAGTATCTTTACCAAACAATTAAAAGATGTTGGGAGTAATAGGAGGGTCATATCATTTCAAATCGATAAATCTGATAGTACAGTAGTGGCTGACTTTATCTTGGATCAAATTCCTGTCAATGGGCTGGTTTTTTTGAATGCATTTGCTAACCCTGTGGAGCATAAGGATGATATATTTTTACCAAAAGTAGAGGCTGATTTCATTAATCGTCTAATCCGGAAATGTAAAAAAGTGGTGATTACCAGTTTTGGGAGCCCCTACCTGATACAGGATTTTCCAGATGCACCTGTTTACATTTGTGCTTATAAAGGTAGCGGGATACTCCAAACAGCGGTAGCCAATGCTTTGAAAGGAGAATCCGATATTACTGGGATCTTGCCTGTTAGTATACCGGGAGTCGCAGAAAGAGGGACTGGGATTCAAGTTAAATCAAACAAATGGCTTAATAGTAATACAACCTGGGTACCCGGTAAAATGCTAAAAAAAGTGCTCGCGACTGAGGTTAATGCAAACATTGAACCCATAAAATCTATGTTGGATGAGGCAATTGCCGATACGGCTTTTCCTGGCGGTGTCTTATTAGCGGCCAAGGATGGACAAATTTTCCTCCATGAGGCATTTGGTTTTCACACCTATAATAAAACTGAGGTAGTTACCAGGGGAGATATTTTTGATTTGGCTTCCATTACCAAAGTCATTGCAACCACCTCAGCGATAATGAAACTGATAGATCAGAAAAAAATATCTTTAGATGATAAAGTTGTCGATCATTTACCAAAGTTTATCGGGAAACAATCAAACCACTTCAATCAAAAATCCCAGACAACTATTCGTCATTTAATGACCCACACATCAGGCTTGCCTGATTTCAAACAATATTTTCTTATGAACGCGGATGCACAGACAAGGCTTGATTCAGTCATGAATACTGAACCTCAATTTGCATTAGAAGAAAAAGTTGTTTACTCGGATGTGGGATTAATCACTCTGGGAAAACTGGTAGAAGCAGTGGCGATGGATCCATTGGATTCTCTAGTGGATTCTTTGGTCTTCAAACCTTTGGGTATGACTTCGACTTATTATAATCCCCCCAAAGAACGGATAGAAAGAATTGTTCCGACAGAAATATCTGAAGTTTACAGGAAAGGTTTGATTCGTGGTGAAGTACATGATGAAAATGCCCATAGTTTAGGTGGTGTTGCCGGTCATGCGGGATTATTCTCCACAGCGAGTGACCTATCAATATTCAGCCAAATGATGTTGAATGGTGGTAATTATGGCTGGAAACGGATCTTTAATTCAGAAACAGTAGAAGCATTTACTAAGCCTACTAATGTGGTAGAAGGCAGTTCTCGGGCTTTGGGTTGGGATACACCAGATGGGCAAGCATCTGGAGGCGTATATCTTTCGAACACTAGCTATGGCCACACTGGATTCACGGGGACATCTTTATGGATTGACCCGGAAAATCAAATGTTTGTCATCCTTTTGACCAATGCAGTACACCCAAATCGTGCCAATAAGAATCCCAATTATTTCGATTGGAGGCAAAAGATTCATGCCGGAGTATATGAATCCATTGGATTATCAGAAAAAAATGTAAATCTTAAATGGCGAGAAAGATGGAAGTAAGTATGAGAGGAAAAGAAAAAAGAAAATGGTCGCAATACTTTTGGATTTTTCTTTTTTTGATCGGGTGTAGTAAACCATTTAATTGGGTGGAAACACTTTCAAAACCTTGGAAGTTATCTGAAGATGAGATTTCAGAAATTTTACCATTGCACTGTTCATGTCCTCACAAGCTTGGCTAGTGTACAGAGCTTAACTTGGAATGAAGCAAAATCAAATTTGATCAATATTCATTATAAACCTAATGAGAAGGGTATTTCTATACCTACATACAAAAGTCGATGGCACTACACAACGGATAGGATTCAAGATCATCCTTCAACAAGAAATATTACCCTTGGATTGTTGCCAAATGATCAACTTAAGACCGTAACAATCACATTAAATAAAAAAACTGATGGGAAAGCTTTTCTTGATCTGGATTGGCAAAAACCTACATCGATCCAATATATTAGCAGTGAGAAACTTAATTCAAAAGTTCTCCAAAACTTACCTAAGGTAGCCGGTGTCGCTTTTGTTAGAGAATCATATTTTAAAATGGGATTGGTGGTGGCTCATGAAGGGATGGTGATTGATCAAAAAAATATTATCCACGCTTCTGCAGAATACGGTGAAACAGTGAGTATGGATTTTATGGAATATTATTTCAGGGAAGAAGGCCCATTGTTTGATGGCGTACTGTTTTATTCATTCCACCCTTTAACGGAGTAGATCATTGCACTGGATCGATCTATCTATCATTTTAATTTTTCTCGCTGGGTTCTCCATATATGGCATTTATCAAAGTCGATTCAATAAATCTTCCGAAGATTATTTTTTAGGCGGTAGAAATTTGCCTTGGCCTGTGTCCATGTTATCCATTGTAGCAACTGAAACATCGGTTCTCACTTTTATTAGTGTCCCCGGTTTGGCATATCGGGATGATTGGTTTTTTCTTCAATTAGCAATTGGATATATTATTGGACGTGTAATCGTTAGCTTATTTTTACTGCCCCAATATTTTAAATCCGGCGTGAATTCAATATATGAAATCATCGGACATAAATTTGGCCCTGAAATTCAAAAGGTAGCTTCTGGTGTATTTTTAATTACACGTGTATTGGCTGATGGAGTTCGGTTCTTGGCAACGGCCGTAGTTGTACAGGTAATCACTGGGTGGTCACTTACACTGGCAGTTCTTGTAATAGGTGCTGTGACGCTCATTTACACACTATCAGGTGGAATTAAAACAGTTGTGTGGGTAGATAGTATTCAATTCATTCTATATTTATTTGGCGGGGTCGCATCTATTTTTATTTTACTGAATTATATCGATCAGTCATTATTAGAAGCGGTATCAACCCTTTCTGCTCAAGGTAAATTGGCTATTTTCAATTGGAAGGGAGATATATTAAGGGAACCGTATCTATTCATAAGTGCATTATTAGGTGGCGCATTATTATCATTTTCATCCCATGGCGTGGATTATATGATGGTCCAAAGGGTATTAGGTACAAAAGACCTGGATTCAGCGAAGAAAGCCATGATCGGCAGTGGGATTTTTGTATTCATTCAATTTGGTGTGTTCCTTTTGGCCGGCTCACTGATTTTTGTATTAATGGGTGGCGTAGAATTAGAGCGTGATCGTGAATTCACATCATTTATTGTTAATTATCTCCCAATAGGATTGAAAGGAGTGTTATTAGCGGGAGTTCTATCGGCGGCAATGTCCACCTTAAGCTCATCCATAAATTCGTTAGCCTCTTCAACTGTCACAGATTGGCTGGGCGGAAATCAATCCATCCAAACGTCTCAAATGATCAGTTTGATTTGGGGTCTGGTTTTAATTGGCATTGCACTATTATTTGATGAAAGCGACTCTGCCATTGTGATCGTTGGATTGCAAATTGCATCTTTTACTTACGGGGGGTTACTAGGATTATTTTTACTAAGTAAAATAAATCGAAAATTTCATCCCATCAGTTTGGTTACGGGATTAGTTGCTAGTTTATTGATAGTTTTTTATTTAAATCAAATTGGAATCGCCTGGACCTGGTTTATAGGTATTGCAGTTGTAGTCAATTTTACCGTCACCCATATAGTTAATCTGGTTTTCGATAATTAACTTTCATTCGATCCAACCGCTTATATTGCCAATTCATCCGATGAGTAAAGCTGTCATAATCACGATCTTTTTTCAACGACCATAATACTTCCGCCATAGCACTCATCCGAGGAAGGGCCATATATTCTGCTTTTTCAGGTGTCTTGATATATTCAGTCCATAGATTTCCCTGTCCCCCAAGGATAAGTTTTTTTTTGTTTGGTTCAATATTATCTGGAATAGGTTCAAAATTATAGACAATCTCTAGAGGTAGAAATCCACCGATAGCTAGTGGTTCATTCTTCCTATTTTCCGATTGGTAATAATCAAAATAGGCGTGGGAGGTAGGTGACATGATTACTTCATGCCCTGCATTTGCTGCGGCGATTCCTCCGTCCATACCGCGCCAGGATTGAACAATAGCCCCCGGTGCTAATCCACCTTCAAGAATCTCATCCCAACCTATTAAACGCTTACCAAGACCATTTAAAACTCCTTCGATACGTTTTATGAAATAACTCTGGAGTTCATGCTCATCATTTAGTCCATGAGCTTTGATGCGTTCTTGGTCTAACTTATGTTCCTTCCAACGGTCTATATATGGTCCTGGGAAAATATCAGCGACCTCGGTCAACACAGTTTCAAGAAATTCAAAAGTAGATTCTTTCCCAGCACAAAATACTTCTTTATGTACTCCCCAAAGCTTGGCTACTGTATGTGGCCCTCCTGTACAGGATAATTCTGGATAAGCGGCGAGGACCGCACGAGTATGGCCTGGCATCTCTATCTCAGGGATTATTGTGACATATCGCTTTTGTGCATAAGCGACCACCTCTCGCATCTCTTCTTTCGTATAATATCCCCCATAGCGCTTTCCATCATATTGATGTGGTTTATCTCTGTAATGGCCGATTAATGATTCATCGCGGAAAGCACTGATATTGGTTAATTTTGGATAAGCATCAATCTCAACACGCCATCCCTGGTCCTCGGTAAGATGCCAATGGAAAATATTCATTTTATGCATGGCAATGTAATCGATGTATCGTTTAACGAATTCAATATCGAAAAAGTGACGTCCCACATCCAAGTGCATACCTCGCCATTTAAATCGCGGGTTATCTTTGATCTCAATTTGATTAATTTTAATGTCCTGATTAGTTTTTTCTCCAGAGTCCAATAACTGGCGAAATGTTTGAATCCCATAGAAGATACCATTTGGTGTTCCTGCATTGATTTGTACTGTCTGATCGCTAATCTTTAAATGATATCCTTCTTTGCCGTAGGATTGATTATCATCAATTATATTCAAGTTGATTCTTTTACTGGAAAAATCTGAAACTAATAATCCATAATCAGCATAAAGATTTTGTGATAATATTATTTTTAGTGAATTAAGATCTTTATGTCCATCATTTTGTGTTATAGCCCATTGGCTATTTATTAATGTTTGGTTTCTTTCTATTGAAATTGAAGAAGGTAAAGGGACCAACCCCAAATCATCAGTAGTGGGTTTTGAATTGCATCCAATCATCCATAACAATGTTATTTGAGTTAGGATATTTATTGCATTTTTCATTACGGTCAATTCTTATAGCTTAAAGGCCTGACCTATCTGTGCGATGTTAAATCCCGTGTCCTTAATGTGGTCCTGAGCATTAGAATTATTTGACAATGCAGGGTTAGTATGGTTCAAATGAATAAAATGAATCCCTGATTTATCTTCAACGGATTCTAGCAATTGCATCGATTCTATGATAAACGGGTGGGGAATTTCAGTCATATCTCTACCAGGGAGTTCATCATCTGTGAAAAAAGATCCATCTATTAAGGTATAATTATTTTCGGATACAATTTGGCTAATGTCTTTATCCCATTTTTCCCATTTATCAATATCGGGGATGAAAATAAGTGACCGATTTGGCCCTTCAATTTTATATCCCACTGTTTCAGAGAATTCATCTCGATGAGGAACAAGAAATGGTGTAATCGAAATTCTTTTGTTCAATTTGGTAGGTTTACCATTTTTAATTTTTGTCAGGCTAATATTTTCTAAATCTACTAATTGACTCCAGGGCCCATTTGATCTTAGAAATTTGCCCATTTTGGGCATAACGTATACAGGTGTTTTTTTTGTACCCATAACTTCTCTTCCAAGGTGGATGAGGCCTGAATAGTGACCAATATGGGCATGAGTTAAAAAAATACCTTTAAACTTCTTCGGATTATTATTTGTGAGCATTTCAAATTGTTTTGGGAAGTCAGGAGTTGCCTCGACCATCCACGTTTCATTTGAATTTGGATCGACGATCCCAAGGCAATTTACTAATAGTTTTTTGGCCGGATCATTCCATCGATCAATACAACACTTTTTTTGACAACCTGCGTGCGGTACGCCCCCATCTTGGGCGATACCAAGAACGACCACGTAAGGCTCTTGAATGGGTTGTTGTACACATCCATTGAGCAGAAAGATCAGAATAATATTCATGAACCGTTGGCTCATCCTTTTTTCTTCTCCAATCGTTTTTCAGTTAAAAGTGGCCCATACTTCACGGTTATTTTTTCCTCGAATAAAGGAAGGAAAATTACAGTCTGAAATTTAATGGATTTAATCATAAATGTAATATTTCTGAGACCGATTTTTACCCAAAGCCGGGCCATTGCAGATTCTTTAATTGTCAATTGATTCGGATAAAGTTGGTGAATAGCATTGATGACATGAACTCCCACTAATGCACTATTGTATTTATTTCTATTCGTGATCATGAGTTCAACGCCTTCACAGAGCTTCTCTTTATGCTTTGGATCAATAGCCATTCCCGGAATATCAATTGGTGTATAACTTACAGGTTTAAAGACCACCCCAGGGAGGTCTAGATTATTTAAGG
>LULL01000785.1_pt1 | contig 10445 bp, 9 predicted proteins | sample 728161 | NCBI WGS metagenome assembly LULL01 (sample SAMN03860290, study PRJNA289734) | marine metagenome | biome: seawater column; feature: ocean; material: water; isolation source: Red Sea water column Station 149 - depth 500m | place: Saudi Arabia: Red Sea | collected 2011-10-15 | depth 500 m
CCGAGTACCGTGCGAGACACCTGGCAAGCCCAGAGGCAGAACACCAGGAGCCGGACACCAGCAAAGGAGAGCGATAGTGGACGACCTGTCTCTGGTTGCGATTGCCGTTGGCATTCTTTACCTGGGCGCATTCGCCTGCGTCTACCGCATTCTGCTGACCTATCGCACTACCCAGGGTGCCATCGCCTGGATCATTGGCCTGATCGCAGTCCCTTACGTTGCGGTCCCCATGTTCGTCCTGTTCGGACGTAATCGTTTCGGTGGCTACGTGAAGGCTCGTCGTCTCGGAGACCGGTCACTGACCAACCTGCTGAACCGGTTCGAGCAACAGACCACCTCCATCCCGGTCCCTACCAGCGACCGTTTCACAGACGAACTCCAGGTGCTCTGCCGGCTGGGACGCCAACCGTTTACCGACGGCAATCGATGCACGCTGTTGCGGGACGGCGAAGCCACCTTCGACGCCCTGTTCGAAGCCATGGAAGACGCCGAGCACTACATCCTGCTGGAATTCTACATCGTGCGGTCAGACCGGGTTGGCCGTCGAATCAAATCGATTCTTGAACGCAAACTGGCCCAGGGTGTGGAGGTCTGGTTCCTGTATGACGATATTGGCAGCGTCTGGCTACCGAGGAACTACCTGAAGCAGCTCGCCGCCGCCGGCGCCCGGATTGCCTCGTTCGGGGACGGTAACATCCGCAGGCGACGATTCCAGATCAATTTCCGGAACCACCGCAAGCTGCTGGTCTGCGACGGTAAGGTCGGCTTTGTGGGCGGCATCAACCTGGGAGACGAGTACCTTGGCACCGCCATGGATCAGGAGCCCTGGCGCGACACCCATTGCCGGATTGAAGGTCCGGCCGTTACCGGCTTGCAGCTGGCGTGGTTGGAGGACTGGAATTGGGCCAGCAACGATTTTCCCAGCCTTGACTGGGAGCCGGTCGCCAATCAGCCCGGGAATGACGAGGTGCTGATGCTACCAACCGGCCCGGCCGACACCTGGGAAACCTGTACCCTGTTCTTCCTGAACTGCATCAACAACGCCCGATCCCGGCTCTGGATCGCCTCGCCCTACTTCGTGCCGGACTTCCAGATCATGAATGCGCTGCAACTGGCGGCGCTTCGGGGCATAGACGTGAGGATCCTGATTCCGGAGAAATCAGACAGCCGCCTGATCGGTCTGGCCGCCTACTCCTACCTGGTCCAGGCCTGCAAGACCGGAATCGGCATCTATCGCTACCAGCCGGGCTTCATGCACCAGAAAGTGATCCTGGTGGATGATCGCTATGCGGCTGTGGGAACGGCCAATATGGATAACCGCTCCATGCGACTGAATTTCGAGATCACCGCCATTACCACAGCACCGCATTTCATTCGCAGCGTCGAATCCATGTTGGAACAGGATCTGGAAAGCTCCCGGCTGATGACCGAAAGCGATTACAAGGACCGCTCCATACTCTTCCGCCTGGCTTGCCGTGCAGTCCGCCTGCTGGCACCGTTGCTCTAGACTTTCCGATCACTGGCTCCGGAATACCCGATGTGCGACTATGCCTACACGATTCAGCCAGTACGCAGTAGCGACAGATCACCATGAATGCCTTCAAACCCAGAGAAACACTGACCGAACAGGTCGCCCGCCACATTGAGAACCTGATTGCCTTTGGCCAGCTCCGATCCGGAGAACGGATCTACGAGGGCGCCATGGCCAAGCAGATGGATGTCAGCCACGGATCCATCCGGGAAGGGCTGTTGCTGCTGGAGAAGCGGCACCTCGTCCGGAACGTTCCGCGCAAGGGCGCGTTCGTGACACCCCTGGACGAGTTTTTCGTTCGCAGCCTCTACGAAACCCTGGAACTGTATCTCACCCACACCGGCCGCAAGCTGGTTCGCAGCTGGCAGGCTGATGATATGGCCAGGCTGGAAAGTCTCTATGACCAGATGAAGGCCTGCTACGATAAAAACGATCTGATGGCCTTCCTGGAACTGGGCATTGAATACACCAAGGCATCGCTGGCCTATGCCGACAACTACTTTATTGTCTCCGCCATTGATGACCTCTGGCCGTCGGCCAAGCGCTGTGCCTTCGTCGCCTTCCAACAGGGAGGCAACCAGGTGCTTGAAGACAACCTGTCGCACATGGAGCAATCCATCAGCGCGATCAAGGACCGGGATGAAGACCGCCTGGCGGAAATACTGCACCGCTTCGCTCTGCAACAGTGTCAGCAGGTTCTCACCGCCATCGAAAAGACCGGCAACAAGACCGCGTGATGGGCCTCAGTAAAACAGCTGGGTGAACGAGAAACCGATATTGAGGTAGGCCGTCCAATTGTCCTCGTTGTTGTAGGCGGCGGCCAGTTGTACCGGACCTAGGAAGGTATCCACACCGGCAAACACACTGGAGGATTTAACCGAGCTGTCCCAGCTGGCAGCATCCAGCGAAGACCAGGCATTGCCCGCCTCGAATCCGGCACCCACAAACCAGGGCAGAAGTGGCCCACCAAACGTCTGGCTGGCATAGGCGGAGACCATCAGGGCATTGTCTCCGGTAATTTCGCCGGGCGCGTACGCCGACAAGCGGCGAAAACCTCCCAGGCGAACCGCGTTTTCAATGCCTGGCGTACCCTTGGTTACCGCATGGGCATACACCAGCCCGGTCAACGTCAGCCCCTTCCAACTCTCGGTACCCAACGCCAGACCGGTTACCGAATCGAATTCCCGGTCGGATCCCAGACCCTCTCGCTCAAAACGCCCCCGAAGGCCGGCGAAGCCACCAGCCTGCGGGAAAAAGGTATCATCCAGCGAATCATGAACCAGTTGCAGGGCCATTCCACCCTGATGCACGGACCCCTCAGGGGCCACCGGCTGGCCGATCTGCTCATCCACCGTGGCATAGCCCCGGGCATAGATCAGCCGGATCTCGGCATTGCCGCCGATTTCCATACCCAGAGCCAGATCCGCCTTTCGGAAGGTCACGTCCACCTCCGCTATTCGCGTGCCCGAGGCGTCGAACTGGCTGAAGGTATCCCGGGAATATTCGCCACCGAGCACCAGGAATCGTTCATAGCCGTAATCCAGGGGCTGATACCACTGGGTGCGCAGCCAGGGTTCGGTGCCGAGCTGAACACCGGTCTGCCACTCCCCACCCAGCTCGTTCAACTCGGTCATGCGAAGGGACGAGGCCAGATTGAAACGGGTTTCCCCGTCAAAGTTATCCTCATAGTTAAGTCCGAAAGACAGATAGTTTGGCCCCCAGCTCTCGGATTCGCTCTTTGAGAAAGTCGCGGGCCAGCCGACGACTGTCTTCGATGTCGATGCGTGAAATAATCTCTACGCCGGCGTCCTGCGCCGCTATGCTATCTCGCCAGGCTGCCCACGCCTTGCGGGAGACGGATAATGGCCGCAATTCGACCCCATGCTCCCTGGCGGTGCTGGCACCCAGCTCAAACAGTACCGGCGCATCGTAGAAATCGGCAGAGGTGTAACCTTCCAGGTCCGGTCGTATCAGAACATCACCTTCAGCCAGCAAATCCAGCTGCTGATCGGTGTTTCGTCGGGTCATGATGGTTGTGAGCTGACCGACCACGGAAAAGGCGCCCCGCAGTTCGTCGGTCTGCATCAGGCTGTCGGTAATATCTATGGCGATGATGACGTCAGCGCCCATTTCCCGTGCAACGCTGACTGGCAGGTTATTGGCGACGCCACCGTCCACCAGCAGCTGGCCATTACGCTCCACTGGCGCATAAACGCCTGGAATGCTCATGCTGGCCCGAATGGCCTCGGACAGGTTGCCCTCACCGATAACCACCTGCTCGCCGGTTTCCAGGTCCGTGGCAACGGCCCGGAATGGAATGGGAAGCCGGTCAAAATCCTCAACCAGGGCAGCGTTGCGCGTCAACTCGTTGAGGATGAACCCAAGGTTCTGGCCGGCGATCAGCCCACCACCGACATGCAGGCCATCGGCGCGAACACCAATTCCCGGTACCACCGGAAACCGCCAGTCATCCTGCTTTCGCCGAACCGGTTTGTAGACTCGACCAGGGTCGTCTCGAAAGCTGGAAAGCCAGTCCATCTCGATAAAGCGCTGCTCGATGTCACTGACCGGCATACCACTGGCATAAAGGGCGCCCACCGCAGAACCGGCACTGGTGCCTACGACAAGGTCAACGGGAATCCGCATTTCCTCCAGCACCCTGAGCACGCCCACATGGGCCATCCCCTTGGCGCCACCGCCGCTGAGAACCAGCCCCACCCGGGGGCGTTCCTCAGCCGGCGCCAATGGTGCCATAAGAAGCAGGATCGCGGTCAGTAGCCAGGGCGCAATCGTTGCCCAACGGTTGCGCCGATTCACAGCTGGCTCATTTCCGCTCGGGGGAATCGTCGTCCGCCAGCGAGAGATGGGACACATCGGGTACCACCGGCGGGGGCAGATCACGGTCCACGCCCAGGTCACTGCCGGGCGGCGCCAGACTCCACTCGTCCAGATGTTGGAACATGGGAGGTTCCACTTCGGTACTCTCTGCCAGGGTGACTCCGACCGGATCCAGGCTCAGACCGGAGCCGGAGAGAATGGTATCCACCTTTTCGCCCGCCACCGGCAGTCGATCGCCGGGTTCGGTTTCGGGAATTCCACTACGCTTAGCTTCAGCCGGCGGAGCCACTGACTCCTGCTGCTGGGGCTGGTCTGCCGGGGCCGCAGGCCTGGGCTGGGGTGCAGCATTGGAGGCAGGGCGGGCGTCAGCCATCGGCTGGACGTAAGCAACCATGCCGTGCTTCCTCAGAACCGCACGGTACTTTTCGGCCTGAACCTCTTCCAGCTTGTTACGAATAACCACCGGTTGACCACTGAACATACGGTCGACCTGCTCAAGCGAGGCCTTGAACAGCGTGCGGGCGTTATTGCGCGCGGTTTCCAGATCCGTTCCGGGAACGCATTCCCCTTTAAAGACAAGCTGAAACATGCGTTTTCCTCTTAACGTCCTTCTTTTTTACATCATAGTTGATCGTGTCGCGCACAGGGAGCCCGAGCCCCCTCCATCACTGTATCGAGAGTGCAAACAATTGAAAAATTTATGTCACATATCACGCAAAATGCGACAGACTCTGCAATAATCATCAGTAACCAAACTTTACACTTGGTTACAGACTGACCGGATTGTCACCAGGGAGTGGCCTCCAATGACTATAAAACATTCGCTTCGCCTCGTCGTCGCAGCCCTGTTGCTGTCGGCACCTCTCGCTCATGGTGAAAACCTCGACGTGCTCATGAGCCGGGTGTTCCCAGAAGCCCAGGCGACTTATATCGGTTACGAGAGCGTTGAACGACAGGATATCCCTGCCAGCGCCGCGGTTGACCGGAAGTACCTGATTGTCGATTTCCGACTGGCGTCGAATGAGATGGAATCGGAACAACTTCAGGCCAGTGTACACAAGGTCTGCATGACCCTGCTCAAGGACCGCGAGCTGATCCGACAGCTGTCGGATTCCGGCTATGACATGGTCTCTGTCGCTTTCGATCGTCGTTCGCAGTTCGACTGCCTCTGAGGCGCCCGGTAGCTCACTCTTCCCGACCGAGCAGTTTCGGGAAGGCTTCCAGGGCGCTGTTGACCGCATCCAGGTTGAACGCTTCAACGTCCGCCAGCAGCTTTTCCCCGTATCGTGTCACCGACCTTGAGCGGAACCGCTGGCCCCAGGCCAGCACCCGTCGGGCAAAGTCTTTCATCTGTTCCGGATCGCCACTTTCCCTGACGGACTCCCACTCATCACCGAAGTCAGCCGCCAGCTGTTCCCTGAGCCAACCCCGTTCCTGCATGCTGAGGGTCTGGGCCAGCAGTCGTTCGGACTCCTTCGGCGCTCCCTCGTCTTCCGCCTGCTCCACCGTCGCTTCTACCCGTGGCAGCGTTACCGTAAAGACCGACCCTGTGCCCGGTTCACTCTCCACCTCCAGCTCCCCGCCCATCATCCGGGCCAGTTTCCGGCTGATGGCCAATCCGAGACCGGTACCACCATAGCGCCGGGTATTCTGCCCCTCCTGCTGCTCAAAGGCATCAAAGATCCGGTCAACCTGGTCCGGTGGAATGCCAATACCGGTATCGCTGACCGTGACCACCAGTTTGTAGAACTGGCGTTCCGGGGCCTCTGTGCTCTGTTCCACGCTGTCGGATCGTTTTTTGAGCGGCTTCGCGGTGGCTCGAACCGTCACACCACCATCATGGGTAAACTTGATGGCATTGCCGACCAGGTTGAACAGGACCTGCCGAAGACGGGTCTCGTCCAGCATCATGGCAGCGGGCATACGTGAGTCGACACTCACTTCCAGAGTGATGCCCTGCTCGCGGGCCCGCAGATCGAAGATATGGCGAACATCGTCCAGGAGACGACGCACCGACACCGCGGAATAGTCGAGCCTCATCTTTCCTGCTTCGATCCGGGACAGGTCCAGAATGTCATTGATCAGCATCAGCAGGCTCCGGCTTCCCGCCCGGATAGCATCCAGGTAGTTCCGTTGCTGCGGGTCGGTAACGCTGTTGCTGAGTAGATCGCTGTAGCCAATCACCGCGTTCATCGGCGTGCGGATTTCATGGGACATGTTGGCCAGGAACTCACTCTTTGCCAGGCTGGCCGCCTCCGCTTCCCGGGCCAGTCGTTCGGCTTCCAGTTTGGCGGCGCGCAGTTCGTCCTCGCTCCGGCGCAGAGCATTCTCGGAACGGATACGCTCATCCACCTCCCGTGAAAGTTTCCGGTTCCAATACAGGAAAATCAGCACCACCAGAATGGCAATCAGCACCACCCGCCGAACCACGGTGTAATCCGTTTCCTGCTCGATATCCAGGTGGATCCAGCGATTGTAGATGGACTCTGTTTCGCTGGCCTCGAGACTGCCCAGCGCCTTGTTCAGCACCCGGTGGAGTTCCGGACTGTCCTTGCGCACGGCCAGCCTCAAATCGTACTGGTAGGGCGTGACACTCGTGATTCGGAGATTCGACAACCCCAGCCTTGCAACGGTGTAACTGACCGCCGGAATGTGAGTAACCATGACGTCCAGATCGCCATTGGACAGCGCCAGAAGACCTTCCTCCACACTATCCATCGGATACAGGTCCAGGTTTGGATGGTTAATCAGCAGATAGTCATGGGCTGCATGCCGGTTCACCACACCCACCCGTTCGCTACGGAGTTCGCGAAGGTCCCCGATAAAGCGTCCGTCATCGCGGATGGCCAGAGCGATGGGCACTGTGAGGTAGGCCCGGGTGAACAAAAAGGCGTCTTCCGTCCGCGGTGTTCGGGACAATCCCGGGAGTATATCCACTTCACCTGATCGGAGCTGTTCTTCAGCCTCCATGCGGCTCCCCGCCACTGCACGGGTAAACCGGACATTCAGCTCGCTTTCGAGCCGTGTCAGCAGGTCCGGAACCAGGCCGGTAGGCCGGCCATCCTGGGTATATTCGAACGGGGGCCAGTCCGAGCGGAAAGCGACTTTCAGATCAGGATGGCGCTTGAGCCAGTCGATGTCCGATTCAGAGAGCTCGAGCCCGCTTCGCTCCATCGCCGGCTGGTCGGCCTGAAGCCATGACTGGCGGATGGTGCGGTGTTCATGGTGACTGATCGCAGCAATGGCCCTGTTCAGCACCTGATAAAGTCGGTCGCGATCAGTATCCACCTGCAACACCACATCTACTGTACTGTTGTCGAGCAGAACCGACAGACCAATACCGTTCACCATGGCCGACTGCAGGTAATCCGAAACCACTGGCACTGGTGCGAGAAAAGCATCGGCCTGCCCGGAAAGAATCTGCCCAACGGCTTCGCTGACATTGCCAACCGGAACCGGCGTGAACTCTTCAACCGGGTCGAGCATGGGGTACTGGTTCGGGTCACCGGCGATCACGGCAATCCGGCTGCCTTCCAGATCGGCCAGGGTACGAATGGCAGCATCGCCAGCACTGACGAACAGGCCGTAAGTGAGGGACATCAGCGGGTCGGTAAAGCGTTGGCCGGGGACCACCGGCATTCCGGGCATCCGGGTGGTCAGAACCGCATCGGTTGCAAGCTCACTCTGAACCGGGCCGGTTTCCCGCCCTGATTCCAGGACAACCGGCTCCATGGTGACGCCAAGCTTATCCGACAGGCGGGCGAGGTAATCAATGTAGGTCCCGGCCAGGACACCGTTACCGGTATCGAAAACCAGCGGCACCTGGTCACTCCGCAGGCCGATCCGAAAACGCTCCTGGTCTTCCAGCCAGTTCAGCTCCTGCTTGCCGAGCACAGGGGCCGGCGATGCTTGTGGCGGTTCCGCCCGTACCGGGGATTGAAACAGCGCCAACAGGCAGCATAGTACAAAGGCAAGGGTAACCTTCACTGGATATCCTTAGGGGTTCCGCTACATTTCAGGGAACAATACCTGCAAACGCCATTGATTTCATTCAGCCAAACGGTCATCGGGAGACGAATGTCCATGGATACCAGCAAACACACCCTCAGCACCCTGTTCGAACAACTTGGCTTGGCGTCTGACGCCAAAAGCATCGAGGATTTCGTTGCAAAATACTCGCCCCTGCCCAGCGAAGTTGCCATCCAGGACGCGCCCATCTGGTCCGAAAGCCAGTCCCACTTCCTGGAAGAAGGCCTCGAGGAGGACAGCGACTGGGCAGAGGTGATCGACGAACTGGACGCGATGATGCGTCACTGACCGGCGGTGCTATCGCCGATCATGACCTGATCGCGGCCCGCGTCCTTGGCCTGATAGAGGGCGCGGTCAGCGCGGTCAAACACCGACTCTTCGGTGTCGCCGGCAATAAACCCTGCCAGACCCGCCGAGAAGGTCACGCTCACCGGCTCGCCCCGGAAGTGGAACGGCAGCTTGCGGACATGCTCCCGCAATTTATCGACGACTACGCTGGCGTCTGCCGGCTCGGTCTCTGGAAACAGCACCACGAATTCCTCGCCGCCAAAACGGGCCACAAAGTCAGTGGTACGCAGGCGCTCTCTGAACTCCCTTGCAACCAGTTGCAGTACCCGGTCCCCCGCCTTGTGGCCATAGGAATCGTTGATCCGCTTGAACAGATCAATATCCAGCACACCCACGGTCAAAGGATGACTGTAACGTTGCCAGCGGTTGTACTCGAATGAGAGGCGTTCCTGCCAGGCTTCACGATTAGGCAACTCGGTAAGCAGATCGGTCATGGCACGCAATCGCTCCTTGCGGACCTGCTCCTGCATCTGCTCGGAATGAGCTTCCATGGCGGCTACTTTCTCTTGCATTGCCTCAAGCTGCTCGGAAAGCGCACGCTCGCGCTCCGACTCCTGGGTTCGAAAGCGACCGACCGCCTGACCGATGGATTCAAGGTGACGGCTGACCGACTGTTTGAGATCCTGCAGATCATCACTTTCCTGCAACCGCTGACCTACCCGCTCGATTTCCTCACGGATTTCGCGATCCAAATGTTCGGAGGCATCCAGCCGACCGGACTGGGCCGAGGACTGGACAGCAAAATGCTCCCGAAGCACCTCCAGGCGCTCGTCCAGTCGTTTGAGAAAGGCCTCGAATTCGCGTTTGCTCCGGGTGACGGCAGCTATCACCAGCTCTGCCACCTGGTTCAGGCCTTCCCGCAGCTCATCCCAATCATTACTGGCCAGCAGAGACTGCTGCAGAGCGCGAGCCCGTGACTCGGCTGCGGGCTCCAGAGAGACCTGGGTCAGCATCTGACCCAACAGCTGGCCTACCCGGCGGGCAATGCGCAATCGCTGGGCATTGTCCTCGATATCCCGGGCATTGCCCGGCACTGCCTCAGCCTGTTCAGGGCTCTCGGGCTGAGATTCGGGGACCGTCTGTTGTTGCTGCTGCTGTGGCTCTGGCTCCCGGGCCTTGCGGGTGAAAAAGGAAGGCTTCCTGTTGTTGGCCGTCTGACGCTCGTCGAGCAGGGCGACCTGACGGTCAATCTGATCCTGCAATTCCTTCCAGGCTTCCACATCCACCCGGTTCTTCCGCAGGTCCTTGCGAATTCGCACCAACAGGCGGTCCAGTTCCGGCGTTTGGCCTTCCGATGCCAGACTGGTTCGAACCAACATGCGCTCAAGGGTATTACGCTCGGCCTTCCACTGCTTTTCCCGGTTTTCTGCAGACTCGAGTTCCCGAAGGTATTTATCCTTCCAGGACTGATCCGATGCCATGAAGCGCTCCCGCCTATCCTTGCTGTACTGTTGATGTTTGAAAACGCCTGAACTGCCTGTTGCCGGTTTCAGGAACTCTCGTCACTGGTCTTGCCATGATACTTATCGCGACGCGCCCTGGGGTGACTCTGGTCATAAACCCGTGCCAAATGTTGAAAATCAAGATGAGTATAGACCTGGGTTGTGGCAATGTCGGCGTGCCCCAGTAACTCTTGTACGGCCCGCAGGTCACCACTGGATTCAAGCATGTGGCTGGCAAAGGAGTGTCGCAGCATGTG
>LULL01001644.1_pt1 | contig 10421 bp, 11 predicted proteins | sample 728161 | NCBI WGS metagenome assembly LULL01 (sample SAMN03860290, study PRJNA289734) | marine metagenome | biome: seawater column; feature: ocean; material: water; isolation source: Red Sea water column Station 149 - depth 500m | place: Saudi Arabia: Red Sea | collected 2011-10-15 | depth 500 m
AATCTACTCCCCGCTATAGTTTTAAAAAATATTAAGCCAGTCAAGTGAGGCATCAAAAATTTCAAACCTATTCCTCTTTTTGAGCCTCTGATATGGTCGTGTAAGATGGCGATGCGCTGATATTGCTGGAAGGTATAGCTTATGCCGTATTTTACGTGTAATTTCTAAGTTAGATTTTGAAAATGATTTATTGCCACATCGAAAACATTCAAAACCCTGTCCGTTACCTTTGGATTTCATTTTTTTATTGCAAGTTTTACAAGTTGGATTTGTAAGTAAAATATTTTTTTCCAATTTTATAACGTCTAAAAATTCTACATTAAGTACTCTTTCATAGTTTTTTGACGCTTTTCTAATTCCACCACCAAGACGAATTTTATCCCCAGGAATAAGATCTTGTGCTATTTTAGTAATTTTTGTTTGTTTGTAAACGCCACATCTAATTTTTTTATCTCTCACTTTAATTGAAAAAAATACATGTCCGCCTTGTGCAGTTACGGGTTTGCTGCATACTTTACCAACCAAAAAACCTGAAGTGTATGGCTTTAGATCATTTATTTGAAGCTCATTTTTTAGGTGGTCAGCAGTTCCTTGGTTTGACTTGAATACCATGTATCCATCTAATTTCTCATCAGTGTCCACCATTGTAGATGCTAGAACAACAGATTTGACAGATTCACCTCGTATGCCATAAAACACGGGATCAGGTCCATGTGGTGTGATTAGTACTCTGTCATTTTCATTATCAAAACTATTATAGGTTTCAGGAAATGTGATTGATTGCATCTTCTTAACACTGTGTTTGTTAATTATTCGTTTTTTCCCAAATTGAGATTTTTTTCTATAACATAGCAGCTCAAATGTATGATCAGAAAACTTGTAGCCTATTGCACCAATAGCACCAACTAGACCCTGACCATTTCCTAGATAAAATGAATCAATTTTATTGTTTGAAACAAATTCTTTAGCTGTTTTTCGACTGATTAGTTTCCAAAGTGCTAACCTGCTAAATTTATGAAATGATTGGGGGATCGATTGATCTTGAAAAAAGACGAGCCCCGGATTTGCACCGTTTTTTGTATCAGAATAATTTGTTATAAATTGAATAATTTCTTTTTTTATTTTATTTGGATTTCTAGTCTTGATGGTTAATCGAACAGCACCATTACCTCTTGTTTTCCATGGAATGTTAGGATTGAATCTAATTAGTGAGGGATAATCTACAAACTCAATTTTCTGTTTTTCAAGGAATTTCACAATTTTATAGGAAAGAAAAGTTGTACACATTCCTTTGGGCGAGTCTGTATCATCAATGCCTATATGAAGAATTGTGCTATTTTTCAATATTAGTATTTGATATATCCTACATTTTTGGGTTTTGAAGTTTAGATTAGTTTAAATTAAAAACAGATAGTTTGGCAGATTAGAAATGATTGTTATAGATGAAAAAAAGATATTTGAGATTATAGAAAAACGTAATCCTACTTCTGTTGCACTAAATGGTCCTGATGGGTTATTACACAAAGTACAAGATTTGGCTCTGAGAGTTGGCAAAAAATTTGGAATTCCCGCGTTTGTTCTTGCAGATACCACATGGGGTACGTGTGATCTCAATTCTGTTGGTACAAAAGTCTTGAATGCTGAAATACAATTCAATATAGGACATACAAACAAAATGGAAACAATTGAAAAAAATGTAATAATGATTGATGCATTTGATGATATTTCCTTTGACAATGTGACAGAAAAATGCATTGAAATGTTCCGGGGGAAAACTATTTCATTAATTACAGACAGTCAACATCTTCATAAAATTAAACCAGTTAAGGATACATTAGTAGAAAATGGAGTTGGTGTAAAAATTGGAAAAGGGCAAGGTCAACTAAATGACGGACAAGTTTTTGGGTGTGAATTTTATCCAGCTATGGAAACAGTAAACACGGTGGATGCCAATGTTTTTTTGGGACAGAGTGATTTCCATGCTGCAGGAATAGCTATAGCTACAAACAAACCAACTTACATCTTAGATCCATATTTTAATGAAATACGAGAGGTTACAGATCTGGCAAAAAAATTACAAAAACAATCTACTGTAGCAATTTACAAAGCTGCTGAAGCTGAGACTTTTGGTATCATTGTTGGGTTAAAAGAGGGTCAGCTATCCAAATTAACTGCGCTCAAGTTTAAAAAAGAATTAGAAGACCAAGGTAAAACAGTTCATCTTTTTGCATTAACTGACATTACAAATGAAAGAATGAAAAATCTAAAGGGTATTGATGCTTTTATTCAAGTTGCATGTCCTAGAATTTCAACTGATAACAGATTTGACAAGCCGGTATTATCAACACCTCAAGCCACAGCACTCGTGAAAGTATTAAGAAAGGAAAACATTGATGAGTATTTTCAAATTAAGCATTGGCTGTAAACAAATAATAGTTATAATTTAACAAGTCACACATGCCTGATTCAGTTTTACCCGGCGATACATTAGCCACAATTGAAGAGTATGTAGCTGGGAACAATACCTATGACGATGGTGAGATGATAAGATCTACAATTGTTGGTGAAAGCAATATAATTAAAAATGAACGCCTAGTAAATGTAAAAAATCAAGAATTTCGAAAATTTCCAGAAGCGGATGATATTGTTATTGGTACTGTTGAAGCTGTAATGGGTTCAATGATTGCGGTGTTGATTATGTTCATAAATTCTAAACCTGTAAAATCGCAGGTTGAATGTATTTGTTCAACAAGAAACATTAGAAAAAAGAACATTGCCTTGGTAAAAGATCTAGTCAAGGTAAAGATTATTGGGAAATTAAATGGAGCAATACATGCAACGCTGAATGGTCCAGAATTAGGTGTATTGTTTACTAAATGTAGAAAATGTGGCAAGAATGTAAAACCACTTCGAGATATCGTAAAATGCACTGAATGTGGATGGACTGATGATAGAAAACTGTCAAGCGATTTTTTAAAAAGTGATTTTGTAAAAGTGGGAGAGTGAATATGAAACGTGTTTCGTTTCAAGGTGAACCTGAAGCTGCAGCTGTTTCCTTTTTTGATGATAAAATAAAGACAATTCCATGTCCTACTTTTGCTAAAGCATTAAAAAATACTGAATATAATGAAAGTGATTATTCTATCCTGCCTATTGAAAATTCGCTTGAAGGGAGTGTGGGTGAAAGTAACGACCTGTTACTAGTAACAAATCTTGTTGCAATAGGTGAAATTTACCACCGAATTCAACATTGTCTAATCGGAACTGGTTCTGTTGAAGATATTGATACGGTGTATTCACACCCACAAGCTTTAGGTCAATGTAGACAATTCATTCAAGAACATTCACTGAAAACTGTTCCATCTTATGATACTGCTGGGAGTGTTAAGACTATCAAGGATTTGAGCAAGGATAGTATAGCTTGTATTGCAAGTAGAAATGCAGCAGAAATTTTTGGTGTCGCTGTAATTCAAGAGGAAATTGAAGATAATACAAATAATTACACAAGATTTCTTGTATTTTCTAAAGGAAAAAGTGACAAAAATAAAAATAGCAAAACATCAATCATTTTTTCTGTCAAACATGAAGCTGGCGCACTGTTTCGTATTATTAATGAGTTTCACCAGTACAAGGTAAACCTAACAAAGATAGAATCTAGACCAAACAGAGACACATCTTGGGAGTACAATTTCTATGTTGATTTTGAAGGCCATCAAGATGATACTTCCATCAGGGAGATGCTAATGAAAATAAAAGAAAACTCTTCTTTCCTAAAAATTTTAGGTTCGTATCCTATAGCGAAACTAGACTAGAACCCTCGTGGTTTCTTTGCACTAAAAGCTGCGCTGAATCCAATAACAACAATGCCTGCTGTAATTACTAAAATGTGGTACGTGAAGAACAATGGATCACGTGATTTTTCCAAAGTTCCTTGTGCATTTAATTCGCTTTGGCCAGTGTTTTGAATTTTAATAGTGTTCTTGCCCGCAGCGCTAAACCATGACAGCTCTGCTTTTTTCTTGTAACTATCATAAAATTTTTCCTTATTGTCAGGCGTGGAAATTTTAACATCAAAAGTATCTCCCGTAATCATTAATTTTTGGAAAGAGTTCTCAGGCGATTCAAATGAAAAAATAGTTGATTCCCCAACACCAAAGTTATCATCAAAATCCATGATTTCAATTGGGTTTGTAAAATAATCTATTGCAGAAAATATCCCAAGTGCAGAAATTATAATGCCCACGATTAATCCGATTATGGTATACTTGCTTAACACAAAAAAAATTCTGAAGCGTTTAATAAAAAACTAGCTACATTAATTCAACATCATGCGGCTGACTTTCAGCAAATCCAGCCCTTGAAATTTTTATAAATTCTGCATTATCCTGCATTTGTTTTATGTTATGACCACCACAATAGCTAAGTCCTGAACGTATTCCACCCGTGATTTGAATGATGATGTCAGTCACACTTCCTCTGTATGGAACCATAGCTTCTACACCCTCGGCTACGTAATCATTGAGATCATCAGTTAACTCAAAACTACCAGTCTCCTTTGTTTTCCTCCCCATTGAAGCGGCAAGAGAGGCCATTCCTCGATAAATCTTAAAGCGTTTACCATTTTTTGTGATAGTGGTACCAGGTGTTTCATCAGTTCCACCTAAAATACTTCCCACCATAATTGAGGACGCACCAGCAGCTAACGCTTTGGTTGCATCACCCGAATTTCTTGTTCCGCCATCTGAGATGATTGGTATTCCATAATCCTTACCAACTTTAGCACAATCCAGAACAGCGGTAAGCTGTGGAACTCCTGAACCTGTGATAACTCTAGTTATACAAATAGAACCAGAACCAACCCCAACTTTCACCGAATCAACCCCTGCCTTAATCAAATCTTCAGTTCCTTTTGCTGTTGCTACATTTCCAGCAATGAGGTCACAATTAGGGAATGCCTTTTTGATATTTTGTACTGTGCTTATAGCATTTTCACTATGACCATGAGCGATATCTACAACTATGGTATCTACTCCTGCTTCAATCAAGGCTTCTGTTCTTTCCATAAAATCACCCCTTACACCAACAGCAGCTCCAACAAGTGGACGTCCCTTTTTATCCTTTGATGCATTCGGATATTTTTCCAAATCCGAAATATCCTGACTAGTGATTAGGCCTTTAACATAATTATTATCATCAACTAGAGGTAGCTTTTCAATTCTGTTATTTTTTAGAATCTCTTTAGCTTTTTGTAGATCAACACCTGGTTTTGCAGTAACAACATCCTTTGTCATTAATTCCCTAACTAATTTAGAACAATCTGATGGTTCAAATAATACATCTCGTTCAGTCAAAATTCCTACTAGTTTAGAATTGGAATCAGTAACTAAAAGTCCCGATACATCCTTTTCATTCATTATGTTGAAAGCATTTTGTATAGTTTGCTCAGGATTAACAGCATACGGATTTTCTATAATTATACTACCAGAGCGTTTGACTTTTAGAACTTCGTTTACTTCTTCTTGTATCGTTAGAAACCTATGTACGATTCCTATTCCACCTTCACGAGATATAGCTACTGCCATTGAAGCTTCTGTAACCGTATCCATATTAGCACTGATTAACGGAATATTCAAGGAAATATTTCTAGAAAGTTGTGTTGAGAGATCAGTTTGAGAACGACTGCTTATATCTGAAAATTTGGGTACAAGTAGAACGTCGTCAAATGTTAATCCTTCACGTATACCCAAACGAACCTCATACATTAGAAAAAAAAACCGTTATAAGCCTTGCTGTCTTTACGATAATTCTTGTGCTATAGCATTAGCCTCTTTTGATTTACTTACATTATGAGTACGAATGATATTTGTACCATTTAGGATAGATATTACCTCAGCTGCTAATGAGCCAAAAAGTCGATCCGATGGATTTTCTTTTTTTATGATTTTTCCAATGAAGGATTTATTTGATACTGACACAAGAATCGGTCTTCCTGATTTTATTGACTTTAAATTTTTCAAAATCAATAAATCTCTTTTAAACCAATCTGAGTTAATCTTTGTAAAAAAAGTACCCATTCCTTTTTTTCTGAAAAATCCTATGGCAGGATCTAAAACAATTTTTGTCTTAGGAATATTTGCAGATTTGGCTATTTCCAAACTTTCATTCAACAATTGTTTTACATTGCGCAGTTGGTTTCCAGTCATGATTTTCTTACTATAGGCACACAAAACTAGCGATGGGCAATATTTCTCAATTGTTTTTGACATCATAGGATCATATTTCAATCCTGTAACGTCGTTGATTATATCAACTCCAAGTTCTAAGGCCACTTTTGCTACTCCTGCTCTACATGTGTCAACAGAAATAGGCAAGTTAGATATCTGCTGAATAATTTTAATTGCTTTTCTGATACGACCCACTTCTATTTTTTCTGAGACCATCGTTGCAAGATATGGTGCTGTAGACATACCACCAACATCGATAAAATCAGCTCCTTCTGCTTCCATTCTACAAACTGTGTCTGAAATTCCTTGTTTGCTGGTTGAAATAGATTTTTTGTAAAATGATTCACTACTTGTATTTAGTATCCCCATAAATCTAACAGGGTTTGAATCTCCTACAGGAATAGTTCCTAGCTTATTCACATAATTTATCATAAACCCTACTAATTTGAGTTATATGACAATTTTAGGCTGGGAATCAAAATATAGAGATATTCTCAAAGAATTTGGTTATTCAAGAAAGGAGGATTCTCAATCATGCAGGTTGTTGAATTTATTATTAACAGAAAAAACTAAAACAGCGGCAATAAAAGATCTAATAGAGAACAAGCCTGTTTTCGTCGTTGGCGCCGGTCCTTCATTACTTTCTTGTATTCCAATTTTAAAAAAATATAAGAAAATCACAAAAATTGTAGCTGACGGTGCAGTTCAAGCCCTTATAGAAAATAGTTTGAGACCTAATATTGTGGTCACCGACCTTGATGGCGACATTAATGCATTAAAAAAAACTGGTAGAACAAATACGATAATGGTTATTCATGCACATGGAGATAATTCTGATAAATTACACATTGTAAAAAACTTCAAAAATTGTATAGGAACAACACAGACAAAACCGATAGGAAAGATTCAAAATTTTGGAGGATTTACAGACGGAGATAGATGTGTATTTTTGGCTAATCACTTCAAAGCCAAAAAAATAATTCTTCTTGGAATGGATTTTGGAACTGCAATTGGAAAGTACTCCAAGCCCAGAGTTATTAATCGAAATATCAAAATTGCAAAATTACGCTGTGGAAAGAAATTACTAGAATGGCTTGCACAAAAAAGTGGATCTGAACTTTATTCCACAACTAGAAGAGATCACCGAAAAAATAGTGAAGTGTCAAGAACAAATTGAAAAACTTGAGAGAAGTCTTTCCGCTGTCGATACAATACTTAAACAATCAAGTTTTACAAAAGCTTCAGAGATTATTTCCAATTCCTCAGATATAAAAAAGGAAGAAAATAGAGTATCAATTCCAATTACAAAAAATTCTGATGGAACAATTATTGCAAATGCGTTTGTTTCAGATGACAAGGTTTCAATTATTTTGGAAGAAAATGTTACACTTAGCTCTGAAACACCCCCACTGAAGACCTTTTTTATCGAACGCATTATTGGTGAAATGAAAAAAAAGGATGGTCAGGAAGTTCAAAGTGGTAAAATAGGAAGAGATGATGTTATTGATTGTATTATAAACAACAACGGAAGTGCAATTAGAGAAATTATAATTAAAAATTATCGTCAAAAAGAAAGAGTCGATGAGATTATTAACACTGCTACATGGTCACTTACACGAATGATTGAGAACTCGGAATAATATTATGGATAAAATTGTTGTTTTAGATTTTGGCTCACAATATAGCCATTTGATTTGCAGGCGAATTCGAGATTTTTCAGTCTATGCTGAGCTTGTTCCGTATGATATTTCTTTAGATGAACTTAACAAACTAAATCCAAAAGGGATTATCTTTTCAGGAGGGCCATCAAGTGTATTTAATTCAGATGCACCCATGCCTACAAAAGAAATTTTCCAGATGCAAATACCAATCTTGGGAATATGTTATGGTCATCAAATAATTGTTAATAATTTTGGAGGGAAAGTAAAGCGCGCAAACAAAGAATATGGTTCAGCTATACTCTCAATTGATGACAAATCAGATATTCTGAGCGAAGTTGGTAACTCTCTTAGAGCATGGATGAGCCATGGGGATGAAGCAAAGAATGTGCCAAAAGATTTTGAAATAATTGGACATACTGAAAATGCACATGCTGCAGCAATTGCAAACAAGCAGAGAACTGTGTACGGAATTCAATTCCATCCTGAAGTTATGCACACTGAAAATGGAACTAATATTCTGAAAAATTTTGTTCTTAAAGTTTGCCACGCCTCGCAAGATTGGACTATGGAAGCGTTTATTGAAAATACTGTTGAAAATATTTCTAAATTAGACGGCAATGTTTTATGTGGTGTCAGTGGCGGGATTGATTCTACTGTTGCGGCATTGTTAATTCAGAAAGCAATTGGAGATAGGCTGAAATGCGTTTTTGTTGACAATGGTCTTTTGAGACTGGGTGAAGCAGAAGAGATAGAGGCTATGTTCACCAAAAATTTTAAAGTTAATTTTACAAAGATAAATGGTAAAAAACAATTTTTATCAAAATTAAAAGGAGTTGCTGATCCAGAAGAAAAAAGGAAAGCTGTAGGAGAAGAATTTGTAAGAGTTTTTACAGATTTTGCAAAAGACAATGGTCCTTTTGTTTGGCTTGCTCAGGGTACACTTTACCCTGATGTAATTGAAAGTGGTGTATCAAAGGGACCCGCAGATGTGATTAAGACACATCACAATGTTGGTGGTTTACCAGATTGGTTACACTTGAAAATTTTAGAACCATTACGTGAATTGTACAAAGATGAAGTGAGAAATATCGCAAAGATTCTTGATGTCCCAGAAAATTTACTTACACGTCATCCGTTCCCAGGACCTGGTCTTGCTGTTAGGATAATCGGTGAGGTTACAAAAAAGAAATTAGACATTACTAGAATTGCAAGCAACATAGTTGAAGAAGAATTGCAAAAAGCAGAGTTGTATGACAAAGTTTGGCAGGCATATGCTGCAGTGGGTGATGACAAAGCTGTGGGTGTTGTTGGGGATGAAAGGAAATATGGTAATATTGTTATGATTAGAATTGTAGATTCCATTGACGCAATGACTGCAGATTGGACTAGGCTTCCAAATGAACTGATTGAAAAAATTAGTAATCGAATTACCAATGAAATTGATGAAGTTACATGGGTATCTTACGTGGTGTCAAGCAAACCACCAGCCACAATAGAACCACAATAACTATGAATTATTCAAAAGGCATGCACCAAAGACGCCAGCAGAATCACCAAGTTTGTTTTTTAGTATTGGTGTATTAACTAAATCGCTAAACACCTTTTCATAGACCGCTTTTTTCCCTTCATCATATAGGAAGGAAACATTTGAAACTCCGCCTCCTAAAACAATGGAATCTGGATCTAAAATATCAATTACGTTTGCGAGAGCCATGCCAAAATTCTCAAGAAATTCACTTTTCCATTGTTTAGCTTTTTCAGATGAGAGGTTTTGGGTAATGGATTGTAATGATTCCTTTGTTCCAGTGATTTCAAACCAGCGACGTTCTAAGGCTGGACCGCTAATATACGTCTCAACACATCCCCGTTTTCTACAATAGCATTCGTTTCCATTAGGATGGAGTATGTGATGTCCCCACTCCCCAGCAATGTTTGATCTACCTTTGTGTATAGTTCCGTTGATTACAATTCCACCCCCTACACCTGTTCCCATGATAACACCAAAAACTACCTCATGTTCCTTCGCAGATCCCAACAATGATTCTGCAAGAGCAAAACAATTTGCATCATTTTCCATCAGAATTTCTTGATCTAGAATATTCTCAAGGTCGTTTTTTAATGGCATTCCTATCAGGCATTGAGTGTTACTGTTTTTGATCAATCCTGAATTTGGATCAGTGACACCAGGTGTACACAGCCCAATTGATGTTTTCTCACTGGTTTTTTTCTTCAAGTCATTTATCAAAAATATAATAGATTTTACAATTGAATTATAGCCATTTTCTTGAGGAGTCTTGATACGCTTACGTTCAATTATATTGTGTGTTTCATCTAGCAAAATTCCTTCAGTTTTAGTTCCACCTAGATCTATGCCTATTTTGTGCATAATGTTAGTATGTTTAGTAAGTTTTGAAGTTTTAGATAATTTGAACTAGGGTTATCACATTGGTGGCATGCCTGGTGGACCGCCAGATGGAGGACCGCCAGAAATTGCTATTACATCATCTATTCTGAGAATCATACATGCTGTTTCTGT
>LULL01000670.1_pt1 | contig 10396 bp, 7 predicted proteins | sample 728161 | NCBI WGS metagenome assembly LULL01 (sample SAMN03860290, study PRJNA289734) | marine metagenome | biome: seawater column; feature: ocean; material: water; isolation source: Red Sea water column Station 149 - depth 500m | place: Saudi Arabia: Red Sea | collected 2011-10-15 | depth 500 m
CCTCCAGCGTGTTGATGGACAGGTTGCCGGCCTCCACCCCGTCGACCAGGCGTTCGGCGTAGTCGGCCCGGTTGGTGAACCCGTACGAGGCCAGCCCGTAGGGCACGGAGTTGGCCCGGGCGATGGCCTCCTCCAGCGAGGCGACCGGGTTGACCACGGCGACCGGGCCGAAGGGCTCCTCGTGCATGATCCGGGCCTCGTCGGGAACGTCGGCCAGCACCGTCGGCTCCAGGAAGTAGCCGGTGCTCCCGATCCGGTTCCCGCCGGCGGTGAGGCGGCCCCCCACGGCCACCGCGTCGGCCACCAGGTCGGCCACGTCGGCCAGGCGGCGGTCGTTGGCCACCGGGCCCATGTCGGTGCCGCTTGCGAAGCCGTTGCCGACCGCCAGTCCCTCGACGCCGCCGGTCAGCACCTCCAGGAACCGTTCGTGGACGTCGCGGTGCACGTAGAACCGGGTGGGCGAGGTGCAGACCTGTCCAGCGTTTCGCATGGCCCGCACGGCCGAGGAAGCCGCCGCGGCATCCACGTCGGTGTCCTCGCACACGATCACCGGAGCGTGGCCGCCCAACTCCATCATCACCGGCGTCATGTGGTCCGAGGCCAGGCCGGTGAGGTGTCGTCCCACCGACGTGGAGCCGGTGAAGGCCACCAGCCGGATGGCCTCGTCGGCGATCAGGCGGCGGGAGATCTCGTCGGGGACGCCGAACACCAGGTTGAGCACCCCCGGGGGCAGGCCAGCGTCGTGGAAGGCCCGGGCGATGTGCAGGGCGCCGGCCGGCGTCTCCTCGGCGGCCTTGAGCACGATGGAGCAGCCCGAGGCCAGGGCACCGGCCACCTTGCGGGCCGGCTGGCTGAACGGGAAGTTCCACGGCGAGAAGGCGGCCACCGGGCCGATGGGTTGGTGGTGCACGGTGATGCGCACGCCGGGGCCGCTGGGGATGACCCGCCCGTAGGTGCGGACGGCCTCGCCGGCGTCCCACTCGAAGAACTCGGCCCCGCGGGCCACCTCGGCCCGGGCCTCGACCAGCGGCTTGCCGTGCTCGAGGGTGATCGACTCGGCGATCTCCTCCTGGCGGTCCCGCATCAGGTCGGCGGCCCGGCAGATCACCTCGGCCCGCTCCGACGGTGGCGTCACCCGCCACGCCTCGAAGCCCCGCACGGCGGCCTTCACCGCGTCGTCGAGGTCGCCGGGACCGGCCACCGGGACGCTGCCGATGACCTCCTCGGTGGCCGGGTCGACGACGGGCAGGTCGTCACCGGTCGTCCGCCAGGCGCCATCGATGTAGAGCCGCAGGTCCGGATAGTCGCTCATGGTGGTGCTCGCTGGTCGTCGTGGTCAGGGGGGTCGGGTCAGAACGCGGTCCGGATGGCCCACAGGTCGGGGAAGGCCGGCCGGAAGAGCGTGGTGGTGAGGTAGGCGGCGCCGTCGGAGCCGCCGGTGCCGGGCTTGGTGCCGATGGTGCGCCGGACCATCATCACGTGGCGGTACCGCCACTCCTGGAGGCCCTCGTCGAGGTCGGTGAGGGTCTCGCCGAGGCCGGCGAACCGTGGGTCGGCGTACGAGTCGATGATGGCCGCCTGGACGTCGGGGTCCTCGCCGACCGTCGCCCGGACATCGCGCTCCAGTGCCCTGGCCGGGACGGTGAAGCCGGCACGGGACATCAGCCGGAGGTAGGCGTCCCACAGGGTGGGGGTCTCGTGGCGCCGACGGAGCCGGTCGCCCTCGTCACCCTCGAACCAGTCGAGGACGACGCGGTCCTTGGTGCCGAGCAGGAACTCGAGTTCGCGGAACTGGGCCGACTGGAAGCCACTGGCGGCGGCGAGGAACGATCGGAAGTTGGCGAACTCGGCCGGTGTCATGGTCTCGAGGACGTCGACCTGGCCGACGAGGGTCTTGAGTACCTTGAGCACCCGCTTGAGGCGGTGCCGGGCGGCGTCGACCTCGTCGTCGTCGAGCAGCGCGACGATGGAGTCCAGTTCGTGCAGCAACTGCTTGAACCAGAGCTCGTACACCTGGTGGATGACGATGAACAGGGTCTCGTCGTGCTCCGGGGCCCCGGTGCCAGGGTCGACCGACCGGCACTGCTGCAGCGACAGCAGCTCGGGCACCTTCAGGTAGCTGCCGTAGGTCAGGTCGTCGGTCGGCGCGTTCATGCGACCGAGAGGGCGTCGGGCCGGGCCAGGGGGTCCAGCTCGGGCAGCGGCGGGCGCTCTCGGGCCTCGGCGTAGGGCATCGTCGAGAACATCACCATGTTGTACCGGGGGCTCAGGTGGGTGGGATGGCGCTGCTCCAGCTCGAGGGCGAGGCGGCGACGGGCCACGTGGCCGGGGTCGACGACCCCGGCTCGCATCTCCACGTAGTTGTCGAGCGCCATGTCGGCGATGGCGTCGGCGTCCGGCTTGCGCTCCCGCTCGTAGGCGGCGAACGCCGCCGCCGGGTCGTCGGGTCGGGTCCGGAGGTGCCGGTCCAGGGCCCGGACGGACTCCATGGCCAGGTTCATGCCCTGCCCGTGGAAGGGCACGATGGCGTGGGCGGCGTCGCCGACCAGGACCGCCCGGCCGTCGAGGCTCCAGCCGTCGGCCCGCATCGTGGCCAGGGCGCCGGTGGGGTTGGCGAGGAACTGTCCGGCGACGTCGCCGACCAGTTCGGCGAAGTCGGCGAACTCGGCGGCGAAGAACCGGTTCACGGCGTCGGGGGTGTCGAGGTCGTGGAACGTGGCCCACGGGGCGAACAGGGTGGCGGTGAAGTCGCCGGCCGGGTTGGCGAGGGCGATGAGCATGAACCCGCCCCGGGGCCAGACATGGAGCGCGTTGGGGTCGAGCCGGTGGCCCCCGTCGGGTGCGGGCGGGATGGTCAGCTCCTTGTAGCCGTGGTCCAGCCGGTCGGTGGTGGCGCGGCACGAGCCGTGGTCGACCAGTGCGGCGCGGACCCGGGAGCCGGCGCCGTCGGCGCCGAACAGCACGCCGTACGGCTCGACCCGGCCGTCGGCGAAGACCAGCCGGGAGCCCTCCAGGTCGACGGACGCCAGTTCGGCCGAGAACTCGACGTGGACCCGCCCGGTGGCCTCGGCGGCGTCGAGCAGCAGGGCGTTCAGGTCGGTACGGGAGATGGAGTGGATCACCTCGTGGGCACGGCTGCCGTAGGGCTGCAGGACCGGTGGTCCGCCGTCGACCGGGTGGACCATGCGGCCCCGCATCGGGATGGTGATGGCGTCGACCCGGTCGATGACGCCGACGTCGACCAGCGGCACGATGCCCCGGGTGGCCAGCGCCAGGTTGATGGACCGCCCGGCGGCCACCTCGGTGGTGCGCAGGTCGGGCCGTCCCTCGTAGAGGGTGACCTCGTGGCCCTGCCGGGCCAGGTAGACCGCCAACAGGGTTCCGGCCTGGCCGGCGCCGACGACCGCGATCGGGTCCTTCATCGAATGGCCCCCTTTGGCGCCGACGCCGCGCTCATCGGATGGACCCGTCGAGCACCTCGACCAGGCGGTCGAGGTCGGCGAAGGAGTTGTAGAGCGGGACGGGTGCGGCCCGGATGGCGTCGGGATGGCGCCAGTCGCACCAGACCCTCGCCGCCTGCAGGTCCTCGAACACCCGCCGACCGTCCCCGCCGGCGACGCGCAGGGCGAACTGGCAGCCCCGCTCGGCGAAGGCCTTCGGTGCGAGGTTCTCCACCCGGCCACCCAGGACCTCGTCGAGCCGCCGGTCCAGGTAGGCGACCTGGAGTTCGGTCTTGCGGCGCAGCGGCCCGATGCCGCCGGCCCGCTGGAAGATCTCCAGCGAGGCCCGGAGTGTCGCCATGGGCAGGATCGGCGCGTTGGAGAGCTGCCACGACTCGACAGTGGGGATGGCGTCGAACCGGGTCTCGAGGTCGAAGCGGGTCGTCGGGTCGGTCCCCCACCAGCCGTGGAGCTTGGGGAGGTCGGGGTCGGCGACATGGTCGCGGTGGACGTACGCCAGGCCGACGCCTCCGGGGCCGCCGTTGAGGTACTTGTAGGAGCACCCGACGGCGAAGTCGACCTGCCAGTCGTGGAGGGCGAGCTCGACGTTGCCGACGGCGTGGGCCAGGTCGAACCCGACGGCGGCGCCCACGGCGTGGCCGGCGGCCGTGATCTCGGCCATGGGCAGGACCTGCCCGGTGTAGTACTGCACGCCGGGCAGGAGCACGAGGGCCAGTTCGTCGCCGTGCTCGGCGATCGCCGCCAGGAGATCCTCGGCGCGCAGGGTCTCCTCGCCGTCGCGGGGTGCCACGGTCACGAGCGAGGTGGCCGGGTCGTATCCCCGCTGGCGGACCTGCGACTCGACGGCGAAGTGGTCCGACGGGAAGGCGTGGTCCTCGATCAGGACCTTGTGGCGCTGCGGGGTCGGCCGGTAGAAGCTGACCAGCAGCAGGTGGAGGTTGGTGGTCAGCGAGTTCATCGCCACGACCTCGTCCTCGTGGGCGCCGGCCAGGTCGGCCAGGGGGCCGGTGAGGAGGCCGTGGTAGTCCTTCCAGCCCAGCGGGCCGTCGAAGTGGGCCTCGCCGCCGAGGGTGGCCCACCGGTCCAGTTCGACCTCCACGTTCCGTCGGGCACCACGGGGCAGCGCACCGAGGGAGTTGCCGAGGAGGTAGGTGCCCTCGGGGAGCTCGAACTCGTCGCGGAAGCCCGCCAGCGGGTCCGCCGCGTCGAGCTCGGCGGCGCTCAGGTCGGCGGTGGCCGGCGGGGCGGTGGGGTTCACAGCCGGGCACCCGCCCCCGGGTGCATCGCCCCGCAGTTCGGGCAGGTCCGTGCGTCCTCGTCGGCGTCGAAGGCAGCGAACAGCGGCGGGAGGTCGCGGTCGATGGCCTGGACCTGGACCTCGACCCGGTGGACGAGGTGGTCGCACTCGAAGCACGCCCACTCGAAGCCGTCCAGTTCGCCGACGGAGCGCTGGTACTCCACGACGAGCCCGATCGAGTCGGGGTCGGGACGCTGGGGCGAGTGCCGCACGCCAGCGGGCAGGAGGTGGACCTCGCCCTCGCGGATCGGCATGTGGAACGGTGCGGTGCCCTCCTCCGGCCAGATCACGAGGTCCATGTCGCCCCGGAGCTGGTGGAAGAACTCCTCCCGCGGGTCGTCGTGGAAGTCATTTCGCTGGTTGCCACCCCCCACGATCATCACGATCATGTCGGCCTGGCGCCAGACCTGCCTGTTGGCGACCGGTGGGGTGAGTTCCTCGCGGTGGTCGCGGATCCAGGCATCGAGGCTGAACGGCCGTCGCACCGTCGGGTCCGGGTCGTAGTCGGTCATGCGCGCTCCTCGTTCCGTCCGGCTCCCGTTGCCGGCCTCATCCCGCCAGGGCCTCGGTGGCGCCGGCGCGGGCCTCCAGTCGTGCCGTGAGGTCCCGGAGTTGCGCCATCAGGTCGCTGAGGTCGCCGGCGCCGGCCAGTGCCTCGGCCTCGAGGCGGGTGGCCTCGGCAACGAGTTCAGCCGTCAACGCGGCGCCGGCGGGCGTGAGGGCCACGAGGCGTTCCCGACGGTCCCGTCCAACCGTCCGGCTGACCAGCTCCCGGTCCTCGAGGCGCCGCAGGGCGTGGGTCACGGTGGGCTGGGGACTCAGCGCGGCGACGGCCAGCTCGGCCACCCGCATCTGGCCCATCTCGGCCAGCACGGCGATGACCCGCCATTCGGATCGGGCCACCCCGGCCTCGTTGAGGACCTCGTAGAAGGGTGCCGACAGGGTCTGGTCGGCCTTTCGGAGGAGGTACGGGAGGTAGCCGTCGAGGAAGCCCGGCGCCGTCATGGGCGGCACACTACATTCATATGAATGTAGTGTCAACCGCCAGCTCCACCCTCCCGGGTGTACCGCTGCGTGAGGGGCGGCCGGCGGGCCCGGCCGTATCGGGAAGGGGGTGGCGTCAGCCCTGGCCGCCGGAGGCGTCCTGGACGGAGACCTTGCCGGCACTGATCCAGGGCATCATGGCCCGCAGCTCGGTGCCGACCTTCTCGATGCGGTGCTCGTGGCCCTCGGCCTCGAGGCGGCGGAAGTTCTCCCGGCCGCCATGCGCCTCGGCCACCCACTCCTCGGCGAACGCGCCCGACTGGATCTCGGTGAGGATCGTGCGCATCGTCTCGCGGACGGAGTCGTCGATCACCCGGGGGCCACGAGACAGGTCGCCGTACTCGGCGGTGTCGGACACCGAGTAGCGCATGCCGCCGATCCCCTGCTCGTACATGAGGTCCACGATCAGCTTCAGCTCGTGGAGGCACTCGAAGTAGGCGATCTCGGGCTGGTAGCCGGCGTCGACGAGCGTGTCGAAGCCGCTGCGGACCAGCTCGGTCATGCCGCCACACAGCACCACCTGCTCGCCGAACAGGTCGGTCTCGCACTCCTCGGTGAACGTGGTCTCGATGACCCCGGCCCGGGCGCCGCCGACGCCGTCGGCGTAGGCGAGGGCGAGGGCCTTGGCGCCACCGGTGGCGTCCTGCTCGATGGCGATCAGGCACGGCACGCCGCCACCCTCGACGTAGGTGCGGCGGACCAGGTGCCCGGGGCCCTTGGGGGCGACCATGATCACGTCGACGTCCTCGGGCGGGTCGATCAGGTCGAACCGGATATTGAAGCCGTGGGCGAACGCCAGGGCGTCGCCGGCGTCCAGGTTCGGGGCGATGTGCTCCTCGTACACCGCCGCCTGGTCGGTGTCGGGCAGCAGCACCATGATCACATCGGCCCAGGCCGAGGCGTCGGACAGCGACTTCACCTCGAGGCCGGCCTCGGCGGCCTTGGCGGCCGACGAGGAGCCGTCGCGCAGGCCGACGCAGACGTCGACGCCCGACTCCTTGAGGTTGAGGGCATGGGCGTGGCCCTGGGAGCCATACCCCAGGATCGCCACCTTGCGGCCGGCGATCGCCGACTGGTCGACGTCCTTCTCGTAGTACACGTTCGCCACGGGATTCTCCTGATGGTCGGTGGTCGGTCGTTCGGTCTCGTGCGCCGGATCGCCGGCTCAGGCATCCTCGTCGAGGACGGCCAGGGCGACCCGTCCGGTGCGCTGCAACTCGACGATGCCGAAGGGGCGCAGCAGGTCCTCGAAGTCGTCGACCCGGTCGGGTGGGCCGACGAGGGAGAGCATCATGCGGTCGGCGCCCACGGACAGCACCTTGCCGCCGGCCCGGTCGAGGTGCTCGACGAGCTCGTCGCGTCGGTCGGGCTCGGCCCCGACGGTCACGATCATCAGCTCGCGCTCGACGGCGTAGCCCGGGTGGAGTTCGCGGATCTCGACCACGTTGACGAGCTTGTCCAACTGCTTGATGACCTGCTCGAGTGGCGACGACTCCAGGTCGACGACGATGGTGAGGCGACTGAAGCGCTCGTCGTCGGTGGGGGCCACGGCCAGCGACTCGATGTTGAACCCGCGGCGGGCGAACAGGCCGGCGACCCGGGCGAGCACACCGGACTTGTTCTCCACCGTCACCACCAGCGTGTGGTAGCGGTACTCGGGGTCGTTGATGTTCATAGCGCGCCGGTCACCGGGGCAGGTCGGCCTGCGACGGCGGGACGACCAGGTCCGAGTTCGTGGCACCCGACGGCACCATCGGGAAGACCTTCTCCTCGGCCATGACCCGGAAGTCGATGACGACCGGACGGTCGTCGATCTCATTGGCCTTGGTGATGGCGGCGTCGATTTCGTCGGGGTCGTCGACCCGCATGGCCTCACAGCCCATCGACTGCGCCCACAGCTTGTAGTCGGGGACGTCCTTGGACAGGAAGACCTCGGAGTAGCGCTCCTCGTAGAACATCTCCTGCCACTGCCGGACCATGCCGAGGTAGGAGTTGTTGAGCAGCGCCACCTTGATCGGGAACCCCTCGACGGTGGCGGTCACGAGCTCCTGGGCGGTCATCTGGAAGCAGCCGTCGCCGTCGACCGCCCACACCGTCCGGTCGGGCATGCCGGCCTTGGCGCCGATGGCCGCCGGGATGGCGTAGCCCATGGTGCCGAGGCCGCCTGAGTTGATCCAGGTGTAGGGGTGGTCGAAGGTCCAGTACTGGCTGGCCCACATCTGGTGCTGGCCGACGCCGGAGGCGACGATCGTGTCGTCGGGGTTGAGGTCGCGGAGGCGCTCGATCACGTACTGCGGCTTGAGCGCCTGCCCGGGCTGCCACGCCTCGTAGGCGAGCGGGAACCGCTCCTGCCAGCCGCTGATCCGGGACCGCCAGGCGCCACGGTCGGCGTCGCCGGTGCCGTTGGCCGTGAACTCGGCGACCAGCGCCTCGATGGCGAGCCGGCAGTCGCCGTGGATGGCGACGTCGGGGCGGCGCACCTTTCCCAGCTCGGCGCCGTCGATGTCGACATGGACGATCTTGGCGTCGGGGGCGAAGCCGTCGAGGCGGCCCGTGACCCGGTCATCGAAGCGGGCGCCGAGGGTGATCAGGAGGTCGGACTCCTGCATGGCCGTGACGGCGGTGAAGTTGCCGTGCATGCCCGGCATCCCGAGGCACAGTTCGTGGCTGTCGGGGAAGGCGCCCCGGGCCATGAGGGTGGTGACCACGTGGATGCCGGTGAGTTCGGCGAGCTGGCGGAGGGCCTCGGCGGCGCGGGCCTTGAGGATGCCGCCGCCCACGTAGAGGATCGGCCGTTCAGCGGCGCGGATCAGTTCGACGGCGGCGGCGACGGCGGCGGCGTCGACGTCGGAGGCGGGCCGGTAGCCGGGGAGGTCCATCTCGACGTCGTCGGTCCACTCCATGGCCGAACGCGGGTTGGCGGGGTCGACGATGTCCTTGGGGATGTCGACGAGCACCGGACCGGGCCGGCCGGTGGTGGCGATGTGGAACGCCTCCTTGATGGCCCGCGGGATGTCCTGCGCCTCGGCGACGAGAAAGTTGTGCTTGGTGACCGACATGGTGATGCCGGTCGTGTCGCACTCCTGGAAGGCGTCGGTGCCGATGGCCGCCAGTGGCACCTGACCGGTGATGCAGACCAGCGGAACGGAGTCCATGTGGGCGTCGCAGAGCGCCGTGACGATGTTGGTGGCGGCGGGACCGCTGGTGACCATGGCGACGCCGGGTCGGCCGGTGGCGTGGGCGTAGCCGGAGGCCATGTGCCCGGCACCCTGCTCGTGGCGGACGAGGACGTGGCGGATGGACGAGTCGATGAGCGGGTCGTAGACGGGGAGGATGGCACCGCCGGGCAGGCCGAACAGCACGTCGACGCCCTCGGCCTCGAGGGCCCTGATCAGCGCCTGGCCGCCGTCCATCCCCAGCTTGCGGGTGACGAGGTCGGCGGCCTGGATGCCGTTGGTGCCTTCATAGATCGGCGCGATGCGCGCGTCGCGATAATGCTGCGCGGCGCCGGTTTCCTCGATGAAGCCCATGCCGCCGTGCACCTGCACGCCGAGGCTGGCGACCTCGCAGCCGATGTCGGTCGCGTGCGCCTTGGCTAGGGGAATGAGGATTTCGGCGCGCAGCGCGGCGGCTTCGTCACCGAGCTTGCCGAAATCGGTCTGTGCCGACGCATAATAGATCAGCGCGCGCGCCGCCTCGGTCTGGGCGCGCATCCGCCACAGCATGCGCTTGACGTCGGGGTGGTGCTCGATCGTGACGGGGGTGCGGTCGGCGCTGCCCGCGAGCGACGACTGGACGCGCTCGGCGGCGTAGCGCTGCGCCTGCTGCGTCGCGCGCTCGGCGATCTGGACGCCCTGGCAGCCGACCATCAGGCGGGCGTTGTTCATCATCACGAACATCGCGCGCATCCCGCCCATTTCGTCGCCGACGATCTCGCCCAGGCAATCGTCACCGTCACCATAGACCATCACCGCGGTCGGCGAGCCGTGGATACCAAGCTTATGCTCGATCGAGGCGCAATGGACGCCATTCGAGATGGTGGGATTGCCGTCCGCGTCGAGGCGGTATTTGGGGACGAGGAAGAGCGAGATGCCGCGCGTTCCCTCGGGCGCGCCGGGGGTGCGGGCGAGGACGAGGTGGACGATATTGTCGGTGAGATCATGCTCGCCGAAGGTGATGAAGATTTTCTGGCCCTTGATCTTGTAGAGGCCCGCGTTCGGGCCTTCGGTGACCTTTTCGGCGGTCGAGCGCAGCGCGCCGACATCACTGCCCGCGGCGGGTTCGGTCAGGTTCATCGTCCCGTTCCATTCGCCGGTGACGAGCTTGGGCAGCCAGGTCTGGCGCTGCTCCTCGGTGCCATAGGCCATCAGCGCGTGGATCGCGCCGGGGGTCAGGATGTTGCAAAGGGTGAAGCCCATGTCGGCGCTGCCCAGCGCCTCGATGATCACCGTCGCGAGGGTGAAGGGCAGATCCTGTCCGCCATAGGCGGCGGGGCCGTCGATGCTGCCCCAGCCGGCCTCGACGAACTGCCGATAGGCTTCCTTGAAGCCCGTTGGCATCGTGACCTTGCCGTCCTGCCACATGGGGTTCTGGA
>LULL01000514.1_pt1 | contig 10385 bp, 9 predicted proteins | sample 728161 | NCBI WGS metagenome assembly LULL01 (sample SAMN03860290, study PRJNA289734) | marine metagenome | biome: seawater column; feature: ocean; material: water; isolation source: Red Sea water column Station 149 - depth 500m | place: Saudi Arabia: Red Sea | collected 2011-10-15 | depth 500 m
CCAAGGCACCGGGCGGTCGCGCGAAGCCACCGCTCCAGCGCTCACCCCTGCCCGAGGCGCCCGCCCGCCTCCCGGAGCCGGAGACGGTCCTGGTCCGGATGCTCGGCGATCGTGCCGGGCGTCGGGCGGCGGGACAGTTGCAGGAGTCCGCACGGCACTTCGAGGACGAACGCTTCGACGACGCACGGCGGATCCTCGCCGGGATCGACAAGCGGGCTCCGGACGTGGCCGAGGTCATCGAGCTGATTGGCCTGTGCCAGTACCGCTTGGGCCGCTTCCATGCCGCCGCCAAGACCCTCGAGCGGTTCCGCTCCGTGACGGGCGGGACCGAGCAGCATCCCGTCCTCGCCGACTGCTACCGGGCGCAGGGACGCTGGGCCGACGTCGACGAACTCTGGGAGGAATTGCGCGAACGGTCGCCGGGCGCCGCCCTCGTGACGGAGGGCCGGTTGGTCGCCGCCGGCGCCCTCGCCGACCAGGACCGACTCGCCGACGCCGTCCGGCTGCTCGAGCGGGGCTGGAGCGTTCCGAAGCGCCCCCGGCCACACCACCTGCGGCGGGCCTACGCCCTGGCCGACCTCTACGAGCGCTCGGGGGCGACCCCCCGTGCGCGGGAGTTGTTCGGCTGGCTGCGTCGCCACGCCCCGGACCTGGCCGACGTGGGCCAGCGGGCCGACGCCCTGCGCTGACGCGTTCCCTGGTTCTTCCTCGCCTCCGGCCACGCCGCGGGTGCGCTGTCACACCTGGTCCCCGGGGTCGGCCACGAGTCCCCGGCGCTTCCGCTCCAGGCGCCGGTTGCCCATCCGGGCGGCCGGACGAACGACGGGAGCCCCCCATGGGCACCGCCATGGCGGACGTCCGCCCCGGCGGCCATCGCGCGCGGGGGCGCCGGCAGGCCGCCCCGCGGGTTCCGGACCGGACGCGCACCGCGTAGGGTGATCGGCGTCGGATCCCCACGGGATCGGACGTACCGACCCACCCCGAGTGACCCCGAGGAGACCCCAGGTGGACACCGCTTCCCTGCTCGGCGACGACGCCGGCTACCTGCTCGACCACACCGCCACGGCCATCCCGTCGTCGGCGCTGACGCTGCCGGGCCCCGACTTCGTCGACGACGTGTTCGCGGCTACCGACCGCTCGCCACAGGTCCTTCGCAACCTCCAGTCCCTGCTCGACCACGGCCGCCTGCGTGGCTCCGGCTACGTGTCGATCCTCCCCGTCGACCAGGGGATCGAGCACTCGGGCGCCGCCTCGTTCGCGCCCAACCCGGCCTACTTCGACCCGGCCAACATCGTCGAGCTGGCGATCGAGGGCGGGTGCAACGCCGTCGCCACCACCTTCGGCGTGCTCGGTGCCGTGTCCCGCCGCTACGCCCACCGCATCCCGTTCATCGTCAAGCTCAACCACAACGAGTTGCTCACCTTGCCCAACAAGTTCGACCAGGTCATGTTCGGGTCGGTCGACCAGGCCTACGACCTGGGCGCCGCCGGCGTGGGCGCCACCATCTACTTCGGCAGCGACGAGGCCACCCGCCAGATCCAGGAGGTCAGCGAGGCCTTCGCCCGCGCCCACGAGCTCGGCATGTTCACCGTGCTGTGGTGCTACCTGCGCAACTCCGGCTTCAAGGTCGACGGCGTCGACCACCATGTGTCGGCCGACCTCACCGGCCAGGCCAACCACATCGGCGTCACCATCGAGGCCGACATCATCAAGCAGAAGCTGCCCGAGGTGAACGGTGGCTACAACGCCCTGTCCGGGTTCGGCAAGACCCACAAGCTGGTCTACGACGAGCTCACCACCGACCACCCGATCGACCTCTGCCGCTGGCAGGTGGCCAACTGCTACATGGGCCGGATCGGGCTCATCAACAGCGGTGGCGCCTCGTCGGGTGCCGGCGACCTTGCCGAGGCCGTCCGCACCGCCGTCATCAACAAGCGGGCCGGCGGGCTGGGGCTCATCTCCGGGCGCAAGGCGTTCCAGCGGCCGATGGCCGAGGGCATCGAGCTCCTCAACGCCATCCAGGACGTGTACCTCGACGAGTCCGTCACCGTCGCGTGAGCGACGCCTCGGGCGGGGGAACGGGACCGGTGTCCTCGACAGGTGACCCGTACGGCACCGGCGACGCCGGCGCCGAAGCCGAATCGGAGTCCGGGGCGCCGGTGGTCCTCGTGGACGAGCCCGCCCCGGGCGTCCGCCGGATCACGATGAACCGGCCCGAGAAGCGCAACGCCCTGTTCCATCCCCTCCGGGCGGCCATCTTCGACGCCCTCGTCGAGCACGACCGGGACGACGAGGTCCGGGTCACGATCATCCGCGGCGCCGGCCCCTCCTTCTCGGCGGGCTACGACCTCGGCGGCGGCAACGCCGGCCACGAGGAGCCCTACTTCACGGCGGGCGGCGAGGGCCACTGGCCACGCCACGTGGTCGACGGGTGGATGTCGATCTGGGACCTGGCCAAACCCGTCATCGCCCAGGTGCACGGCTACTGCCTGGCCGGTGGCAGCGAGCTGGCCACCGGCTGCGACCTCGTCTACGTGGCCGAGGACGCCCGGATGGGCTACCCGGCGGTCCGCTTCGGCGTCCCCGACATGCACTTCCACGCCTGGTTCCTGGGCATGCGTCGAGCCATGGAGATGATGCTCACCGGTGACCCCATCACCGGCGTCGAGGCCGTGGCCCTGGGGTGGGCCAACGCGGCGTTCCCGGTCGAGGACCTCGACGAGGCCGTGGTCGACGTGGCGCGCCGCATCAGCGGGATCCCGGCCGAACTGGTCCAACTGAACAAGCGGTCGGTGCACCGCCAGATGGAGCACATGGGCCTGCGGGCCGGACTGCGGGCCGGGACCGAACTGTGCGCACTCGGGGTCCACACCGAGGCCATGGCCGAGTTCCTCGCCAAGGTGCGCGAGGGCGGCCTGACCGACGCCCTCCAGGAGCGCGACGAGCCGTTCGGCGACTACCGCACCGGGGACGTTGCCGACTGATCGGCTGCTGGCGGGTCACCCGGTCGGCGTGACCGATTCCACAACGATCGCGTGGCGTCGTCCCCGTAGCGATGGCGGTAGGGGACTAGGGTCAACGTCCAGGTGTACAAGCTGGCAACGACGCCGGTTCGGAGGTGGAGCACACGTGACGGAGACCTCGTCGGAGCCGCTGGTGACCGAGGTCGACCGGGTGATCATCCGCTTCGCCGGCGACTCCGGCGATGGCATGCAGTTGACGGGGGACCGCTTCACGACAGCCAGCGCCCTCTTCGGGAACGACCTGGCCACGCTTCCCGAGTACCCGGCCGAGATCCGTGCCCCGGCCGGGACCCTGGCGGGCGTCTCGTCCTTCCAGGTTCATATCTCGGACCACGACATCCTCACCCCGGGCGACGCCCCCCACGTGCTGGTGGCGATGAACCCGGCGGCCCTCAAGTCGCAGCTCGACTCGGTGCTGGACGGCGGCACGATCATCGCCAACGCCGACACCTTCGAGGAGCGCAACCTGGCCAAGGCCGGCTATGCCCACAACCCTCTCGAGGGGGACGAGCTGGCCGCCTACCGGGTCGTGCAGGTCCCGATGACCTCCCTCACCAAGGAGGCCTGCAAGGACCTGGGCGTCAAGCCGCGTGATGCCGAGCGGTCCAAGAACTTCTTCGCCCTGGGGCTCCTGAGCTGGATCTACAGCCGGCCGCTCGAGCCGACGATCGAGTGGATCGAGGCCAAGTTCGCCGGCCGCGACCTCGTGATCGCCGCCAACAAGGCCGCCTTCTCGGCCGGGCACGCCTACGGCGAGACCGCCGAGCTGGCCGACCACCGGGTCATCGTCCAGCCGGCCGCACTGCCGTCGGGGACCTACACCAACATCAGTGGCAACACGGCGCTGGCGTGGGGCCTCGTTGCCGCCGGCCACCTCTCCGGGCTGCGCGTGTTCCTCGGCTCCTACCCGATCACCCCGGCCTCGGACATCCTCCACGAACTCTCGAAGCGCAAGGAGTTCGACATCGCCACCTTCCAGGCCGAGGACGAGATCGCGGCCGTCGGCTCGGCGCTCGGCGCCGCCTACGGCGGGCACCTCGGCGTGACCACCACGAGTGGTCCGGGTGTGGCGCTCAAGGCCGAGACCATCGGCCTGGCGGTCAGCCTCGAGTTGCCCCTGGTGATCGTCAACGTCCAGCGGGGCGGCCCCTCGACGGGCCTGCCGACCAAGACCGAGGCCGCCGACCTCCTGATGGCGTTGCACGGGCGCCACGGCGAGTCGCCCCTGCCGGTGCTCGCCGCCCGCACGCCCACCGACTGCTTCGACCAGGCCATCGAGGCCTCCCGTATCGCCATCGAGCACCGGACGCCCGTGATGCTCCTCACCGACGGCTACCTGGCCAACAGTTCCGAGCCGTGGCTGCTGCCCGACGTCGACGAACTCGAGCCGATCCGCGTCGAGTTCGCCAGCGGCTTCAACAAGGTCGACGAGGACGGCAACGAGGTCTTCTGGCCCTACCTGCGCGACGAGAAGCTCGCTCGTCCGTGGGCCATCCCGGGGACGCCCGACCTGATGCACCGCATCGGCGGCCTCGAGAAGGAGGACGGTTCGGGCAGTGTCAACTACGACTCGGACAACCACGCCCACATGGTCGGGATCCGCGCCGAGCGCATCGCCCGCATCCCGGTGCCCGACGTCGAGGTGACCGGCGACCCCGACGGCGACCTGGTCGTCGTCGGCTGGGGGTCGACCTGGGGCGCAATCGCCGGTGCCGTGCGCCGGGTGTGCGGGATGGGCCAGAGCGTCGCCCACGTGCACCTCACGCACCTCAACCCGCTGCCGGCCAACCTGGGCGAGGTGCTTCGCGGCTTCGAGAAGGTCCTGGTGCCCGAGATGAACCTCGGGCAGCTGGTCCGCCTGCTGCGCGACGAGTACCTCGTCGATGCCCGACCCGTCAGCAAGGTGTCGGGACAGCCCTTCACCGCCGGCGAGCTCCAGCAGATCATCCTCGGCGAACTGGGAGGCGAGGACCGATGACCGACACCCTGCTCACCGACGGCGCCTCCGACGAGGTGCCGCCCACGACGCGTGCCGACTGGCAGAGCGACCAGGAGGTCCGGTGGTGCCCGGGCTGCGGCGACTACTCGATCCTCACCGCCCTCCAGCTGCTGATGCCCGAACTGGGTGCCCGCCGCGAGAAGACGGTGTTCGTGTCGGGCATCGGTTGCGCCGCCCGCTTCCCGTACTACATGAACACCTACGGGATGCACAGCATCCACGGCCGCGCCCCGGCCATCGCCACGGGCTTGGCCCTGGCCCGACCCGACCTCGACGTCTGGGTCGTCGGCGGCGACGGCGACATGCTGTCGATCGGTGGCAACCACCTGATCCACGCCCTGCGCCGCAACATCGACATCAACATCCTGCTGTTCAACAACCAGATCTACGGCCTGACCAAGGGGCAGTTCTCGCCGACCAGCGAGAAGGGCAAGATCACCAAGTCGTCGCCGGTCGGTTCGTGTGCCACGCCGTTCAACCCGGTGAGCGTGGCGCTGGGGGCCGAGGCCAGCTTCGTGGCCCGCACCCACGACATGGACCGCCACCACATGCAGGAGATGTTCCGGCGCTCCTACGAGCATCCGGGGACCTCGATGGTCGAGGTGTACCAGAACTGCAACGTGTTCAACGACGGTGCCTTCGAGACCATCACCAAGAAGGCCGTACGCGACGACATGCTGATTCCGCTGCGCCACGGTGAGCCGATCCGGTTCGGCTCGGAGGGGCAGTTCGGGGTGGCCCGCCACGACGGCGGCGTGGAACTGGTCGAGGTCGCCGACGTGGGCGTCGAGGGCCTGCTCGTCCACGACGAGACCCGGCCCGACCCCTCCACGGCCTTTGCCCTGTCCCGACTGGCGGAGAGTCCCGACCGGCCGACGCCGATCGGGGTGTTCCGGGCGGTCGACCGGGGCGAGTACGCCGTCGCCATGAACGCCCAGGTCGACGAGGCGCGTGCCGCACGCGGCAAGGGCGACCTGCACGCCCTGCTGCACTCGCTGCCCACCTGGACGGTCTGACTCCGTCGCCTTTCCACGCCTGCGCCGGGACCTCATCCGGGCAGACTGTCCGCCATGGCGTGGGCACTCGACCTCGACGGCGTGGTGTGGCTGGGCACCGACTCGATTCCCGGCGTGGCCGAGGCGGTCGCCCGGCTCCAGGACGCCGGCGAGACCGTCCTGTTCGTGACCAACAACTCGGGGCGCCGCGTGGTCGACGTCGAGGCCAAGTTGGCGCACCACGGCATCGACGCCTGCGGAGGCGTGGTCACGTCGGGCATGGCGGCGGCGTCGCTCGTCCAGCCCGGTGAGGTCGTGCTCGGCATGTGCGGACCGGGCCTCGTCGAGGAACTCGAGGTCGTCGGGGCCACCGTCGTCCGGGAGGGCCCGGCCGACACCGTCGCCGTGGGCTTCCACGAGGACTTCGACTACTGGCGCCTGACCGCCGGCCTGCAGGCGATCCTCGGTGGCGCCCGCCTGTTGGCCTCCAACGAGGACGTCACGTACCCCGCCCACGACGGGATCAGGCCCGGGGCCGGGTCGATCGTCGCCGCGCTGGTGGCGGCCACCGGCGTCGAGCCCGTCGTGGCCGGCAAGCCACACGAGCCGATCTGCGACGTGGTGAGGGAGCGGGCGGGGGGCCACGGGATCGTGGTCGGCGACCGGCCCGACACGGACGGGCTGCTGGCGCGGAACCTCGGCTGGGACTTCGGCCTCGTGCTGAGCGGGGTGACGGCGGAGGGCGATCTCCCGACCGACCCGGCACCGGACGAGGTGGCGGCCGACCTGCCGGCACTGGTCGACCGGCTGCTGGGGTGACTGGCCGATGAGTGCACGCCGGCGCCTCGACCAGGAGATGGTCCGTCGGGGGCAGGCCGACAGCCGGACCCGGGCGCAGGACCTGATCGGGGAGGGCCGGGTCACCGTCGACGGGGCGCCGGCCGACAAGGCATCCCGCCAGGTCTCCCCGGAGCAGGCGGTGGTGGTGGCGGGCCCGCCGCCGCGGTTCGTGGGTCGGGGCGGCGAGAAGCTCGACGCCGGCCTCGATGCCTTCGGGATCGACGTCCGGGACATGCGGGTGGTCGATGCCGGGTCCAGCACCGGCGGCTTCACCGACTGCGTGCTCCAGCGGGGAGCGGCCTCGGTGCTCGCCGTCGACGTCGGCCGGGGCCAGTTGCACCAGCGCCTCCGCTCCGACGAACGGGTGACCGTCGCCGAGCGGACCGACATCCGGGCCGTGGATCCCGATGCGGTCGGCGCCCCGTTCGACCTGCTCGTCGCCGACCTCTCGTTCATCTCGCTGCGCACGGTGCTTCCGGGCCTCGTGGCGCTCGTCGGCGAGGGGTCCCCGCTGGTGCTGCTCGTGAAGCCGCAGTTCGAGGCCGGGCGCGAGGAGGCCGATCGGGGCCACGGCGTCATCCGGGACCCGGAGGTCTGGCGGCGGGTGCTCCTGGACGTGGTCCGTTGGGCATCCGAGGCCGGAGCGGCCATCATGGATGGCATGCCGTCGCCGATCACCGGAGCCGAGGGGAACGTCGAGTTCCTCGTCCACGCCGTGCGGGCCGGCGACGGCCCGGTCCTGGACGTCGGCCGGCTGGTCGCCTCGGCCGTGGAGGCTCGCTGATGGCGACGCTCGGACTGGTCGTCCACGAGGGACGCGAGGCCGCCGTGGCACAGGCCGACGAACTGGCCCGGTGGCTCTCCGCCGAGGGCCATGAGGTGCGGCGGCTTGGCGGCGCGGGCGACGCCGACGGCCTCGACCTGGTGGTGAGCCTCGGCGGCGACGGCTCGATCCTGCGGGCGGTCCACTTCCTCGACGGCCGGGCCGTTCCCGTCCTCGGGGTCAACTTCGGCCAGCTCGGCTACCTCACGGCCTGCGAGCCCGACGACGTCGAGGCCTCGATCGGACGGGTACTGCGCGGCGAGCATGCCATCGAGGAGCGCATGATGCTCCGGGTCGACGTCCACCGGGCCGACGGCGACCACGCCGGCGGCGACCACGGCCTCAACGAGCTGGTCGTCGAGCGCACCGGCCACACCATCCGCCTGGGCGTCTGGTTCGACGGCTCCTTCTTCACGTCGTACGCCGCCGACGGCCTCATCGTGGCCACCCCGACCGGGTCGACCGCGTACGCCTTCTCGGCACGCGGCCCCATCGTGGACGCCCTCCACCGGTCGCTCCAGCTCACTCCGGTGTCGGCGCACATGCTCTTCGACCGGACGTTGGTACTCGGCCCCGAGACCGAGATCGCCCTCGAGGTGCTCGGTGACCGCCCGGCGACGTGCACCGTCGATGGGCGGGAGGTGGCGCCGCTGGGGGAGGGGGACCGGGTGGTGTGCACCTCCAGCGACCGGGCCGCCCGCCTGGTGGCCTTCGGGGAGCGGCAGTTCGAGCGGGTGCTGAAGGCCAAGTTCGGCCTCGAGGACCGCTGACCGACGGTCCGCCGACGGGTCGTCCGGGCATCGCCGGAGCCGTCACACCCCCATGGCAGGATGCGGCCGAGGAGGATCCGCGTGCTGCTCGAACTCCAGGTCACCGATCTCGGCGTCGTCGAGGAACTGTCGCTCGTCCTCGAGTCGGGACTGACGGCGGTCACCGGCGAGACCGGCGCCGGCAAGACGATGGTCGTCACCGCCCTCGACCTCCTCATGGGTGGAAGGGCCGACCCGGGCATGGTGCGGCCCGGGGCCGACGAGGCCGTGGTCGCCGGCCGGTTCGTCGTGCCCGCGGGCGACGGCGGATCTGGCCGGTCGGGCGAGCAGGAGGTCGTCTTCCGGCGGGTCGTTCCCCGGGAGGGGCGCAGCCGGGCCTATCTGGACGGCGACCTCGCCACGGCCACCGCACTGGCCGAGCGGGGCGTCGGACTGGTCGACCTGCATGGCCAGCACGCCCACCAGAGCCTCCTCGCCGCCCCCGTGCAGCGGGCGGCACTCGACCGGTTCGGCGGTGTCGACCTCGCTGCCCTGTCTGCGGCCGAGGACGAGTTGGCCGCCGTGGACGTCGAGTTGGCGGCCATGGGCGGCGACGAGCGGGCCCGGGCACGCGAGATCGACCTGCTGCGCTTCCAGGTCGCCGAGTTGGAGGAGGCCGGTCTCGAGGACCCCGCCGAGGACGACCTCCTGGCCGCCGAGGAGGCCCTCCTGGCCGACGCCTCCGCCCACCGCGAGGCCGCCGAGGGGGCTCTGGTCCTCCTCGACGGCGACGGACCGGCCTCCGAGTCGCTCGCCTCGGCGCTGGGCCTCATCTTCCTCGTGCTGCTCCACAGCGGGAAGGGCGGCGGGCTGTCGGACATGTTCGGTGGCGGCATCGGCGCACAGACCGCCGGTTCCACCGTGGTCGAGCAGAACCTCGACCGCATCACCGTCGTGACGGCGCTCGTCTTCGTCTTCGCGACGGTGGCCCTCGGCCTGATGTACTGAGCGCCGCCCGGCGCCCCTCAGCGGGCGAAGGCGGCAGCGTGGATGCAGGCGGTCGGGAGCACCAGCGCCTGGCCGACGATGCGGTCGGTGCGCACGTGGTGCTCGATGCCGTGCCCCAGGCCCTCCCGTCGTTCCGAGGGCGCCCCGGCGAGCCGGCCGATGAACCGCAGCGCCCGGCCTGCCGAGTGGTGGCCGTCGCTGGTGGGTCGCTCCAGTAGGTGCGAGCGCACGAGGGCCGGCCAGTGGGGGCGCAGCAGGTCGGGGGTGGCGAACAGGTCGGCGGCGACGATCCGACGGCCGTGGGCGACCACCACGCCGCACTGGCCGGGAAGTGGACCCTTGCCGGCGAGGTCGGCGACGGCGGCGCTGCGCCGAGTGTCGCGCTCGAGGTAGGTATCGGCATCGGCCATGGCCCGGCTGGGAGAGCTGACCCCCATGCGGTCGAGCTCGAGGTCGACCGAGTGCCAGACGGCGCCCTGGTCGCTGTGGCGCTCCGCGGCCCGGCCGCCGACGGTGGCGAGCCGGGCGGCGACGGCGTCCTGCTTGGTACGGCGCACGCGCCGTGGGGCCATCACCTCACCCGAGGAGAACTCGCGGCGGCTGCCCCAGCGGCCCTGCTCGAGGCAGGTCACGGGGATCTCGAGGGTGGCGCCGGCGGGCACCAGGACGCTGACGTTGAGCGTGCGGTTCTGGGCGCCCCCGACGAGGGTCTCGCCCTCGACCAGGAGGATGGCGTCGCTGGTGGGGTTGGTGACGGTGAGCGTCGGGACCGAGGCGTTGGGGAGTTCGTCGACCACGAGCCCGGACCCGGGGCCGGTGGCGATCGGGGGCAGGTCGGCCGGCGGGAGGTAGACGGGGAAGAACGAGACGCCGAGGCGGGTGATGGGGCGGCCGACGGCGGCGAACTCGAGGGTGGGGATGGCCATGGTGGGGGCTCCTGTTCGTCAG
>LULL01001064.1_pt1 | contig 10242 bp, 10 predicted proteins | sample 728161 | NCBI WGS metagenome assembly LULL01 (sample SAMN03860290, study PRJNA289734) | marine metagenome | biome: seawater column; feature: ocean; material: water; isolation source: Red Sea water column Station 149 - depth 500m | place: Saudi Arabia: Red Sea | collected 2011-10-15 | depth 500 m
GTATGTATACTGTAAAAGAAATGTTTTATACCATCCAAGGCGAAGGCGTACATACGGGACGGCCCGCAGTCTTTTTGCGCTTTGCAGGATGCAACCTATGGAGTGGTCTCGAAAAAGATCGAGAATCAGCAATTTGTAATTTTTGCGATACGGACTTTGTCGGAACCGATGGTGAAGGTGGCGGAAAATTTGAATCTGCAGAATCATTGGCCCATGAGGCCAAATCAATCTGGCCCGATTCTGCATATTCAAACCCATTTGTTGTCTGCACCGGCGGTGAACCTTTATTGCAAATAGATAAAGGTTTTATTGATGCGTTCCACAAAGAGGTGTTTGAAATTGCTATCGAGACCAACGGCACTATCATGCCTCCCCATGGGATTGATTGGATTTGCGTTAGTCCAAAGATGGGTAGTGACCTGATTGTAACCAGTGGAGATGAATTAAAATTAGTCTATCCTCAGTTAGATTGTGATCCGGCACAATTTGAACATTTAGATTTTGATCATTTTTCTCTTCAGCCCATGGATGGACCCAATCGTGAAAAAAACACCAAAAAAACTTTATCTTACTGCCGGCAACATCCCCATTGGAGAGTGAGCCTTCAAACACATAAATTTTTGGGTATCCCTTAAGGAAAATTATGGAAATTTATAAAGATATCACATTTGAAGCCGCCCACCTGCTCCCCAACGTACCAAATGATCATAAATGCCGGCGGCTCCACGGCCATTCTTTCAAAGTGCGGATCACTTTGGATGGTCCTGTGGATGCATCCATTGGATGGGTGGAAGATTTTGCCGATGTAAAAAAAGCATTTGATCCGATCTATGAAATCTTAGATCACAATTATTTAAATGATATTGAAGGTCTTGAGAACCCTACAAGTGAAAACTTGGCTAGGTGGATTTGGGATCGATTAAAGCCAAATCTGTCCTACCTGAGTGCTGTTGAAGTAAAAGAAACCTGTAGCAGCGGTTGTATATATCGAGGTAATAATGCCTAAAGCTGATGGTAAATATTTTGAATTTGATGATGAAGATCAGATTAATCCTGATTTTTTAGAGACTTTTCCATTTGACAGCCCGAAACAATATATCATGACGGAGACTGATGAATTCAGTGCAGTTTGTCCTTTCAGCGGACTTCCTGATTTGGCCTATGTGAAAATTGAATATTATCCAACAGGTGGAAAATGCATCGAATTAAAAGCACTAAAATATTATTTTGTCAGTTTTCGAAATGTGGGTATTTATCAGGAAGGGGCAACCAAGCGTATCTATGAAGATTTGAAAGCTGTATTGGATACAGAAAAGATTCAGGTAACCACAGTTTATAATACACGCGGCGGTTTTAATACGACCTGTATAGAAGGGCAAATAGATTAGTGCTTTTTCGCTGTGATTCAGAGTGAGCCCATCTTAAGTTTGCCACCGCTTTTTTAAGCGATCCCAACCCTTTTGGAGAGCCGGTAGCTCAGTTGGTAGAGCAGTGGCCTTTTAAGCCATTGGTCGTGAGTTCGAGTCTCACCCGGCTCACATTAAAAAGCCTCCAATATGGAGGCTTTTTTTATTGCATAAGTTTCTTGATTAGTTTTGGCACTCCTTCACAGGCTTTTTTTGAAATCACCTTAAAATATTGACTTTTCATCCCCTCTAATCCTTGTGGATCAATATAATATTTTTTAGAATATGGCGGTGCATAATTCACCAGCCCGGCCGCTGGGTACACCGCCAGAGATGTACCAATAACAAGCAAAATATCTGCCATTTCAACTAATGGGATGACTTCTTCTATCATGGGTACGGCTTCTCCAAACCAAACAATATAAGGTCGCAACTGTGAACCTTTTTGGCACCTATCACCCAATTTTATCTCTGCACCATTTAATGGATAAATCAATGTTTCATCAACTGAACTCCGAGCAAAATCAATCTCACCGTGCAAGTGGAGAACATGGGAAGATCCTGCCCGCTCATGAAGATCATCTATATTTTGGGTAATAATTCTTACATCAAATTGGCTTTCAAGCTCAACCAAAGCTAAATGGGCTTGATTTGGTTTCGCTTCTAAAACCTGATGGCGTCTTTCATTATAAAAATTACGTACCAATTCCGGCTCTCTCTCACAAGCCTCTGGCGTCGCCACATCATATACATTATGGTTTTCCCAAAGACCATCGCTATCCCGAAATGTTTTGAGACCACTTTCCGCACTTATCCCGGCACCAGATAGAATTACAATTCGTTTCATTCTACAAATTATAAAGTCCTCCGCAACTATTTCAAGATTAGTCCTTCATGATTCCAATGGGCTTGCTTTATATTTCCATTCAAAATTTGAGGGAAACTATGGCATGGATTGATATCATTAATGAAGACAAGGCTGAGGGAGACTTAAAAGATCAGTACGCAAAACTGGTTGAGCCCTGGGGTGGGGTGGATAATATTTTAAAAATTCATAGTCTTAACCCCGCATCGTTGGATGCACATGTACAGCTTTATAAAACAGTGATGTATGGGAAATCTCCCATACGCCGACCCGATCGGGAAATGATTGCCGTGGTCGTATCCACCATCAATCAATGCCATCACCCCTGCCCAAATGGCCATGCTGGATTATGTAGCCAAACTTACTGAGCGACCTGCGGATATGATTGAGAGTGATATTCATCGCCTCCGGGAAATGGGCTTCAAAGATCGTGCAATTTTGGATATCAATCAAATTGCCGCTTACTATGCCTATGTTAATCGCATTGCCGATGGTCTTGGCGTAGATTTGGAAGATTTCTGGAACAATAAATAACCCATGTCTGATGAACCGAAACTAAAGCGCGTCCTGTCGCTTATGGATGCCACCATGATCAATGTTGGAGGTATCATTGGATCAGGTATATTCATGGTTCCGGCAACAGTTGCCCTCTATACCATGTCTTCTTCCCTCTTTTTTACAGTCTGGATCATTGGTGCTTTGGTTAGTTTATTTGGCGCCCTTTCTGTGGCAGAACTGGGTGCAGCCATGCCGCGTGCCGGCGGACAATATGTATATTTGAGCGAGGCTTATGGTCCTGTATGGGGATTTCTCTATGGCTGGTCAGCTGTAGCTGTGATTAATACGGCATCGTTGGCCGCCGTGGGCGTTGCTTTTGGCGAATATTTACAATTTTTTTTCCACCTTTCACCATTAGAAATTCGATTAATCTCAATCAGCATGGTAGTTGGATTAACCTTAATCAATATTGTAGACGTTAAAGCAGGGGCTCGTTTTCAAAATGGTTTTACCATCGCAAAGGTCAGTGCTATCGCAGTGGTCATTTTACTTGGTTTAACAATGGATGGTGGTTCTATAAAAAATCTAGACCCATTATTCAGCGGAAGGTCTTTATATACCCTAATCGGGCCCATGGGATTGGCCATGGTGGCCGTTTTATGGACATTTGATGGTTGGATATTTGTTACCTATGTGGCTGGAGAAGTCAAAGAGCCCAATCGCAATATTCCGCTTTCTCTTATTTACTGCATGGCAATTATAACGACTGTTTATCTTTTATTGAATTATACATTGGTCTATGTATTGGGCTTTGAAGTAATGGTCAACTCCCAAATGGTGATGTCAGATGCAGCTTCTATTTTTATGGGCGAGCAAGGCGCTATGATTATTACCATTATTATTTTAATCTCACTCATCGGAGCTAATAATGGATTTACTCTCACCAGTGCCAGAATAAATTATGCTATGGCTAAAGATGGACTTTTCTTTAAAAAAGCTGCAGCTGTCCATCCAAAATATAAATCTCCTGCCAACGCACTGATGATCCAATGCTTTTGGGCTGCATTTCTTACTTTCACTGGCACCTTTAACCAGCTTATTACTTATATTATTTTTGCCTCATGGATATTTTACGGTATGTCGGCCGGTGCTGTCATTATCCTTCGAAAGAAAAAGCCTGATATGGAAAGACCCTATAGAACACCCCTCTATCCATGGATACCGGCCATCTTCATTTTGTTCTCAGTCTTTCTGACCATAAATACAATTATGGAAGCGCCCCGCGATGCGGCCATTGGGACTATTCTAGTTGTGGCAGGCCTTCCCCTTTATTATTATTGGAAAAAGCGTGCCTGAATATCAATCAAAAATTGATGAATCTCTGAAAGCGACCAAAGATGATATCATCTCTTTTATCCAAACTTTGGTTCAGTCTCCCAGTTTGGCGAACGATGAAGGACATGTTCAAAATATTATATTTGAAAAACTAAATCAACTGGGACTGGCCACTAAAAAAGTCCCCGTTCATTTTGATGCAATTCAAGATCACCCTGCATTTTGTGATGATGGATTTTCTCCCGATGCTCGAACTAATGTGGTCGGGAATTGGAATAATGGCAAGGGCCGCTCCCTTATTTTAAATGGTCATGTGGATGTGATCCCCACCGGCGCGGTAGCACACGGCCGTGGCTCCTGCGATATGAAAGCAGGGTTAGCATCCGGAATTTTTGCCATTCAAGTACTTCAAGAGATTGGATTCAAGCCCAATGGTAATGTCATGGTTCAATCGGTAGTGGGCGAAGAATCGGGCGGCTGCGGCACATTGACCAATATTGTGAAAGGTTATCATGGAGATGGCGCCGTTATCCTGGAACCCACATCCTTAAAAATGAGCCCAATTCAATCGGGGGCTTTGACATTTCGACTCACCATTCCCGGGCGAGCCACCCATGCGGCCATGCGGTGGGATGGGGTCAGCGCTATTGAAAAATTCAACCTAATCCACCAATCAATATTGGATTTAGAAAAACACCGGCATCAATCATTTGAAGTGCGATATTACGAATCCCCGGATCGTGTGGCCCCCATTAATATTGGCACCATCAAAGGTGGAGAGTGGCATTCCACCGTCCCCGAATCTGTAATCGCAGAAGGTAGGTTTGGCGTCTTCCCTGGGGAGACCGCACAAGATGCCCGAGATGCATTTGAATCTCATATCCAAAATATTTCCAATAAAGATACTTGGCTAAAAAATAATCCACCAGTTATTGAATGGTTCGAGGGGCAATTTGAATCGGGTCAAACACCAGTGGATCATCCACTGATTCAAACCCTGACAGACAGCTTTGTTCAAACCGTTGGCGATGCGCCCATTTTAGAAGGTGTTACCTATGGATCTGACTTGCGCCTCTTCACAAATCATGCACAAATTCCCGCCGTTCTTTTTGGCCCCGGAGACGTTCGTCTCGCCCATGCGGCCAATGAATTTGTAGAAATTGAAGAAGTATTAACATGCATCAACATTATGGCAAATATGATCATCAACTGGTGTGGGGGTTCCATTGAGTAATCATTTCGGCTGCCAAAATATGGTGGATCCTATCCGTCGGGTTTTAGTGAAACAGCCCAGGGATGCATACCAAAGCCAGTCAAAAGTGGATGAACAATCACCCCTGTTAAATTATTTTGGTACACCGGATTTTGATAAAGCACAGGCGGCTCACGAATCATTGGTGGCCTTTTTAGAATCATCTGGTGCTGAAGTTCATTATCTACCGAAAGATAATTCTACATCACTCGACTCTGTTTATACCCACGACCCGTGCGTCGTCACCAATGGAGGTATTGTATTATGCACCATGGGCAAGGTAGCACGACTGCCAGAATCTTCAGCCATAGCAAAATATTTTGAATCTATTGGTGTACCGATTTTGGGGCAGATCGAAGCCCCGGGAACATTAGAAGGTGGCGATGTGGTTTGGATTGACGAACGAACCGTAGCCATAGGTGAGGGGTATCGATCCAATGCAGAAGGCATTCGTCAAATTAAAGAACTCCTGGGTGACCTTGTAGATGAAGTGATTTCTGTCCCCCTTCCCCACTGGACGGGCCCTGCAGATTGTCTCCACCTTATGAGCAATGTGTCTCCAATTGATCATGATTTATATTTGGTCTATTCACGATTGCTTCCGGTACCCTTTCGGGAATATCTTCTCGCCCGAAATATTGAACTGATTGAAGTCCCGGATGAAGAATATGACTCAATGGCTTGCAATGTATTGGCTGTATCACCGCGGAAAGTGATCATGCTTGAAGGCAACCCAGTTACACAAAACAGATTGGAAGAAAAAGGTGTTGCCGTCCATACTTATGACGGATCAGAAATTTCAATCAAAGGCGCCGGTGGACCCACATGTTTAACACGACCATTTTTAAGAACAACTGAATGACCTACAACAACCAATTCACCGCCAACACCCACTTAAAGCTTTCTCCATTTTTTGAGCGGACGTCCAAACTTAATGAGCCCCAGGAATGGAAACGGTGGGGCGGTTATCTGGCGGCCACCAGTTATGAACTCCATCATGATAATGAATATTTTGCCATCCGTACCAAGGCAGCGCTATTGGATATTACACCCCTAAAAAAATATATTATTGACGGTCCAGACGCACAGGAATTCCTTGATCGGCTGGTGACGAGGAACGTCCGCATCTGCAAAGTGGGGCAGGTTATGTACACCCCATGGTGTGATGAAGACGGTAAGGTGATCGACGATGGTACGGTTCAACGTTTATCAGAAAACAAATTCCGCATCACCAGCGCTGAACCCAACTTGGATTGGATAGAACACAACGCCGCGGGTATGGATCTGACCATTACCGATGATTCAGACACAACAGCGGCATTGGCACTCCAAGGACCCAATTCCAGAGCTATTCTGAATACGGTGGCATCCGATTCATTGGACAGTCTCAAATTCTTCTGGATGATGGATACCACATTTGGCGACATCCCCGTTTCCATTTCCCGCACAGGATACACAGGCGATCTCGGTTACGAAATCTGGATGGATCCAAATGATGCATTAGCAGTCTGGGATCTATTGCTAAAAAAAGGGAAACCCTTCGGTATCACACCAACGGGGCTTAACGCACTGGATATTTCCCGAATCGAAGCAGGGCTCATTTTACTTGATGTGGATTATGTTTCATCCCGACATGCCATTATTGAATCCCGGAAATCTTCTCCATATGAAGTAGGGCTGGGCTGGGCTGTGAAAATGAAGAAAAAAGATTTTATCGGTAAAAAAGCATTAGAAGCAGAATTGGATCGTGGCCCGGAATGGAATTTTGTGGGCATTGAAATCCAGTGGCATGAACTGGAACAGCATTACCGAAAAGCAGGCTTGGCGCCGGGACTCCCTTGCACAGCCTGGCGAACCAGTACTCCCCTTTACAAAGGAAACGAACAGGTTGGCTATGCCACCAGTGGTGCGTGGTCACCGCTTCTAAAACGATACATTGCACTGGCTCATGTAAAATCAGAGTATGCCAACGAAGGGTCTGAACTCATGTTTGAACTCAAAGTAGAACATTTTAGAAAACTCACACCGGCGATAGTGGTTAAGACACCTTTCTTTGATCCGGAAAGGAAACGCTCATGCCCGGCGTAAAAAAATATGATGCCATTGTAATTGGCGGCGGCCATAATGGCCTAACGGCAGCAGCCTATCTAGCAAAAGCGGGGAAAAAGGTATTGGTCCTTGAACGGCGTTATGTGTTGGGCGGTGCAGCCGTTACTGAAGAAATTTTTCCCGGATTCAAATTTTCTGTCTGCTCTTATGTGGTGAGTCTCATGAAACCCAATGTAATGCGGGAACTCATGCTCCCCAAATTCGGGTTAGAGCTTCTTCCATTAGAAAGTACCTTCACACCTTTGGATAATGATTATCTCATCCGAACGGCAGATGCAGATGAAACCTATCGTGAGATTGCTCGCCATTCATTGCGGGATGCCGAAGCCTATATGCGATTTGGTCCCGCCATGGGTCAGATCGGGATGGCGGTTCGACCTATTTTAGAAACGATTGCACCCAATGCCATTCGACCATCCTTGTCGGATTTATCCAAAACCAAAAAATTACTAGACCATTTTAAAACACTTTCATCGGAGCAATTTGAATATTTAACCAAACTCATGACCATGAGTTCGGCTGACTTTCTGGATGAGTGGTTTGAGTTCGAACCATTAAAAGCATCCATGTCTGCCAGTGGAATCATCGGCACCTTCATGGGCCCACGATCCCCCGGTTCTGCCTACGTCATGCTTCACCATTACATGGGTGATATTGATGGCGCCTTCCGGGCTTGGGGCTTCCAACGGGGCGGCACCGGAGAAGTGAGTATGGCTATTGCCCGATCTGCAGAACATTTTGGCGCTGAGATTAAAACGGAAGCACCGGTAGAAAAAGTTATCGTCAAAAATGGAAAAGCGGTTGGCGTAGCCATGGAAAACGGTGATGAATACAATGCCGATATTGTCATCTCCGGGCTGGATCCGAAATTGACATTTCAGAAAATGGTGGAGGAAAAGGATCTCCCATCGGACTTTGTTACGGACATTAAAAATTTCCGTATCCGTGGTTCATCCGGGAAAGTGAACCTGGCTTTAGATGGATTACCCGACTTTACCTGTCTGCCGGGCGAAGGACATCATCTGCGCGGCGCGATTTCCATCAGTCCTAGCTATGACCATCTTGAAAGAGCTTATGATGACGCCAAGTATGGTAATTTTTCTCAAGAACCTTATATGGATATTATCTTGCCTTCGGTGCTCGACCCTGAAATGGCGCCACCGGGAAAACACGTCATGTCCTGTTTTGTGCAGTACGCCCCTTACGATATTAAAGGCGGTTGGAATGATCAAAAGCGTGAAGCATTCGGCGATGCGGTTGTGAACACCATCGCTCGTTTTGCACCCAATATCAAGGATATCATTTTGCATCGCCAGGTACTCACACCTGCGGATATTGAATCCACATTTGGTTTGACAGAAGGGAATATTTTCCATGGTGAGTTAACGCTTCAGCAGTTGTTTGCTATGCGTCCTGCGGTCCAATGGGCTGATTATACCACCCCCATTCGAAATTATTACCAATGTGGTTCCGGGACGCATCCCGGCGGCGGCATCACTGGTTCTCCAGGTGAAATGGCAGCCAAAAAGATTCTGGGGGTTTGGAAATGAATCGGTATGATGTAATTGTGATTGGCGGCGGCGTGAACAGTCTAGTGGCGGCAAATATGTTAGGGAAATCAAGCAAAAAAGTGGTCGTAATCGAAGCGCAAGATCAATTGGGCGGGTTGGCGACTACCCAAGAATTTTCACCTGGATTCAAATGCAATGTATTCAATGATACCGTTAAGTGGATTGATCCACGGGTCATGGACAAGTTAGACCTGAATTCCCATGGATTAGAATTAATTCAGCCGGACGTAGTTCGAATTGCATTGGACAAAAATGGAAACCATATTGCATTCCATCGTGATGCTAAAGCAACAGCCGCATCCATTACGAACCAATCTGAAAATGATGCAAATGCTTGGAGCGGGTTCACGGAGTACGTCCACAAGCTTGCCCAATTTTTTGAAAAGCTCTATGCATTAACGCCCCCGAGTTTACCCAATGTTGGTTTAAAGGAAGCATTAGGCATGCGATCTATGTTGGGTCCGGTTAGAAAACATGGAACTCGCGGACTTGTTGACTTGATGCGGGTGGCGCCCATGATGATGCCGGAACTGGTGGACGAATGGTTCGAGAATGAATTGCTTCGAGCCGCTGTATCCACAGCCGGGATTCATCATTTAAGCTTTGGCCCTTTTGCAGCAGGTACGGGATATAACCTACTCCACCAACATGTACACAGTGGCGGTGTTTTTCATCATGCTCAATTTGTAAAAGGCGGCACCGCAAATTTGGCTATGGCATTACAATCATCTGTTGAATCTGCAGGTGTGGAGATTCGCACAGTTGCACCGGTGAAATCAATTGTTGTAGAAAATGGTGTTTGCAGTGGCGTTACTTTAGGTGACGGTGAATCCATTGAAGCAGCTCAAGTTGTGTCCGGTCTTGACCCCAATAATACATTTAAGAATCTGGTGGGGGCATCCAATCTCAACCCGAATTTCAATACACAGTTGAATAATATTCGTTATCGGGGCAGTGCGGCCAGAATCCATTTTGCATTGAATGGCCTGCCGGAGATTCCAGGCGTTTCTCAAGATCAAATGGGAACGGTCTTTTCCATCGCACCATCCATAGAATATCTGGAGCGGGCAGCCGATTCAGTGAAATATGGCAGGGTACCTGAAGCGCCTTATGTGGAATTCACGCTACCATCTGAAGTTAATCCTGACTTCGCACCGGATGGAAAACATGTTCTGTCTGCTACAGTACAAAATGCGCCCTATAAGC
>LULL01001276.1_pt1 | contig 10232 bp, 10 predicted proteins | sample 728161 | NCBI WGS metagenome assembly LULL01 (sample SAMN03860290, study PRJNA289734) | marine metagenome | biome: seawater column; feature: ocean; material: water; isolation source: Red Sea water column Station 149 - depth 500m | place: Saudi Arabia: Red Sea | collected 2011-10-15 | depth 500 m
AAAGATACACCATCAGCACCTAATCTCAATGCTTCTTTAACAGAGCCGGTAAGCATTTTTCTATTTGGTGCAGTGGAAAGTGATGTGCTAGCAGAAAAATGTACCAAAATCCCAACCTTAGGAGGTCTTGGAAGAGTCTTGATAATACCTTTGTTAATAATAACGCAAGTAATACCATGACTTTCACACTTGTAAATCATGGAATGCGTCTTTTCAAGACCCTCTATAGGACCATTTGAAATGCCATGATCCATTGGAATGCAAAGCATTCTTCCTTTTCTTAAAATTCTGTTTAATCTGATTTCTGTGCCACTTGTCATAGAAGGTATAATTTCTGCATGTTACTTAAAAATTATAGCAGCATTCGTTCAATTTCTAAGAATTAAATAGTAATTGAAAAATATCACAGTAATTGAGCCAAATTACTGAGCAGATTCACGATTCTGAAATTGGATATATTCTTGAAAATTCACTTCATGGGATAAGACCAGAATCTGATGACTGTATTAGATTACTTAATTCTGATGATGTTTATCTCATGGGCTTGGTAGCTGGTGAATTAACACGTAAAAAATTTGGAAGAAAGGCTTCTTTTGTAAACAACATAATTCTGAATTATACAAATGTCTGTGTTACTGATTGTAAATTTTGTGCTTTTTACAGACCACCTAATCATGATGAATCTTACACATTAACATTGGATGAAATAGAGTCACGAATTAAGATTGCATGGGACATGTTCAAAATCAGACAGGTACTCATTCAGGGTGGTCATAACCCGGATCTGGGAATAGAGTATTATGAAGATTCATTTAGTATGATTAGAAAAAAATTTCCACAAGTAGGCGTCCACGGATTATCAACATCTGAAATAGATACTATTGCTAAAGTTGAAAGATCATCAACAAGGGAAGTCTTGTCCAGATTAAAAGAAGCAGGCTTACAATCTTTGCCCGGTGCTGGTGCTGAAATTTTAACTGACGAAGTTAAAGATATTATCAGCCCAAAAAAAATTAAGAGTGATGAATGGTTACGCATTATGGAAGAAGCACATTTGCTTGGGATTCCTGCATCTGCAACTATGATGTATGGTCATGTTGAAACAAATCATGATATTGCTGAACATTTTTCAAAGATTGCTCAACTACAAAAAAAGACAAATTGTTTTATGGCTTTTATTCCCTGGAGTTTTGAACCAAATAATACACAAATGCAAGACGAAGGAACAATCACCTATGGTGGCGGTGGATTTCAGCTTCTAAAAATGATTGCAATTTCAAGACTTATGTTTGATGGATTGATTCCACATATTCAATCATCATGGCTTACAAACGGAATTGGAATGGCACAGTTAGCGTTGCAATATGGTGCTGATGACTTTGGTGGAACGTTAATTGGTGAAGAAGTTGTGTCGTGCACTGGAGCTCGGTCAACAGAACTTACTGATAAGAAAATTATTGATGCTATTCATCAGATTGGTTTTCAAGTTGAAGAGAGAGATAATTTTTATCAAACTGTTTGTATGCATTATAGCCCATAACTTGACCACTTTGAGTCAACAGTAGTCTTTGTGTCATCGTCAACTTTGACCTGTTCTTGAACCTCGCGTTCAAACCCTTCTTCCAATGTCTTTTGTGTAGCATCTATTCCTAATTTTGAGCCTAGATTGACTTTGGGCGAAGCTGGATCTAATGTGTCAGTAGGCGCATTGTTTATGATAGTTGTATCTCGTGCAGCATCAGTTCTAGTTGTAATTGCCCAAATTACTTCATTCATGTCATGTACGTTTACATCATGATCAACTACTACGATTATCTTAGTTAATGCCAATTGGCCCATACCCCACAACCCCATCATTATTTTTTTAGCTTGACCAGGATATCGTTTTTTAATTGATACAATTGCTAATCCTTGAAACCAACCTGCAGGTGGCATGCTGAAATCGATTACTTCCGGTTGAAGCATTTGGATTAACGGTAAAAAGGAGCGTTCAATCGCTTTTCCAATGTACGCATCCTCTAGTATTGGCTTGCCTACAACAGTGGTCAGGTAAACAGGATTTTTTCGTTGCATTATTCCTGTTAGTGTAAATGTTGGAAAAGGTTCTTTTGGTGTATAGTAGCCGGTATGATCACCAAATGGCCCTTCATCCCTGACATCAGCAGCATCAACATATCCTTCTAATACAATTTCCGCATTTGCAGGAACTTCTAGATCTACTGTCTTGCACTTTACAGTGCTAATTCCTTTTTTTCTAGCAATGCCGGCAAAAAGATATTTGTCAAGACCCTCTGGCACTGGTGCTATTGCAGAAAATACAGTTGCTGGATCCCCGCCTATAATTATAGCAGCATCAGTTCTATTGTTTTTTTCTTTTGACATATCATGGTGTGCGGCACCTCTCTTGTGTTTTTGCCAATGCATCAATGCATGTGTATTATCAACAATTTGAATTCTATACACACCTAAATTTCGTACATCTGTTTCTGGATGTTTTGTAGCTACTAGACCAAACGTGATAAATTTGCCTGCATCCTTTGGCCATGATTTTATAATCGGAATTTTGTCAAAAGTTGGTGATTTGTTAACAATTTCAGTTACTGGACCACTTTTTTCTAATTTTGGAAAAGATTCGCTCATCTTGGACAACTCCGGTAATTTTTTTATCTTGTTAAAAATTCCAGATGGAATTTCCATCTTTGTCATATCAGTGATTCTCTGCCCAATCTCAGAAAACTCAGTGGTCTCTAGTCCAATCTCAAGTCTTTTAACTGAGCCAAATGCATTACCTAAAACTGGAATTTCATAATCTTTGACATTTTCAAAAAGAACTGCTGGACCATTAGTATAAGATACTCTCCTTAAAATCTCAGCAATCTCCAAGTTTGTATCAACCTCTGTTTTTACACGCTTTAATTCGCCAGCTTTTTCTAGACTATCTATAAATTCATGAATATCATTAATTGTCATAGCATTTCTGTCAAGAAAATATAGTATAAGCTTAACTGGATTTGTCTTAATTGCGAAATTTGGAAAAATTTTTAACACAAGTGTTTTAATTCACAAAAATTAGATTTCTTGCATGGGAAACAAGAAAACGTGTGTTGTTTGCAAGGGACGTGGTAAAATTGAGTTGTTAGACACACAATGTCCTTTTTGTAATGGCACTGGAGAATATACGAGAATTTCAGAAAGCTATTTCAAATCTCACATATGTCAATGTATTTTCTTAAATCGTAAAATATGTCCCCTATGTGAAAAAAAATGTCATCATGATACACCAAATAAACCAAAATTATTGATTGACCCAATGTAGTTTTTCATGTATTTAGGGTATTGGTGGAAGCTCACTTTTCTTACCATGACCACCTGAACCAAATCTACAGTAAAAACACAAATCTGATTGCATGTGTTTTAACACTAAAACTTTGATTGCCCCCATTTTCAACGCAATTTTTGTTAAAATTTTATATTTTAATGGCATAGATGGTATTACCTCATTCATGTATACAGCATAATGTTCAGGACAAAATTTTAGAGTGACTCTAGAATCATTTCCAGATTGATTTACCTGTCTAGTAAATCTAATCTGCTCTCTGACGTATTCATGCTTAGGACAAGGACAATCTTTGCCACCTGGATGTTGATATGCAGGTGTATTTTTCCAATCAAAATCTGGAAATTCTTCATCAAAATCATCCATATCACTCATTCACTAACTTATTATAAAAATTCGATCAAAATCGCAATCTGAACATAATCAAAATGTAAATAAAGCACATATCAGGTAGAAATCAATATGGCAAAGGCTAAAAAGAGAACTAGAAAAGCTGCTAGAAAGCCTGCTAGAAAAGCTGCTAGAAAGCCTGCTAGAAAAGCAAAAAGAAAGCCTGCTAGAAAAGCAAAAAGAAAGCCTGCTAGAAAAGCAACAAAAAAAAGAGTAAGCTCAAAGAAAGCTCTTGAATCTAAAATTGCCGCTTTAGAAAGAAAATTATCAAATATATCTAAACCATCATCAAAACCTTCAGCTCCACCACCCCCACCACCAAAACCACAAACACCACCACCACCACCTCCACCACAAACACCACCACCTCCACCACAAACACCACCACCTCCACCACCAAAGCCAGCACCAAAACCTGAAGAAAAGGCTCCACCTGCTCCACCTGTATATGAACAGTGGAAGAGTGTTGGAACTAAAAATTGGAATGATCAAAAACCAATAGTTACGGGTTACACTTCTAACAGCGATAGATATTGGGCTAGTCTACATGTACAAAATGCACCTGATGTTCCAGCAAAAAATTGGAATGATCAAAAAGCAATTGTAACAGGCTATACACAGCCAGGCGATAAATATTTTGCAACTAGACAAAGACTTGCTTATCATCCACGTGATAAGACTTTCCAGCCAGAAATTGCAGCATCAGTTTCTGGTGGTGCTTCAACACAAACAGCACCACCACCTCCACCACCACCACAACCGGAAAGTAAGCCAGAAGCTAGTTCTGGTTCGAAATCAAAAAAACAGAGTCTAGAAGACTATGAGAAAGAATACCTAGTTAGATATGAACAACAACAACAGGAAGCTGAAGAAGCAGCAGTTGAAGAAGTAGCTGAAGCACCATCTAAGAAAGGCGCATTACCAAAGGGCTTCTAAACAAATATTTTTTCTTCTATTTTCATTACACGTTAGCGTAAGCTTCTAACACTTCTTTAGAATGACCTGCTGGTTTTACTTTTGGATAAACCTTGAAGATTTTTCCTTTTTCATTGACCAGAAATGTACTTCTAATTATGCCCATGAATTCACGACCCATGAATTTTTTCTTTCCCCAAATACCAAATTTTTTTGAAACTTCCGTGTCAACATCTGAGAGTAGAATGTATGGAATTTTCATTTTATCACAAAACTTTCTATGTGAATCAACATCATCCTTACTAATTCCAACAATTTCAATTCCAGCTTTTTTGAATTTATTATAATCCTTTGAAAATTCATCTGCCTCTGTAGTACATCCAGGGGTAAAATCCCTTGGGTAAAAGTAAATCACATGTTTCTTTCCTTTCAAATCAGACGACTTGACCAATTTTCCATTAGAATCTGGCAGTTGAAATTTTTGAACAGATTTTCCTTCTTCAATCATATTTTTTGACCAGTATTAGACCTTATAATTTAATATTCTTTAGGTATAGTTTGACTCGCATGTTTTATATGGAAATAAAATTCGGTTTTGAATAATGGTAAATCCAAGAGCATGGGTGGTTGCTTTTGGCGAAGGATTGTCCATTGAAGCAATCATTATGATTTCTTTGGGACATGGTGGAATAATTGCGCTCATGGTCTATGCATTTGGTCATGTTTCTGGTGCACACATCAATCCAGCAGTTACAATACCAATGATGATCACAAAGAAAATTGGAATTGCTGATGGCGTAGGATATATCATATCACAAGTAATTGGTGGTATTATTGCAACGTTAACCTTGGTTGCAATATTACCAGAAATTGGAAAACCGGTTCTCTGGGGTGGACATGGTGGTCCAAGTGAATTACTTAACAATAGTGTGATGTCGGGATTTATGGTAGAAATTATTCTTACATTCTTTTTGGTAGTTGTAATTTTTATGACGGCAGTTCACAAAAAAGCACCAAAAAGCGTCTATGGAGCATCTATTGGGGGAATGGTATTCTTACTTCACTTGGTTGGTATTCCATTAACTGGGGCTTCGATGAACCCTGCACGATCATTTGCGCCAGCTGTAGTATCAGGAGATACTGGTTTGTTAGAAATACAGTGGCTTTACTGGGCAGCACCAATAATCGGTGGTATTATTGCTGGTGTTATAATGAATTATGTTTTTGTAAAAAAAGCTGAAAAAGAAGCTTAGATTTTCCAAACGTTTTTAACAATTTTTCCAAGTCTCTTATTGGGCTCGTGGCTCAGCTTGGATAGAGTGAGTGCTTGCGGAGCATTAGGTCACCGGTTCAAATCCGGTCGGGCCCGTTAAATTTCAAATTTAATAACTCAAATCCATTTTATCATTTTATATGATTACCAAGGAGATTGTCAAATTGTTGTCTGAACAAAAACTTGGATTTGTTGCAACTGTTTCGCCAAACGGAACCCCAAACCTATCACCCAAAGGCACAATCATTAGTTTAGATAAAAACACACTTGCATTTGCTGATATTCGTTCTCCTCAAACAATTAGAAATTTGCATGATAATACGTCAGTTGAAATTAATGTTGTAGATCCATTTGCTAGAAAGGGCTATCGTTTTAAGGGAATTGCAAAAATCATCTCTGATGGTAAGAAATTCAACAAAATCCTTTCACATTATAAAAGCCTAGGGGTTACAAGCTCTATCAAATCTATTGTCATTGTAAAAGTCAAAAAAGTTAGCGAAGTAACTTCACCACTTTATGATCTTGGTTTCACGGAGGAAGAACTAAAAACTCGTTGGAAAAAACATTACCTATCTTTTTGAACTATTTTTTTTGGTGCTTACGTTCATTTTCTAGTGCTTTTTTTACTTCAGCTAGTTCTTTCATTGTGTTCTGTAATTTTTGATTCATTGATGCTACAACCGCACTGGCTGCATCTATAACACTACTTGATTCTTGATTATTACTGTATTCTTTTTTATTATTGGTATTTTTCTTTTCATTTTCAACTGACTTTAATTCTCTAATACTAGATTCTACCTCCTTTCTTTTTTTCAGGATTTCATCTTCTAGGTCTTTCTTTTCATGTCTCAAACTATTCAGTTCTGGGGATTCATTCACTTTTATTTTTACAGATTCAAGTTCTTTGTCATATTTCTTAATCTCTGTTTTTGTTTCTGCAAGTTCCTTTTTTGAGTTATTAATTTCTCGAATTACCAAGCTTAGTTTTTCATATTCTTTCATGGTTTTTTCTTTTTCTTCATTCTTTTCTTTTAGTTCGGTATTTGCTGTATACATGTCAGCACGTGCAGATTTTATTTTTGATACTAGATCTGAATACTCACTCTTTGATTTTTGAATATCCTGCATTATATTTTTTAATTCTTTTTTTGAAATCATTAAATCTCTAACGACATCGTTATATTCTTGTTCTACCAGCTCACGTTTTTTAGAAATTGAATGATTGTTTTCTATCTTTGTTTTTAATTCTTCTTTGATATTTCCTGATTCACTTTTTTTTTCTTTCGGCTCTGTTTTTTTTTGTACTTCATTATTTGAGGCTGATTTATTTTCATATTTTTTACCCTCATTCTTATTTGTGCGTTTAAACCAGTTCAATCTTTTATCCTTAAGCTAACTTTCATTTCTAGCTTTTCTTCCCTGAACAAATTTTAGATAAAAACCAATACCGCCTATAATAAATCCAAAAACTAACCCAGCTATAGATAATTCCGGATATGTTGAATACTGTGTGGGTGAAACCATCAATAACAGGGCTCCTGCAATGATCAAAAAATAAGAACCGCTTCTTTTTGGCTTGTTATGCTCGTTATGTACCAATCATATCACAAGTATTTCTTAATAGATTCCGCAACTTTTTTCTTTCCAATATCCTCGATAAAAGGCCCAATTTTTGGTCCACGGTCTGTTGAAAGTATAATCTGGTAAAGAATTCTGAAAAAGTCCTTCGGCTGAACTTGATTTTCTTTTGCTATAGTATATATCGAGTTTTGTAAGTCCTCGATTTTCTCATCTTTTGATAGTATGTCAGTTAGTTGTCTCAGAGCATCTTTAGCAGAATCATCTATTGTAAATTTTGTGCCTGGTATTTTTGTTTCCTCAAAGTCATCAGAATAATTTCCAGCAAGTTTGATCAGTTCTTCTACATTAGAATTTGTTTCTTTTATTGTACCATAATCAATCAGCTTTGAAACAATGCGCTCTAGCCTATTATCTTTGAATATCTTACACAATTCTATTAGCAGTCTATAGCTTACGTGTGTGCTAGAATTTTTTGGTGTGTTTAGTAGGTTAACGTATTCATAAAGACCCTTAGATTTTACAAGTTTAGCTTCATTGTCCACCTTAGTTTTTCCAAAGTAAATATTTTCTAATTCATTATATTCGTCCATCAGTGCAGGTATGTCTTCAAACCCAAGCTCTCTTGCACCAGTAATTCTCTTGTAAAGTAAGAGGAGAATTGTTTTCGTTGTTCCATAGTGTAACCATTTTTGTGATGTGATTACATTTCCAAGAGATTTTGATATTTTTTTACCACCTTTATCCAAAAACATCTCATATTTTACATGATGAGGGTGTGGAAATTCAAGTATCTCATCCGAAACCCAGTCATTTACTTTGACTGAATCCATAATATCTTTTCCAAATGCTTCGAATCGTATATCAAAGGCTTGCCACCTAGCAGCAAACTCAACTTTCCACGATAACTTTCCAAGTTCCTTTGTAATGTCAGCCTCTCCTTCATGTCCACAACCAGTTATAACGTTAGAGCCAACCTCAGAATTTTTGCATCTATACCTAACCTTTTTTTCATCTTCAATATATTCAAAAGATTCTGTTGTGTATAATTTATCACAGTTTTGGCAAACAGGAAAATAAGGAAGACTATTTTGAAATTTTGTTTGACCCGTTAATTCTTCAATCTTATCTCCAATCTTTTTACTATTGACAAGTATTCTATGAATTTGTTCTTGTAAAAGACCATTTTTGTAAGTATCATGTGCTGTTCTATGTTCATATTTTATTCCTAATTTATCCAATCCATCAAGGAGTATGCTGCTCATATGACTTCCAAATGAGTCGTGACAACCTTGAGGATCCGGATCAGGTATTATTGAAACTCTTTTCCCTAAATACTCATTGAGTGATTCTGGAAAACCCTCAGGAATTTTTCTTAAACCATCTAAATCATCTGAATACGCAATTAGTTCTGATTTGTAGCCAAGATTTTCAAGAGCAAGTTTGATACCATATGCTCTAACTGCATCACCTAGGCTGCCAATATGTGGAACACCTGAAGCACCTAAACCGCTTTCCACCATAATCAGGTCAGTGTTTCTGCCAAGCTGCTTTTCTCGCTCAACTAATTCGAAAGCTAGTTTGTCTATCCACGTACCTTTACCAATTATTTTTTGTTCTGTCATACTTACCTCAGCTGCTTTGACATGTATGGTCCATCCAACGAGTAGCCTAATTTTTTATAATATTCACGTGTACCAACCGCGCTAATAACAAGGAGTTTCGTTGCATCAAAATCCTCTTTTGAAATTTTTTCCGCCTCATTCATTAATTTTCTTCCTAATCCAGAATGCTGAATGCTAGCTTCTTCATGCTCACCAATCTTGATTGATTTCCCAAACACATGAAGTTCCCTAACTATGCATGAGTTTTGTGTAATTTCATTTCTGTGTGCCAACCCACTAGGTTTTCTCAAGCGTAAGAATCCATAAATTGATTCATCACTATCATCAAAAGAAATGAAAATTTCTCTTCCATTAGAGGAATCATATTCTTGTCTGTTCAGTTTCAAAAATTCTGCCTGCATATTTTTTCTAGAAAGACCAGCTTCCCTACATCTAATGCATTTACAAGAATGCCCTTCATCCTTCAACCGTTTGTGTATAATTTGTCTCAGATTGCCTGATTTCGGTCCAGCTTGAATCTCATTTGTTGTGATTTCTCTCTGAACACGCATGATTCTAACCCACTTTGGCACCATCTTTTTTACCTCAGTCAACACAGTTAACATTTCTTCGTCAGAATACGGCGTGTATTTTTTTGCAATAAAATCATCGTATAATGCGGTATCCTTCAGAACCAACGAGGGGTAAATCTTTAGCATATCTGGTTTAAATTCTGAATCATTGAACAGTTTTTTGAAATCGTAGATGTCATCCTGAGGCGTCATGGTGGGCAAGCCTGGCATCATATGTGCAACTATCTTATATCCCGAATCCTTTGAAATTTGGAATGAATCTATAACGTCATCGTAGTCATGTCCTCTATTAACAATCTCGTAAACTCTTTCGTGCAGACTTTGAACGCCAATCTCAACCCTTGTAACACCATATGATAACATTAGGTCAATGTGCTCTTTTTTGCAATAATCAGGCTTGGTTTCAACTGTAAATCCAACGTTTCTAATTTTTGCATGTTCGTTTTGTTTTTTGGCAGTTTCTAGATCTGCAGATTCAAAACCATTTAACGTGTCATAGCATGACTTGATGAATTTTGTTTGATAATCCTGTGGCATGAAGA
>LULL01000526.1_pt1 | contig 10205 bp, 8 predicted proteins | sample 728161 | NCBI WGS metagenome assembly LULL01 (sample SAMN03860290, study PRJNA289734) | marine metagenome | biome: seawater column; feature: ocean; material: water; isolation source: Red Sea water column Station 149 - depth 500m | place: Saudi Arabia: Red Sea | collected 2011-10-15 | depth 500 m
GGTTTATCCTAATGAAAAATTAATGTTTAAAGCTGTAGGATTTCAAAATGAAAAAATATTAGATATTTTGGGTGATTTTCATTATGGTATAGTTGATACTAAATATATTTTATTTGATTTACACTTTGATAAGAATAAAAAAGAAATAATTTTCCATGATGATGACTTGGTGCGGTTGTTCTCTAAACCTGTTATAGATGTCTTTTATCACTATCCATACTATGAAAGTAATAATAAAAATATTATTAAAAAAGACTATAAATCGAAAAAACATAAATTTTTCACTAAAAGTAGTTTTGTCTTGGATAAGAGTTCTTTAAATACAATTTTGGGTGGACCAAAAAATAAGGAAGAATTTATCAGGCTTATTAGAGAGTCCGATGAATATTTGATAATCCATTCTACATTTATTGGTAAGTGGTGTATAAAAAGTAAAGATAATGACTATACAGATATATTTTTGGAGATAAAAAATGCTTTAAAACGAAATGTTAAAGTTTTTATTCTTTGGGGAAAGGATGAACCAGATGAAGAAGATGAGGATTTTGATAAAAGTGATTATGAAATAAAAGTTATAGAGGACTTGCTAACTAATTTTAATAATGATTGTTTCAAAGAGAAAATATTTAATACTGTCGAATTTAATAGTTTTTCTAAAACTGGTTCTCACACCAAATTTGTGATATCTAAAACTAAATTGGGTATAGAGTTGTTATTTGGCTCTTGTAATTTTTTATATACTGAATTTTTGAGATTTGAAGCCTCTTTTCTAATAGCTGATATTAATTTTATAAAGAACTTTCTCTCAATTGCTGCTGATATTAGCTCTGGTAAAGATTTGCATTCTAATTCTGTACGTAAAATTTTAAAAAGATTTTCTAATGAAATTCCAGAAAGTAATTTTACTCCTTCTGAAGCCATAAAAGTCAATTTAGTTTTAAAGTATCAACATTATGATTATATAGATTTAGCAAAGAAAATTTGCGAAAGAGAACTCTATATTATCAGTGATAAGTTAAATGATGTAGCAGCAAGACCGATAGCAGATGCATTGAAGAGTTCTTCTTTTAGGAAATTTGCCTATTTTTCTGAGCGTTCTGAAAAATTTACTCCTGCAATGGAAAAAAAATTCACAAAATATTTAGCAACTAATCCTATTAATATTAATCTTAGACTACATGATCCAAAGGTTAGAATTGATGTTAATAAGAATCCTAAAAAAAATCATGCAAAAGTTTTACTTTGGGATAGTAATCATTTATTAATTACTAGCCTTAACTGGCTTTCTGCGAATGCATCTTATTCACCATCTTCTACTGATATATATCATGAAATAGGAATATATGTTGAAGCCGAAAATGTTGCTGAGAGCTTCCTTGATGTCTTTAGAAAGTTGTAAAAATTGTTAAGATCGAAAACAATCATAGGCATATGGTGGTTATTCTAATCTGTATGTTATCTTAGGATTTACTAAAAATTTTTAGATAATTTTTAATTTTTATTTCTTTTAAATATGAGTAATAAATTCGTTAGCACTTTTTATTTTGTATCATAGTGTGTATCATATAAAAGGATATTTTATTAAATTTATTTTTAATCAATATGTTAAGATTTTGTTTGGTAGTGGATATACCTACCAAGATTTATCAAGGACTTATAAGCGAATCAGCAGCTTATAGGTCTTTTTTATAGTTTTTTACTGCTAGTATTCTCAATACCTATTATATATTTATCCAATTAACATATTAACTCATAAGTACTTCTTAATTTTTTATATAAAAAATAATTGACTGAAAAACGATTATTTCAATTCAAATGTTTGATGAGTGGCGCTTATGATGTGTCAATTTTGGTAAATCTTTGCTAATTATTATACTTTTTTTAAAATAAATTCAATAGTCAAGAATAAACTTGAATTGATTTACTTGTTAATGTTAAATATTTTTTGTTTTAGTATAGTTATTGTAATTAATTTGCGCCATGGGGAATAAAATGAAACAAAATTTAGGGGTGCTGTTTTTCTACATCGCATGTTTAGTCTCGCTGATATTTATTGTGATTGGAACTGTGTTGGATGATATGCTTTTACTTGCTACAGGTTCGCTGTTCATCGTATGTGCAGCTTTAATTAAAGCTGAATTTAATTTACATGTTTTGTTTTGGCGAAAGATATAAACTGTTATTGTTAATATTTTTATCATAGGTCTGAACAACCATTTTCACTAATAAAGAATGCATGCAGAACAATAGTTTTGTAAGCATTTTTACATAGCTATGAAAGAAAAATTCTCTTGCAGACTATTGATATTTTGAAAATTATAATTTTTTGGCTATAATATTATATATTTCATAATCTTATCTAATTCTTAAAGGTCTAAACTATAATGTTTTGAATTGAGTAATGATGATTTGCTTGGTTCACTTAAATTATAGTAATTGACCAAAATTATATTTGGTGATAATTTAATCTATAAGGAAGTCATATACTATTTGGAATTTAAGAGATGTCTTGTCCAAATGAACAAAGATATGACAACCTGAATACACAGCTAACAACGAACGAAACGGTTTAAATCGTTTTTAAAAATGTTCAAGGTTGTAGAAAAGCCCGTTAATCGGGCTTTTTTAATTTTTATAGATTTTATTTTAAATTTTCAATATAAATTAAATGCTTAGAGAAATTAAGAAAAGATGATGCGGGTGAGTATGGTGACTTTTATTGTTTTTGCTTTAATTCTTGGATTTACAATTTATTTGATCAAGAAGGTAGGGAAAAGTTCAGATTCGGGTGCTTATGATTCATCTTCAAGCTATGATCACCATTCGTCCCATGGTTGCTCAAGTCGTGATAGTGGATCTGATTCTAGCGGATGCGATAGTGGTGGTGGGGATTAATCAAAAATGCTTCGCCACCATGATGATGACGAAGCATTTTGTTTGAGTTAAGGTAAGTCAAACCAGATCATTTGGCTGTCTTGTAATGCAGTAATTGTTGCAGTCTCATCAAACAGTAAAGCATCTCCTGCTTTTACTAAATGTTCCGCAATCATCACTTCACCTGAAATTACATGCACATAGTTTACTTTTTTCTGTGCTGTAATCTCTAAGTGTTGATCTTTCTCAATCACTGCTGTTTTCACTTCGGCATTTTGACGAATCGACATTGGTGCAGATTCGTCGCCAGCAATCAAGTGCCATTGATTAGGGTGATCTTTCGGATTGAGCTGAATTTGCTGATAAGTTGGTTCCGCATCTTGTACATTAGGTTGAATCCAAATCTGTAATAGATGCACCGCTTTATCGTGCTTGTTCATTTCACTATGAGTTACCCCTGTACCAGCACTCATCAACTGCCATTCACCTGCATTAATTTGCCCTTCATTTCCCATACTATCTTTATGAGAAATTGTGCCATCGAGTACACAGGTTAAAATTTCCATGTTGTCATGGGGATGAGTACCGAAACCATTGTGAGCAGCAACTGTATCGTCATTGATTACGCGGAGTGCGCTTACACCCATATATTTGGGATTGTACCAGCTACCAAAAGAAAAGCTATGATAGGTGTCTAACCAACCTGCTTTGACATGCCCGCGATTTTCACTACGATGTAGATAAGCATTCATCTTTCATCTCCCAATTATTTTGTTTTGCTTGATCGTTATATTATCGATTCATAATGATGATAAATAGTCTTTAATTGCGACGTATTGTTCTATAAATGAAATGATTAAATGTTTTGTATTTTCTTGAATAAAATAAAAAGGCTGAATAAAAATATTCAGCCCTTCTTAGTGAGATAAATTTAATTATCAATCATTTATTTTGTTTTATTTTCCAATTGAGGAATTGCAGAACCTTGACCTACAGAAAGTAAACCAGTTTCGGTATAAATACCAAGTTTTGCACGTGTATCCGTAATATCAAGGTTACGCATAGTTAACTGACCAATACGATCCATCGGTGTAAACATTGAGTCACCTTTCTCCATTGTTAAACGCTCAGCTTCATAGGTGAGGTTAGGAGATTCAGTATTCATGATGGTGTAGTCATTACCACGGCGTAATTCTAGAGTCACAGTACCAGTGATTGCTTTAGCAACCCAACGCTGTGATGTTTCACGCAGCATCAGTGCTTGTGAATCGAACCAGCGACCTTGATAGAGTAGGCGACCTAAACGTAAACCGTTGATACGATATTGCTCAATCGTATCTTCGTTATGAATCCCTGTGACTAAACGCTCATATGCAATGTGCAATAAAGCCATACCAGGAGCTTCGTAGATACCGCGAGATTTAGCTTCGATAATACGGTTTTCGATTTGGTCAGACATACCAAGACCATGACGACCACCGATACGGTTAGCTTCTAAGATAAGCTCAACTGGGTCTTCAATACGTTGACCGTTTAATGCAACAGGGAAGCCTTCTTCAAATGTAATTGATACTTCTTCAGCAGCAATTTGTACATCATCTTTCCAGAACGCAACGCCCATGATTGGATCAACGATTTTGATACCTGCATTTAGGTATTCTAAATCTTTAGCTTCATGTGTAGCGCCCAACATGTTTGAGTCAGTTGAGTAAGCTTTTTCTTTTGACATTTTATAGTCAAAACCGTTGTCGATTAGGAATTGAGACATTTCCGCACGACCGCCTAGCTCATCAATAAACTGTTGGTCTAACCAAGGCTTATAGATTTTAAGAGCAGGGTTGGTCAATAAACCGTAACGATAGAAACGTTCAATATCGTTACCTTTATAAGTTGAACCATCACCCCAGATGTTTACATCATCTTCTTTCATCGCTGTTACAAGCATCGTACCTGTTACTGCGCGACCTAAAGGTGTTGTGTTGAAATAAGGAACACCACCTGTGCTGATATGGAATGCACCACATTGAATTGCAGCAATACCTTCAAGAGCAAGCTGTAAGCGGCAATCGATTAATCGAGCTTTGACTGCACCGTATTGCTCAGCTTTCTTTGGAATCGCATCATAGTCATCTTCATCAGGCTGACCCAAGTTTGCAGTATAAGCATAAGGCTCTGCGCCTTTTTGTTTCATCCACAATAGAGCTGCTGAAGTGTCTAAACCACCAGAGAAGGCAATCCCAACTTTTTTACCTACTGGTACATGCTGCAAGATCGTTGCATTATCAGTCATTGCTAGTCCTAACTATTTCGAAATAGGCACCCTAATTACTTCGGTGACCAAAGAGAATTTATTCGCTCAGTACTATATCACTTTTCAAAACGATTTTTTTTGTGTTCAGAGTGGAATTCTTGATTTTTAATTTGAAAAATAGATTAACATCAGAAAAATATAAAGTTTTACGATAAGTGAAGTTATCTGAATAAGATGATAAAAAGGTAGATAAAAGTGTTAAACCATCAAAATCAAATTCTTTCCACGTTGCATAAAATGGCAGCAATTGTTGTAATTACGCTTTTTATCTATAAAGCTGTTTATCGATTTTATGTGGATATTCCTCAATATTCTATTGGAAGTTTTCTGGGGGTATGTGCCTTAATTTTTGCTCATTTTATCTGTGCCAAAAGTTTGAAAACAGGGAGTACAAGCAGCCGCTTTGGATCAATCTTTATGACTGTATTTATGCTCAATAATTTTCCAATTGGAACTGTTATTGCAGTAATGATGCTGTTTTTTTCTTTATTTAAATGGGAAAAAGATTCAACTTTTAAATTACCAATTGAACTTCAAAAAAATAAACCTTTCATTTAAAATTCGCTCAGAGCGAATCATTTAAGCCAATAAATTGTTTTTCAATTGGAGTAAAAACATGATCATTACGTGCGATGAGATATAAACCTATATCTCGATATTGTTCTGGAACTTCACGATAAAATTGAATGTTGTATTTTGAGATCAATGATTTAGCAATCATCGAGATTCCCATACCAAGTTGAGTAAAATGAATCAGTGCCTCATGATCATAGATATGTGTTAATTCACCTTTTGTTAAATTATAGTCTGTGTACAAATGATCAAGCGTTGTTGCATAACAACATTCTTCTGAAGCTAGCAAAATGTTTTGATGATTTAAACATTCTTCTAAATTTTCATAATTAATCATGTTTTTACCAATAATCACTAATTGATCATCAGCTTTTTGAATGTACTGTAAGCCCTTATGCTTTGGATGCCCTAGTGCATAAGCAATATCGAGATTGCCTTGCAAAATTTCTTCTTCAATATAGCCCGTTGAGCCTGTTTTCATTGTTAAGGATAGGTCGGGATAGGCTTCATAAAGTTGGCTAAAAGATGGATAGAAACGCATGCCACCCAAGCTCGTATTAGTACCAAAACGTAAGACACTTTCTTGTTGATAAATTTTATTTTCAGTTTCTTCCCATGTGAACATCATTTTTTTATATTGAGCATATAAATTCATGCCTGATTCAGTGAGTTCTACACCTTTGGGTTTACGAATAAAGAGCTGACGTTTGTAGTGATTTTCAATTTTTTTGATTTTAGCTGTCATATTTGACTGTAAATAGTTGAGCTTATGTGCCGCTGCAGTGATACTTTTTAGTTCAGCAACAGTGATAAATGATCTGATATCGTTAATATCAATATTCACATTCAATCCTCGATATTTATGTCTATGACTAAGCTAGGAATGCCTTTAAGGTATTTCTAGTTAGTTGGTATCAAAAAAAATGATGCATATATTAAAACATAGCATTATTCATGATGTCATTTGTTTTATACAATGATTTCACTTCCCATCTGTTGAGTACAGCACGTGAATATTCGAGTGATGAGTGCAATCGCGCTATTATGTTTGGTTTGGGGATCTTTATGGGGACTTGTAAAACATAGTCTGCAAGTATTTCCACCATTTTTATTTATTTCTACACGGCTGATTTTGGCTGCAATCACCTTGATGCTTGTGCAGCGAGTCATTAAAAAATCAATCATGCCGAAACGAGAAGAATGGAAGCAGCTCATCATTTTAAGTGGCTTAATTTGCTTTGGTTTCTATGCAACTCAGACTTTTGCAATGCAATTTGTTGATTCAGGATTGTCGGCAGTTTTAGTATTTACGATGCCAATTTTTATTGGTGTTCTAGCGCATTATTTTTTAAATGAGAGATTAAATAAACAGAAAATACTTGGACTCATTTTGGGTACGTTGGGATTAATCGCAATTCTTTGGCCTCAGCTACATGATTTACATATGAATGTTTCATTACTTGGACAAGTACTGCTTATAGGTTCTGGTTTCTTCTGGGCGATGTCGACAGTTTATATCAAAAAGAATTTTGCCAGTTATGACAAAATCAAATTGACCATTTGGCAGTTATTGTTGGGTGGGAGCATCATGTTGATTGGTGCACTCATGTTTGAGCCTATTGACGCACAAGTTTGGTTAAATCCACTCAATGAATCTGTGCTCTTTTATATTTCGGTGATTGGGACAGGATTTGCTTTTGTACTTTGGAATTGGATCGTCAGTCAGGTTGATACCTTTATCGCTTCAATATCAATCATGTGTATTCCAATTTTGAGTCTATTTTTTGGTTATTTGATTTGGCATGAGCCTTTGACATTCAATATTTTAATTGGTGCGGCATTTATCTGTTCAGGAATTGTGATGAGTTCTTTGAAAATAAAATCACAACGCCGTCACTTAGCGTATTCAAGTGGTGAACAAAGTTAAGAGATTTAATTCGTCAATTAAAAACTTTATAGACTTTTTTATTAATGCTCTTTTATTGTTTTAAACAGATAAAGAGATTGTAAATACTCATATAAAAGAAGTCAGAAAATCAGCCATGTTTTACATGGCTGATTTTTTATTTTTTAAACGTAACGTTGCTGATCTGCAACTTAGACTGGAATTCGTCGAATTTACATGCAAAATTGACATTTTCAACACCGAAAAGTTTTTTATCAGTCATCCCAAATGAGCAAAAAAGTATTAAAGTACTATGCAACAAGTTGCAAAGCCAAAAATATAGAAGGAATACCATGACTAGCTATGCAAATATCTTAAAACCATTACATTTGGGTTTTACTACTATTAAAAACCGTGTCGTAATGGGCTCTATGCACTCCGGTTTAGAAGATCGTTTTTATAATTACCCAAAACTTGCAGCATATTTTGGTGAGCGAGCTAAGGGTGGTGTTGGTCTAATTATTACCGGTGGTATTTCTCCGAACCGTCAAGGTTGGTTACTACCTGCTGGCGGAACGATGAATAGCTTAGCGGATATTCCGCATCATCGGCTTGTGACGCATGCTGTACATAAGCATGGCGCAAAAATTTTGATGCAAATTTTGCATTCTGGTCGTTATGGTTATCATCCTTTCTCTGTTTCGTCATCTCCGATTCAAGCACCAATTAACCCATTCAAACCGAGACAAATGTCAGACTCTCAGATTTTGGCAACGATTGAGGACTATGCACGTTGTTCTAACTTGGCGAAAAAAGCGGGTTATGATGGTATCGAAATTATGGGGTCTGAGGGTTATTTAATTAATCAATTCCTCAGTAACCATGTCAATAAGCGTACTGATCGCTGGGGCGGTGATATTGAAAATCGTATGCGTTTTCCTGTTGAAATCGTAAAAGCAATTCGTGCCAAAGTTGGTGAGAAATTCATTATTTGCTTCCGTTTATCGATGCTCGATCTGGTGCATGATGGTAATACGATGCAAGAGGTAATTGCTGTTGCTAAAGCATTAGAAAAAGCAGGAATCACATTGTTGAATACGGGAATTGGCTGGCATGAAGCGCGTGTTCCAACCATCGTAACGTCTGTTCCTCGTGCAGCATTTGTTGATTATACCGCCGTGGTTAAACAGCATGTTTCTGTACCAGTGATTGCATCGAATCGTATTAATATGCCGGATGTCGCTGAGCAAATTGTTGCTTCAGGTCAGGCTGATATGGTGCAAATGGCGCGTCCATTCCTTGCTGATCCGTATTGGGTAAATAAAACTGCGACCAATCGTGTTGATGAAATTAATACTTGTATCGCATGTAACCAAGCATGTTTGGATCATGCATTTAAAAATCAACGTGTAAGCTGTTTAGTCAATCCACAAGCATGTTTTGAGACGGAATTGGTTTATATCAAAACCAAGAAACCAAAGCGTGTTGCTGTGGTTGGTGGTGGTGTTGCTGGGATGTCTGCTGCAACGGTTGCAGCAAGTCGTGGTCATGCAGTGACATTATTCGAAGCAAATAATGATGTTGGTGGACAATTCAATTTAGCGAAAGTCGTTCCTGGTAAAGAAGAATTTCATGAAACGATTCGTTATTTCAAAGTTCAACTTAAGCAAACAGGTGTAGATGTTCGTTTAAATACGAAAGTAAGCCGTGAACAACTTGAACGAGAAGGCTTTGATGAAGTAATTGTTGCAACTGGTGTTGTACCTCGTGCTTTAAAAATTCAAGGAAGTACAGCCCCGCAAGTATTGTCATATGCTGAAGTATTACGTGGTGCGCCAGTAGGTCATAATGTTGCTGTAGTTGGAGCTGGAGGTATTGGATTTGACGTTTCTGAGTTCTTATTAAAACCAACACATCAGCCTCAACCGCAACCTTTAGCCGAGTGGCAGCGTGAATGGGGCGTTGACCCAAGTCCAAATTATATTTCTGAAGGTGGAATGCAACGCCCAGAAGTGGAAAGACCAGTTCGCCAAATCTACCTATTGCAACGTAAAACAACACCGCTTGGTATTGGACTCGGTAAAACATCAGGTTGGGTACATCGTGCACAATTGAAAAAGCATGCAGTGCGCATGTTACGTGGCGTGCAATATAAGGCAGTGACTGATGAAGGTTTATGGATTGAGCATAATGGACACGACCAATTATTGCGTGTTGATACGATTGTTGTTTGTGCTGGTCAGGAATCTGTTAAAGATTTAATGCCGAAAGACGGTGAAAACACAATTGCAAATTATCATATTATTGGTGGTGCAAAGCTCGCTGCTGAGTTAGATGCGAAACGTGCAATTCGTGATGGCGCTGAATTAGCAGCTAAACTTTAAGAATTGATGAAACAATATGCATTTGAATACATTGCAGTTAAATTTTTCTTGAATAAAGGAAACAAGCTTTGTATTCTTACGCACATGGAAGCGTGGCAGAGCGGTTTAATGCACCGGTCTTGAAAACCGACGAGGGTGTGAGTCCTCCGTGAGTTCGAATCTCACCGCTTCCGCCAAA
>LULL01000706.1_pt1 | contig 10177 bp, 10 predicted proteins | sample 728161 | NCBI WGS metagenome assembly LULL01 (sample SAMN03860290, study PRJNA289734) | marine metagenome | biome: seawater column; feature: ocean; material: water; isolation source: Red Sea water column Station 149 - depth 500m | place: Saudi Arabia: Red Sea | collected 2011-10-15 | depth 500 m
CGGCGCATGGGATAATGCCAAGAAAATGATCGAAGAAGGAATTAATATAGATGGCGAGTCTTATGGAAAAGGATCTGATGCCCATAAAGCAGCTGTAGTCGGAGATACAGTAGGAGACCCTTTTAAGGACACGTCCGGGCCATCACTCAATATTTTAATAAAACTCATGTCTGTGGTGTCATTAGTAATTGCACCACTGATTGCCTAAAAATCAGGAGCATAAATATGAGATATTATGAAACCCTATATATTGTGAATCCGAATTTTGAAGAAAACCGGCTTCAGGATATTATTGGGGATATTACTAAAGAGATTGGAAGATTTAATTTTTCAGTCATAAATCACCGTGTTTGGGGCAAAAAGAGATTAGCGTTCTCTGTTTCAAAGCATAAATACGGAACCTATATCATGCTTCAGTTTGAAACAAATGAGGCAAAACACCTCTCAGAATTTGAAACGTATTTAAAACTGAATAATAATATTTTGCGGTCGCAAACAGTGAAGCTGGATGTTAAACCGGAAAAATATCTTGAAGAAATTCGGAAGGATGAAGAAGAAATTTCTGATTCGCCTGTAGAAATTAAGGACGAACTCCCTGCAGAGGAATCTGCTGATCCTCAGGATCAGGAAAATGTTGAAGAAGAGGAGGCCTAGCATATGGCATTTGTAAGTCGAAGAAAAATCTGTTTTTTCAAAGAGAACAATATCACAAAAATTGATTACAAGGATGTGAAATTGTTAAAGCGGTTCATTAATGACCAAGGCAAAATAATGCCGAGGCGCGTTACGGGTACATCCGCGAAAATGCACCGCAAATTGGTGAAAGCTATCAAGTGTGCACGAAACATTGCGTTGATGCCGTACAAAAACGTCATTGAAAATTAAACCCTGATTGATTGGAAGGAAGTAACTATGGAAATCATTTTATTGGATGATGTTGAAGCGCTAGGAGAAGCCGGAGATATCATCACCGTTAAGCCAGGGTATGCCAGAAATTTTCTATTTCCCCGTGGCCTAGCTGTTCGGTCGTCAAAAAGGAACAGGGCGCTTTCAGATGAGAAAAAACGTGTGTCTGAATTAAGGAAACAGCGCGAAGTGGATGGGCACCTTCATTTGGCCGAACAGGTGAAAAAGACGGAAATCACTATTGAAGTGCAGGTTGGTGAGGAAGAAAAAGTATTCGGATCCGTTACAACACTGGATATTCACAAAGCAGTGACGGATAAAGGCATTAATCTTGAGAAAAGCGATATTATATTGGAAGAACCAATAAAGGCCCTCGGGATTTATCATGTACCTGTTAAAATAACCAAGGATTTAGAATCCGAAATCAAACTGTACGTGATAAAAAGCTAACAGATAAAACAACCAAAATCCACAAACCCCCGAACGGTGTTGAGAAACATCGCGGGGGTTTGTTTTTTCTCAATTCTTCCCTTTATAATCCAAACATTCCCAAAAAGTATATTGTTCAACAACGGAACCGCGGCGTTTGGATTCAAATGTTTTTAAATGACTTATTTTGCTGAAATACGATTTAAGAGATTTCGGAAATTGATTCCCCTCCCAAAGAATAATTAAATCCTCACCAATGAATGATGAGTCCGGATATAAAAATGAATACAAGGTTTCATGATAATCTATAGACAGGCACACCGCTTCACGATTTGGATTGGCATATACATTTAGCATGGACGGTATCTGGAAATTGTTTGAAGCTATCCGCACTCCTTTGCCGTTCAGCTCATCTTTTATATAAGATTTAACCTCGTTCTTAAAACTAGAATAGTAAAAGTATCGGTTTGTGATATCCGAATTCCCGCTTAGAGGCAAGAACGGGAAAAACGTTTGAATGGTTATAATGCCGACCAAGGATAATGAGTATAAAATTTGAACTGTAAAGAATTTTTTCAATGCATCCCACCGTTCATCAAAGATAATGGCACAGATGAAAAGCCCTCCGAAAAATACCGGCGCCGGCCAGTTTATTTCCATCCGCGAAAAAAAGGAATGAAATAAAAAATATAACAACGGAATTGCAGTCATTAGAGAAAAAAACTGCATCGCATCGGATCCCGATTTCTTTTTCCCTTTAATAATACAAAATATGGCAGGCTTTACCGCAGCAAAATAGAATAAAACCGGTCCTATCAATATTGCCAGTCCTGCCCAGAGTTCTATGAAAGAATTGAACCCGCCTCCTTCTGTAACATGTGATCCCTGATAAACGAAAAATGCCCAGTTATTGTTTGCATTCCATATTATAAATGGACTAAATATCATCAAAGCTGTCACAAAAGATATATAATATCTCGGGTTCTTCAGCAGGCCTCGTTTATTCGGATTGAACAATGGATAAGCTGCAAGTGCAATTGCAGGAAAAGCCGCGGATATTTTTGATAGCATGGCAACACCCAATAAAACTCCTCCGGGAAGGATCCATCCCATCAAAGTCAGCAGAAAAACAGATCCGAATCGTATCCCAAATCCTGTTTCACCAAAAATCAGTGTAAACAGCCAAATAACGAACGCAACTGTCGGGCCGTGGTCAATATATCCGGGAGACAGGTGTCTTGCATACATGGCATAGTATGCTTCGTCATCAATGACCATCGTTGATCCGATAAAAATTAATCTTACAAAAACCAACGCCAAAGAAAGGGATACAAAAGGGATGAGTTTATTGTTTTTTATCATGGTTCGGCGGCAAAATCGCTAGTTGGGAATATAAAGAATCTATTGACCATAGGCGACCCTCCCTTCTATTTTCGATGATCATGTTTGTTGATGTCGCATTCCCCATTTCAAGTTTTAAGGTTTTTTCCTACAGTGTTCCTCCTGCACTGACGAAGTCCATAGCAATTGGATCAAGGGTAAACGCTCCGCTGGGGAAAAGATCTGCAAAAGGAATTGTTGTGCGGGTGCGAAGGCGGATCAATTTTAAGGGACAGATAAAAGATATTTCGGGGCTTGTGGATGATACGCCTATTTTGAATGAAGCACTGTGGGAGCTCATTTCATGGGTAAGCGATTATTATTTAGTTCCAATCGGGAAAGCGGCAACAGCCGTTCTTCCGTCTAGGTTTTCAACGGGATACAGCCCAAGAAAAGTGAAACTGGTTTCTCTGTCTGACTCTGGTGATATGTCGGCTGTAGATAAAAGGGCACCGGCACAGCTGAAAGTGCTTGAATTCTTATCCGAACGGAATTCCCCCATATTATTGAGCAGGTTAAATGGAATTGTCAGCAATCCCTATCAGGTATGCCAAAAGCTGTCTGATCTTGGTCTTGTTCATATAAGCAAGATGGAAACATTACCGGTTGCCACAGGATTTTTGGACGAACCGATTCATAAGGAAATCTCGTTTAATAAGGAACAATCAAAAGTTATCACTGAAATATCCTCTTCGATTGATTCGAACAAATTCAGCCCCATCCTCCTGCACGGGGTAACCGGCAGCGGCAAAACAGAAATCTACATTGAAGCCGCCCGACGCGTGATTGCAAAGGGGAAATCTGTAATTATCCTACTACCGGAAATAGCCTTAACTCCGCAAATAGCCGGAAGATTCAAGTCGGCATTCGGAAGTTCGGTAACCCTTTGGCATTCAAAATTAGGTATATCAGAAAGGGCATGGATTTGGAAGAAAATTTGCGGAGGAAGGTTTAAGGTGGTCATAGGAGCCAGAAGTGCTGTTTTTATGCCACTGAAAAATATCGGCTTAATTGTCATGGACGAAGAGCAGGAGTCCTCATTTAAGCAGGAATCGCCGGATCCACGATACCATGCAAGAGAAGTTGCACTTATGCGCGGAAAAATTGATAAAAGCGTTGTCCTGCTGTCCAGCGCAACGCCGAGTATCGACAGCTATTTTAATCAGGTAAAAGGTAAATTAAACAAATTGCAGTTATCCAAACGTTTTGGAGGGGCGAAATACCCATTGGTGCATGTTGTCGATATGAATGAAGAATTAGAAGAGGCTGGGAATCCCCGCTTCATCTTTTCTTCGCTCCTTCAGGAAAAAATTCAAGACAGGCTTAATAAAAATGAACAGGTGATATTACTGCAAAACAGGCGCGGACATTCACCTGTCGTGCGCTGTTTGGATTGCGGTTCAATGGAAATGTGTCCGCATTGCGAAGTCACATTAACCTATCATAAAAAAGGAAATTCAATACAATGCCACCTTTGCGGATTTTGCCAGTCACCTCCTCCAAGCCAGTGTAAAAACTGTGCAAGCGATCTCATGCAGCTTTCAGGAATCGGAACACAAAGAGTCGAAGATTTGGTTAAACATACATTTCCAGATGCTCTCATTCAGCGTATGGATATTGATTCAGCGAAATCAGCAAAAACCATAAGCTCGACTCTTGCGAAATTCGGCAACGGAGAAATTGATATATTATTGGGAACGCAAATGATAGCCAAGGGTCTTGATTTTGAAAACGCAACTTTAGTTGGAATTATTAATGCGGACACCGGTCTTTATCTTCCTGATTTTCGAGCTGGAGAAAGAGTATTTCAGTTAATTTATCAAGCATCCGGCCGGGCGGGGCGCAGAGAAAAACAAGGCGAGGTAGTCATCCAAACGTACAGCAAAGATAACCCAGTTATTCAGTCTGCATCTAAACTTGACCTGAAGAAATATTACAATGTGCTGCTAAATGAAAGAAAATCATTGAATTATCCGCCGTTCAGCTGGATAGCCAAAGTGGAATTTTCGGGAAAGCAAAAACAGAATGTTGAATCCGTTAGTCTGGCAGTTTCGACCTCACTTCCAAAGCCGTATCCCGGATTGGATATTCTTGGTCCGGCATATTGTTACCGGGAACGAATTAGAGATAATTGGCGTATGCAGTTAGTTTTTAAGTCCAATAAGGAGAAAGATCTTTCCGGAGAAAAACTACACGCCTTTATTAAGAACGGATTGAAAACAGACAAACTGAGAAAAACACAAAAAGGGGTAAGGATTACCGTAGATATCAACCCCGTTTCTTTGCTATGAAATTAAAAAATGTTCTGACTCTGTCTTTTGGTTTACAGCTGATTTGCGGCCAAGTTTCATATCCTGGGATGAGATCCTGGTTTCATCCCCAGTCGATGGCAATGGCGGGCGGCGGGAATAGCATCAGTTCAATGGAATCTGACAGACTCAATCCTGCAGCATTGAATTCAAAAGGAAGAGTTTTTTCCGTCAGCATGATAAGATATCCGGGAGAAATTTCCGCCGAATCCTCTTCCCTTCTCCTCCCGCGCGAATCAAAAATGCTGTCAATAAATTTGCGCCACATAGGTTACGGAATTTTTGAAGGCAAAGACAGCAATAACGAACCAGTTCAAAATTATTCATCTTCAGATACTTGGCTTAGCATGTCTTCCTCATCATCTGATACAAATAAAATATATACCTTTGGATGGAATTCGGGGGTGTTTATCAGCAATCTGGATAATTATCAATCCATAATTATAACAGGAGGATTAGGGTTGTTGATAACGCTTCCAAATGATATAGGAAAATTTTCACTAAGTGTGCAAAATATGGGACTTCCGATTCAAAAATATACTGGCGCCGATGAACCGCCGCCGGTTTGGATAGCCGCAGGAGGCTCCAAAAAATTAGCTTATCTCCCTCTTGAGTTGGCGGTAGATGCTGTATATTTTCCGGGAGGAAAGTCCACAAGAATTCATATAAGCGGACTTGCTTCGCTCCCTTACCATTTTAAACTTAGGATTGGGTCATCAACGGTGAAATTTGACCAGCAGACATCATATTCCATTGCAAGAGATGTGCTTTCGGATACAGGTGTTGGATTGTCCTATATGGATGGTGAATATGCATTTGATATCGGAATGTATATGTACGGTAACGGCGGCTGGGCATCCGGATTGGGGTTTGGAATTAAATTCTAATATTGTAAACAATTGTGGAAGGAAATATGAAATACAGACGATTGGGGAATTCCGGGCTTAAAGTAAGCGAATTAAGCCTTGGAGGATGGCTGACTCTCGGCGGATCAGTAAATGAAAAAGTATCGATTGATCTCATTAAGGCCGCATTTTACAACGGAGTAAACTTATTTGATATGGCCGATGTGTATTCCGAAGGGCAGTCTGAGGTAATGCTCGGAAAGGCAGCGCAGGATTTGCCGCGCGAACAAATTGTTGTCGCTACAAAAGTTTACGGCACAATGCATCCGGGGCCGTTTGGATCCGGACTTTCGAAAAAACACATTATCCAAGCTTGTGAAGCTTCGTTAAAACGGCTGCAGATGGATTATATCGATTTATACCAGTTTCACGTTTACGATGAATCAGTTCCGCTTGAAGAAAGCCTAGAAGCTCTGGAAATTTTAACATCTCAAGGGAAAATTTTATACTCCGGATGCTCAAATTTCAGCACGGCCAATATGCAGGAAGCGCTAAATATTTCTGCTTCGAAAGGATATCCAAGATTTATTTCCAATCAACCCAAATACAATCTGCTTATAGATACGTTTTTGGATGAGGATTTCGAAGAAACGCTTTTTCCATTTTGTGATAAACATGGAATCGGGAATATTGTTTTCTCTCCATTGGCGCACGGAGTATTAACCGGTAAATACAAATCGATTCAGTCAAAACCCAAGGGGAGCAGAGTAGCGGGAGAATTTAAATCTGTACATTTAACGCAAAAAAATTTGGCTACTGTTAAGCGTTTAAAGTCGATAGCAGATGAGGCAGGGCTCACCCTTATTCAGATAGCATTTGCCTGGATCCTCCGAAGAAAAGAAGTGTCTTCTGCGATTATTGGAGCTTCTTCTGTTAAGCAGCTTGAATCAAATCTTACCGCTTCGGGCATTCGTTTGGAAGAAGATTTGTTGACCGCAATCGATGAAGCACGCATAAAGCTGTGAGCGCTGATTATAATATAATTATTATTGGAGCAGGTGTTGTCGGCCTGGCAGCTGCAAGAGCAATAGCCGAAAAAGGCGAAACATCTGTATTAATAATTGAAAAGGAAGATGGGTTCGGCCACGGAATATCCAGCCGCAACAGCGAAGTTATTCATTCGGGAATTTATTATAATCAAGGATCAATAAAAGCTGCCTACTGCTCGAGAGCAAATAAAAGGCTTTATCAATTTTGCGATAAAGAAAATGTATGGTATAACAATTGCGGCAAATTAGTAATAGCGCAGCAAGGACAGGACCCTGCTTTGCAGGATTTGTATCAACAAGGCATTCTGAATGGAGTGGATGGAATACGATTGATTAATAAAAATGAAATCGCTTCTCTTGAACCTAATATTGCAGCTGAAACAGCGTTATTCATACCATCAACCGGTATTATATCTGCCAATGAATTAATGTCTGCTTTTTATAGAATATCAGCATCACGAGAGCATGACACTCTTTTTATGAGTTCGGTAAAGAATGTGGGTAAGACAGAATCCGGAGCATATGAAATCACAATTATTGAACGCGGAAGCACAGAAAGCAGCGTAACAGCGAACTGGGTTATAAATGCCGCCGGACTGCACAGTGATGCGATTGCAGAGTTGGTAATGGGAACCACCGCTCCATCTTTAAAATTTTCGAAGGGAGAATATTTTAAACTTTCATCACAATGGGCGAATAAATTTTCACATCTGGTTTATCCCCTTCCTGATATCAAACATGATACGCTGGGCATTCATTTAAGCATTGACCAGTCAGGTTTCGCTAAGCTGGGGCCAAGTGCGGCATGGCTGGATTCACTGAATGAAAATTATTCCGTAGATGAAGATTTGAAATCAGTCTTTTATGACGAAGCTAAGAAGTATATCCCCGATCTTGACATTGATGATCTATCTGCGGACTATTCCGGCATTCGGCCGAAGTATTTTGTCAATAATGATCAACAATCCGATTATTACATCAAACACGAAAAAGACGCAGGACTTGCAGGCTGGATCAATCTGGTTGGCATTGATTCGCCCGGATTAACCGCAGCGATTTCCATTGGGGAAGATGTTGCAGAATGGATAATTAATTAAATTAATTAAGTATTTTTATAGTATTTATTAAATATTTATTGTTTTATTCTAAATTATAAGATTAATATTTTGTATGATTGATGCTAAAGATTTACGTATTTTATCAATTCTACAGGGCAACTCCAGAACTACTGCAAGTGAAATAGCCGAATCTGTTGGTATGTCTGTACCGGCTGTAACAGAGCGGGTCAAAAAACTATCCGAATCGGATATAATTCAAAAATTTTCAATTAAACTGAATGCAAAACTGTTGGGGTTTGATTTATCCGCCTTTATTGCTGTGGTCAGCTCCAGCTCCGATCAGTATGAGGCGATAATACAAGAAAGTAATAACAATCCATCTGTTCTGGAATGCCATTCGGTTACTGGCCAAGGAAGCCATTTGCTTAAGGTTCGGGTAAAAAATTCATCCGAACTCGAAAAACTGTTGAGGGATATTCAATCCTGGCCAGGTGTTATCCGTACTCAGACATCCGTGGTAATGAGTACTTACAAAGAAGGTTTCGATTTACCAATATCAGAGGATTTGTAACCACAACCAAATAAAGGAGAGCCATCAATGTCAATAATAAAGGCAGAATACATTTGGATTGACGGGCATAAGCCAACATCTAAATTGCGTTCTAAAACCAAAATAATTGAAGGATCCATTTCTTCTCTGGAAGATATTCCCGAATGGGGGTTTGACGGATCAAGCACGATGCAGGCTGAAGGAAGCAACAGCGACTGTCTTTTGAAGCCGGTTTGCTTTATTCCGGATCCTATCAGAAATAGTGATAACATTCTGGTAATGAATGAAGTTCGGAATCCGGATGGTTCCGTACATGAGTCCAATACGAGAGCAGCGCTTAAAGAACTGGCTGAGAAGTTCAGTGATCATGAACCGTGGTTCGGCATCGAGCAGGAATACACCTTTTTTGTCGGCCGCTCGCCACTCGGTTGGCCGGAAGGCGGATATCCTGCACCTCAAGGCCCTTTTTACTGCGGTGTTGGCGCTGATGAAGTATTCGGCCGTGATATTGTCGAAGACCATCTGGACGCATGCGTGCGTGCTGGGATTGGAATTTCGGGGATCAACGCGGAGGTAATGCCAGGTCAATGGGAATTTCAGGTTGGTCCGCTCGGAGCATTGGAGGTTTCCGATCAGCTTTGGCTCTCCCGCTGGATTTTATACCGAATTGCAGAAGATTATGGAGTTAATGCAACGCTTCATCCGAAGCCTGTTAAAGGCGATTGGAACGGTGCAGGAGCACACACAAACTTCAGTACGAAATCCATGAGAGAAAACGGCGGCATGAAGGTTATTGAAGATGCATGCGAGAAACTGGGGAAAAACCACGAAGACCATATCAGCGTTTACGGTGCACACAACGAAGAGCGCCTGACAGGTCTGCATGAAACGTGTTCCATTCATGAATTTCGTTACGGCGTCAGTGATCGTGGTGCGTCAATTCGAATACCAATGGCTACTGCAAACGCAGGTCATGGATATCTCGAAGACAGGCGTCCTGCGGCAAATATGGATCCGTACGAAGTTTGCGCATCGCTCATAAAAACTGTCTGCGCGTAAAAGCGTAACAGATTTGATCTATTGGAAGGCCTCTTATGAGGCCTTCTTTATTTATGAACAAACTGCCCTTTAATCCGAGTAATTGCATAAATTTGTATATGATTGGATTTCATTTCCGAAAATTAATTCTGGCACTGATTATTGTATCTCAGGGGATGGTTTTCCCGAAAGATGCAAACCGCTATCCGATTATTCTTGTACATGGATTTATGGGCTGGGGAACAGATGAAATGGCCGGCTACCGCTACTGGGGTGGGAAGCATGACATCGAAGAATACCTAAAAAATAAAGGATATGAAGTATACACTGCTTCCATCGGCCCCGTTTCATCTAATTGGGACCGTGCTGCAGAACTGTATTATCAGATTAAAGGAGGGCAGGTGGATTATGGAAAGCTGCATTCCGAAAAATTTGGGATCATCCAAAAGCCGGAAAAGAAACATTTCCCTGGATTATATCCGGAATGGGATTCCGAACATCCAGTCCATTTGATTGGTCACAGTATGGGAGGCCAAACAGCGAGGATGCTACTTTACCAATTGACCAATATTATTCATTCTGATTCTCTTGGTCTTGTCCCTGAAGAAAGCAG
>LULL01000529.1_pt1 | contig 10160 bp, 9 predicted proteins | sample 728161 | NCBI WGS metagenome assembly LULL01 (sample SAMN03860290, study PRJNA289734) | marine metagenome | biome: seawater column; feature: ocean; material: water; isolation source: Red Sea water column Station 149 - depth 500m | place: Saudi Arabia: Red Sea | collected 2011-10-15 | depth 500 m
GGATATATATTTAGACCAATTAAATATCTTTGATTTTAGACAAATATACCCAAATACTAATCTTGCAAGTTATACTCAAAATGATAAGATCGAAATCAAAGCTAGAAAACTTAATGAATTAAATATTAAGAAACAAAGGCTTTTAATGGAACTGGAGGCATTAAAAAATGGGTAAACTTAAGGACCAACTCGCAGGAATAGCAGCTTTAATTGCGGCAATCGTTGCAATAGGTGGTGGCTTTGTTAAGTATGGTGAAATTACAACTAAACTAGATGCAATAGAAGCTAGAGAACAAGTTGTAGTTGATACTTCAGCAATGGAAAGTGCTATTGCGGTATTAGAAGAAAAAGTTGAAATTGTTGAAAATTTATTCCATGGCTTTGATTATAAAAGATACTTTATAGCAGATACCAAAGAACGACTTTATATCATCCTTGAAGCTCAAGAACATATATTGAAAGAAAGAGATGGCAAAAATAGGTTTGTAAAACATGTCATTGAACTTTCTCATGCCTATTCGATTTGTTGCTCAATGGATGAGGCAAAGGCTTTTGAGAGTCAGGTGGCATTTTTTCAAGCAGTAAAAGCTCGTCTTGTTAAATTCGAACCAACGAAGGGCGGAAAGTCTGATAGAGAAGTTGAAACTGCAATTAAGCAGATAGTTGAAGGTGCTGTTGTTGTTGAAGGTGTTGTTGATATTTTTGATGCCGCAGGTATTAAAAAGCCAGATATTTCGATTCTCTCTGATGAATTTCTTGCAGAGGTTCAAGGAATGGAACATCAAAATTTAGCTTTGGAACTTCTGAAAAAACTTTTGAATGATGAAATAAAAACAAGGCAAAGAAAGAACGTAACCCAGGGAAGAAAATTATCGGAAATGTTAGACCAAACGATTAAAAGATATTTAAATAATCTTATTACAGCCTCAGAAGTAATAAAAGAACTTATAGATTTAGCCAAGGATATTAAGGCTGCTGATAGTCGCGGTGATGAAATGGGCTTGAATGAAGACGAGTTTGCATTTTACTCTGCTCTTGAAGTTAACGATAGTGCAGTAAAAATTCTTGGGGATGATCAATTGAGGGAAATCTCTAGGGTACTTGTTGATAGGGTTAAGCAAAATACATCTATTGACTGGAAAATAAAAGAAAACGTACGAGCTAAATTACGAGTTATTGTTAGAAGAACATTAAGAAAATATGGTTATCCACCAGATCTTGAAAAAATCGCGATAGAAAGAATTATGGAGCAGACTGAGCTTACAGCTGAAAACTGGGTATAAAAATACTATCTAATACTTACATTTAAAAATTCTCATGCAATTTAAAATTGCATGAGATAACACCTTACATTTCTACTTTCTTTTATTCCCAACAATTCTAGACAATTTCAAACATTAAAAACTTAAAAATATAAGTAAATCTAATATAGCAGGGCAACTAGACGGTGCTTTGGAAGTTTCCTACAAAATTAATATTGAAATACAAATATTAATTTTATGGAGGAAAGATTATGCAAACAGTTAGTGAATTAAACGATCAAATGGAAGCTTTACTTGATATTGACAATAGAGAACTGGCAATTAGCCCACAGTTTCTTTATACCGATTTAGCTGAAATTCTCGGCTTTGAGATTTTGGATTTTAATATTGAAGCTACATGGAAATTTAAGAATGTCCGTTGTAATGTATCTGGAGTGATTGAAAATTTTCAAGTTCTTCCTGGAGATGATTGGTATATTGCAGTTAAAAATAAAGTTGACGGGAAACCAGTACTTTCAGGAAAAGAATTAGCTCCTATATTTAATACTTCTATCAATTGTGATGATTTTGAAAACTTAAATACTTTGTGGATTGAATTAGTGCAGGATGAAGTTGTAACTGGAATAATAGCAATAATTGATCTGAGCGATATTGTTTTCTGATCATAATGGATTATTATAGGCTTGTATATTGATGAAATGATACAAGCCTATTAAAAAGAAAAGCAGTTATAGCGTTGGAAGTAATTCAACTTCTTTATCTATATTAATGGACTCTATAAAATCATTAAACTTGGTTGCAATGTAGTTGTGCTTTTCAATGACTTTTTCATTCGTAGTGGTCGCAGGCCTTGCTTTTAACAAATTCTCTCGAGTCTCTATTAATGCTTTTATCCCTGCTTCTTTAAAAAGTTTTATTTGATCTTCTGTTGGAACTGCATCTCCAGGAAAGTATGTACCTGGTATATTATGAATGAGACAATAGATGCCATGGTCATTTAAAAATGGGGTTAATATATTCTGATTATCTATATCTTCAGAAATTTGATCAGTATCACATGCTCTAAAATATCCTTCATAAATAATTCCTTTTCGATGTCCATTAGTTGCTAGATTATTCATTCCAATCGATTTGGCCGTATCTGAAATAAGTATTCTTGGATAATTTGCTATTTGTTCTAGCTGATATGCTTCAGAAAGAGCTGGACTGACAATAATGTCATTATGAATAAAATTATCTCCATGGGCAATACCTCCTCTTATAAGAAGTCCTTTCTTCAGGAAGCTTCCTCGTAGTAGCTCGACAACATTTATCAAATTCCAAAAAGAAATTTGGTGATCAGTGTCACTCCAAACTAAGATACTATCACTTAAAATTTTTAACTTAATCGATTCATAGCTTGATTTATGAAACAGATAGGCATCTTTAATAATATTGAAAATAATTGAGGGAGCTTTGTCTTTATGCTCAATTAGGAGATTTTTGAATCCAAGTATATCGATAAATGCAAAAAAAGATTTATGATATACAAGCTTCTCTTCTGGGATCTGATAATCTTTGTCCTGCATCGAAGAGAGGAAGTCTCCACTTCTTAATAAGTGTGGAATTGGTTTATCATTTTTCATTTGCACCTCCTTCTTTTATAAATTCAAATTTCAGTAGTCCGAGCTCTAATTTATAAGAGCTTACATTTGAATATTTAGGCACAATAATTGTTGAAAATAATATAACAAAATAACAAATAGTCAGAATTACTGTGCAAGTGATTATCTTATTTATACTAATTGATGAAATAATTTTTGTGATGACTAACATTAGTACTCCTATTCACTTAAACAAAGCATTCTGCTTGAACCCACAAATCTTGTGGTCGCAATCCTTGCGTAAATGAGTTAGAAGCCAAATATTAGGTATGATTTAAGAGAGCGACCCTACTTATACTCTTAATAATGCGTACAATGACGATTTCCTAATTTGTGCTATCTTATAACTCAAACTTAGGGTCTTAAATATGCTATCTAATTTTTTCTATTTTGCAAAACTTATTAGTGTGGTTCAGAGTAAATCAGCAGCTGATACACAAGTCCATCACTAGAGATCATTCTAGCTCCATAACTATATGAAATTATTTTGAAAGTTGCTCAGTATTAAAATAATTAAAAAAGTTCAATGATTTTAATATGTTACCTCCATTCTACCACGTCGCGACTGAGGTGATACTTCTTCTAAGATACCTCTCAAAACCATTGTTAATAAAGGATTTTTTCAGTTCTCAATGTATCTAAAGCGATATTGAGCAACTTTTGAATTCGTTAATTTGAGCTCTAACTTATTTAATTTCTTACTAATTTTTATCTCAAGTGAATTTGAAAGGTCATGGAGGTAAATGATGGCAAAACAAAAGAAAATTCGAGTTAAAATGATGGTTCAAGGAACCATGTTTAATGAAGTCTTTGACAACGAAAAGGATGCTGAGACTTTCAGAGAATTACTTGATCTATTAAAAGTAGGTAGGTTTCCAGCAAACCAGCATGTTAAAAAGTTTAGTGTTGCAAAAGTATGGTGTGAAGTCATTGAGGACAAAAAAGAAGATGGTCTGGATAAAGATACAATTAATAATACCCTTGGCCCAGTACTACACTTTCAAGACTTTATGAAAAGAGATATCTCGGGAGTTACACCTGAAGAATGGGTTAAACGGCTTGAGAGTCTTACTAATTTGCGAACTGGGGCCAAACTATCAATAGGAACGCTTGAAAGATTTGCGGTTGTTATTAAGCAGGTTTTAGAAAAAGCAGTTGAGCTTGGTGTAACAGGTATTAATCCAAAGAGAGTCTCTAGGAAGCTTCTTAAAGCTGCACGCTCTTATGGTCTACCAGAAAAAACATGTACAGCTTTTACACCTGAGGAAATTGAACAATGGATGAACTCACCAGAAGAAGATGAACCTTGGGTTCGATTATTTGCAAGAGCTGCACTTGCAAGTTTCAAAAGAATTTCAGAACTATTGGCCCTCGGTTGGGCGGATATAGATTTCGATAAACGTCAAATTCTGATCAACAAGATGGTTACAGGAGGTAGATTTAAGTATGGCTTAAAGGCAGGAAGGCCAGCCCACTATATCGAAATGAATGATGAACTTTATGAAGTTTTCATGAGTTTAAAAAAGTATCAGAAGGAAAACGGGATTGATAGCGATTGGGTGTTTCATCTTGTTGGATACCAAAAAGCCAGAGAGTACCCACCAGAGCAGGGTTGTCCATATAGAGGGAGGCATATTGGACGCTGTTCTCTTGTTAGAAGAGTTAAGTCTGATATGAAAAGAGCTGGCCTAGTTCCCAAAAAGATACATGACTTAAGGCGAACAGCAGCTTCAATATTCTTTTTAGAGTCTCCGTTGCCTTATAAAGAGACAATGTTAATGCTGCAGAAAAAGCTTAACCATGCAAGCTTAAGTAGTACTGAAAAGTACATTTCAATTTCAAGTGAGTTTTTAGCAATGAAAATGCAAAAAGCTCAGGACGAAAGAAGAATCAAAGAGCTTGAGGCCCAGACAAAGGTGCTTGAGCTTCAGGCAAAAATTAGGGAGCTAGAAGATCAGTTAAGATCAGTAGCTTAATAATCAGAACAAATTCTTTTAATTTTTGAGGTGGCAATAATGCCGCCTCTTTTTTTACCTTGGAGGTAACGATGAAAACTTATTTTGTTGAAGAACTAGAGAAAGAAACAGGTGTTAGCAAAAGAAAGATCTACAATTTAATTAGGAGAGTTGAGTTTTACAAAAGATTTAACATTGAAAAGATGGCAGATCTACCTGACTTAACAAGAAATGGGTCTGTGTCAAAAGGATTAACGGAGGAAATGTATGAGTACTTAAAAGAAAAACTTGGAGGGCATACAGGGTTTAGAAAGTCAGATGATGACGTAAAGGATGTCGTCTATTTAGTAGACCTTCATTTTGGATACATCATGAAGGATGAAGATGGAAATGAGCAAAGAAGATACAAGCTTGGATTCACTTCAAAATGGTTGGGTGTAAGAGAGAGTCAATATAGGGTGAGCAGTCCAGAGGCCCGTGCCGTTCGCTATTGGAAAATGAGTAAGAGTGATGAACAAACTCTATTAAAATTTGTTGATGGAACGGGATGCAAAAGGATTGGAGATAGTGAAGTTTATGATGTCTATGATCTTAATGCACTAATTAATAAAATAGATGAATTTTTCAACAGTATCTCAGGAAATAACCCTGTCTCGCAATAATTTATTAATATGGTTTTATTAGTAAGAGTTTTAGAAATTTCACGGAGGTTTTATGAGAAGTGATGATTTTAGATGGGATAAAAAGTATTCCATAACAAAGACAAAGGTATCAGAGAAACAGTTAATGCAAGTTCTACCTGCAGAAGTTAATTCAAACTTGTATGTTTTTGAAAGAGAGGGAAGCGTAAATTACGTCGATGGTTATGATGGTAAAGTTCTTGAGAAAAAACAGCTAACACATTATCCATTTACAGTTGTTGAAAATGTGATGGTGAGAGGTGTTAGAAAAATTTTAATTGCAGATACCTCAAAAGAAGTATTTCTTTACAGCTCTATCGCTGATTCTAATCCAGTATCACTTGGGGTAAAGAATGCTCCAGTGCATTCAGCTGTCGATATTGGAAAATCTAGAGCACTAATTGCTTATTCAAAAAGTAGAGACTCGGTTGTCGTAGAGCTTATTTGTACTAGGACTGCTGAAGTGTTGGATTCTGTACTATTTGAATGTTTCAGTAAGGTAAAGCAGCTATTTTGTCCTCCAAATTACTATGGAAAGGTTAATGTGAGAACCAGAGTGGGAGCTGACCATGGCATTATAAGCTTAGATGTTAAAAACACATCTTTAGTTGTTAAGGGAACAGATCTAACTGATAAGAATGTCTACCTTGATGAGCTATATAGTAATGGAAGAGGTCTTCAGATTTATGCCTATCATTATTTTGATGAGAATGAAAAAGGTCAAATAGTGAAAAGCTCTAAAGGAGTGATGGCAAATAGCTGTGATGAGAAGCTTGGGACTATTAGTTATGAGCATGAAACTAAAATCTTAGGAGAGAGGGGAAGTTTAAGTCTTTCTAATAATGATGGTAGCTTCAGAAGATCGATTGATCTATGTGATGATGTTCTGTACAAACATATCCATTTTCCAAAGCACAGGATATGTGGGATTACCCTTTCAGGTTACCTGTATCGAATTTGCTTTAGACAACAGGCGGTGGCGTTTATCCAAGATGCATAATTTTTTTTAAAAAAAAGTGAATAATTAGTTTAGTTTTATGAATTACGATTGAATAATAAAAAGAAAGAAATGTCGTCACTGTCCTAAAAGCATCGCAACAGCCGTTCAGGCCCGCACCGCAAACTGACCCAGACCTAATGTTTCTTTCAAAGTCTTTAAACTTTGGAGGAACAATGGAATTGGAAGAAAAGTCCAAGAAATGGTTAACAACAAAAGAAGTCGCTGAGTATTTAAGTCTCAGTGTTTCTCAAGTTTTTAATCTAACTAGCAATGGCTACCTGCCTTATCACACGCTAGGTAGAAGAAATCGCTATCTCACTGAAGAGATAGATGCGTTCATGGAGGAGAACGAAAGAAATCAAGTAAGTTAAACCCAAGAAATCCCTAGTAATAAATAAAGCTACTGTTTGTTGCTAGGGATTTCTGCATCCAAAAAGGAGATCTTTATGGCCGTTTGGTTTGATGAAGAAAGGGGGCGTTGGAGTGCCCGAGCTTCAGGGAGACATCCCATTACAAAAAAGCCATCTAATTTGGTTAGAGTTGGCATGAAAACCAAAACTGAAGCAGAGAGAATGGAGCGAAAATTAATCGCCCAGCTTCAGGCAAAGTTTCTAGAGAGTGCTCATCCTCTTTTTCCAACTGTCGTGGAAGAAGATTTAGAGCAGATGGCAAAAGAAGGTATGTCAGGAGTGGATTATCAATCCAATAAGAAGTTCTGCCTTGGGAAACACGCAAGCCCAATCTGGAAGTTCAAAAGGATTGATCAAATTACTACTCTTGAAATTAAAAATGTCGTTTCAGAGGCTGACTGTTCTGAAACATACAAAAAAGACATTCTGAAATACATTAGACAGGTCTTTAATTTTGCTTTGGAGGCAGGATATATAAATCGTAATCCATGTCCAAAGATGAAATTCAAGATCAATCAAAAGATGTTTGATGTCTTGAATGAAAAAGAGTTAAAAAAGTTTCTCAGAGAGGCCAAGAAGAGAAAACATCCTTGGTATCCAGTTTGGCTAGTTGCTGTTCACAGTGGAATGAGAGCATCAGAGCTATATTCTTTGGAGATGACATCAATTGATCTTCATACCAATATGATCAAGGTACAAAAGTCCTTTAGTCGTAAGACGGGAATTAAGCACAGTACTAAGGCGATGTATGATCGTATCTTTGAGATGTCTCCACCACTAAGAAAAATGGTTGAGAAGCTAATGAAAGAAAGAGCTGGCGAGCAATTCCTTTTACCAAGACTTAAAGATTGGGATAGTGGTTGTCAGGCAGCTGTCCTAAGAGAGTTTCTTAATGAGATCGGTGTCACTTCTGTAAGGTTCCATGACCTAAGGGCAAGTTGGGCAACCTTATTATTAAGTAAAGGCGTCCCTCCTGCTCAAGTAATGAAGATGGGCGGTTGGAAAGATTGGAAAACTTTCCAGCGGTATATCAGAAAAGCGGGCATCGATATCCGTGGAGCAACGAAGGTACTTAGCTGCCTTGATGATGAAGATTAAGAGTAATAGGGAGTGCGAAGCGCACTCCCTATTTTAACCAATCAAATAATTCAACTATAGAACGATCAATTTTCCATACAGAATAATTAAGAATTATTGATTCAACCTAGGACCTATAATTCCGATTAGTTAACTATAAACCACAAACATTTTTGGAAGGTATAGGTCCATCTTTTTAGATGGAGAAAAATTATGGCAGGGCCAAGATATTTAACAAAATCAAGATTCAAACTTGGGATGGAATGTCCCACGAAACTTTTTTATACAAAAAAGAAAGAATACTTAGATTCAAAAATGGATGACGCCTTTCTTGCAGCACTCGCTGAAGGCGGTTTTCAAGTGGGTGAGCTGGCGAAATGTTATCACCCTGGTGGTCACGATATCACCACTCTTGATTATGAAGAAGCTGAGAGACAGACAAACGAGCTATTAAAGCAGGATAAAGTCATTATCTATGAACCAGCAATTAGATTTAATAATCTATTTATTAGAATTGACGTCCTTGTTAAGAGTGGGAATCACTTTGAGCTCATTGAAGTTAAGGCAAAGTCCTTTGATCCAGAAGAAGGTACCTTCTTAAATCAAAATGGAACTATCTCTGCAGGGTGGCAGCCATATCTTTATGACATTGCTTTTCAAAAGCATGTACTTGCTTCTAAGTTTCCCGAGTCTTTGATTGATAGCTATCTTATGATGGCTGATAAGACTTCTGAATGCCCCGTAGATGGACTCAATCAGAAGTTTAGAATCGTAAGAGATGATAGTAATCGTAAAGGCTGTGAAGTTTCTCATACGCTCACAGAAGATGATTTAAAGTCACAGATTCTTTGTAAGGTTCAAGTTGATGAGATTATCGATATGATTATGAAAGACGGGACTTTTTTAGAAAATATTGACTGTCTCGCTGAAGCCTATGATAAAGATGAGAAGATTGTTTCTCCCATTGGTTCTCATTGTGCTGGATGTGAATTTGATTGTGATAGTTCAGATGAGGCCCAAGGGTATAAAAGTGGATTTAAAGAATGTTGGAAAGAGGCCCTTGATTGGGAGGATGCTGATTTTGATGATCCAAATGTTTTAGAGGTCTGGTCCTTTAGCCGTAAGAACCAGTTGATTAGTGAAGGAAGAGTAAAACTCTTTGACCTTACTATTGATGACTTTGAGCCTGATACCGATGGCAAGCCAGGTATCTCAGCTAAAGAGAGAAAATGGCTTCAGGTTGAGAAAGTTCAAAATAACGACACAACTCCATACTTTGATGCTCATGGCCTTAAGCTTGAGATGGATAAGTGGACTTATCCTTTGCACTTTATTGATTTTGAGACAAGCATGGTGGCTATCCCTTTTAATAAAGGAAGACGTCCCTATGAAGCGATATCATTTCAATTTTCTCATCATACAGTGTACGAAGATGGAAGAGTTGAGCACTCAGGAGAGTTTTTAAATACCAATGTTGGGGAATTTCCGAATTATGAATTTCTAAGAGAGTTCAAACGTCAGCTTGAAGGAGACGCCGGAACTATTTTTAGATATTCTCCCCATGAGAATACCTTTTTAAATCATATCTATCGTCAACTAAGAGAAGATGAGTCTGAGATACCTGATAGAGAAGATCTTTGTGAGTTCATCAAGACTATCACAACATCTTCAAGTTCTATGGCAGAGAAATGGGAAGGTGATAGAAACATGGTTGATCTATGGCATCTTGTGAAGAGATATTACTATGATCCAGCAACTCGTGGTTCAAACTCAATCAAAGCTGTACTTCCTGCCATTTTAAACTCAAGTGACTTTCTACAGGAGAAGTATGGCAAACCTATCTACGGGACAGAGAAAGGTATCAAGAGCTTAAACTTTAAAGACTGGCAGTGGCTTGAAATTAAGGATGGCAAAGTAGTTGATCCCTATAAGAAGCTTCCAAAGATGTTTACTGATGTGAGTGATAAAAATTTAGAGATATTGACTGAAGATGATGAACTAGCAAACGGTGGAGCAGCTTTGACTGCATACGGTCGTATGCAATTTAGTGAAATGAGTGAAATTGAAAGAAAAGAACTTTCAAGTGCTCTTCTTCGTTACTGTGAACTTGATACGATGGCCATGGTGATGATT
>LULL01000766.1_pt1 | contig 10089 bp, 8 predicted proteins | sample 728161 | NCBI WGS metagenome assembly LULL01 (sample SAMN03860290, study PRJNA289734) | marine metagenome | biome: seawater column; feature: ocean; material: water; isolation source: Red Sea water column Station 149 - depth 500m | place: Saudi Arabia: Red Sea | collected 2011-10-15 | depth 500 m
AATTCAAGTCAGCATATTTATCGAGCTTCCATTAATGAGCGCATGAATAGAATGGCTCAATGAATATGCTGAAAACTGCTTGAATAACTCAGCAATATTCTCATTAATTCTGCTTGGCTATTGCAGTCAACCTTAGCGAAAATATGCTTAAAATATGTTCTCACTGTACTGAGTGTCATGCCACATTCTGTAGAAATCTGGGCAAAGTCTAGCCCTTGCACGAAATGCTCGCAAATCTCTACCTCTCGCTTAGATAGCTTAAAATTCTTCATCAAATAGGATTTTGCCAAATGCACTTGAGGCTGAGAGGAAGTCAAAAATATCGCTACCTGGTGAGATGGTAACCTTGTACTTACTTGATCCCCAACATTTTTACCGACATGGTTTTTCAGCATAGAAAATGGAACCACGGAAATTAACATCGGTTTTTGATCAAACTCATCCGTCAATGACATCACACCACCAATCTGTTCATTTTCTAAATTTACAATGTGGCTTTGAAGCATTGCGCTTAAAATATATTTATCCAACGTTGCTTGATCTCTCACGTTCACTTTTAACCGATTAAAGCGGTCAATCGAAATATGGGAGGTGGTTTCAATCAAATCTTGTGCTTGCTTATTCGTATAAATCAAACGACTATCTTGATCTAAAATAATTACGCCTACTCGAATATAATCCAACAAACTCGATAAATTTTGATTTTCTTGTTTTACTTCACTAAATTGTCGATGAATCTGAAGAGCCCTTCTAAGGTGCACACCCAACCGAGCTAATATATCAAGTTGAGTTTGCTCAAAAGGCGTTGCAGTTGGCGCACGATGCGTTGCTAACACTGCCCATTGGTACTTTGCCTGTTCAAGTAAAACCGCACAGACGTGGCTGATCCCAGTCGGTTTTAAGCACTTTTCATAAAAGATATACTCATCAGTTCCGAGCATTGTTGCGTAAGAAGTGAAATCTTGTTTTACAGCGCCACCTAAGCCAACACCTTGCCAATGTGGCGTATGTAATTTCATATCAATGACTTTGATTTGTTCATCTGCATAAGCTCGTAACCCTTCTTCTGGAATATTATGAGAAAAGGTAAAATCAAACTTTGGGTTGAGCTGATCGCATACTGTAAAAATTGCTGTTTTACTTTCGGTATAATCTACAATTTCCTCTAGTACGTTCGACCATAGCGCTGAATTCATAGAGGCGTCATAGATCGTTCCAATGAGTCGATTTTCTCGCTCAATATCTAGCATGGCTACTCCCCCAGACAATATACTTATAAATAATTAAAACTTCACTTATACAAATTTTTGGCAACTTTTTCTAGTTTTAATTTTCCACAATTGTACTTAATTCACCTTACATTTCATATCTTTACAACCATGAATTATTTAAAGCTATGATTTAAATATAAATAATATCCCCATTTGAGGATAGGTATAAAAAATATATTTTATTAGTATGTAATGACGATTAAAAAAAAGGATGATCGTGATGAAAAAGACGCTTTTAATTTCTATGCTCACTATGAGCCTCATTGCCTGTGGTGGTGGAAGTTCTAATTCCTCAAATAATCAATCAGAAGGTGAAACCGAGGGCAATACAAATACTGGAGTACTTACAGATGGGGATATTGCAGGAGTAAGCTATACGACCAGTAGTGGACTTACAGGCACTACCAATGAAAATGGTGAGTTTAGCTACGCAGATGGAGATCAAGTTACTTTCAAAATCGGTGATGTACAACTCGGCGAAACCATCGATGCAATCGCTCGTATCACACCATTAGATTTAGCTGAATCAGAGAATTCTAGAACTAATCTTTTGGTATTTTTACAGTCTTTAGATAGCGATGCTAATCATGATAATGGCATTAATATTTCAACCACAGTGAGTACAGCTTTAGCTAATCAAACCATTGACTTTGAACAGTCACCTGAAGATTTCATTAGCGATGCTACATTTGTGGACACAATGGCTCAAGCTGGATTAGAAACAGTCGTTTCCCCTAGTCAAGCAATGGCAAACTTCCAAAACGCATTTTATAAAGACATCTCTGGTGTGTGGCAATACTCTAATCAGCAAAGCGGTACGCCGATTAATGTCTTGATATATATAGATGAAGATGGACAGTATCTACTCGGCGAGTTTTCCACACAAGACCAAGCAGGTCAGCCTGGACTTGAAGCGGGTGATATTAACTGGAATGCTGTAACTACGAGCTTAACACCATCTATCAACATTGATACAAATGATGAGTGGGGATTATCTAATCCTGTCGGCTTGCATCACTTAAACTTTGACGGCACAGATCTGATTTTAACTGAGCCCGATATTCAACAAACTTATATCTTTACAAAAGTTAAAAATCAAGATAACCAAATCATTGGTTCATGGCAGTACAGTAAAGGACAAGTCTTTAGCTTCCTAGAAAATGGCACTTACTTTATGCTTGATCCAATAGGTGATGATCAAGTAGAGGTTAGCGATTCACCTTGTGGTGGTGCAGGGATTGAATCTGGCAAATATACCATTAACGGCTCAAACCTTATTATTCATGATGTCAGTATTGATACCAATGACTGCGCTGGTCTATCTGACAACCAGCAAGGGCAAACTTTACCGTTTAGTATTCAAGGTAATGAATTTCAGTTTAGTCCTGCAAGTGAAGGAACTTTTACCATAAATCGTATTATTTAACTTCACGATAATACCAATGACCACAGTGATAATTACTCTCTGTGGTCTTTTTTCAAATCGTTTTGAAAGCAACCATCAATAAAAAATCAGGTATTTAAATATTAATACACATCCGCACGCGTCTTTCTCACCAAACTAGGATCATGCTTTTCACGCTCTAATCGTTCGACTTTGGTCATTGCCTGCAATTCAATTTTGCCATCTTTAAACAAAATCATCTCTCCAGGCTGATAGGCCTGCCACAATTCATTATCGGTCAACGGTTCTGTAGTAATCACTGCGACACGATCTTCTGGTGTGGTGACTGTGCTAAAGTCGATATCAACATCTAAGTCAATGAGCTTTGCATGTTGGAACGGATACTCACGGATGAGCCAGTGAAGCTTGGTCGTGGCATAGCTAAATAAGGCTTGTCCATTCGATAAGAAAAAATTAAACGTCCCGTGCTCTGCAACCTTAGGACAAATCTGCTGTAAATAGTTAAAAATATCTTCAAGGCTTGGATGTTCATTGCCGAATCTTAGTGCCAACTGGTCTAGCACATAACAAAATGCCAACTCACTATCTGTATCCCCTACAGACTGAAATCGACCTGTGAGCTCGGGATTAAAATTTAAAAGGTCACCATTATGGGCAAAAATCCACTGTCTACCCCACAGCTCACGCGCAAATGGATGTGAATTTTCTAAGTTAGTTTTGCCTTGAGTTGCCTTTCGAATGTGCGCAATCACATTGCGTGATTTGATCGGATAATTACGAATGAGATTTGCAATCGGGGACTCTAAGGCAGAATGATTGTCTACAAACAATCGACAGGCTTTTTCTTCAAAAAAAGCAATGCCAAAACCATCAGAATGATCCGATGTGGCACCCGCACGCTGCGAAAACCCTCGAAATGAAAAATCGATATCGGTAGGCGTAGCGCAGTTCATTCCGAGCAATTGACACATAAATTTTCACTATTTTGGGAGGTTGATCTCACAGAAGCTTAAAGTAAATACGTCAAGTCTATCTGCATTTCATCCAATATATGAAATTTTGTTGTGTCTGCTCAAGTCTTTTTTTGAATATAGATATCCAGCGTTGATATAAAAGTGATGCCGTCTTAACGCCGAATCATTTTGTTCATGACGAAGCTTTTTGCGACTTCATTCATTTCAAGGTAAACGAAATAATCTAAGCAGTTGAAATCTTCATCATAAAAAGCTTGCTTAGAAAGTTTCGCTTGCATATTCAAATACACATCGAATAGCTTCGGCATACGCTCCTCATGTGGCAAGCTAAAACTCGGTACTTGCGGTGTGAATGCATTTAACGCTTGAATATCAATGCTTTGCTCAGGACTTAGATGTTGTAATAACTGATGCGTGTGGTAGGCACGTGCTAGATTGTCTTCCAAGCGAATACTGACACAGCCCATAAGATATTTAGCTCGCATACTCCACAACACTTTTGGTGCAAGATTGAGCCATAACATTGACAAAGCTTTCCCTGAACGAAAACGTGGGTGAACACAAGTACGACCCACTTCAACAATGTTCGAACAATGTGCAAGATGTGGAATCACATTGAATTCCTGAGCGCTATAACTATGCCCAACTTCATACCCTTGGAATAATTTTAAACGTGTATAAGCAACGATTTCACCTGACCATTTTTCACGGAGCACCGCATGTTCACATCCAAAATCATAAATATCTTGATCAATCTCTTGTTCGAAAGAGATGCCAAACTGCTCTGAAAACTGCACCGCACGGAATTGTTGCACTTCGCGTAGTTGTTTTAAGTCATCAACCCATTCAAAACTGTACTGCGTTTGCTGATTTTTATTTTTGGCAATTGGCAGTTTATTGGCTAAAGGAAAATTCGATAAAGGCATGCCTTTAGGCAGGGGAAGATTTTTGGCAAAAGGGAGTTGTTTTGGAGATGGTAGCATTGGGCGAAATTGATTGAGTTTTTCTAACATATTGTTCACTCCTCGTTTTGCTTACGATAGAAGCGACACATGACAAATAGATGACTAAATCATGAGCGATTAATGACAATTCAAAAAACTGTCATATAAAGAACCTCAAACTAAAAACAGAAAAAGGTCGCACTTAGCGACCTTTTCAAAACACTCAGAATAAGCGTGAAATTAATGCTTATTTAACCGATTAGAAATCAACGTCCCCACACCATGATCAGTGAAAATTTCTAACAAACTGGCATGTGGCACACGACCATCAACGATATGCGCACTCACTACGCCACCTTTGACTGCATCCAATGCACAAGTCACTTTCGGAATCATTCCCCCATAGATCACACCCGTAGCGATCAGCTCATCGACATCATGGGTATTTAGACCAGTGAGCAATTCTTTGTTAGCACCCAACACACCTGTAATATTGGTCAGTAAAATCAATTTCTCAGCACTTAATGCTTCTGCAACTTTTCCTGCAACGAGATCGGCGTTGATATTGTAGGTATTGCCCTCTTCATCGACACCAAGCGGTGCGATCACAGGAATAAAGTCACTGTGCAAGAACATGTCGATGACATCAGTTTTCACGCCTGCAACTTCACCAACTAAGCCAAGATCAATCCGTTCAGTACCCTTGTCAGTGACTTTATCAATCATCAATTTTTTGGCGCGAATCAGATTACCATCTTTACCCGTCAGACCAATGGCACGACCGCCATGTTTGTTGATCAGATTCACGATAGATTTATTGACGCTACCGCCAAGCACCATTTCTACAACTTCCATAGTCGGCGCATCTGTCACTCGCATACCGTCGATACGATCAGATTCACGACCAAGTTGTTTAAGTAGATTATCGACTTGAGGGCCACCACCATGCACCACCACAGGATTGATACCGACGGTTTTTAACAGCACAATATCTCGTGCAAATGAGCTTTCCAGTTCAGGATCAGTCATGGCATTGCCACCGTATTTCACGACCACAGTTTTCCCTGAAAAGCGTTGGATATACGGTAAGGCTTCGATAAGCACTTTGGCTTTATCAACACCAAGTTGATTGATTGACACGAAATACTCCTGAATTTTTAAGCCGCAATCTCTTGTAAGGCTTGGGCAAAATGCGGTGAGATAGTATGCACCATCTCGACAAAAAATGCTTTAATCTTCGCTAAATAGAGCGCATCATCGGCATCAAAACGCACGGTAAAATATTCACCTGTATTGGACGCACGGATAATGCCAAAACCATATGGGAAATCCAGTCGAATACCATCAACACAACTTAATGTCATCGACTGCGCATCGACTTGTGTTAAATCATTGTGAATATAATCCTGAATATGTGCAAAAAGTTGCACACGATCTATACCGTTCGCATCAATATAAATATCAGGACTTGAGGTACGTTCAGGAAATTCTGCTAATACTTCACTTAGACTTTGCTGTGTTGATTCAAGATATTCCAGTAAACGCAGTGCCGCATACAAGCCATCATCGTAGCCTAGACCACGACCATCGTTAAACACATAATGCCCTGCGTACTCACCACCAAATACTGCACACTGCGCAGCAATATAATGTCTTAAAAAACTACTGCCTGTACGGAGCATATGGCTACGACCATGATACCGAGCCACAGTTTGCGCAATCATGGTCGAGCATTTCACATCAAAGACGATCTCAGCAGACGGCTTTACTTTTTGATCAGTTAAACAGATTTTGGTAAAAGCACACATCAACCGATCTGGGCTAATCCATTGACCCAATTCATCAATCACGACGACTCGATCACCATCACCATCTAGGGCGATACCCATCACGGACTTTGAATCAAGCACGGATTTTTGTAATGTTGCTAAGCGTTTAAAATCACTTGGGTCAGGCGCACCGAGTGGAAAGTTGCCATCCGCATAGCAGTTTAAAGCGGTCACTTTACAGCCAAGTTTTTCTAAGACAGTTTGAGCAATTTCGCCTGCCGAACCGTGCAAACCATCAACGCAAATACGATGATTGTTTTGTAATTTTATATCTTGCTTTAAGTATGAAAAATAGTCGGCTTTTGCATCTATCGTGGTGACTTTGCCACGATAAGATAAGTTTTGAAAATTTTGTGATTCAATCAAATCAGCGACCTGTTGAATCTGCGCTACTGTTGGCGGAAGATGCTGACTCAACCATTTAAAACCATTATCTGTTGCAGGGTTATGGCTTGCGGTGATCATGATGCCATTACCACCAAAACGCTTAGCGGTGAAATACAGTAATGGCGAACTGACACAACCGATTTGAACAACATCCAGCCCAGATGCGGTCAATTGTGCTGTGATAATTTCTGCAAATTCAGAGCTGGTGAGCCGTGCATCATAACCAAGCACGACTTGCTGTTGATTCGCACGTAGAAATTGTGTGGCGAGTGCTTTACCAATTTGAGCGACCAATCCATCTGACAACTGAGCAACTTTTCCCCGAATATCATATGCTCGGAAAATTTGTCGAGGTACAGATGCCACTTTCGTGGATTGGAATTGCTCACTCATCGCTTAGCGTTTAACTCATTAATAACCACTATAAATATTATTTTGTACCAGTATGTCCAAAGCCACCTGCACCACGCTCTGATTGTTCAAATTCTTCAACAATATCAAACTGCACTTGTTGCACTGGGACAACCACATATTGTGCCAAACCGTGCTTATGTCCAAGCCCTGAACGTGGTAAAATCAAGCCTGCAAAATGCGGATCTTCAATATAGATCGACAAACCTGTTTTCACCAACATTGTCTGACCAACCGCAATAGTGATCGCCTCATCTAAACAGGCACGTAGATCAAGCCCTGCTGAACCTACAGTTGCATAGTTTGGCATTTCCCATTGCGTGCCGAGGCGTTGATCTAATACTTTGACTTGGACTTTCATACTGTTTCCTTTAATTTCTGACAAAAATTTATAAACTATTACGCTTTTGATGATGAAAATTATCGCTTCATCAAGGCTTTCAAATTTTCAATGGCACGGCGAGCTTGCTCTTTTGGATCGACATCCGCCGCACCCGCAGGCTTCTTCCGACCCAGCCATTCAATATCATTCTGTGGCAATTCATCCAAGAAACGACTTGGCGTCATTTGTTTCATCTGCCCGCCATTTTTACGTTGCTCTGCCAAAGTCATGGTCAAACCTTGCTTCGCCCGAGTAATGCCCACATACATCAGACGACGTTCTTCTTCGATGGTTTCACTGGCGATCGAGTTGCGATGCGGTAGCAATTCCTCTTCCAAGCCCATCATATAGACATAAGGAAATTCCAAGCCTTTCGCCGCATGTAACGTCAGTAGATTAACCTTATCTTGATCCTGCTCTTCTTGTTGTTGTTCGAGCATGTCAATCAACACCAGTTTGCGAATCGCACTTTCAATATTACGTTCATCGACATCTTCAGCTTTATTGATCAGGTTTTGGATACTGCTGTACAGACTTTCGATATTGTCGAATTTAGACTTTTCTTGCGCAGGTGTGGCGGCATTTTCACGAATATAATCGACATAACCCGCTTCATTGATGAACTGACGTACCAACGGCACAGGGTCATCATGATCATGCAACTCTTCGGTAAAGCGTTGAATAAACTCGGCAAACTCATGCAGTTGTGTCATGGCTTTTTTCGGTAAGACCATGGCAAGGCGTTGATCAGCAGATGCACCAAGCAAGGACAAATGATTTTCCTGTGCAAATAAGCCAAGCTTTTCTAAGGTCACAGGACCAATCGCACGTTTTGGCGTGTTAATAATGCGTAGAAATGCACTGTCATCCTCAGGATTAATGATCAGGCGCAGATAGCTCATGATGTCTTTGATCTCTGCCCGAGCAAAGAACGACTGACCACCTGAAAGTTTATAGGGAATCTGCATCTGACGAAGCTGCGTTTCGATCACTCGAGATTGGAAATTGCCACGATACAACACCGCATAATCTTTCCAGTTTTTACCATTCATCAGCTTATGGGTAATCAAATCTTTGACCACACGTTCGGCTTCATCATCATCATTGCGACAAGTAATCACTCGAATCGCTTCGCCGCGCCCTTTATCACTCCACAAAGCTTTTTCAAAGATATGCGGATTGTTGCCAATTACCGCATTGGCAGCATTCAAAATGACATTGGTCGAGCGATAATTTTGCTCCAATTTCACCACTTTTAATCGTGGAAAATCGTCTTTGAGCAGAGCCATATTCTCAGGTTTTGCGCCACGCCATGCGTAGATCGACTGGTCATCATCACCCACGGCGGTGAACTGCCCCATCACGCCGACCAGTAATTTCACCATCATATATTGTGCGGTATTGGTGTCTTGATACTCATCGACCAGTAGATAGCGCACCCGATTTTGCCATTTATCACGTACTTCAGCATTGTCTTGCAAAAGTCGTGTCGGGAGTACGATCAAATCATCAAAATCCACCGCATTATAGGCACGCAGATTACGCTCATAGAGCTGATAAAGATGTGCAAGATGAACGTCTTCTTCAGTTTCACAGGTGACATGCGCCTGTTCTGGCAAGATCAGATCATTTTTCCAATCCGAGATTTTCTTCATGGCTTTGGCGATCAGCTCTTTGCTGTCGGCATTTGCCAGATTGTCCCGATGCATCAAATCCATCAGAATTCGTTTGCAATCATCGGCATCTAGAATAGAAAAATTATTTTTCAGTGGCGTATGTTTTAGCTCGATTCGCAGTAGATTGAGTCCAAAAGTATGGAAAGTCGATACGCTCAAACCTTTGGATTGTTCTTTGGACAGATGCCGAGTGACACGCTCTTTCATCTCACGAGCAGCTTTATTGGTAAAGGTCACTGCGGTAATACGATGTGCAGGGATGCGACATTCTTGCACCAAATAGGCAATCTTTTGCGTAATGACTGAGGTTTTGCCTGAACCTGCACCCGCCAATACCAATAGCGGGCCTTGCGTATAGCGCATGGCTTCTTGTTGTTTCTCGTTCAGCAGGCTACCCACAGACATTCAAACACCTAAAAATTAAATTGACAGCAACATGTGTTATTGCATTCTCAATCAATACAATGAAAAACTTTGCAGTTCGATTTTTAAAAAGCAAATTATAGAGCCTTGCGTTTTAGTTGCAATGACTAATCGGAAAATGCCAAGCACATGGCGTCAAATTGTGCCGTGTTCGATCTGTCATTTCATACGCTAAGGATTCTAAGATTTTAAATATCAATGCTGACAAACTTGTAAATCATCGTGCTCAGCTTGCAACTGATTTTTCTTAGCTATTAAAGCTTTTTGCAATTGATCGATTTGGTTTTGTGCTGCCACTTCCCCTGCTTGTATAGTCTGCGTGCGTGAGCCAACCGAGAATACATGGGCTTTTTCTCGAATATCAGGGCGAATCACGATGTCCGCTTG
>LULL01000856.1_pt1 | contig 10087 bp, 9 predicted proteins | sample 728161 | NCBI WGS metagenome assembly LULL01 (sample SAMN03860290, study PRJNA289734) | marine metagenome | biome: seawater column; feature: ocean; material: water; isolation source: Red Sea water column Station 149 - depth 500m | place: Saudi Arabia: Red Sea | collected 2011-10-15 | depth 500 m
GTTTCCGCTGGATCTGTCAATACACGCATCGCGTTCATACCCGCAATCATTAACTGCTCCGGCCTATCTATCCTGTCCCAGTAACGGCTCACCGGTTTGAAAGCATTGTTCGCGTTAACAGTGTGGTCCCAAGGAGTCTCAATCTGTTGAAGTACTGGATCTGGCTGCCTCGATGCAAACACATCTCCAGGCAAAAGCAAAACAGGAATACGGTTTACTGTAGCAGTTGCTGCTCCAGTTATCATGTTGGTTGCTCCGGGGCCAATTGAACTGGTACAGGCAAAAATTCCCAGCCGATTTTTCTGCTTGGCATACGCTGTTGCAGCATGTACGAGCCCCTGTTCATTATTACCCTGGATATAGCGCAAGCCAGTAGCTCCATACTCAAGGGCCTCACCAAGTCCTGTAACATTGCCGTGACCGAATATACCCATTACGCCCTGTACAAATTTGTATTCGGTACCGTCAATTTCAACATATTGAGAATCAAGAAAACGCAACAGAGCCTGGGCCATTGTAAGACGAATTGTTTTCATAATCTTCCTCTGGTTTCAGTAATTTTAATTGTTGCTAATTGGTAAGTTGATTTTCTGAGTCATTCCTGAAAATAAAAGCAATGTAACATCGGGAATTGTGTAGGGAATTTTAGACCAATGAAGCTGTCCCATCAAGCTATAGCATCCTAAACAATGATTGTACTCACGATGCGTTCTGTGAAAATTTTTGTTAAGTTACAGCAGGCTGTAACTCTTTTTCTTCCTGGATGGTTACCTCAAGATCCTGAAGTTCCTTGCCACCAGCCATCATAGTTTGTAAGGAATTTTGATCGATTTCCTCTTTACGGTATGTCCCCATGCTGTGACCGCGGTTGAGTAGAGTAAAATGATCCCCAACCGGAAATGCATGGTGAACATTGTGCGTGATCAGGATTACAGCCAATCCACGGGTCCTTGCACGAGCTACAAAACGCAATACCATCAAAGATTGCTTTACTCCCAGGGCGGCAGTCGGTTCATCCAGAATCAGAACTTTAGCACCAAAATAGATAGCTCTTGCAATGGCAAGGCACTGACGCTCTCCACCCGACATGGTACCTACAGCCTGATGAGGGTCGCGTACCTTGATTCCTATTTCATCCATTTTTTCCTTAGCTACTCGGTCAGCAAAATTCGCATCAAAACAGCTGAATAGACCCCAGCCCCGAACTGGTTCCCGACCCATAAAAAAATTGCGTGTCACACTCATTAGCGGAACCAGGGCCAAATCCTGGTAAACAGTTGCTATTCCACAGTCAAGTGCGTCTCTTGGAGAATTAAAGAAGATTTTCTTCCCTTCCAGATACATTTCCCCCTGGTTGGGTTGGTGGACTCCAGCCAAAGTTTTGATAAGGGTGGATTTTCCTGCTCCATTATCTCCAAGCAGGCACAATACTTCTCCGGAATTGACAGAGATGGAAATGTCCTTGAGTGCGATCACCGACCCAAAAAATTTGCTTATGTTTCTCAGTTCGATGGTTTTGGACATCACCGTGCCTCCGTCACTTTTTTACGTATAAAATTGTTGAAAACAACAGCAATCAGCAACATTCCTCCAAGAAAGACACGAAACCATGAAGAATCAATATTGAGAAAAAATATCCCCATCTGAACTACGCCAAATATAAGTGCACCAAAACAGGCACCAACCACCGAACCGTAACCCCCGGTAAGAAGAGTACCTCCGATAACGGCGGCGATGATCGCTTCAAATTCCTTGAGAAGCCCGCGATCCGCTGCTGCAGAACCGAATTCCATCACCTGACAGGTTGCGTATACTGTTGCACAGAAAGCAGTAAACATGAAAAGCATGATTTTGACCCTAGAAGCCGGTACCCCGACGTTTCTTGCGGCTACTGCATCTCCGCCAGAGGCAAAAATCCAATTACCGAATTTTGTTTTCAACAGCATCCACTGGCATATAAATGCCAGACCCAGAAACCACAAAATGACTGCTGGAATACCATTGACCAAAGGAGTACCATCGGCAAATGTCTCCAACCAGCCATTATCTCCAAGCCATTGGAAAAACCCTTGGAAAGCTTTCCCACCAAAAAGTGGTGCCATCCAGTCATTTTGTTCTTCAGCAATATCACGAACTCCACCAATGATGGTCCGGTTGGTGAAATACTGAGAAAGTCCAATTGTCAGCCCACGAAGAATGAATAAAAAAGCAAGTGATACAATGAAGGAAGGTAGCCCGGTTTTAACGACGATGTATCCGTTAATGAAACCGATCGAAACTGCACCAGCAAAAGCAAACAAGATTGAGAGCCAGACCGGCCAATCCCAGTAGACGGATGGAACCGCAATCATGATTCCTGCAAAGCCTATCATAGAGCCAATAGAAAGATCAAACTCGCCCGCGATCATCAGCAAACATGCTCCTATCGCTATCAATCCAAGCTGGGCTGAGACAGTGCTCCAGTTCATAATTCCATCTGGAGCAAACATCCCGGTTCCTCCGGCAGTAAAACCGAAAAAGACAAAAACGAGCACTGCCCCGGAAATTGCTCCGAGTTCAGGCTTATTCAATTGTCTGCTGAGAAAGGATACCTCTCTCAGCCGTTCGTCCTGATTTTCTTGGAGATCGTTTTCAGGGTATTTCGGTTGGGCCATCACAAGCGGTGATGTTTTGAGGAGCAAAAGATCAGGGGACCCGGAGAGGCCCCCCTTGAAATAAAAAATTAACGGTACTCGCCTGCGAGCTTTTCAACCAGTGCTACATTTGCTTTGGTGACAAAACCCGGTCCTGAATTCACGTTGTTTCCTGGCAGTACCCCATAGCGGTTGTAAAGGGTCAGTACCATCACAGGAACATATCCCTGCAGGTATGGTTGCTGGTCTATACCGAAATTGATCACACCATCCTTGATACCCTGTGCAATTTCTCCGCTCAAGTCGAAGGTTCCGAAGAAGATCTTTCCGGATTTTCCCATGTTGCTCAATGCCCGCAGAGTCGGGTGAGCTGAAGTCGGCCCCAGTGTGAGGATACCGTTGGTATCAGGATTGGTCCGGAGGTAGGCCTGAACCTTGTTCTGGACTCCTGTGGGATCTTGTCCTGAATCGATCATCTGTCCGCCCAAGTCGACCCCAAGTGCATCAGCAAAACCCTGGCAGCGTTCCACGGATGCAGGATTGGTCATATAATGGTTGACGCAAAGGAACTTCGTCACACCGGCGTCCTTTGCCTTCATCCCGGCGCCATGTCCAGCATCATACTCAGGTTGTCCAACATACATCAGTGCACCGAGTTTACGTGCCTGTTCCGGCGTTCCGGAATTGATGGCAATGACAGGGATACCTCGTTTGACCGCGTTCTGGATTGGACCTTTCAGGACATCATAATCAGCAATTGTGGTGATGATGCCGTCAGGACGAGATGCGGCAGACTGCTCAATGATGCGTGCCATATCCGCCAGATCTCCAGTTGGAGGATTGCGGTAAACCACCTCGACACCGAGATGATTTCCTGCTTCACGGATAGCATTCTTTATCGTGTTCCACCATGAATCTGCATCCGGAGCATGGCTAACAAGAATGTACTTTTCGCCAGCTGCTTGTGCGACTCCTGTTGCTACCGTCAAGGCCAAAGTAATTGCGATGGCACCTAACAGATTTTTTATTAGTTTTTTCATACTAATCCTTTTATTGTTTGTTAGAAAGCAAATTCCCCTTATTTTCAACATGTCTGCTTTAACAGTCCATGTGGTCCCAAAAAAATAAGGAAGAAATAAATGAAAAATAAATTCCATATTATTTCAAAAACGGAATATACTACAAAAAAAACATTTGTAAAGATTTTTTTCACCTTTTCTTTTATTTTTTCAATATCTAAAATTCGATTTTGAAAATACTCGATCAAAGCAAAATAGAGATTGTTTCGAATATTAGATTTGAACTGAAAGTAAAAAATTAAAGTCGATTATTTTTTTAATGTTTCTATGGAAGGGAATCTGTTCGGGGAGCTTTAACTTTAATGTGAATTGCGCTTTACTTTTTCTTGGAATTATTTTGACAAATGGGTAAATGCAAAAGGAGGTAATTTGAGAGCAAATCTTGTTCAGGTATTATGGGAAAAAGGTGAAACAGCCATAGGGGGATGGCTTACAATTCCAAGCGGTGTTTCCTCGGAAATAATGGCTCATCAGGGATGGGATGCTTTGACCATTGATATGCAGCATGGGTTGGTGGATGCTTCGGAGATGGTGTCAATGCTCACTGCGATTTCGACAACCGATGTGACACCGTTTGTGCGGGTTCCCTGGTTGGAACCAGGGATTATTATGAAAGTTCTGGACGCGGGTAGCTATGGAGTGATTTGTCCAATGATTAACACTCGTGAAGATGCCGAACGGTTTGTTTCTTACTGTCGTTATGCACCTCAGGGAACAAGGAGCTTTGGACCTGGTCGTGCAGTGCTTTATGCAGGAAATGATTATGCCATGCAGGCGAATGAAACTATTATAACTCTGGCAATGATTGAAACACAAAAGGCACTGGATAATCTGGAAGGAATTTTATCGGTGGAGGGGCTGGACGCGGTATTTGTGGGACCAAGCGATTTGGGATTGTCTCTGGGCTTTGTTCCCGGGGACTATGAGGAACCTGAATTACTCAAAGCAATAGAGGCGATTTTGGAAACCTCCAAGTCACATGGCAAAAAGGCGGGGATCTATACTTTAACTCCGGACTTTGCACGCCGGATGATCAAGCTGGGTTATGATTTTGTAGTGATCAGTTCAGACGCCAGATTGCTGACTTTGCAGGCCAAAAAGATTTTAGAGGAATTACGACAGGAAAACTTATGGTGAGTAATCCGAAGTCTTTTGCAGTGCAATGGAATAAAGTTTTGTAGGGCTTTTTTTGCGGGATTATTAAAGCTTAGACTTCTTTTTCATTTTGATCACCGATGGACTTTCAAGCTGCTGCAATCTTGTCATCAAAGCAAAAGATACTTTTTCCAGCAACTGACTTTTAACGTCTGAATCAATGTTCCAGCTGTGTTGAGGCAGCGTTACTCTCACTTCCCATTCTTTCTGCTTAAATACTAATGAGCGATGTGAATTATCTTCCGGTCCTTTTTTCCAGATAACAGAATTGTTCAGTAGCAGTTCAATTCGGCTTACCCCAGCCAGTTCAGTCCAAAAACTAAAACTCCGTAAAATTGACTCCCTGTCCGGATCCTTTGCAAAGTAATCCTCAATCTTTTCATTTAAAGCCAGCATCAGATTACGGCTTCTCCGATAATCCCCATGTCCCCAGAAAGAGTTAAGGGGCTTTCTGATCACATCATATTCCAGCCAATAGAGTAAAAGATATGCAAGTATAATTGCTGCTAAAAAGACATATCCCTGCAGATGGCTTAAACTGAAAGCTATAAGCGCCAGCCCCCCAAACAAGACTGCTGTCAAAATTAAAAAGGTCATTGCCAGAGGAGGAGAAAAACCTTTAGCAATCAGTCGGTGGTGAAGATGATCATTGTCCGCGGAATAAAATGGAATCCCTTTCAAGAGCCTTCTAAAAACCGCAAAGCTGGTGTCCAGTATTGGAACTGTCAGTAGCAGCAAAGGTAGAATCGACTGTGCACCTGTCTCAGTTCCCGGAATCCAGATGCTGATCACAGCCAGAGTGTATCCTAAAAACAGGCTTCCGGAATCACCCTTGAAGATTGTTGCTGGAGGACGGTTGAAACTCCAGAAACCAAGTGATACTCCGATCAGAATCATCATCAATAACAGTAAAGGCAACTGATTCATCCACCAACAAATAATAGCCATGAAGCTTAAAGCTACAATTGCCAATCCGCTTGCTAAACCGTCTAAGCCGTCAATTAAATTGACAGCGTTCATTATACCCACAATCCATAAAACGGTTACCGGCCAGGCCCAGAATCCCAGATCAACAGTCTGTAAAAATGGTATTTGAATAACTTGAATTTGAAACCCAAAACCGATGGCCAGTAAAGCTATTCCAAATTGCCCAATTAGCTTCCATCGAGCACGAAGTTGTAAAAGGTCATCGTAAAACCCAATCCCCCAGGCCAGCAATGCCCCCAGACACAACCCTGTAAACCGATTCTCAGAAAGTAACTGAAATCCAAGCCCTCTTTGTTCAAAAGGAAGCAGCCACACAAGCAGAAGCGCTCCAGTAAAACCCCAGAACAAAGCAATACCTCCGAAGCGCGGCACTGGCTCACTGTGCTGGTCCCTGAGTGATTTCTGCCTTCTGGATTGCAGCAGCGGACTCAGTCTGTAAAGCACAATCATCACCAGCACCGAACTTGCTAGAAGCCCGATCATGCCTCCACTGATCAGTAATTTCCACATGGAAAGCCCTCTCTAGTGTGCTTGTTCCAAATGCTGTGTGCAATATTTATTCAAACTAACGCCATGCTGTGCTGCATGAATCGCCAGTTGTTTATGTAGATCAGGATCAAGACGAAGCATAAATTTCCCTGAATAACTTCTACCCGCAGTCTCAGCAGGCAGCGGCCTGCCATCTTCTTCATATATCTTAATCCACTCATCAACAATTTTGCAAAGCTGACGATACGCATCCTGTTCTTCATCGCTATGACAACATACACCAATCCAGCCGGGGACACTTCCTATATAACATTGATCCTCTTCAGACCATTCAACAATTTTTAAGTACTGATCACTCTTCTTCATTTTGATACCTCGTTAATCTTCTGTTTTACCTGTTTTTCCTGGTATGGCTTTGCGTCACTGCCAAGTTTCCCGGAGATGGTAATCACAGAACCAGATGGGTGGATATAATTTCTATGATTGCCCTTTCCACCTCTATCATGAAATCCTGCTCTTTCCAAATCTCGCAACAACTCTCGAATTTTTCTTGGCATATATCATTGTAGTATCATATTAGTATCAGTCAAGGTTTTCGTACAAAAAGATTGTTAATTCCATTTTGTGCATTCAGTAATATAAAATAGCGAAAAGGAGGCGGGAAGTTGGCAGTAGTTAGCGAGAGAAGGGAGTGGAGAGTGGAGAATGGAATTTATTATGTGTTTTGTGAGCGATACCCTGAACAGTCCCAAAGAGTTTTTGGCAAACAGCAAAGTGATTGGTAAGTATCGTATCTGCTTAAGTCAAATAGACAGGATGAACATGATTTTCAAGCTTGACTCGATATACTGTAATGCCAGTTTATTGAGTTGTCTGCTCATTTTTTGATCTTTAGTTTTTGAAAGGTGTTCCTCTGGATTCTGATCGGTCAGACACTGCCAGTCAAGGATGAGATCGATATCTTCTGAGAAGCGTTCAATCAAGCCATACACTTAGAGAGCGTGGTTCCCCCCTTAAACATCAACTGCTTTGCAAGTACTGTATCACTATAAAGAATATTCAGTACCCAAGTCACCCAGAAGTCCTTCTCTATAATAGCTGGCTTTACGCCCAAACCGGCTCCAACTTCTTGAAAAATTTCTTCGCAATAACGCTAAAAACGCAGGTTTGAACCCGCGTTTTCGTATTTATGCTCAATTGCATCAATCTCAGACTCTGTGAGCTGGCTAAACTCTTTTTCTCGTGCGCGCTTTGATAATTTACCGCTATTTTGATCCAGAAAACGAATAAGCAAATCAACCAGTTTATCTGGCATGTCGATATAGTTCTTGATGAAGTTATTTAAGGTGTCATACTTTTTCAAATAATCAACTTCCTCTGGCAAAGTTTTATTAACAGTCTCTTCAACACATTCGAAAAAGAATTCTGCCTGTTTAGTCGCATCAAAATAGCGATATAGATCGATAGTCTCATTCAAGACTTCAACATTGTTTTTTTCGGCAGATCGCCATTCAATCAGATCAAGTCGAGGCGTTGAAAAATACTCCAACGTCTGCCTGTAATCATCAATACGCTCCAGAATAACCGCAGATACCGGAAAAACCAAACCTTTAGGCACAAATCCTTTTTCCGCCAAAACATGGTGAAACAGATAACGATGAATACGACCGTTACCATCTTCAAATGGATGGATAAACACAAAGCCAAAAGCGATTGATGCTGCCATAAGTACAGCGTCATAATCACTATCAGCAAGCATTTGATACGTATTAATCAATCCAGACAAAAGATTATCCAGATCATCGGGGCACGCCGAAATATGCACAGGCATTGGCATACCGGTGGTCCGATCGTGATCCCCAACAAAACCACCCTCAATACGCTTACCAAGCCTAACAAATCGGTTGTCTGTAATAACAACTCGTTGAAGAAACTCCAACTCTTCAATAGTCAGTGCTCGTTTCCCCGCCTCTCCAATGATCTTTCCCCATCGCTCAATACGGCTATGTGCTGGCGTCTCCCCCTCTATGGTGTAGGATGCCTTTGAATCTTTTAACAAAAGAAACGCCGCAGCTCTACTTAAAAGATCGGTATGCGTCTTACCGATATGATCAATAGCGACCTGAGACAAATTTAAACCAATGAAGCGATCAAGTTTTTCCGTTCTTCTGATCAATGGACAAAATTCACGGGTTCCTGGTAAGTTATTACGAATTCGGTGGCGCTTTGAATCACGAGGCGCCCCTGGATATTGAAGTTTTTCATTAACAAGATCGACAAAATTACCTTGCTTCACATTCTCAATATCGAGTTCTTTCTCGCACAACCACTCATATAAAAACCAGATTTTCCGACTATAAGCACCTGTCGGTTCTGAGCGAACAATGTTAACGATTGCCTCTTGTTTAATCGATAAAAACAAGATCTTGAGAACAGCCAGATCAATGCCTTCATGTTTCAGCGCAAATGTAAGGTGACCATGTAGCGTGTCATCAGGTTTATGCCGTGGCGTAAAAATGTGCCATCGGCCCTTATCGTATCTTTTATGTTTTGGTCCTATTGCGGACAAATAATCAGGCGCTGGCACCAATAACCTATGCCCCTCAATTAATGCGGCATAACCCGCAAGCGTCGATCCAGATTCCAAAGCTGTAAAAGTATGAAAAACAGATATATAACGTGAATTTTGATTATAATTTACCATACTCATGAATTTAGATTGTTTATCTCGAAAAAGCATTATTTCATGAAAAACGATTACTTTCAATGAATATTAATTAAATTTTATAATTTTTTTGAAAAACTATTAAGGGGCGATAGATTGGATAAATGGGGAGTAATAATTAGGTACGTGTCCGTATGCCGTTATCGGCGATAAGTCTAATCGGGTTAAAGTCCCCCGGGAGGAATTGTTCGTGCACCTCCTTAGTACCAGGAAGCAGCGTTTGAGTAATCAAGTGTTGTAAGTTTCCTCTGGGCAAAATTGCAGACCGTAACGCAAGTGAACCAAGACAAAATAATAATATATGACTGATAAAGCGCTCTGTTATTTAACTGCCACAGAACTGGCCCTGAAAATCCGTTCTGGTGAGATTTCTGCAGTTGAAACAATGGAAGCGCATTTGGCTCAAATCGAAAATATCAATCCGCAGGTCAATGCCATAGTCACTCTTCTTCCGGAACTTGCAATGGAACAAGCCCGTAAGGCGGATGAAAAACTGGCCCAAGGCGGAAAGCTCGGTCCGCTGCATGGATTACCGGTAGCGCACAAAGATCTGGTGCAGACAAAAGGAATCCGTACCACATTTGGCTCACTTGTTTACGAGGATTTCATTCCGGAAGAAGACGCGTTACTTGTGGAACGTTTACGGGAAGCCGGCGCGATTTTGCTGGGCAAAACGAATACTCCGGAATTCGGCGCAGGATCGCAGACATTTAATAAAGTTTTTGGCGTAACAAAAAACCCTTATGATTTAAGTAAAACCTGCGGCGGAAGCAGCGGCGGTGCAGCGGTGTCGGTTTCTTGCAGGATGTTGCCTTTTGCGGATGGAAGTGCTTTAGGAGGGTCGCTCCGGAATCCAACTAATTTCTGCAATGTTGTCGGTTTACGCCCTTGTGTGGGCAGGGTTCCGAGTTGGCCAAGTGAATTTGGCTGGAACAGTTTTGCGGTTGACGGTCCGATTGCACGCACGGTTGCAACATGATGCTGTCCATTTTGAGCCCATCAAATTTACTTACGTTCAA
>LULL01001312.1_pt1 | contig 10076 bp, 10 predicted proteins | sample 728161 | NCBI WGS metagenome assembly LULL01 (sample SAMN03860290, study PRJNA289734) | marine metagenome | biome: seawater column; feature: ocean; material: water; isolation source: Red Sea water column Station 149 - depth 500m | place: Saudi Arabia: Red Sea | collected 2011-10-15 | depth 500 m
GCATGATCTCGTCCTCGTCGGCGGATCCGGGGAGCAGCACGACCCCCTTGCGTTCGAACTGCCAGGCCACCGAACCGGGCTCGGCGAGCGATCCGCCGTTCTTGGTGAGCACCGACCGGACCTCGGAACTGGTGCGGTTGCGGTTGTCGGTCAGCGTCTCGACGTACAGGGCCACGCCGTGCGGCGCGTAGCCCTCGTAGGTGACCGGCTCGTAGGCGATGCCCTCGAGTTCGCCGGTCCCCCGCTTGACCGCCCGCTCGATGGTGTCCAACGGAACCGAGGCGTCGCGGGCCTTCTGGTACATGGTCCGCAGGGTCGGATTGGCGTCGATGTCGCCCCCGCCCTGACGGGCCGCCACCTCGACCTGCTTGATCAGCTTGGCGAAGAGCTTGCCGCGCTTCTTGTCGGCGGCGCCCTTCTTGTGCTTGATCGTCGCCCACTTGGAATGGCCGGACATGCTGCTACCCCTCGGGGACTGGGTCGGGACCGGCGGCCGCCGACTCGACGAACCAGCGATGGATGCGGTCGTCGCCGGCCAACTCGGGGTGGAACGACGAGACGAGGACGTTGCCCTCGCGGCAGAGCACGGCATGGCCGTCCACCTCGGCCAGCACCTCGACGCCGGGCCCGACGCGCTCGACCAGCGGTGCCCGGATGAAGACGCCGTGGAAGGGTGCACCGATCTCCTCGACCGCCACCTCCGTCTCGAACGAGTCGACCTGCCGGCCGTAGCCGTTGCGCCGGACGCCGAGGTCGATGGCGCCCAGCGGCCGCTGGTCGGGACGGCCGTCGAGGACCTCGGCGGCCAGGAGAATCATCCCGGCGCAGGTGCCGAGGACCGGGAGTCCGCCCGCCAGACGCTCCTCCAGGGGTTCGCGCAGGCCGGAGGCCTCGAGCAGCATCGACATGGTCGTCGACTCGCCGCCCGGAACCACCAGGGCGTCGACCTGCGCCAGGTCCTCGGGACGCCGCACCTCCAACGGTGCAGCGCCGACGGCCGACAGGACGGTGGCGTGGCGGGCGAACGCCCCCTGGAGGGCGAGGACGCCGATCTTCACGGGGAGCGCTCCCGGTCGGCGGGCCGGACCTACCAGCCCCGGTCGGCCAGCCGGGTCTCGAGGTCGCCGAGCTCGAGGCCGGGCATGGCGCTACCCAGCCCGCGGCGGCGATCCCGCCGGCGCAGAACATGGGGACGGGCAGGCGGCCGGTGTCGGCGATCTCCTGGACGAGCGGGAGTGGTGCCTGCAGCCGCTTTGCCCAGTCGAAGAGTTCGGCGGCGTCGGCCTGGGTGATCTTTCGCATGTCGCCGATGATCGAGCGCAGGTGACGGACGGCCTCGACGATGTTGCCGGTGCCGGCCTCGCCCTTGGAGCGGATCATGCAGGCACCCTCGGAGATGCGCCGCAGGGCCTCGCCCAGGTTCGTGGCGCCGCACACGAACGGCACGGTGAACGCCCACTTGTCGATGTGGTGGGCCTCGTCGGCGGGGGTCAGCACCTCGCTCTCGTCGACGTAGTCGACGCCGAGCGCCTCGAGGATCTGCGCCTCGGCGAAGTGGCCGATGCGGGCCTTGGCCATCACCGGGATGGTCACGGCCTCCTTGATCCCCTCGATCATCTCGGGGTCGGACATGCGGGCCACCCCACCGTCGCGCCGGATGTCGGAGGGCACCCGCTCGAGGGCCATGACGGCCGAGGCGCCGGCGTCCTCGGCGATGCGGGCCTGCCCGGCGTCGACGACGTCCATGATGACGCCGCCCTTGAGCATCTCGGCGAGCCCGCGCTTGACCAGTTGCGTTCCGGTGGACCGGTTGGTGTCGCTCATGGAGCGGAGTCTACGGCTGCGCCCCTCCGCCCGTCGCCGCGGAACCGACCTCGTCGGTCACATCCGACGTGCGCTCAGTCCGTGAGTTCGCCGACCTCGGAGGCGTCGAGGATCTCGCCCTCGCCCAGGCGGGTCATCAGCACCCAGGTGGATCCGGTGTCGAGGTGGATCCGCTCCCCGGTGTCGTCGTCGAGGATCGACCAGCCGTCGGCCACGAACTGACGGCTCCAGACGACACCGGTGACCGTGCCGTCCCGAAGCAGCCAGCCGTCACCCGCGAACGGCTCCCCGCCGGCGTCCAGGTGCGGCACACCATCCTGGTACCGGACCCAGCGCCCGAGGTCGGCGTCCCAGGCGAACACGACGTCCCGGTTCGCCGTCGTCCAACGAACCCCGGCGGTCGGGACGGCCGAATCGGCCGGCGGGCCGTAGGTGAAGAGGGGCCCCGGCGCCATGCCGTACTCGTCCATCGAGCCGAGCACCCCGGCCGGGTCGACGGTTCCGTTGTAGGGGGCGCGGCGGGACTCGTCCCGGGAGAAGTGCTCCTGCCCGCGTCCGATCGTGGAACGGGCCACGAGGACGCCGAGGCGCTCGGCGCCCCGGACCTCGTCGGCGACGCCCTCGTTGCTGCCCCAGTAGGCGAACATGGGGCGATCCAGGTTGGCGACGAGGTCGATGTCGCTCGATCGGGCGGAGCGCACCGGTCGGACGGTCGCCGGCAACTCGCTGTGGAAGACGGCGTTGAACCGGGTGACGAAGTTCTCGACCATCACCTCGTAGACGATGTCGGCCGCCTCGAGGCCCAGCTGCGGCAAGGACCGCCAGTCGTTGTTGCCGACCTTGACCACCAGCGCCGGCCGTTCGGGCCAGCCGTCCGGCGCCGGCTCGCCCGTGAGCGGCATCGTGAGGCCGTCCCAGGGGGCCTCGGTGGTCGTCGTGGTCGACCCGTCGACCGGGGAGTACGGGTTGCCGAACTCGGTGGTGACCGTCGGCGAGGTGACGACGTCCTCGGTCGTGGAGGGAGCGGGAGACACAGCGTCCCCTGGCGTCGAATCGGTGGGTGTGGGCCCCTCTGCCGGCGCTCCCGTAACCGTCGGCTCGCTTGCCGTCGAAGAGGTCGTGGACTCGCTTGCCGTCGAAGAGGTCGTGGACTCGCCATCGGCGTTGCTGGAGCCCTCGTTGTCGACGCCGCCACCGCCGCTCGACGTCGGGGTGGAAGTCGGTCGCCTGCGACGGCGTCCCACCGGGCGGGAGGACCCAGAGGTGGGCGCTGGAGGTCGGCGCCGCCGGGACATCGGTGCCGAGCGCCGCCAGGGCCTGCAGGGCCCGCTGGAGGCCGGGCGGGTAGCGCGTCATCGCCACGGCCTCCTGGTCGAATCCCACGGTGTGGTCGTGGTTCGCCCACCGTCGGGCGGCGCGCCGAACACCCGGCAGCCCAGCGAAGGTGGCAGCCACGCTGCGGTGGACGAGGTCGCCGTCCCGGGTGCGGGCCAGCAGGTGGGCGACCAGTCCCTCGAGTTCGACGACCTCCAGCGCCTCCAGGGCACCGCGGGTGAGGACGAGGGCCGGCCGGGGGGACCCCAGCGTCGCCGCATTGCCGACCCCGAGGTCGAGGACGTACAGGTCGGGTGGCTCGATCCCCTGGGCCAGGCAGAGTCCGTCCACGGTGTTGTGCAGCCGGGGGTACCGGTCGACCGGAGCCGAGGTGGCGCCGAGAGTGCGCAGCATCCTCGGCGCGGCACCGAGCTCGATGCGAAGGCCCAGGGCGAGGCCCGCCCCCACTCCCACCGCGAGGACGACGGCCCCGATGACGCCGACGACGACGATGCAGAGGAGCCCGACCACGAGACCCGCGGCGACCGCCAGGGCCGTCACCGGAGTGGCGCGGCGGATCATCGGGGAGAGGGCATCGGTGACATGGCGATCGGCCAGCATGCTATGGGCGCCGCGTCGCTGGTGCCCGTACCGCCGACGAATCGTCGTGTGACCCCTGTCGTCGCCCGATGGCGCTAGGCGGCGATCGACCGGTAGGCCTCGAGGTAGCGTCCGGCGAGGCGCTGCATCGAGAACTCCTCGGCCCGGGCCAGGCCGTTCGCCACCAGGTCGCCACACAGGCCCGGGTCCGACAGCACCTTGCCGAGCGCCACGGCCAGTGCCGGAGCGTCGCCCGGCGGCACCAGGACGGCCTCGCTGCCCTGACGGGCCACCCTCGCATAGCCGGCGTTGTCACCGGCCACGACCGGCGTGCCGGCCGCCATCGCCTCGAGCAGCACGATGCCGAAGGACTCCCCGCGCAGGGACGGTGCGCAGAAGACGTCGGCACCGCGCATCCGGGACAGCTTCTCGTCCTCGTCGATCCGTCCCAGCCACTCGATGCGCTCGTCGCCGGCGGTCCGGTGCTGCAACTCCTCGGTCTCCGGTCCGTCGCCGGCCACCCAGAGTCGGACGTCTCCCGGCAGTTGCTGGTGGGCCTCGAGCAGGACGGCGAGGCCCTTGCGCGGCTCGTGCCGGCCCACGAAGAGGATCGTCGGCCCCTCGGTCGGCCACGGGTCGGCACCGGCACAACGGTCGGTTTCGATGCCGTTGAAGAGCACCTCGTATTCGCCGCCGAGCGCACCGCCCGCCATCGCCGCGGCGTCCTCGGAGACGGCGAAGGCGACGTCGAGGCGCTGTCGCAGCCAGCGCACCGGGGCGTTGAGCAGGTCATAGGCCCGGCTGCCTCCGGCGGCGTGGAAGGTGCCCACCATGGGGATCGACGCCAGGAAGAGCGCCGTGACCGTCGGTCCCGGGGCCAGCGGCTCGTGCAGGTGCAGGACGTCGAACTCCTCGTCGCGCAGCGCCCGGATCGTGCGCAGGGCACACGGCACGTCCGGGGCGATCGGCGCCACGGAGCCGTTCGCCGCGGTGGGGAGGCTGTTGCCGAGCGGCGTGACACCGGCGTCCGGGGGCGGACCATCGCAGGGCCCGAGCACCCGGGTGGGGTGGCCGGAGGCTCGCAGTGCCCTGGCCAGCGCCAGTACCTGGCCCTGTACGCCGCCGGGCAGCGTCAGGCTGTACGGGCAGATCAGGCCGATGCGCACGGGGGCGACGCTAGTCCCGAGCCGGGTCGGCGTCCCCGACATCGGCGCGGTCGCTGGGCCAGTTGGGCTGGAGCAGGTGCCACTGCTCGGGGGCTGCCCGGATCAGGTCCTCGAACTCGTGGGCGAGGGCCTGGGCGGCTATGCGGTGCTCGGGGCGCGTCCTCGGCGAGGGCGCGTTGGACGGCGGTACCGGCCTCGGCGTCGAGGGGGATGACCTCGATCCCGTAGCCGCGCCGGAACTCCCGGAACCACTCGAACAACTCGGGGGGTTCGAGTGCCTCCACGACGGCGGCCACCGGGTAGCCGACGACGCGACTGATCCAGAACCCGGCCCAGTCCCAGCCCCCGAGGTGCGGCAGGGCGAGGATCACCCCGCGACCGGACTCCCGGGCCTCGATGACGTGCTCGAAGCCGTCCTCCGTGAAGCCGGCGCCGATCTGGTCGGGCGACAGGCCGGGCAGCCGCAGGCTCTGGTACCAGTAGGAGGCGTAGGAGGCGAACACGGCGTCCACGGCCCGTCGCAGTTCGCTGCCGTGGAGGTGGTCGCCGCGCACGCGGCGGACGTGTCGTTCGACGAGGCGTCGCCGGTCGCGGTCGACGTGCCCGGCCAGGCGGCCGAGGCCCCTGGTGACGGCCTCGCCGGGACCCCAGGGAAGGGCCTGCGCGACCTTCGAGCCCAGCCGGTAGCCCGTTGCGACCGGCAGGACGGCCACGACGGTGGGCTAGTTGCCGAGCCTGCTGCGACGGGCGGCCAGTCGGGCCCGCCGCTCGGTGCGACGGTCGAGCCGCAGTTGGCGGCGCCGCTCGGCCCGCCGGTGGTACGGGGTCTCGCGAGGGACGTCGCCCTGCCGCCAGACCTTCACGAAGCGCTGGACGGCCGTCGCCAGGGTCAGCACCAGCATCAGCCAGAGGACCGGGATCAGGATCTCGCCGAACAGGAGGCCGATGCCGAGGACGATGAACCGCTCGGCGCGCTCCATCAGGCCGCCCTTGGCGTCGAAGCCCAGCGACTCGGCCTTGGCCCGCTGGTACGAGACCAGCATGGCGGCGCCCATGACCGCCACCGGCAGCATCATGGTGCGACCGGGTTCCGTGCCGGCGAGGTGCCAGGCGATGCCGCCGAACAGGAGGGCGTCGGTGAGGCGGTCCGAGACGGAGTCGAAGAAGGCGCCCCGCTTCGAGGCGGTGCCCGAGGCCTTCGCCACGGCGCCGTCGAGGGCGTCCGGGATGCCGGTCAGGACGAGGAAGAGGAGGCCGAAGCGCAGGTAGCCGAGCCCGATGCTGACCGCCGCGGCCGTCGCCATGACGATCCCCGTGATGGTGACGACGTCGGCGGAGACGCCCGTGCGGCGCAGGCTGCGACCGATCGGGATCAGCCCGCGATCGACGGCGGCGCGCCAGTTGCCGTCCAGCATGTGAAGCCTCCTGTCGCCCCGGCCCGTCGTTCCTCGGGATCGGCGGGCGCCGTGGGCAGGGCCGAGAACGGCAACACGCTACCAGCGGGGGTGCGGCAGGGGTGGTTCCCCCGACGTGCCCGGTGGCACGCCCCGTTCAGTCGCCCGACCAGTCCTCGGGGTTCTCCTCGACGAACTGGGCGACGACCGAGCCGTCGACGGCGTCGACGAGGACCAGCCCCCGCTGTTCGGGGGGCGACTCGTTGGAATACAGGAGGATCCGCCAGGTGGGACGACTGCGCAGGCCGCGCCACGCCATCTGTGCCGAGGCATGACCGACCGGGAAGCCCACCGCACGGGTGGCCCCCACGAGGGCGTCCCGTTCGTCGTGGGCCACGTGCCAGCCGGCCTGCAGGTGGTACCCACCGAAGAGCAGGAGCGCCACGCCGCCCAGCAGCACGCCGCCGTTGACGAGCGTCGAGCCGTCGGCGGCCAGGGCGACGACCACCGCCGTCCCGCCCAGCACCAGGTGGGCGACGCCGGGGATGCGGCGGCGGCTGTTGTCCGGGAAGACGTAGTCGCCGACCGCCGCGGCGACGTCGAGGTCGTCGGGAAGCTCGTCGCGGTGCTCGGCGACGACGACGTCCTCGGGAAGTTCGTCCCGATGCTCCACCACGCCGGGGTCGGGTCGGGTCTCGTCGGCTTCCACGGCCCGGACACTATCCAGTGGTCGCAGCCGCATGACGGCGGCGCCCACCGTCGGGGGCGGCGGCGGCGACGGCGACGGCCGTGACCCGCGTGGCGCCGGCCCGACGAAGCGCCGAGGCCGCCGTCGCCAGGGAGGTCCCGGTGGTCACCACGTCGTCGACGACGAGGACCGCCGCCCCTGACGGGACCCGACGGGCCCGGAGCCGCGGGCCGCGTCGGCGCGATACGAGGTCCCGCTCCGACTGGGCGCGTCCCGGGGCGCGCAGGAGGAGGCGGCGGGCGGGAACGCCCAGGCGTCGCGCCACGGCCCGGGCGAGCAGCGCGGTGTGTTCGACCCCGCGCCGACTGCGGCGACGCACCGTGCTGGGCACCCAGGTGACGACCGTCGGGGCGGGGTCCGGGCCGATGTCGGCCAGGGCCACGGCCAGGGCCGCCACGGGCGTCCGCCGGTTGGCGAACTTGAGGCCGCGGACCAGGCGGCCGGCGGCCCGTTCGTAGCGACCGAGCACGCGGATCCCGTCGACCCCGGAGGGGTGCCACACCAGCGGCTCCGGGCCCAGGGTGTCGACACAGTCCCGGCACGGGCCCTCCCCGCCGAGGGGGCATCGCCGGCAGGTGTCGGGGTTCGGGCGTCGCATGGCGCCGAACCTACGGTCGGGGTGTGACGGCCTCAGCCGGCCTCGAGCCGACCCGCCAGTTCGTCGGCCAGCTGAGCGGCCTGCGTGGCCAGGTCGCGGGTGCCGTCCACGACCCGGTCGGCGTGCTTCACGTAGGGCGCCACGAACTCCCGGTACATCGGCACAACCGTGGCAGCGAACTGGCGACGAACGCTCTCCGGTGTGCGACCCCGCTCCTCCACATCGCGTCGAAGGCGCCGTTCGAGGCGCAGGTCCTCGGGAGCTTCGACGAAGACCGCCAGGTCCAGTCGTCGTCGCACCTCGGGCGTGGCCAGCAGCAGGATGCCCTCCGCCAGGACCACCGGCTGCGGCCCGGCGCGCTGCACCTCGTCCAGCCGGCAGTGCGTCGAGAAGTCGTACACCGGCACCTCGACGGGCCGGCCGGCCGCCAGCGCAGTCAGGTCGTCGACGTACCGTTCGAGGTCCAGCGAGTCCGGATGGTCGTAGTTGACGAGGGCGCGCTGGTCGACCGTGAGGTGGCCGTGGTCGCGGTAGTAGTCGTCGACAGCCAGGACGACGGACCCGATGCCGCGCCCACGCAGGCGGTCCGCCAGGGCGGCGACGAGGGTCGACTTGCCGGCGGCACTCCCCCCGCAGACGCCGCAGACGAGGGAACGCGACACGCCGGTGCGTCCCTCCCGCTCAGTAGCGGTAGTGGTCGGGCTTGAACGGACCGGCGGTGGCCACCCCGAGGTAGTCGGCCTGCTCGCCGGAGAGCTCGGTCAGGCGGACGCCGAGGGCGTCGAGGTGGAGCCGGGCCACCTTCTCGTCGAGCACCTTCGGCAGGGTGACGACGTCACGGCCGTACGACTCGGCCCGGGCGTGGAGGTCGATCTGGGCGAGCACCTGGTTCGAGAAGCTGGCCGACATGACGAAGCTGGGGTGCCCCGTGGCGTTCCCGAGGTTGAGCAGCCGGCCCTCCGAGAGCACGATCACCGAATGGCCGTCGGGGAACACGAATTCGTCGACCTGGGGCTTGATCGTCACCCGCTGCACGTCGGACATGCGCAGGAGGCCCGCCATGTCGATCTCGTTGTCGAAGTGCCCGATGTTGCCGACGATCGCCTGGTGCTTCATGCGCGACATGTGCTCGGCGCTGATCACGTCCTTGCAGCCGGTCGCCGTGACGTAGATGTCGGCCACGTCGAGGGCCCGCTCGAGCGTCGTGACCTCGTAGCCCTGCATCGCCGCCTGCAGGGCGCAGATCGGGTCGACCTCGGTGACGAGCACCCGGGCACCCTGCCCGCGCAGCGACTCGGCGCAGCCCTTGCCGACGTCACCGAAGCCGCACACGACCGCGGTCTTGCCGCCGATCATCACGTCGGTGCCCCGGTTGATGCCGTCGATGAGCGAGTGCCGGCAGCCGTACAGGTTGTCGAACTTGGACTTGGTCACGCTGTCGTTGACGTTGATGGCCGGGAAGAGCAGCTCGCCGTCCTCCTGCATCCGGTAGAGCCGGTGGACGCCGGTGGTCGTCTCCTCGGAGACGCCGCGGATGCCGTTGGCGATGCCCGTCCAGCGCTGCGGGTCGTCGACCAGCGATGCCCGCAGGGTGGCGAGGAAGACGTGCCACTCCTCGGGGTCGTCGTCGGTGGCGTCGGGGACGGCCCCGGCCGCCTCGAACTCGGCGCCCTTGTGCACGAGCATCGTGGCGTCACCACCGTCGTCGAGGATCAGGTTGGGACCGGTGCCGCCGGGCCAGCGCAGGACCTGCTCGGTGGCCCACCAGTACTCCTCGAGCGTCTCGCCCTTCCAGGCGAAGACCGGGACCCCCCGCAGGTCGTCGGGCGAGCCATCGGGTCCGCACACCACGGCGGCGGCGGCGTGGTCCTGGGTGGAGAAGATGTTGCAGCTGGCCCAGCGGACCTCGGCGCCCAGGGCGGTCAGGGTCTCGATCAGGACCGCGGTCTGGACGGTCATGTGGAGCGAGCCGGTGATGCGGGCACCGGCCAGGGGTTGCCCGTCGGCGTACTCGGCGCGCAGGGCCATGAGGCCCGGCATCTCGTGCTCGGCGAGGCGGATCTCGTTGCGACCGAACTCGTACAGGGACAGGTCGGCGACGCGGTGGTCATCGCGGAGGGACATGACGACTCCTTGGGGCTCCGTGGTGGGTGGCTTGGCGCCGGCCGGGGGGCCGGTCGCTGGTCGGGCTGGGGTCGTCTGACGCCGTTCGGGCAGCCGCTGGTCGCAGGCTAGCGGTACTCGTCCACCACGTTGGTGGCGGTCGGCCGTGGAGCAGGTGGGAACCCCCGACCGGAGGGGGCGTCCCCGTCGCCCACGGTGACGCGGTAGGCGATGCCATCGGCGTCGATCCGGTACGGACCGTCGGCATGGGGCGCCCAGACGGCCTCGCCGGGCCCGATGCACAACGCATCGACGCCCTCCAGCCGTGT
>LULL01000836.1_pt1 | contig 10046 bp, 8 predicted proteins | sample 728161 | NCBI WGS metagenome assembly LULL01 (sample SAMN03860290, study PRJNA289734) | marine metagenome | biome: seawater column; feature: ocean; material: water; isolation source: Red Sea water column Station 149 - depth 500m | place: Saudi Arabia: Red Sea | collected 2011-10-15 | depth 500 m
TTCACTGGGGTTAAGCGTTAATTTCTGACGAATGACCGGGTTGGCCTGGTTTCCGGGCGAACCCGCTGTGAATGGCCCACTGATGAGACCCGGCCCGTTGGCCGGGTCTTTTTTTATGCCGGGCAGGGGAAGCAATTCCCATTCTCCGGCCCGAGAGTAAGGTAGACTGCGGACACAAAGTTCCGACCACATCGCCCAAAGGAGTCCCTTCGATGCGCCGCCCGTCACCGGTATACCTGCTGATCATACTGGCCGCTTCCCTGCTGTTCAGTGCCTGCTCTCGTCAGGACATCTACCAGACCGCGATTGATTTTGAACGATCATCGGCGGGTCTGGAGGCGGCGAGCGTGGCAGTGGGCAACCTTGACATCGCCTATCTCAGGAACCAGGAAATGAGCGCAGGCGACACCATCGTCATGATCCATGGCTTCGGGGCCAACAAGGACAACTGGACCCGTCTGGCCGGCCACCTGCCACATCATGGGAAATTCCATGGGAGGTGCGATTACCGCACTCTATGCAGCCAACTATCCCGGCAAAGTGAAATCAGCGGTGCTGTTCGACCCCGCGGGCATTCTCGAGTATGAAAGCGAACTGGTGGATCTTGTGATGGAGGGGGACAACCCCCTGATCCCCAAAAAGCCCGGTGACTTCGAGCGGCTCATGGAGTTCGCTCTCGAGAAAGAGCCCTTTGTGCCCTGGCCGATCATGGGCGTGATGGAAGAGCGGGCCATCGCCAATCGAGACATCAACGAGGTCATCTTTGCCGCCATTCGTGATGCCGGTTTCGAGTCGGACTTCCGCAATGCCATCACCAGGATTCAGGCCCCGGTCCTGATCATCTGGGGCAAGGAAGACCGGGTGATCAACTACCGAAACGGCGAGGTGTTCGCAGCAGCAATCCCGAATGCCAGGCTGGAACTGATGGACGGTATCGGCCACGCACCGATGGTGGAGGCCACCTTCAGCGACTACAAGGGCACCGCAAAACAGGGTAGCCTAACAACCATTGTGCTTTTGACGTCCGAACTGATATCCCATGCCTGAAGCGATCTGGATTACCTTTGCCTTCGGCCTTGGCCTGCTGGTCAAGCTTGTTGGCCTCCCCCCTCTTGTTGGCTACCTGGCTGCCGGCTTTGTGCTCAGTGGCATCGCCGAAGCCACCGGTGTGGTGATCGAGGAGACCGACGTTCTCCAGCACATTGCGCATCTTGGCGTACTCCTGTTGCTGTTTACCGTGGGGCTGAAGCTGAAGCTCCGATCCATCGTCAGTCCGGAAGTGATTGGCGGCAGCCTTCTGCACTTTGGCATCACCTGCGCGGTATTTACCCCCGGTGTCTACCTGTTGATGGACCTCGATTGGTCGACCGCGCTGATGCTGGCCATCGCCTTGTCATTCTCGAGCACGGTGCTGGCCGCCAAGGTTCTTGAATCCAAACGGGAACTGCGGGCGTTCCATGGCCGGGTCGCCATCGGCATCCTGATCATGCAGGATCTGATCGCCCTGGTTGTCATGAGCCTGGCCGCTGGTAAAACGCCCTCCGAATGGGCCCTGATTGTATTCGGACTTCCCCTGCTTCGCCCTCTGCTGTTCCGGTTGCTCGATGCCAGCGGCCACGACGAACTGCTGGTGCTCCTGGGACTGCTTCTGGCACTCGTTGTCGGCGGGCTTGGCTTTGAGGCCGTCGGCCTCAGCTCGGAGCTCGGCGCGCTGGTTTTCGGTGCCATGCTGGCGAATCATCCGCGATCCCAGGAACTCTCCAAGTCGCTCTGGAGTGTAAAAGAGGTTTTTCTGGTGGGGTTCTTCCTGCAGATTGGCATTGGCGGCCTGCCCGATGGGGAGGCCCTCCTGTTCGCGGTCATCGCTGGCCTGGTGCTGCCGCTCAAAGGCATCCTGTTCTTTTTCCTGCTACTGGCGTTCCGGTTGCGGGCCCGCAGCGGCTTCCTGAGTTCGCTGGCCCTGACAAACTACAGCGAGTTCGGGCTGATTGTCGCGAGTGTTGCGCTACCCGAATGGCTGGTTCCGCTGGCGATTTCGGTGTCGCTCTCGTTTGTCTTTTCCGCGCCACTCAACCGCTTCTCCCACACGCTTTACGAGCGTTTCGCCCATGGCCTCAGCCGCTATGAGGGCAGCAAACACCATCCGGATGAACAGCCCCTGTCGCTGGGCGATACGCGGGTCCTGATCATGGGAATGGGGAGAACGGGCACCGCTGCCTACGATTGGCTGAGGGAGAAGCAGCCGAAACTGATGGGCCTGGATTCCGATCCGGCAAAGGCCGCCCAGCACCAGAAGGAAGGGCGTAACGTGGTCTTCGCGGACGCCGAGGATGCCTCCTTCTGGAACGGTCTGCACATGCCCGCCATTGAATCGGTGATCCTGGCCATGGGCGACATCGAGGGCAAACTGATTGCTGCGCGCACGCTCAGAACGATGGGATTCAAGGGCTTTATCGTGGCTCACACCATGTACCAGGATGAAGCAAGACAGATTCAGGAAGCCGGCGCCGACGAGGCCTACCTGACCATGAGCGAGACCGGTGTCGCCCTGGCCAGCCACCTGATGGACAGGACACCCGCGAAACCCTCCCTGATTGTCGGCAAATCCGTGTAGCCTCAACACCCAGGGCGGCCACGTGGCGACTCCTCGTCAAGCGCGCAGGTGCGAAACCCGGTATAGACGTCGTTGCGTACCGGCAGGTAAGCCTGGCGATAGGTGCCGCGAATCAGGCAGGAGGAGGTGGCGCAACCGCCCCCGCGGGTCACCTTGTGATCACCGAACTGCAGGGTCGACATGAACGGGTACATATCCACCCTGAAGCCGTCGTAGGGGAAGAACTGGCTGCTGGTCCACTGCCAGACCGTGCCCGTCATCTGGCGGCAGCCAAAGGGGCTGTCGCCGGCCGGGAAATCAAACACCGGATTCTGTGCCATGGCACGGCCATTCAAATCAGCGCGTTGCTCATCCGGCGCCGTGTTGCCCCAGGGAAAACGCCGGAACGGCTTGCCCGGGCGATTACCAAGGGCGGCCACCTCCCATTCAAACTCCGTGGGCCCAGCGCCAGTAAAGCGGGTGGCGGGGCGTCCGTATAAAAGGCTCGTCACTGCCGTGAACCAGGGCAACATCGGTTTCGGTCTGAAGCCATTTCCGCCCGCCAAAAGACCAGAGCTCTGGCCGCCGGTAGCCACCGTCTTCCACAAACTGCATAAACTCCCGGTTGCTGACCAGGCATTTTGAAATCGCGAACGATTCCAGCTTCACGGTAAACCATGGCTTTTCATTGTCGAAGGCAAAATCGTCACTGGCGTACTGCCCGGACTCACCCGGCATCCCGATCAGCCACTCTCCTGCCGGAACACAGGCGTCTCCCTGATGCGAGTCACCTGGCGCCGGTCGGTAAAAATCAGTACCCGGCGGAGCCGGGTAGCCGACGGTCTGACGGCACCAGATCATAGACTCGATGTGCATGTTCTGGTGGTAGATTGCGTAGCGGTAGAGGTAACGGGCCTGGTCGGTTAACGGTTGCTTCTCGATCCGCTCGGCCACTCGATCATAGATGAGATTGAAGTAGTCGAGGGTTTTCTGCCGCCCCGGAAACAACTCGCGGTTCCATCGATCCCGGTGTTCGATGTGGAACGAATCCCACAGGTCGTCCATGGCAGGATCATGGCTCGGTGTGCCATCCAGCAGGTTGAAGACGAAGACTTCGTAAAAGAAGGCCGCATGCCCCATTTCCCAGAGCGGTGGATTGACGCCCGGATGGTAGGGAACGTCCAGCGCGGTCTCGGGAAGAGAACACACGAGGGTCTCGGTTCGCTTCCTTGTCCATTCAAGCTGCTCCAGCAATTCCGACTTTGCCAGATCGATTTGCTCAATCACTGCCATCGTGCCAGTCACCCATCAAAACAGATGAGTAACAGCATAACAGAGAGTACAGACACCGGTTAAACGGCGTCACGCCCAGACCGCCAGAATGACTGGCACAGCTACCACGGTTACGAGGAGAGACAGCGGCAGCCCCAGCCGCCAGTAGTCCCCAAAGCGATAACCTCCGGGCCCCATAACCAGAGCATTGGATTGATGCCCTACCGGGGTCAGAAAGGCGCAGGAGGCGCCAACCGCCACCGCCATCAACATGGCATCGGCGGCAATGCCAAGCTGCCCGGAAAGACTCAAGGCAATCGGCGCAACCAGGATGGCCGCTGCCGCGTTGTTCACAACGTTCGACAGCAGCATTGTGCCCGTAAGGATAATGGTAACAACCACCCAGGCATCGCCTCCGGAGCCCAGCATCAGCATCCAGGACGCGATCAATTCTGCCCCACCGGTAGTCTCGAGGGCCTGCCCCACAGGAATCATGGCGGCCAGCAGAACGATAACGGGCCAGTCAATCGCCCGGTAGGCTTCCTGGTTGCTGAGAACCTTGCTGAGAACCATGACCACGGCGCAGGCGACCAGCGCGACCGGGGGAGATAACCAGCCAACCACAATCAACGCAATGGCGGCGATAAAAAGGCCGCCAGCCAGAAGGGAGTTGCGCTCCCTGCCAAACCGGAGACCCCGCTCGGCCAGGGGCAGGCAGCCGAGCCCCTGAAGCGTGACACTCAAGGTTTCCTCCTCGCCCTGGACCAGAAGGATGTCGCCAGCCTGAAAACGAATATCACCCAGACGTCGCTGCAACCGCTGACCCTGACGCGCAATCGCAACGATGTTGAGACCGTTCTGCTCGCGAAGATTGAGCCTGTTGGCGGTTTTTCCGATCAGCCCCGATTCCGGCGTGATGACCGCTTCGATCAAACGCACGTCGCCCTCAGACAGGGACTTTTCGCCCGGCTTTCCCGACTCTGGTTCTTCCTGATCGGACGCTTCTGAAGAGGCTTCCTCCACTCTCGCCAACTCGAGCCCGGTGCTGTCCAGAAAGTCCTGCAAGGCATCGGTATCCGCTTCCAGCAGGAGCAGATCATCGCCGCGCAGGACGGAGAACGTAGAGGGAGCCAGCGACCGCTTGTCATCCCGGATAAGCGCCAGAACCACGACGTCCTTCTCGGCATCGGCGCGCGTCAGAAGCCCATGAAGGGTTGCCCCAACGTGGGAGGAATCCTCCGGCACCCGAAGCTCGGTAACATAGTCGCCCACACTGAACAGCTTGCCACCGTCGTCGGGCTTACCCCGCCGCGGCGTCAGCCGCCACCCGACCAGCGTGATAAAGCCAATGCCTGCCAACGTAATGGCAAGGCCCACCGGTGCGAAGTCAAACATGCCGAACGAACCAGCTTCCCGATAACTGGCAATGATGATGTTCGGAGGCGTGCCAATCAGTGTCATGGTTCCCCCGAGCAGGGAACCAAATGCCAGGGGCATCAGCAGCAGCGAGGGCGACCGCCCGGCTTCCCTGGACATCCAGACCGCCACCGGCATCAACAGTGCGAGTGCACCAACGTTGTTGATAAACCCCGAGCAAAGGGCCACCACTGAAGTCAGCATCAGCACCTGCAGCGTCGGCCTGTGCCCGACCTTTCCAAGCAGCCTGGCCAGGCGGTCAACCACACCGCCGTTGACCAGCCCCTGGCTGATAACCAGAACCGCCGCCACCGTGACAACCGCGGGATGGCCAAAGCCGTCGAACAGCTGATCCACAGGCACGATCCCGGCAATCGAGACAGCAAGAAGCGCGATCAGGGCGACCAGATCGAACCGGATTCGGTTCCAGACGAACAGCACCAGGGCGATACCCAGTATCGAAAAAACAATGGCCTGATCCGTGTTCAACACCTTCCCTCCGGTTGGCACCGAGCTTGTTTCTCTTCAGGTTACAGTATCGAACACATCACGAGCGATACACCAAATATCCTCGCCTCAACGAAAAAACCCCGCCGAGGCGGGGTTTTTGTGGCTTCCGGATTACTCCGGAAGAGACAACTGAACTGTTCTATTAACCGAACTGGTTCATGGTATTGTCTTTACCACCGGCCTTCAGGGCCGCTTCACCAGCGAAGAATTCCTTGTGGTCGTCACCGATGTTGGAACCAGCCATGTCCTGGTGCTTAACGGTAGCGATACCCTGACGGATTTCCTTGCGCTGTACACCAGCCACGTAGGCCAGCATGCCTTCGTCACCGAAGTAACCCTTGGCCAGGTTGTCGGTAGACAGGGCCGCGGTGTGGTAGGTCGGCAGGGTGATCAGGTGGTGGAAAATACCCGCTTCACGTGAACCGTCACGCTGGAAGTTACGGCACCACTCGTCGGCCAGCTGACCCAGCTCGGTGTTGTCGTACTCTTCGCTCATCAGCTTGGCGCGGTCGTAGGCAGAAACGTCCTTGCCTTCTTCCTTCCATGCGTCGAATACCTGCTGACGGAAGTTCAGAGTCCAGTTGAAGGACGGGCTGTTGTTGTAAACCAGCTTGGCGTCGGGAACCACTTCCTTGATGCGGTTAACCATGGCTGCAATCTGGCCAACGTGCGGCTTCTCGGTTTCGATCCACAGCAGGTCAGCACCGTTCTGCAGGCTGGTGATGCAATCCAGAACCACACGGTCTTCGCCAGTACCCGGCTTGAACTGGAACAGGCCAGACGCCAGACGCTTCGGACGAACCAGCTGACCATTCTGCTTGATCACAACGTCGCCGTTGTTGATGTCTTCTGCCTTCTCGATCACTTCACCGTCGATGAAGCTGTTGTACTGGTCGCCCAGATCGCCCGGCTCGTTGGTCACGGCGATTTTCTGAGTCAGGCCAGCGCCCAGGGAGTCAGTACGGGCAACGATAACACCGTCGTCCACACCCAGCTCCAGGAACGCCAGACGAACGGCGTTGATCTTGGACAGGAAGTCAGCGTGGGGAACCGTTACCTTGCCGTCCTGGTGACCACACTGCTTCTCGTCAGAGACCTGGTTCTCGATCTGGATGCAGCAGGCACCGGCTTCAATCATCTGCTTGGCCAGCAGGTAAGTCGCTTCGGCGTTACCGAAACCAGCGTCGATGTCAGCGATGATCGGAACAACGTGAGTTTCGTGGTTGTCGATCTGCTTGACCAGCTCTTCAGCCTTGGCGTTGTCGCCGGCATTCTCGGCTTCTTCCAGGGCACGGAACAGGTGGTTCAGTTCCCAGGCATCCGCCTGACGCAGGAAGGTGTAAAGCTCTTCGATCAGGCCAGATACGGCAGTCTTCTCGTGCATGGACTGGTCAGGCAGCGGACCGAACTCGGAACGCAGTGCAGCAACCATCCAGCCGGACAGGTACAGGTAACGACGCTTGGTGGTGCCGAAGTGCTTCTTGATGGACAGCATCTTCTGCTGACCGATGAAGCCGTGCCAGCAGCCCAGGGACTGGGTGTACTGGGAAGTGTCCTTGTCGTAGTTCGCCATGTCTTCGCGCATGATCTTGGCGGTGTACTTGGCGATGTCCAGACCAGTCTTGAACTTGTTCTGGGCGCGCATGCGAGCGGCGTGCTTCGGGTTGATGGCGTTCCAGGTCGGGTGCTGCTTCAACAGGGAAGCGATCTGGTCAACGTCTTGTGCGTAGGGCATGGTCTCAATCCTTTCTACGTTGGTTTTCTAAGTCGATGCGGAGAAGCGTACAGCCACTTCCGAAGCCAACAACCTGCTCACTTTTTGAGCGAAGCGCTGACGTTGATGGTTACTTTAGTGGTTTCAAATTTATAATTGAAATTTATATGATCTATTTTCGGCATTTTCTTGGTGAATGGTAAGAACCCCTCATTCTTGAGTTGGATCAACATCGGAAAAGTGGCTATTGTTACTGTTACCAGTGAGCAAGCATCACCCGACCCCATCAGGCGCAAACAGTGTTCTACCTGCGAGCTTTCAGCCACTCCCTTGTGCATGCCCTGAAGAACCTGTTTCCGATCATCGCCGTCGTTGTCTTCTTCCAGCTTGTTATTCTCCGGCAAATGCCGGACAACACGTTTGCGATGGCAGCGGGTCTGCTGATCGTGGCTGTCGGCGTTGCCCTGTTCCTCCAGGGCCTTGAGCTGAGCATCTTCCCGGTTGGCAAAAGTCTGTCCAATCAGTTTGCCCGCAGGGGCTCTGTGCCGGCTCTGCTCTCGTTCGGCTTCGCAATGGGCTTTTCTGCGGTGGTGGCAGAGCCGGCGCTTATTGCGGTAGCCCAGCAGGCCGAGGAAATCAGCGAGGGCAAGATCAAGGCACTGACGCTCAGGATTCTGGTAGCGGTGTCCGTCGGGCTGGTGGTTGCCCTGGGCGTGTTCAGAACCATTTTCGGTTACCCGCTGCAGTGGTTCATGATCATCGGCTATATCGTGGTGGTGATCATCACCTGGTTTGCGCCGCCCGAGATCGTGGGCCTTGCCTACGATTCCGGTGGCGTTACCACCAACATCGTTACCGTTCCCCTGATTGCCGCTCTGGGTATTGGCCTGGCAGCCTCAATCCGGGGGCGCAATCCGCTACTGGACGGCTTCGGTCTGGTAGCCCTCGCCGTCATGGTTCCGATGATCACCGTTCAGCTGTACGGGATTGTTGTGTATTCCGGTGCCCCCGCAGACCCGGTAGCTTTGCCAACGGCGGCCCAGACTGGAACAGTCGACCAGACACCCGTTGTGCTGGGCATGCTGCTCGATCTTGCCGGGATGGTCCGCGACGTCCTTCCCATCATCATTACTATTTTGTTTTTCCAGTATCTGGTTCTGCGTCGCGGGCTGACCAATCCCCGCAAGATCCTGTTCGGATTTGCGCTGGTGGTGCTGGGGCTGTATGCCTTCGTGGTCGGGCTCAAGCTTGGCCTGTTTCCCATCGGAACAAGCATGGCCCGACAGTTGATGGGGATGGAGGGGTATCTGTTCGTCTACCTCTTCGCCTTCATGATCGGCTTTGCCACCACCATGGCCGAACCCGCGTTGATCGCGATCGGACACCAGGCGGAGCAGGCGGCCGCCGGCACCATCAACGGCAACGCCATCCGGATTATCGTGGCGGTCGGCGTCGCGGTGGGTATCACCCTTGGCGTTCACCGGATTATCAGTGGCGATTCCATTCACCATTACATCATTGGCGGCTATATTCTGGTCATCGTCCTGACCGCGCTGGCCCCCAGGTACATCATCCCCCTGGCATACGATCTTGGTGGGGTCACCACCTCAGAGGTGACCGTACCTCTGGTGACCGCACTGGGTATTGGCCTGGCAAGCAGCATCGAAGGCCGCAACGTGCTCATCGACGGTTTCGGCCTGATCGCCTTCGCCTCCATCTTTCCGATTGTGACGGTGATGAGCTACGCCATCATTGTTGAAATGCTCGCAAAGCAGAGGAAAACAGACCCATGAAATTTTCGGTACTGGTAGCAATCGTTCCCGAGGATCAGGAGCAGGACTGCGTTGATGCCGCAAGGGATCTTGGTGCCGGCGGCATCACGGTGCTTTCTGGTCGCGGTATCAGCAATACCGCCAAGAAAACCTTCTTCGGTCTGACCTACGATGGCAGCCAGAGCATTCTGCTGATGGTCCTGGAAAAGAGCCTTTCGCTCGATATTCTCAAAGCCATCCAGAAGATACTCATGCCTGACCATAGCGATTCGAAGGGGCTTGTATTCACACTTCCCCTGGAACATCTGGGTGGGATCGACATGTCACAAGTCGAAAAATTCGAACAACACCTGAAAGATTCACTGTAACCGGAGAACACCCATGAAACTGGTCAAAGATGTGATGGTTCGGGACGTGATCACCATCTCTCCGTTTGCCAGCATCCGCGAGGCGCTATCAAAGATGAAGCAGCATTCTTTGAAGTCGCTGGTGGTGGAAAAGACAAGCGAACACGATGCCTGGGGCCTGATCACCTACACCAATGTACTGAAAACCGTCATCGCCGAAGACGGCGATATCGATCTTCTCAACGTTTATGACGCCTGCGCCAAGCCGGTGATCAGCGTTGGTGAGAACCTGAACGTTCGGCATGCGGCAAGCCTGATGAGCAAGTACCGGGTAAAGCGCCTCCTGGTGCTGGCGGATAACGACCTCAAGGGCTTTGTGGTCATGGACGACATCATGGCGGCCCTGCTCGACAGCATCGACT
>LULL01001729.1_pt1 | contig 10039 bp, 10 predicted proteins | sample 728161 | NCBI WGS metagenome assembly LULL01 (sample SAMN03860290, study PRJNA289734) | marine metagenome | biome: seawater column; feature: ocean; material: water; isolation source: Red Sea water column Station 149 - depth 500m | place: Saudi Arabia: Red Sea | collected 2011-10-15 | depth 500 m
TCTGTCCCGACCTCTGGGCTATCAGAAAAAACCTCTGGCCTTTCCGGCACTCACCAAACGGATGTTCCGGGAGCAACCTGGACTGGCCGAGGCCCTGATCCGGCGCGGCGAACGATATAACGAGACATTGGAGTTCATTCAAAATCCGCCGGACGACTGCCATCTACGGATTATCGCACCGCCAGAGGATTTTCCGGTGAGTCGACTAACCACAGACCTTAACAAGCTGGATCTGGGCTATCAGCAAGGCCACCGCGCAGCGATGGCCTATCTGGCCGACATAGCCCGGGAAGTCGCCTAGCGAAGCACTACCAGCGGCTTTCTGGCAGTTTCGAGCATCCGGGTGGTCGTACTGCCCACCAGGAATTGACGGATGCGGGAGTGGCCATAGGCGCCCATCACCAGGATGTCGATATCCTGCTCTTCCTGATAGGCGTGCAATGCCGGTTCTACGTCTCCAGCCCGGATGGCCAACGTAATCTCGGATTCCAGCCCTGCCAGCATTTTCTCGGCTTTCCTGAGCTGCTCCCAACGGTCGTTGGTATCCGGACCCACCATCACAAGGTGCAGCGGCATGCCCTTCAGGACCGGGCTGCCAGCCAGCAATTCCACGCCCTTGAACGCCGTGGCGCTGCCATCAAAGGCAAGCATGGCGCTTCGGGGCTCGGAGTACTCGTCGGGCACCAGAAGAATCGGGCGATGCATACTACGAATCACCGTCTCCAGTTGGCTGCCAACGTGGGTATCACGGTCGGAGCTGCTCTCGCCGTGCAGCCCCATCACCAGCAGGCGAGTCTGGTTCTCCAGCGCCAGCAGGGATTCAGTAAGATCACCGTGGCGCTGGCGCTGGATCACCTCACCGATGCCGGCTTCGGTGACGCGCTTTTGCGCCTCATCCAGCATGTGATGGCCATGTTCCAGGGCCAGCTTGGCGCGTTTGCGGTCCAGCTCTGCCAGATCCTCGAGGAGCTGTTCACGACTGCCCAGACCAATATTGCCTGCCAGATCCGGCTCTGCCGGGTAACGCTCTTCATCAAGGACGTGCAGCAACATCATGGGGGTTTCCATGTGCTTGCTGGCCCAGGCAGCGTAATCGCAAACTGCGGGGGCAGCCTGGGAGCCATCGATACAGGCAACTACTCGTAGCATCTCAACCTCGCCTTCTTGGTCCTTGTGATTTTTATTCTGGCCGGAATCGGTGTTGGATTCCCTGGTCTGAGTCATATCAGTGCCCCATCAACTGGTCGACGGCGTCCGGCTTGTCGTGCACGCCAAAGCGGTCAACTATCGTTGCGCTGGCTTCATTCAGCCCGATGACTTCAACCTCAGAGCCTTCCCGGCGGAACTTGATCACAGCCTTATCCAGAACACCCACGGCGGTGATATCCCAGAAATGCGCGCGACTCAGGTCGATCACCACATTATCGACTGCTTCCTTGAAATCAAAGGATTCCATGAACTTTTCCGAGGAGCTGAAGAACACCTGGCCCACAACCCGGTAAGTACGGGTATCGGTGGTTTCATCCAGCTCGGAGGTCACCAGCATGTAATGGCCCACTTTGTTGGCAAAGAACAAAGCCGCCAGCAGGACGCCGGCCAGTACGCCAAAGGCCAGGTTATGGGTGGCAACCACGACAACAACCGTCACCAGCATCACGATGTTGGTGGAGAGAGGATGTTTGCGAAGGTTGCGGATGGAATCCCAGGAGAAAGTACCGATCGAGACCATGATCATGACGGCCACCAGAGCCGCCATGGGGATCTGGACCAGGACATTGTCGAGCAGCAGCACCATGATAAGCAGGAAGACACCAGCGGTGAGTGTGGAAAGCCGGGTCCGGCCACCGGACTTCACGTTGATGATGGACTGGCCGATCATGGCACATCCGGCCATACCACCGATCAGGCCAGAGCCGATGTTGGCGATGCCCTGACCCTTGCACTCCCGGTTGCGGTCACTGGTGGTGTCTGTCAGATCGTCCACAATGGTCGCTGTCATCATGGATTCCAGCAGCCCTACGATGGCCAACGGAATCGAATACGGCAGGATAATCATCAGGGTTTCCAGATTCAGCGGCACATCCGGCCACAGGAAAACGGGGAGCGTATCCGGAAGATCACCCATATCGCCAACGGTCCGGATATCCAGACCGGTCACCACGGCCACAGCGGTGAGCACCACGATGCAAACCAGCGGGGAAGGCAGGACCTTGCCAACCACAGGCACCAGTGGGAACAGGTAGATGATACCCAGGCCGGCAGCGGTCATTGCGTAAACGTGCCAGGTTACGTTCGTCAGCTCAGGCAACTGGGCCATGAAGATCAGGATGGCAAGAGCGTTCACGAAACCGGTGACCACCGAGCGTGACACGAAGCGCATCAGACTGCCGAGCTTCAGATAACCTGCAATCACCTGCAACACACCGGTAAGCAGGGTAGCGGCCAGCAGATACTGCAAACCGTGCTCTTTGACCAGCGTTACCATCAGAACCGCCATGGCTGCCGTGGCGGCGGAAATCATGCCAGGGCGCCCGCCAACGAAAGCAATGATCACTGCAATACAGAAGGAGGCGTACAGTCCGACCTTCGGATCGACACCAGCGATGATCGAGAAAGCAATGGCTTCCGGTATCAACGCAAGAGCCACAACGATACCGGCGAGTACATCGCCACGAATGTTCGAAAGCCAGTTGGCTTTAAGGGAATTCACCATGATTTCGGATTTCCAGCTTGCTAGGAATTCAAAGGTCGCGAAGCTTATCAGCCCCCTTACCGGAAAGTAAGGTCGCTAGCGGTATCTTCTTAGAGGTCTAACGACCGACCCTCTGTACTGCTATCATCAGAACATTCATTGATTAACAAGAGTTTGCACCAACCCATGGACGACGTTGCCTCCCAATTTCTGGCCGGAAACCAGACCACGCTGAATCTCGCTGTTGCGCTTTTGCTCGGTGCCATCATCGGGCTGGAGCGAGGATGGGATGCCCGGGAACAGAAATCGGGCGAACGCATTGCCGGTATCCGCACCTTCGCCATGGTCGGTCTGCTTGGTGGCATCTCGGCCGTGTTGGCCGAAGAAATTACCGAGTGGGCGTTTCCGGTGCTATTGGTCAGCGTTGTGGCCATGGCCATTGTGGCCTACAGCGAGCGGCTTGAGCACATCCGCAACTTCAGCATCACTGGCATGGTCGGTATGGTGCTGACGTTTTGCTTCGGTGCGGTTGCAGTAGCAGTGGACCCGGTGATCGCCACTGCCGCAGCGGTCGTGACTGCAATCATTCTGGATAACAAGGAAGAAATTCACGGCTGGGTGAACAAGCTGAAGGAACACTGAACCCCCGGGAAATCTGGTGGATGGTGGTGATGATCGCTTCCATTTCCTTTGTGGGCTATTTCGCCATACGGGTGGCGGGCACGCGAAAGGGAATCCTCTTTACCAGCCTTTTCGCAGGACTGAGTTCCTCCACCGCCCTCACCCTGCACTTTGCCCGCCAGGCCTCGAAAAATCCGCAGCTCAATGCCCAGTTCGCCACCGGCATACTCATCGCCTGCGGCACCATGTTCCCGCGCATTCTTGTGTATTGCCTGGTGATCAATCCGGACCTGCTGCCCAGCCTTGTCTGGCCGGTCGTTGTGATGACCGCGCTGTTGTACTGCCCAGCGTTATTCATCTGGCGAAAAAACGAACGACAGCTTCGTGTCAGCCAGCCGGCACTCAACCAGAACCCGCTGGACCTGACTTCGGCTCTGGTTTTTGGTGGGTTACTGACGGGCATCCTCCTGCTGGGCGAGTATCTGGGCACCTGGCTGGGTGACGCCGGCATCTATTTTCTCGCGGCCACCTCCGGTATTGCCGACGTCGATGCCATCACCCTCTCCCTGACCCGCATGTCCAATAACAGTCTGGCAGCAGGCACAGCCGTAATCGGTATTGTGATCGCCGCAGCCACCAACAACCTGGTGAAGTCGGGGCTGGCTGGGTTTGTCGGCAACCGTCAGACAGGTTTCCTGGTCGGCATCCCCATGGTGTTCTCGCTGGCAGCCGGACTGCTGGTCGCCTGGCTGCAATAATTTTTTTACCTGGCCCGCCGGAACGTGAGGTTGTAACGGTAACCGCCTGTCAGCGGATGCTCTCCGGCCTTGAGTGTCAGCACACCGTGATAGCGCATCCGGGCAGGGCCACCCCAGACCACGACATCACCATGGCCAAGGGGCACCCGCATCGGGCGTTCGCTGCGCTTCAGACCGCCGAACTGGAAAACAATGGGCAAACCCAGGGAAACCGACACAATCGGCTGGCTGAAATCCTCTTCATCCTTGTCCTGGTGCAGCCCCATTTTTGCCCCCGGCTGATATCGGTTAATCAGGCAGGCATCCGGCTCAAACCCCTCGAAACCGGCGGTGTCTGCAGCGCTTATGGCCAGTTCTCGAAAAACAGCCGGCATGGCAGGCCATGGTCTGCCGGATTCGGGATCTTCGGACTGATACCGGTAACCTTGGCGATCGGTGACCCAGCCAAGATTCCCGCAGCAGCTCATGGCCGCAGACATCGAATGGCCGCCCGGGGTTTTCATGTGCCTGAATGGCGCTTCTGAGGTGACCTTTTCAATACCTTCCATGAGCGATTCGGCATTCGGGAGCGCGAATTGTCGTATAACCAACGCGCCGTCCATAAGATGCTCAGTCGCCCGATCCGGTGCCAGGTCATCAAACAGGTCATGGTTCATAGATGACGCTCCCCCTCTTAAAAGGCTCAACCTAATAATTTACGAGTTCTTTTGAAAGGTCGATGAAAGCCTGTTCATGAAGCCGGCCTGAAAAACACGTATATTCTATGGGCTGATTCATCCCTGTTAAGGACCTGTCTCTTGGCTACGCCTTTGGCAAATTCCCCGGTTTTCTGATCGGTGCGGCGATTGGCGCCTTTCTCTTGAACCTTCTCAAACGCCGGCTGATTGGCAAGCTCCAGAGCATCCAGTCCGGCTTTATTGAATCCGTCTTCGCGGTAATGGGCGCCCTGTGCAAGGCGGACGGCGTAATATCCAGGGATGAAATCCAGATGGCTGAGGCCATGTTCGTGCGCTTTCGCCTGAATGAAGACCAGAAGGAAAAGGCCAAAGCCGCCTTCAACCGGGGCAAGGAGCCGGACTTTGATCTGGATGCCGAGCTGAACCGCTTTCTCCAGGCCAGCGGGCGGCAGCCGGCCTTCCTGCAGATGTTTCTGCAGGTTCAGGTATCGGCGGTGGCTGCGGATGGCAAGATACATCCGGCCGAACACGAAATGCTGGTGCGGATAGCCCGTGGCCTGGGATTGCCAGAGAGCCAGGTGGACCAACTTGAAGCCATGCTTCGGGGCGCCCACACCCACCGGGCCGGCGCCGGCCAGCCTTCGTCAGCGGATCAGATCAGCGATGCCTACAAGGTTCTGGGGGTGTCCTCGTCGGCCAGTGATGAAGAACTCAAGAAGGCCTACCGGAAGCTGATGAGCGAGAACCACCCGGATAAACTCGCGGGCCGGGGATTGCCGGAGAGCATGCGGGAGATGGCGGAGGAACGCACCCGCGAAATCAGTCATGCCTACGATGTGATCAAGGAGGCGCGGAAAAAATCCGCGTAGCGCCATTCCCGGTTATCGGGTCAGAACCAACGAGGCACTCGCACCCGATAACGCTCGTAATCTTCGCCGAACTTGTCCGCCAGCGCCTTCTCCTCCTCCCGGGCCTGGCGGGTAATCACCAGTACGCCAGCCACCAGGCACACCAGGGAAAACACACTGGGCAGCGCCAGGAAAAACCCGAGCTGTCCCGCCATCACAGCCATAAACAGAGGGTTCCTCGAGCGGCCAAACGGACCGCTTGTCAGCAATTTGCGCTGATCCTTGCGCGGATCAATCCCGGAGCGCCAGTCTTCGTGCATGTAGGCCTGCAGATAGTTTACGGCCGTATATGAGCCGATCAGCAGCAGCATGCCGGCCAGCAAAACGGGCCAGACGTAGAGCGGGCCGAAAACGCCCAGCCAGCCGTCAACATCGGCAAAAATGCGCACCACGCAAATACCCAGAATGAGCGCACGAAAGACATTGAAAATCTGTCGATGCCACCAGGGTGCAGTCCCTCGCTCACCATAGTTAATATGCGAAAAGTGCATACGCTGATACAAGCCGAGGCTCCGGCCAGCAAACTGCAGACCGATCATCAGAAAGAAAATGCCAAGAAAGTGGCGTACGAGGGGTTCAATAACTTCCATCAGGATCGCTTACAACGGGTTAAGGCCGACAGCTTATTATCTGTAGGCGTCTGTGAAAAGGGTTTGGGGTGGGAGTCAGGTCACTCTGGGGCCAACCCTTCCTAAAATGACATGTCATCACGTTTTTAAATGCATTAGAGTGGATCAGTCATTTGCCGGAGAATTCTGTTATGCGTGCCCCCGAAATCCCTGAGTCTTGCCATGCATTCTGCAACGACGTGATGGGGCGCGATGACGCAACAGCCCTGGCAGAGAGAATCCGCAACCGGGAGATTTCGGTCACAGAACTCACCCGCGCTGCCATCGCCCGGGCCCAGGCAGCCGACCCGCTGATCCATGGCGTGGCTTTGGCGAACTACGACGAGGCACTCCAAACCGCCTCAAGATGCGACGCAGAGGGCAAGGCGGGTGCCCAGAGCTTGTTCCGGGGAGTTCCGACCTTTATCAAAGACAACACCAACGTGACGGGACTGGCCACACGCCAGGGTTCTCTGGCCGTGCCTGAAATACCGGCTTCCGATACCAGCCCATTTGCCCGACAACTGCTTGCCCAGGGTTTCCTGTGCCTTGGTAAAAGCACGCTGCCCGAATTCGGTTTCAACGCCTCTACCGAGCCTGCCCATGGGCCGGCTACACGGAATCCCTGGAATCTGGCCTATTCGTCCGGCGCTTCCTCAGGCGGCTCAGCAGCCCTGGTGGCAGCCGGCGTGGTGCCCGTTGCCCATGCCAATGACGGCGGAGGCTCCATCCGCATTCCGGCCGCTTGCTGCGGCCTGGTCGGCCTCAAACCCACACGAGGACGATTGATCGATAACGAGGCGGCCGCTTCCCTGCCCATCAACATAATCAGCGAAGGCGTAGTGACCCGTTCGGTGCGGGATACGGCCAATTTTCTCGACCAGGCACAAAGCTATTACCGGAACCCGAAGCTGCCAGCAGTGGGTAACATTCAAGGGCCTTCAGGTCGGCCCTTGAGGATAGGCCTGGTGCTGGACTCCATCAATGGCCATAAAACCGACAACATCACTCGCCAGACCGTCGAAGAAACCGCTCTCAGACTGGAAAGGCTCGGGCACCGGATTGAACCTGTCCCCGTACCCGTGCACAGCGCCTTTCCTGAAGATTTTGCTCTCTACTGGGCCCTGCTTGCTTTCGGTGTGAGGACCAACGGCCGGAAAATACTTCACCCGGACTTCGACAAACGCAGAACGGATGGGCTAACCAACGGGCTGGACAGAATGTTCAGACGACAGTTCTGGCGCCTGCCCGCCGCACTCTGGCGGCTCAGGCGCTCCTGGCACGACTACGCCCATGCCATGGCAGGTTTCGATGCCGTGCTCACGCCGGTGCTCGGCCACACAACGCCCACCCTTGGTCACCTGAGCCCCGACGTACCTTTCGATACCCTGTTCGAGCGGCTGCGCCAGTTTGTCAGCTTCACCCCACTGGCCAACGCCACGGGCGCACCGGCAATCTCCATACCCGCGGGGCGAACCCCCGATCATCTGCCGGTATCCGTTCAATTTATGGGCCGTCATGGGGGCGAATCTACGCTTCTTGATATCGCCTACACGCTGGAGGCTAACCATCCGTGGCCACAGCTCTACGAGCTCAAACAGCAAGATTTAACCAACGAAGACCGTAACGCCAGGGACTCTCTGGCCGATACCCTGTAAAAGTGGACACCCATAACAACAGCTGCCATATTCTTTAGGAAGCTCAGAAACAACCTGACCTCTGGGCCGAACCGACACCGAGGACCGTTCGTATTTCCAGTAAAGGCACACAATATTGAGCCCTGCCATGCGTGACAGTGAAGTCCTGGTGACCCATCACAGGTCACTGATGGAACTGAGCCATAACATCAGGTTTATCGAAATGCCCCGGCCCCGGAAGCTGGCAGCCCTCATGGAGCTGTGTACCCGCTTGCTGGGTGTAAAACGGGCAAGTGTCTGGCTGTTTCCTCCAGAACGGGACCGCATCACCTGCGAATGGCTGCACGACCAGGAGCAGCCCGACAGCAACTGTTGCCTGGCGCAGAATGGCGCCGAATTCAACCTTTACCGCTCGGACCATCCCGAATACTTCCAAGCCATTACAGAAGAACGGGTCATTGCAGTGGATGATGCCCGCAACGATATCCGCACCCGTTCATTCGACCAGGATTATCTGACTGTTCAGAACATCCATTCCATGCTGGACGCGCCGATTTTTGATGGAGAACAGCTGAGCGGTGTTGTCTGCCTGGAATCGGACACCCCCCGGGAATGGTCGGTCCCGGATATATCGTTGGTCGCTGCCATTGCTGACACCATAAGCCTCATGAACACCCACGAAGCGTGGCTGAGGTCCAAGCGCGCCCTCGATTACGTCAGCCGGTACGATTCTCTCACCGGCCTCGCCAACATAGATTCGCTGCGCGACCGGTTGAGCCACCTGGTGCGCAAGATCAAACGTCGGGGTACCGGCAGCCTGGCGCTGCTCTGGATAGATGTCGACCGTTTGAAAACCATTAACGATGGACTGGGCCCCCAGGCGGGCGATCAGGTGATCGCCGACATCGGTATGCGCCTGAAAGACATCCAGTTGGCGGGTAAGGACTTCCTGGCCCGAATTGGTGGCGACGAATTTGCTCTGGTCATCCGCAACTACACCCTGCCCGGGTTTCTTGATGAAGTCACCCAGGAGATCCAGACCCGGATCCGCCAGCCAATCCGGGTGTCCGACCAGGACCTGAACGTGAGTGCCAGCGTGGGTATCTGTCACTTCCCGGGCGACTGTCGTGAACCCGAGGAACTTCTCCGCGGCGCTGAAGCGGCAATGTATCATGCCAAAAGGCAGGGCCGGGACCACAGCGGGGCTGGCTGTCACCGATCGAGTTTCTCGACGTAGCGCGCAGTGCCGGGCTGATGTACGAACTCGGCGCCTGTGTACTCAAGAACGTCTGCGCCCACTGGCGTCAGGCGAAAGACCAGAACACTCCCTTACCCACCATATCCGTCAATCTCTCCGCCGAGCAGGTGCTGGTGCCGGAATTACCGGAGTTGGTGAGGGAAATCTGCAAGAACCAGGATATGCCAGTCAGTGCCCTTCAGTTTGAAGTGACCGAGGATTCGATCCAGGGCGATTTCAGTGGGATAGGTCGGATTCTGGAGCAGCTGGTCGAAGCAGGCGCGGAGCTTGCCATAGATGATTTCGGCACCGGTTATTCATCGCTGTCGCGGCTAAAAACCCTGCCCTTCTCCCGCATCAAAATCGACCGATCGTTTATCAACAACCTCCCTGATGACGACAACGATTGCGCAATCACCCTGTCGATCATCGGGTTGGCCAGGGGACTCGGGCTTTCGGTGGTCGCCGAAGGGGTAGAAAGCGAAGCCCATGAAGCCTGGTTGTTCGAGAAAGGCTGCGACTACCTCCAGGGCTACCGTTACAGCAAACCGCTTCCCTATTCCGACTTCATCAGCCGTTATTGTTCCAGGTGATTGTGCACATCAAACCCGGGAAATATTGATAACACCTCAAGGAAGCTCGCCTCAGGCGCGGCACTGATCGTCAGGGGTTCACCCGAAACAGGATGGCGAAAGGCCATCATTGTCGCCGCCAGCATCAGACGCCCCTCACCGAAACGCTCGGCAAAATAACGGTTGTGTCGGCCCCGGCCGTGATTTGCATCGCCAATCATCGGGTGGTTGATATGCTTCATGTGCCTTCGCAACTGATGCTTGCGGCCTGTTTTTGGGCACAGTTCTACCACCGCGTAACGACTGGTCGGGTATTTCTCGATTTCCAC
>LULL01000780.1_pt1 | contig 9962 bp, 9 predicted proteins | sample 728161 | NCBI WGS metagenome assembly LULL01 (sample SAMN03860290, study PRJNA289734) | marine metagenome | biome: seawater column; feature: ocean; material: water; isolation source: Red Sea water column Station 149 - depth 500m | place: Saudi Arabia: Red Sea | collected 2011-10-15 | depth 500 m
TTGTTATTCTTCCACTGTCTACCGAGTACTTCCCCTATAAAGAGAACCCATGAACCTCCAGAGGTTCACTCAATTCTCCCTAACCACTTAATATCATTGACTTTTTACAATTTGATGGTGGTGGAGGTCGGAAGAATCGAACCCATGTCCAATCATATTCATCAGTTAGGTTAAAAAGTGTGTTTTACTTAGCCAAACCTAGCCAATGAATTTTCCGCATCCCCCTCAAGTGATAGTTTGCGTTTTGTAATCACTATTGACTACACATTTAGTCTATCACGGGTGGCCTTTCAAAACTAGGCCAAAGTCTATGGATAACAAAATGAAAGAATTCAAGAAGCTCTCCTTGGGGAGAACTTCTTACTGATCTGAAGAGAAAAGTTGAACGACGTTTTCTTCGTCGTTAAGATTCTTGGGTAGAACTTTGAGGCTTTCTGTTGCCCCTTTAACATCAACACCAGACAATCGAGAGTATATATCCATTGTCTTAGTTTCTCGCCAACCTCCTGCGGCCATCACCTTATGAGTGGACACGCCATCAGCTAACAAATGCGTTGCAAAACAAGCTCGCAAAGTATGGAATTTGATTGATGGTATATTAATCTCTTTGCAAAAAGACCTTAATATACTTGCTTGCATTCCTCTATCCCATTGCCAATGTCTAGGTAAAACAAAGTCTGTTTCACCTGTCTTGTCTTGTAAAATAATCAAAAGCTCTTTCAACTCAGAAGATATTGGTACGTTTCGCCAATACCCTGCTTTTGTTGTTTTAGTCGTTCTTGTTTTTGTATTATAAGACTCATCGACTCTCATAATTTCATTTTCAAAATCAACTTTTGACCATTTTAATGCATACAGTTCACCATTCCTCATTCCCGTTAGGATTGCAAAAGCCCAAACAGGATACCAAGGATGATCTTGTTTCTTCGCCTCATATAAAAGAGTTTTAATCTGCTCTCGTGTTAAAATTTCGGGGAGTTTGTCTTCAGTTTTCTTAGTTAGACTTAAACCATCCATCGGTGTTTTGTTAACACCAAGGATAAGTCTTTCCTCAAGCCCCCAAAGATAAATTCTATGAACTACGTTTCTAAAGGTTTTCATAACTTTGTATGACTTACCTTCATCTTCCATTTTCCTTAGTACTTCTCTTGCATCTGCTATTCCAATTTGGTTGGCAGGAACTTTCATCCATTTGCCAGACCAGTTTCTTAACAGGGCAAGATAATCTTTGACTGTCTCGTCTGAAAGTCTCGAAAAGGTGTTCTCCTTTTCGTACTCTTCCCATTTTCTCACGATAGCACCCCATAATAGACCACGGCATTCAATGTCGTTGATTTCTTCTAGGGCCTCTTTAATGAGACGCTTCTCTTCTCGTTCCGCTTGCCTTTTAGACTTTAGCTTATAAAGTGTTTTTTGCACTCTTAGGCCTGGGTCTTTTTTACTTCTTACATTGACGTAAACCCGATAAAAGGTTTGGTCATTTTCTTGATATTCTTTAACTGCCATAGAGACCTCCTACAATTTCTGTAGAATTCTCAAGCAGCCTATCAAGGTCGTCTTTTCGAAAATACAAACGTCGTCGCCATTTTTTACATTTGATTTGGCCCCTAGAGACCATAGTTCTTAAAGCACCGACTGATTTTCGAATGTAAAAGGCAGCTTCTTCACTCGTTAACCATATTAAATTGTCAAAGAACGAGTCAGAGTATTTTTGAAAACGCTCTGACTTTCCAATATTCTCGTTGTCCATATTATCAAAATCCTTTCTGTTTGACATTTATTTTTTATGTTTATTTAGTAAAAAAATAATGTCACAAGTTGCTTAAATTACTGTCACATTTCAAAAGTTAATTGTTACATTTGTGATGGCTGAAATACTAAGCCCTGGCGTACTAATTTGAAGAATTCATCTCTAGTTACTTTGCCATTTTTGGAACAGTAATGTTTGTAATCTCTTTTGAACTTATCTTCTTCACTTAGTGAATCTTCTTGTAATTCTGAGACAGTATTCTTTTGCATTGTTGTGATGAGATAATTTATCAACGTATCTATTTTGACAGTATTTCCAAAATCTTTTTTGTTAACTTGTGCGAGAACTTTCTTTAGTTTAGCTGCGGTAGATTTAGTCAGTCTAATGCCCGTGTATTTAGAGTCTGTCTTAGTTTTGTGTTGGTTTGGTGTATTATTATTAGTTTCCATTCAGACCTCCGGTTTCGTTTATATTTGTTTGTGGTTTATTGTTGTACTCCCTGCACAGGGGGAAGAAGGATTTTTGTCAAAAAATTTGGTTACAATCGTTTTTCTAATGTTTTCAATAGATTGCATGGAATTCAAATGTACAACATCTGTTACGTTCGTATCAGTATGTGTATCATTTATCATCATTTCTATTTTGTATTCTTTATTTCCTACTGATTTAAATACAAGCTTGTCATTACAGTTTATATCTTCTTTTAATGCATAGAAGAATTTAGGCTCTTGGTGTCTAGTTCTGTATTCTAGTTCTGCTCTTTTTACTTGGTTTTCTATATGTTCTTTCTCTGAAATATAAAAGACAGCCTTTACTTCCTTGTTCCTATAATAACGATCAATCATGTCCAAATATCGAGCCTTAGTTTTGGCCGATCTCTCATATTCAAGAGTAGCTACAAACTTTTTACTTCCCATTGATATTTCTAAATAACCATCAGGATTAAGTTCACCAAGAAGTAACCTGGCCATCATGGTTCGGGCTATTCGTTCCCTTCCAGATATAAGCAGACCTAGAGAATTCAATATATTCTTTTACTGTTGAGCTTGTTAATCCATAGCACATATCTCTGTTCTCATTATTAAAATACTTTCCTCTAATGAAACCAGATTTCCTGAGACGACTTAATCTGATTCTTGCTGATTCAGAAGTTTTATATTTACTAAAAATATCTCTATAGATTGTTTTGCCAGAAGCTACTCTATGTCTGAAAAGATAATCAAATAGAAATATTTCATCTTTAGAAAGTTGTACTTTTTTCTTACGCCTCATTAACAACACCTCCACTTGTTTTTTCTAGTTCCCCAATCAGAGAGTCATTACTATCTTCATTTTTTTTCTCACCTCCTGTTTTTTTCTTTTTAACTAATTTTGTTTTTTGTTTCGTTTTATCCTCCTTACAAAACTCTATAATCTCTTTTTCTTCAATAAATGGTGCTTGAAACTGAATAAAGTCCTGGCCGTAATGCCAAATAGCTCTTCCTCTAATTTGTGGCAGCTCTTCAGCTCTTTTGTTACCTAGAACTAGTACAGATGCATTATTACCACTCATCTTAAAACATACCTTTGCAGCAATATTGTCTTGAATACTGGTATCAATTGTTTCTTTTGTTACCTTCTGTGTTGCTAATACAAGATGAATTCCTGCTGCACGAGAAAGTTTAGCAATATCATCAGTGATTTCTCTTGCTCTAACCTTATTATGATAATCACTACTTCCTTTATTCTTTTTCATATAAAGGACACTACATTCATCAATTCCTAGAACAATTCGTGGCATTCCATCTCTCTCAGGAACAATCGTCTTCTTTTCAATAGATTTTAAATGCTCAAAGCGATCTTCCATTTCATTCTTGACCTTTTCTAAAACGTCCACAGCGTCTTTTACATTAGAAATGATTTCGACCCTCTCCGAGTCTTTGAAGTCTGTCATTTCAAGACCTCCCTTCAAATCAATCAAATACATTTTTAACTTTGGTGTTGATCCTAATAAGGACATAAGGACTTGCTTAAAAAATACACTTTTCCCTGACCCTGTCATTCCTGCAATTAGCATGTGCGGTAATTCAGCAATATTTTGTGTTATTACTCCATTTTTGGACATTCCTATAACAAAATGATCTTTAGAAACCTGACTAGTTTCAAGATCAGAAAATCTAATCATTTTTGGCAATTCAGCCCTAGAAAAGAGAATTTCAAGTTTCGATTGGTCATTTTTAACTCTCTTAATCTCTTCAATGACTCCAAGCTTAAACAATCCCTCTAGTTGATCTTTTTTAGATTCAAAATCAGTAACACCGAGACCTTTAGGATCAATTCGCATCTTAATTGTATCTTTATCAATGCGAATTCGATTTATTACTCTTGGGAATCTATCTTCAGAGTTCTTTAACCTGGCCAACTTAAATATTTTTTCGTCCCTGGCCCTTAGATACATCCAACGAAAACCGAAGATGGCACAAGCTACTACTAAAATAAATCCCGATACTAATAAAAAATGATATGTATTATCCCCATTGAATACACCTTTACTTCTCAACCAGAAAAATGCTTCCTTATCCAATGCTAGAAATAGCTTTAAATGAATATTATCCTTTACCAATAAGTAAACATACAAACAGTAACTAGACGTTGCTAGAAAGGCTGTTAGAGTCCTCTGGAAAGCAAACCTAATCAGCTCTCCAAGTCCAACTCCAATACCAAATATTGCCTGGCCAAAAAGTTGAAACACTTCAGTAAAAGCTCTATCAATACTTCCTGACCATTCTGTTGTACTAGACTTCACATCAATTTTTTGCAAACAAACCTCCTAATCTCCTGACATGTCTTAAATACAATTACATTTACCTCCTACTCGGCCCCTTTAATGGGGCTGAGAGTTTTAATTGCTGTGTTTTTAGTTTCTCCGACAAATTGTGGTGCACTTTCCTCTTCCTTATCTTTAAGTAAAGGTCTGAAGCTCATAAGCATACAACCTGTAAAAAAGGGGCCAATTAGAACCTGTAGCCATGAGTAAACGGAATACATATAGTAAATTCTTGAAGTAACGACTTTAGAATAATAAAGATGGGCACTAGAATTTAGCTCACCTAAATATTCTAAAGTTTCCCCTGCAATCGCTAGATTAGTGACTATGTGATAGAACAATGTCCAAATTGGTTCCCATAGCAGTACGGAAAAATATGTTAAAAACCAAAAGACAATCCACTTCCACTTTCCTGCGACAACTGGAAAAATTAATAACGGAAAGAGAGCAACAAGTAATAGAGTAATAAAGCCTTTAACGTGTGGTGCTCTTGCTAATAATTGATTGAACTCTTCACTTCTTTTTGCTGCAAGTGCTGAACCATGAATTCCATCACCATCAAACCCTAAAAGTGAACCAGTTATTGACAAGAAGCCATCCCAAGTAAATATTTTATTTAGATATTGAAACCATCGTGCCGCCCCCCCAGGAACCTGACTTCCTTTATTAATTCCAAACCAATCTTCATCAAGGTAGTGGTTTAGAAGTGCACTTGAATAAGAAATATTTTTGAATTGATCCTCTGAGAAGTTCTTAATAAAGTATTCTCTAAAAGTATCTCCCCAACCCTCTGTAGAGCTATCGACATAAGAATGAAAAGAATTTGAGACATTCTGCTTTAACTCTAAGCAATCTAAACTACCCCCAAAGTCGCCTCCATCTCTACCTTCTATTTTTATTTCAGATAGTGCATTATCAAGTTCTGTTTGATTTTGCTTAAAAAAACCTGAAATAAAATCTAGCCTTCGATCCTGAGACTCAACTAATGGCAACACCTTCTCAATACATTCTTTCGTATAAAAATTGATTTCCTCCCGTAAAGTTGGATCATCAATAGTTGTTGCTCCTGCATACATAATTGATTTATAGAAAAAACTTGGTGCTTTTAACTGAGAATGACTTTTTGTCATTAATTTATCAAATAAGTGCGATACCAAAGCACTAAACTCATTTGCTGACCTTGAAAGAATATCAAACAATGCACTTACTTCGACTCTCTCATCAATTGAAACCCCACGGGAAGCAACATAAGGATTTTTATGCCATGATTCCCCTTCGTAATTCTTTACGAAAGAGTCTGACCCAACTTTCAAAACACTTATTCCTAAAAATATTGATACAAAAATCCAAAAGAACTTTGATAAAGGAACTGAAGCTCTATAAACGAGAACACCGGGCAAATACTTTGAGAAGAACTTAAATGTTGTAAAGAAAAAGATACAGCCGATAGTTAGCAACACTATTGCCTGAAAAAAACTTTCAGATACTAATATATCTCTCAATCCTTTCTGTAAATTTAATCCCAAGTAGAGATATAAAGCCTCATAGCCTGTTGACGAATACATTAATTATCTCTCCTTACAAAAAATTCCATCGGCACAATTCCAAAACACTCTTTCCGTGTGATATTTTTGTTTTCTATCAAAGTCTGTTCTAATAACTCTCCCTTTCTTTACATTTATCCACTCTTCACCTTGCTTACTGATATTAGCTAATACTTTATTGAGAGGTTCATTCTTTTGCTTATGTAGTTCTAAAGTAAGCTTCACACTTGACTCTAGTGAGTCTCTTTTATTCTTTAGTGATGTTTTCTTGGAATCTGGTAAATTCGGGTTTTGTTCAGCTATATGTAAAAGATCGAGTGTTTTATTCATTTCACTTGAAAATCTTGTTAGAGCAATCGCTTCACTTAACTTATTAACTGCCATTTCTTGTTGTTTGTATGGCATAAAGACAAGTGCCTTTATTGTTTGCTTATCAACTAGAATTAGCTCCGAACTCCCAGAGATAGTTTCTAAATCGCTCTTTGTGACAATTGCTTCAACAGGCCTTTCACTATAAAGGCTTTCAGTTTTTTCGATTACTTTGCCAATCTCTTCTTTAGTCTTCTGAATGATTGACTGATAATAAGTTCTTGGAGTCATTGCCACTTTTCTCGGCCCATAATCGAGTGAGACTTTACCTTTTGATACTGCAATATCACCCACTAAGGACTTTGTGAGATCAATAACCTTTTGTGCAGTTTTTCCCTTAAAGCCTGCCCATTTCGAAGATGATTCAATCAATCTATTATTACTACTATTACTATTTTTCCCACTCCAATCAGCTAGGTCATAATCAAACACTCTTGAGTTTGAACACTCCTTCATTGCTGCTTCCATATTTCCACCATTTCTTTCAATGGCTTTATGAATGCACTTTTGGCGTTCTTTATAGAAATCTTCAGTACGGGAATCAGTATATTTGTCAATTAATGAACATTGATCTAAACGGAGTTGAGAAAGAAAATTAGCATTCATTCTTGTATGCTTTAAAATTGCACACCAAGTAGGCGAAAAATAGCAAGTAACGAGCATTGGGGATGCTGCCAAAATATCTCGCCCCATATCGCCAAAATACTGTGCATCTAATAAATTTTTTAATGATGCTCTTAATGTTGACTTTAAATCTACTCGGCCACAATCAGAGCCTATCCCAAGATCGACTCCTAAGTTAGCAGTAGCATTTCCATCAAATACGGGATCTTTCCCCCTATCCCTAGAATTTAACAAATAATCATTAGGCCTTAATTTTGAAGAATGTCGATAGCTATAATTTGCACTCGCATTTAATGAGAAAACTATTAATACCAGAATGATACTTATTTCTTTCAACCTTTTACCTCCTGCCCAACTAAGTTTTCAAAATATGATGGAATATCTTTCGTTAGAAATTTCATTACCTCCCACTTGTCACCACCACATTCAACAAAAGCGTCTTCTACTTTTTCCATATCTTTCATATTTGTTGGTGCTAAGCATTTTTTGAAAGGAGTAAGCCAGAACCTAAAAGCACCCTGCTTAGACTTGTTCTTGTTTACATAAAAAACTTCTGCATACTTGTCTTTGACTGTATCTAAGGACTTTATAATTTGTGTATTCGCTTCATCCAATAAACTTGACTTACTTTTTAAGTATTCAACATTATCAGGACTCATTTTCATAAAAATGTAATTATCTGCCACTTGCCACATGGCCTTTCCTGCTTCAATTTCAAAATAGTTTTGAGGCCTGGGTGTTAATCCAATTAGAAACACCCCTAGCTTTCTAAAGGTTTCTGCCGCATCAATAATGAACTTTGAAGCTTCTGAGTTAGTTCTTCCAAGCATTCCAAGCTCTTCAATAATTACAAAGCCACCTCTTCCCTTATTCTCAGGAAGTTTAATAGTTTGACGAATTTCCTCCATTACAGACATGGTCATTAATGTTTGTAATACAGGGTCAGAATCTAAAGAATCCAAATCATAGACGAAATAACGAGTACCTTTGTTTGCCGTTGATGTTTTACAGCTCTTAAAATACTTAGAATATAGACCATCACCATAAAAAGGTTTCAGTTTGTTTAAAACTTCCTCAATTTTGTCTTCAAGCTTTTCAAACTCTTTCAAGCTAGTTAATCCTGATAGTTCAGAAATAAAACCATCTATCGAAATCTCTACATTCTCATCATTACTACTCTCAACAAGCTCACCATCTAAAAATTCCAAACCTCTCTGATTCTGGGCACTCTTGAAAGCTAATTTAAGAGACTTTGTGATTGCTGCAATATGCTCACTCTCAACGACAAAATTCGGACTAGTTAATTTGATTGCTGTAATTAGAAGCTGAGTTAAAAAAGATATTTTACCTTCATCATAGACACCTCTAAATGGAGAAAATGGAATATCTTTATTTGGATCAAAGATTGTCATGTCTGCATCAAAATACTTACCTATGATCTTATGAGATGCCTTTTTCTCAATTGCAAATATTAATGGCTCTGGTTCAAGTCTCTTTAAAGCTTGAACACAATCAATAATAAATGAGGACTTACCCGAACCTGAATCAGCGATAACAACTGTATGATTTGAAATTTCATTCAATATTAGGCTAAACAAGGCCAGGTTGTTTTCTCTTGAAGTATAAAGTTGAAGCCCTTTCTCGTAACCTCTAAAGCTATCAAAAACTGGTAAAAATTTAATAGCATCTGACTTTAATATTCGAATAAACCTTGATGCCGATAGATCAGCTTCAGGGGTATAACACAGGGGCAATGAATTAAAATATAATCCTAATCCAATATCTTTATCTGTAATAACTTCTGATTCTAATTTATTATTGAAGACATTTGCGACCTTACGTTCTTTTTCATCTAGCTCATCATCTGTTTCGCCTTCAATGATTACTGTGTAAGTCATATAAAGAACTCTATCGTCGTGAGCTAATTTCTCTTGTGCCTCTCTGATTTCCTTTAGCTGCCTTCTTCCTTTTGCAGTTTGGGTTTTATCAAGAAGGAATTCCTTCACATCATAAAACTTCTTAATTTTTTCTTTTTCGGGAAAACTAAATGAAATGGAAAGTTTGAATGGAAATTCCAACTCCAGGAAACTTGCTGTACTTCCTGCATAAGCAAAATTTGGAGCCATTTTTAATGAAATTGCCCTAGTTTTTACTTCCTCTCTTGAAATTCCTTCAAAAGAAAGCTTCGGTGAATTGTAAATAATCTGTTTAGAAATAGAAACTTCATCGTTGTACTTTGCAAACTCTCTTTTATAAAAGGTTTTAGGATTAAACTCCTTTCTCAAAAGTCGAACTAATTCATCTCCTGTAACCTTATTCAGCTCTAAGGAAGAATTACATTCTAAATCAGCAATTTGAGCCTTGAATTCTCGAAGTCTTTTAATAAATGACTTCGTTTCATCAAATAATAATGCTTCTCCCTTCTTGAAGAAATTCGAAACAGGGCTTTTATTATCAACTGAACAATTTCTAATAGATAAGGATACTTCAATAAAAGATAATATTATAATTGGAAATAACACAATGATTTCAGATAACTCATCCATAATTGGTCCTGCAATTATTGGTAAAAACTGTAAGATCGGAAATGCTGTAAAATTAGGGCCTTATGTTAGTATAGGGGACGATTGCATTTTAGAAAACTGTAATGTTGAAAATTCTATACTTATGAAAAACTGTAAGATTTATGCGCATGCAAACTTGTCATCTAGTATTCTAGCTAGTGGTTCTCAAATAGAGGGTAGTGCAACTTCAAAAAAATCCCAGTTTTTACTTGGGGAAAGAACCCACATAAAGCTCTAGTCGTGATTGAGAAGGAAATCTATATCTACATTCAAATCTTGGTACATTTTTTCTAAAATTTATAAAA
>LULL01000890.1_pt1 | contig 9960 bp, 10 predicted proteins | sample 728161 | NCBI WGS metagenome assembly LULL01 (sample SAMN03860290, study PRJNA289734) | marine metagenome | biome: seawater column; feature: ocean; material: water; isolation source: Red Sea water column Station 149 - depth 500m | place: Saudi Arabia: Red Sea | collected 2011-10-15 | depth 500 m
GAGCAATTTCGCTCTCATGCCCATGGCGGTGGCGGCGCTGGAACAGCTTCTGCAGTGGGGGGGGGAGAACATTTCGGAAACCTTGGCTCAGTTCACCGGCGAGATCGGGGAGCGGGCCGAGAGCCTTGGACTCAATGTCTCTCCATTGGAAGAGAGGTCACCCCACCTGATGGGAATCCGCTCCCCGGACGGGGTCCCATCGGGACTGCTCGGCAAGCTGGCCGAACGAAATGTGTTCGTCAGCGTCCGCGGAAATTCAGTGAGGGTATCACCGCACCTTTACAACAACAGCGACGACATAGACCGTCTGTTCGACGCCCTCAGCGCTGTGCTCTGAAGTCAGCCCTTAGAGAACCAAAACCGGGCAAGTCATGCAGTGGGCGCCGCCGTTGCCTTGCCACATTTCATCTGCGGGGAAGCTCTCAAGTGTTATGCCGTGCTTCGCCATCTCGCTCCCGATCCTTGACGCACCGGCAAAGCCGATGGCCCGCTGTGACCGCAGCGTCATTACTATATTTAAGAGACCAGCGTCCCTCTCCTCTTTCGTGGCAGAGATGCAGGTGAAGCCGAGCTCATCCAGCAGTTCCCTGAACATGACATCCCGAAATCCTGACCTCCCGTCCTCGTAGAGGCGGCACGGGAAAACATCAAACATCGGCTCATAAATGACGCACAGTTTTTCATCCAATACCATAAAGAGCCCGTCTATGTGCACGTTGCCGTGGGGGAGCGGCACTTCCAGAAACTGTTTCACCTCCTTCCCGAGGATCAATTCTCTCAGGGCCCGTGTCCCCGCTTCGTTGGCCCTGTCGCAAAGTGATGCCGCCGCCATCTCTTCACCAATAAGAGTAACGCCGCCCCCTTCCAGAAAACCGGGCTGATCGATGCTCCCCAAAATCGGAACGCCGAGCTTCTCCAGCGCCCGTCCCACGATCCACTGATCGCCCCACCGCCCCTTCAGATGAGGCCCCATGAGCACGGCGCCGCTCTTGAAAACAGCCGCCAGATCTCTGGTGTAGGTCATGTTCGGGCGGTGGCGAATGGTGTTGAGGGCGTCATCATCGTTCTTCAAAATCTCTGTCAACATGAGCGCCTCCACGCCGTGGTTCCGGAACAGTTCCAGCATGCCGTCATAATCGGCCACGAACTGATCCCGATCCACCGGCCGCCTGAAATGAAACTCCGTCAGTGTGTCGTCTGTCACCTTCAGTAGCTCTTCTCCGGGGCGGTGCATCAAGACGCGTTCAAGCAATCCGTACGCCGATGTGACACCGAATAGACTCACCCTTTTCTCCTCTCCAGCCAGAGGTAGGCAGGGATGCCGGTGACCGTGAGCGCTACGCCGATGAGAGTATCGCCGGGGCGGTAGACGAGGGCGGTGATAAGAAAACCGGCGATGGTCACAATATAGATGATCGGCACCACAGGATAGCCGAAAGATTTGTACTGCTCCCCGTCGCCGCGGCGGACGAACCTGAACACTGCCGCCACAAGAAGTATGTTGAACAAGTGGTTAGGAACGACGAAGAAATTGACAATCCGGCTGAACGACTGAAAGAACAGAAGCGCAACGATTGCCGTAAGACAGCTCACCCAGATTGCACCCGCAGGTACTTGAGTTCTTGGTGACACACTGGAAAGGAGCCGGAACAGTCCGTTGAGGGCCCCACCCGCTCCTTCTTGTCTGTACTGCGTCCCGGCGGCGAACAGCAGGCGAGGGAAGGTCATCACAAGACCGCCGAGCGCGCCGAGGATCGAGAACATCATCAGGAGTGTGATGAATCTTCCACCGGCGCTGCCGAACGTTTTCTCAGCAACCACCACAGCCGCCAGCGATTCACTTGTGGCCATCTGCTCCAGCGGCACTATCCGCAGATAGGCCCAATTGGTGAGAAGATAGATCACAATAATGAGGCCGAGGCCGAGTGTCAGCCCCAGTGGGAGGTTCCTCTTTGGGTTCTTCACTTCGCCCGCTGCGTGCATGATGTCTACCCAGCCGTCGTAGGTGAACAGGACAGCGCCGATTCCCAGCCCCACGAGGCGGAACAGTCCCCATATCCCTTCGCTCCCCGTCTTGACGGTCTCAGCGGCTTCTCTGGGGGTCGCTTCAACTAACAGGAAACTCCCGGCAACAAGAGCGAGCAGGGCAACAATCTTGACTGCAGTGAGGACAATCTGTGTTCGACCGCCCCACTCAACACCAAACAGGTTAATCAGGGTGAACGCGATGATGGCAAGAATTCCCCATCCCACCGGAGACAGTGCCACTGAGCCCGCCAGCAGGTCAGCGCAGAACTTTCCAAAGAGAATAGCCACCGCCGCAACCGAGCCGGGACCGGAGACCCACACATTCTGCCACAGCTTCACGAAGCCGGTCATCCCGCCGAATCCTTCCCGGACGATGTGGTAATCGGCTCCGGAGCGGGGCATCCCCGCCCCGAGCTGTCCTACTGTCAGAATGCCGCAGAGGGTGATGATGCCGCACAGCCCCCAGAAAAGGTAGATCTGCCAAGTCGCCTGCGCGATGGGAGCCAACTCCTGCGGCGTATAAAAAATGCCGGAGCCCATCATGTCCCCGGCAACCACTGCCATTACGGCCACCAGTCCGAGCTGGCGGCGAAGTTCGCTCGTCACTGCCGCCTGATCTTCTTCTTTGCCATGGAAACGGCTTTCTTAAGGAGCCCTTTGATTCGGCTCGGTCGCTCCGGCCAGATCGCCTCCTCTGCCACGATCTTTCGTTCGTCCATGCTCAAGTCGGCGAGCCGATAGATTGCCGAATCATCTACGATTTCCATTCTCCAGTCGTACCCTTTCAGCAATCCCATCACGGTGACCATATTGAGGGCGACGTCTGCTATCAGCTGTTCGCCGCTGTTCATATCTTCTGGCCTCGGTCCGAACAGCTTCAGCGAACCGAGCTCCTCATAGGAGAGCCACCAGAGAATAATGTTGCCCATCATATATCCCGCGCCATAGCCGATGACCGATCCGCCGGCCATTCCTACGAGACGTGTCCTGAACGGAGCCCGAACCTTTTTCTCTTTCACATACCGCAGTACATCAATCTTTTCGATGTCGAAAGTTTGAATGTCCGATGCAGGCCGCCCGAGCTGAGTTGCCAGCAACACCTCTCCCTGCAGTTCGGTGAAGTTGAGCCCCCGGGCCGTGTCCCCCGAAACGAGCACAGCTTCCCATTTTTGCGCGGACAAAGAGTTTCCCAGCAGCAGAATGAAAAGGACGGTGTGAGAAAGTTTCACTACGCAAATACCGTGAAAGCAGACGGGATTACTGTCACCGAGAATGGTGTGCTCCCCTTCAACTCTCCATCGAGGTTAAGGATTTCATTTTCTGCTGGAGTGACAGAGAAAGACCTCACCTGATGGTACTCCTTCGGAAACATCTGCAAAAGTTTAAGCCTGCCGGCGTCTCTCACGAGCACCAAATCGATGAGGCCGTCGTTCAGTTCAGACTTTGGCGCCATCTTCATGCCGCGGCCGGTGTGCTTCGTGTTGCAGGCGATGGTGAATAGAAAATCATCCTGGCTTTCTTCACCGTCTATCACGAGCTTTGCTGACCGCTGCTTAAGCTTCATCACCTGGAGGAGAGTCGTAACATTGTATCTCTGCTCGCCGAGCCACCGCACTTTTTCCGCGCTCTTGTTGATGTCTGTCACCATCCCCCAGCCGACGATATTCATACAGTAAACTTTCTCATCGGGCATCTGCACCTCTGCCGCGTCGATTGGCATGGTGTGACCATTGATGATTCGTTCCGCTGCCTCAGCGGGATCGAGGCAGTCCATATCATACATGAACGAGTTTCCCGTCCCGCCGGGGATATAGCCGAGGGGGACTTGCTTCCCATCAGGGCGTGCCAGCAGGCCGTTGATGATTTCATGAAACGTCCCGTCTCCGCCGATGTGGCACAGTCCGGCGACGCCGTCAAGATCTCTCTCTCGGGCCAGTTCGGTGGCGTGTCCCGCAAACTCAGTCTCTATCACATTAAGCTCGGCACCGTTCTCCTCAAAGATGGGCCGAACCTCATTCAGGATCTCCGGACCGCGTTTCGTCCCCCCTTGGGGATTCACAAGCAGAATGAATTTTTCGGATGACATACTTTCGCTCAGGGTTGAGTTTCGGCGAATATAGCCGTCCCTGCCCGTTTCGCCATACCCTTTATCCGACGGACGGAAGCGTCACTCAATCAGCGACAGTTGTTCACCGTGCCTTCTCACAAACGCGTCTGTTGACAGCATGGGGCCGCCCGATCTCAGTCCGTTCCCGCGGCGGGTGATATTAAACATGTCCCCGATCTGTTCCGCGTATTTCCCCTCGCCCCGCATCCGTTCGCCGAATGTGGGATCATTCAGATCGCCTCCCCGCATGTCCCTCACCCTGCCGAACACTTTATTCTTCTTATTGGGGAAATACTCACCTAGCCACCCTCCGAAGAGTTCCTTCACGGCATAAGGGAGTCTCAAGGCGATGTAGCCGGCGAACTGTGCGCCGTGGTCGGCTGCTCTCTTCAAAATAGCTGGAATCTCCTCGTCCGTCAGTCCCGGAATCACCGGCGCCACAAGCACGCCCACTGGGATGTCCGCCTTCGCCAAAGTCTCAATCGCTTTCAGCCGCCCCTCAGGGCGGGAAGTTCTCGGTTCCATGGCGGCACACAGCTTTGGGTCGAGTGAGGTGATGGAGATGTAGGCGGACACTGCCTCATGGTCGGCCAATTCCGTGAGGCAGTCCAGATCCCGCGTAATCAAGCGGTTCTTGGTGATCAGTGAAGCGGGGTTCCTGAATTCAGCAAGAACTTGGAGGCATCGTCGTGTCAGCTTCAGCGACTTCTCCAGAGGTTGATAAGAATCGGTGTTTCCACTGAGGGCGATGACTTGAGGCCTCCACTTGGGAGAGGACAGCTCCCTCCTTAACAGTTCCGGCGCACTCTCTTTAACAAATATCTTAGTCTCGAAATCGAGCCCTGCCGAAAGGCCGAAGTATTCGTGCGTCGGCCGGGCGTAACAGTAAACACAGCCGTGCTCACAGCCGCGGTAGGGATTGATGCTCGCCTCAAAGGGGATGTCCGGACTGGTGTTGTAGGATATGAGGCTCTTGGACGTGTCCTTGAAAATCTGTGTCTTCGGCTGGGGAAGCTCGGTAGGATCGATATCCGGATCGGGCTCGATCTCGATCAGATCAAAGCGGTTGGGAGGGTTCGCTGTGGCGCCTCTGCTTTTCATCTTACATGATCTTCTCGCACAAAGAAATATGTTGTTAGATCACAGGATGTAATCCCTCACCTTTTCGAAAAGGTTATGTGTCGCCTCCACATCTTTCATGGCGTACTCTTCTATCCCCTCCAGGTTTGCCTCCTCAAAAGCTTTCGCAACCGTCTCCCCCTTCACCTCTCCTTCTTTAGGGGAAGGGATTCCGAAGGACCGGCAGGCGATATCGAAACTGACCGTTTTTCTGAAGTCCCAGTTAGCGAGAAACATCATCAAATCGATGTGGCTGTTGTAGCTGAACCGGCGAAGGTCCGTGAACTTCCGGTTGGCGATCCTGATGCTATGGTGTGCCGCCCTGACAACGAGGAACGGAATGTCAAAGCCGAGCCCGTTGTAATGGACGAAACGGACGTTTTGGGCCGACTCGTGATTCACTACATCAAAGAATTTTTCCAGCGTCGTGCGTTCGCTTTTTTCGCAGATAACATTGTCCCGGTGCGAACCGTCATTCTTAAGAAGCCGCATGGCGACGCAGACCACCTCCCCAAAGAATGCCGAGGTTGATCGAATCAGCGATTCAGCTTCTTCTGGATCGCCGCCGCTCTGTTCAATACGTCGTTCCGTACGCTTTGCAACTTCCGCCTCCATCGCCTCATCAAGTCCCTTCCGCGGGACGGTCTCAATATCAAGAATTAGAAAGCTCATTAATCGCTCCTCCTTTTATCTCTCTCGGTTGCTCGTTCCCTCCTCCCTCAGTGGGGGAGGTTTGAGGTGGGGGGAACTACCCCTCATCCTCTCCTTCTCCCAAGCCGGAAGAAGGAACCAGCGGGCAACATTCTTCATCTATTCCCCCAAGCATCTGTAGAGGGTACCTCTTAGAGCCTTCTCTCGCGGATCATCCCAAAGGTAGAACCCCATCCTGTTCATAGCATAGGCAAAACCGATCTGCTTGTCTGGATCGGCAAAGGCGAAGGACCCGCCCGCTCCCGGCGCCCCGAAGGACGAATCACCGCACCCGAACTCAAAACTGGAGCACGGCTTGGAAAAGCCCATGGAATAGCTCTTGTCCACCCGGAACACTTCGTCCAAAGCGCCTTCTGTTGGCGCCGGCATCGGTGTTGTCAGGGCTGTGAGTGTCTCCTCTTTCAGGTTCAGCTCGACGCCTCTTGTGGCAAATACGCCATAAGCTTTCGCGATAGAACTAACCAGCCCTACCCCATTCCCCGAGGGGATTTCAACCGAGAGATATTCCCGCTTCGCGAAATCCGCCGGCCGCTTTGTAGCCGGATTACTGAACGTCCGTTCAGTAACTGACCCTTTTTTCATGAACGCCTTCACGAACGGCCACGGCAGTTTCTTCAGGTGAAACACCATCTGCATGGGGTGCCAGTCTTTGATGGTCGCCACTCTCTCCTCAGGTAGGTCATCGGGGAGGCCGATGTAGAACTCCAGACCGAGCGGCTTTGCAGTTTCGTCCTGAAAGAACTTCCCCAAACTTCTCCCTTCGGGATCTACACGACGGATAAGTTCTCCTTGGTAGAAGCCTAGGCTCATGCCGTGATAGCCGTGTCTACTCCCCGGTTCCCACGCCGGCGCCTGTTTCCCGACAAGCTCCGCCACAGCATTGAGATCGTTAAGCGTATCTACGGTAAGCGGCTCATCAATGACGCAAAGCCCCGCCTGATGGGAGAGGAGTTGTGCCACCGTCACTTCGCCCTTCCCGGCGGCGGCAAACTCCGGCCAGTAGGCAGCGACCTGTTCGTTGTAATCGAGGAGTCCCCGAGAGTGGGCTACTGCCATCGCCATGGCGGCGAGACCTTTTGTGGTTGAAAAGACTAGGACGAGCGTATCTTCCTCCCAGGGCGCTTTTGACCGATGATCCCGAAAGCCACCCCAGAGATCGACAACCTTCTCACCACGATGATACACCGCGCACGCCGCCCCGATCTCCCCCCGCTCAGCGAAGTTGCGCCTGAACTGACGCTCAACCTCTTCAAACCCCGGTGCAACAGTGCCCGAAATCAGTTGTCTATTCATCCTCTTGTCGGAGCCTTTTGAATAATAGTCTTTTCATATCCTCTTCCGTGTCAACTCCCTTAACACTATCTTGTCTCAAACGAATTTCCAAATAATTCCTTCCATGTTCAACTACCTGATTCCCCTCGCCCTCTTTATCTCGACCATGGCCATTACGCCGGGGCCGAACAATCTGATGATGGCATCGTCCGGCGCTACATTTGGATTCCGAAAAACTTTGTCCGCCGCAGTCGGCGCGTCAGTCGCCTTTGCCGTACTTCAGTTCGCATTCTGCATGGGGCTCAGCACACTGTTTTCTAAATACCCTCTTATTCGAACGGTGATCACTCTGTTCGGGGTCGGCTATATGCTGTACCTTGCGTGGCGTGTCTCCGGCGCGGGGCCCGTCAAGAAGAAAGATGTGGCTCAGCCTCTGTCATTCTTGGAGATGGCCTCATTCCAACTTGTGAACGTAAAGGCGTGGATATCGCTCATTACAGCCGCCACTGCCTTCAGCGACTATGCCTTCAGTCGTGTCTTGGAATCTGTTTTGATGGCGTCTCTGCAGTTCACCATCGTCCTCGCATCATTGCTTGTCTGGGCATCCATTGGCGTAACCATTCGTCAGTTCCTGACAGACTGGCGGCTAAAGGTTTTCAACTTTACCATGGCTGCTTCCTTGGCGCTGATTGCCGTCTGGGTTGTGGTGGAGGAACTCCTATAATAGAGAGAAACTATTTTGTCTCAAGACAGGTTTAATCAGTAACTTTTGGCCGAAAGGGGACAATCATGAAATTATCACACACTCTAGCTGCGCCTCTGCTCATTTCACTTCTCGGTTGTGCCGCGAACGCACCGGAGGCAAACCGCCTCACTCTAGGTACCGTCCAGCAGACGGTTTCGAAGGGGGCCAATCAAACCGCGATCATGGAAGCGCTCGGCGCCCCGAATATTATCACCAACGACTCTGGCGGACGTGAAGTGTGGACCTACGACAAGATATACCGAGAGTCTCAGTCGAGGAGCGGTGTGGTGGTGACATGGTGGAATCCCATCACTTGGCTCGCCGGTCTCGCCTCCGGCAGCGCTTCCCGATCCTCCGCCACATCCAAGTCCCTCACCGTGCTGATCACCTTTGACGACGACAAGCGTGTGGCAGACTTCAAGTACCAGCGGCTGGAATTCTGATTTGTGAATTCTTTTCGTAATCCAAAGGGCCCAGTGCTGAAAGGCTTCGGGCTCGCCCTCAGAATTTACCTTGTCACCTTTCTCGGCTGCGCTGCACCGAGACCGCCGGCACCACCCACCACCGTGGTCCGGGCCATGGAGACGCGAACCATCTCAGCCGACAGCGAAAAAGTGCTCAAAGCGTCCATCAATGTTCTTCAGGATCTCAGCTACACCGTGGATGTGATCAATGTGGAGATGGGCCTCCTCACCGCCAGCAGGACCACACAGGGTGAGCAGGCGAGACTGACGGAGGACGAAGATGAGACTATGGCCGATGCCATGCCGGCGTGGCAGAAGGCGTGTCTCGCCGCCGGTGGTGTGATTCTCGTGGTGGGGCTGCTGAGCCTTATCTTCGGCGGAGGCGGTGATGGCGATGGAGACGACAATGATGATGTTCATGTCATCGATTGGGGTAGAGACAGTGACGGCCCCAAGGGACCTGTGATCCACCGTTATCGTGTTACCATCAACGCTGACGAAGGACCGGAAGGAGAGACAAAAGTCCGCGTTAGCGCCCAAGGTGAAAAAGAGCAAGACGGCAATGTGTTGGCAACAGGCGGGATTCACGAGCCGGAGTTTTTCCAGCGCTTCTTCGCCAGCCTCGATAAAGCACTCTTTTTGGAAGAGTGATCTTTCTCCTTTCCCTCGCCTCGGCTTAACTTACCCGCTATGTTCAGACGACTGATTCTGATTTCTCTTCTCCTCTTCTCTCTTCCCTTGGAGGCGAAAAAGGTGAACATCAAACTGGCGACGCTGGCGGCCCACGGTTCGCCGTGGGACCTTCGTCTCAGAGAGATGGGCCAGAACTGGCGGGATCAGTCCAACGGTGCAGTTAAGCTGACTATCTACCCCGGCGGCGTGGCCGGCGATGAGTCCGCCGTTATCCGGAAAATGAGGATCGGCCAGCTGAACGCGGCGACGCTCTCAACGGGCGGTCTCTCCTACATTGTTCCCGAGTTCACGGCCGTTTCACATATCCCCATGCTGTACAATTCTGATGAGGAGAAAGATTACGTCCGCGAGAAGATGAGCCCCGAGCTAATCCAGAAACTTGAAGAGAAGGGATATGCGTTCATCCACTGGGGCGAAGTTGGGTGGGTCCGCTATTTCGCCCAGTCGCCGGTCCGCGTGCCCGATGATCTGAAGGAGCATAAGCTGTTTGTCTGGGCGGATGAAGGGTCAGACATGGCAATTTATGACAACCTCGGTTTCTCTCCCGTCCCCCTCGCCGCCACCGATCTGTTGGTGGCTCTACAGACCGGAATGATCACTGCTTTTAACACAACGCCGCTCCTCGCTCTTGGCGGTCAGTGGTTCGCCGGGGCGAAGCATATGGCGGACATGCGGTGGGCTCCTCTCATGGGCGCCACCATTATGCAGAAAAAAGTGTGGGATCAAATCTCGCCCGAGATACAAGAACTGATTCTGAGCGCTTCCAGAGAGGCGGAGCTTGAACTGACAAACGAGATTCGCGGGCTCGATGACAAAGCTAT
>LULL01000543.1_pt1 | contig 9883 bp, 10 predicted proteins | sample 728161 | NCBI WGS metagenome assembly LULL01 (sample SAMN03860290, study PRJNA289734) | marine metagenome | biome: seawater column; feature: ocean; material: water; isolation source: Red Sea water column Station 149 - depth 500m | place: Saudi Arabia: Red Sea | collected 2011-10-15 | depth 500 m
CTCATATTCTTTATGGGTCCGAACTAAGGAGAGAAGAAAGTGAACAAGACGTGACGTATCAACTAAAATAAGTGGTTGGCCCCTGGAGATAATACGTAAGGCTTCGGGTTCAATGTCTACAATGAACCTTGTACCCATCTGGTGAGGTGAAACCTGCGAGGGTAATGCAGGAGTGGAAAGTAGGCTAACGAGTGGAAGACGCGGTGAAGACAGCGTTCCCTCCAGGGGCCTTTACATTGATTTGACTTGACAAACGAGAGAAAATAGGTTATATTATAGATATGAAAAAGGGTGATGTAGTACGATTTCGATCTCCACCTGGGCTTAGGGCGCTTGACGCCATAGCACACTGGAAACAACAAAGCCCTGGACTTATTGTGGGGACCAAACGCGCCCCTATCGGCAGCAAGCCATCCTATGAAGTCCTGTGGAAGAACGGGGAGACAACATTTGAATGGCATTCATACTTAGAGGTTATTAGTAAAGCATGATTTATACAGTTATTTATTTAGATTACAAAAACGATTTGAAGTCCGAAGTAACGGATGGTTCGATGAACCGACCGGAAGCCTGGGACGAAATGAAACGAGAATACGGCACAGTGCTGGCAATGGTGCCTGGGAGTCATCCCGTGTATACCAGCGGCTCAATGGAGCGAAAAGATTAGGAGACTGCTTACAGAGCATAAACAGTAAAGCTGGACGCTCAAAACATTAACCCCTATCCTGCGCCGGTAGCTCAGGGGTTAGAGCGAGCGCTTCATAAGCGTTAGGCCGGTGGTTCGATCCCACCCGTTGCCACCATAAATACTGAAAAAACTGTGATAACTGTTGATCCAGTAAGTGACTTTGATTTCCAAAAAACAATTTATGTTGCAATCAATAATACTATAGAAGATCTTTCCGATAATTTAATAGAAAGTAGATATAGTATCTTCTCAACTCAAGAGGATGAACTAAAAGGTCCAAGCATAATTAGTTTAAGTCCTCCTGATAATAGCACAGATGTAAATGAAGACCCGATGTTGATTGTAAAGTTTGATGAAAATATTGTAGCGAATACTGGTTCAATTATTATATATGAGTATATTAATGAGATCACAAATGAATTTGAAAAAATTGATATAACATTAGGAGATTTAATACAAATTAATGGCGACAAGCTTTTAATCAACCCTGAAAAGAACTTTAAAAGTTTAACTTCTTATTATGTTTTATTTGGTGCTGAAACTATAACAGATACCAAAGGAAATGTATCTACGGGTATACTGGATAAGGACACCTGGAATTTTACTATTCGAGACTTAACATTACCTTTGGTTACTATTTTACCAGCCGATAGCCGAAAGGATGTACCCATCGATACCAATGTGGTACTTACGTTCAGTGAGCCGATTTATCATTTAGATGGCAGTACACCTTCATTATCGAGTCTACGTTCAAATATTATTTTTAAAACCAATGACCCTAATCGGAACCAATTTAGTGTAGCCTATGATTTAGCTGTCAGCAATAATGGATTAACCTATACACTCAATCCAAAAGTATCGTTCTTTTACGCTCAGGATTACATTATTACTGTTAATGACTTGCAGGATGCAACGGGCAATCTGCTTGAGACAACTTCCAGCGCATTTACTACTGTATACGGGTATATCCAAACCTACGTCACAACGCTGACAAACCCGACTAACAGCAAGGAAATACCAATTGAAGTTAACTTTGGTGCACCTGTTACAAATTTTACGCTAGAAGACATTATCGTTACTGGTGGATCTGGAAAATCTTTTTCAGGTGGAGGTGAAAACTATTTCTTTGTGCTTGTTCCTGATAATGAAGGGGATATAAGCATTAAAGTACCAGAAAATGTATGCAATAATATTTCAAATGTGAATGATGTGAATGTTGAAGCAGAATTAATTATTAACTATGATGCTTCCGCACCTTCCATTAAACAAGTTGTTGATGGCTCGACTGATGGACAAACGGATAAGGATTACCAGTCATCTAAAACCACATATGTGGGATCTTGGTTGGTGGATGAAGATATTGCCAATATTGCCCAATTTAAAGTTGCGTTTGGCACATACCCTGGTGGGACGAATATAGTTAACTGGCGTTACATCGGTACGACAGATACCATTCAATATGATATGATTTCAATGTTGGAAGGTAAAACATATTATCTCAGTATATCTGCGGAAGATAAGGTGGGGAACGCTTCTGATATCTTAGTGAGCGACGGTATTACTATTGATGCTATTAAACCAACAATTGGGAAAGTGAATGATGGTACAGCGGATGACGTTGACTATGTGGAAAGCAAATCCTCAATTACAGCCAACTGGTATGGTTTTCGAGATCAAACAGGTGAAATCGAATCATACAATATTGCAATTGGTACCTTAAATTACACTACAGATATCATGGAATGGGTCAATACCGGGACCATTGATTCAAGCTACAGTTCGTCAATAGACTTACCACTTTATAAAGAAATCTACTTTTTGGTGCAGGCTGTTGACAAAGCAGGAAATGTATCTCCTATCGCTAATAGTGATGGCTTTATTATTGATCCATACCTTGGACCTCCATCGATAAAAACTCTTACACCGGAAAGTGGTTCAATCATTAGTATGACTAATGTTAATGAGATAAAGTTTGAGTTTTCTGAACCACTAAAAACATATAGCGTTGAATCCAAGTCATATCATACCAGTTTATATGATTATACGGTTGATTCACTAGCTACTGAATTAACAATTACCATGCAACCTCCATTGGTCAGTTTGGATACCATAGAAATTAATGTGACCACCGTAACAGATTCAGCTGGTCGTAGCTCCTCTGATGATTTTCTTACTTATTTTATTACTTCTCCATTGGGCGACGTTAATTTGGACATGAAAATCAATGTGCAGGATATGAACCAATTTGTTTCCGGCTGGAAAAATAAAGATTTTCAATATGAATTGGGCCCAACGCGCGGTTCTTTCCCTCATTTGATCATGGATGGGAATTCTATATATGATCTGGACGATGCAATGATTTTTGCCAGATTCTGGGGTTGGTCAGTTGAAAACCATGGAATAAGCACAATAACCCGGCCAATTTCAGCACTAAAACCATCCATCAGTATGAGATCCAATGGTTTTATTATTCAACCGCCTTCAGGATCAAAAACAGGACAGGTGTTCCTTGGGTATGATCATGAATTCAGTAATCTTATGATTGAAAATGCAAATACAACAAACCTATCAGAAATTATCTTATCTAGTAATCAACAAGATGTTGGACACGCGATATATGAAGCTGGTTCTCTAAGTAGATTTGATCTGAAGCCAATAAGGGTTAATGTGGAACAATCTGAAAATATTCAAGCACCTATTTTTGTTTCATACATATTTTATGGGTCTGGAAATGAGATTGTTTCCGAGGGAGAACAAGAAATCAACTTGGTACAAATCCCAGAGTCTTTTGCCTTAAACCAGAATTATCCAAACCCGTTTAACCCTTTAACTAAAATCCAATATCAATTACCATACCAAACTGATGTCAACTTATCCATTTATGACATATTGGGCAACGAAGTGATCGTACTGGTACATCAGAATCAGGCTCCAGGTACATATAATGTTATTTGGGATGCAATAGATAGAAATGGCCAACAGGTATCTGGTGGGGTATATTTCTACAGAATAAAAACGAGAGAATTTACCAAAACAAAGAAATTGATTTTATTGAAGTGACTTTTAAAAAGGACCGTAAATCTCTTTCTCTAGCCCCGATAAAGGGGCTTTTTATTTTGTTAGCAGTTTCTACAATGGTTGGCCAGGAGAAAGCAGATGAAGCTGACTTAAAAATGAAAGAAACTGGTTGCAAGGGTGAAATGATTGAGAAGGCTTCTAAAAATGGAATACGATCATTAAGTTTAACAGAACTTTTTCGTTATTATAGAGAAATCAAAAAATGTCCTGATAAAAAAATGGCAAAGGCTATTAAAAAAGCAAATGATGAGAGACAATTCAAGGAAGATGCGGAAAACTATAAAGGATTTACTGGCTGGACATCATCCTGTGCCTATTGCGCGATAGCGTTGTTTGTCTATTCAATATTTCAGTGAAATAATTCGCAGGAGTTAATAAATAGGGAAATGAAATACATAGTTACTGTTTTACTTTTTTTTCAGTTTGGAGTTACCCAAGAGGTTAATTCGATGGAAGCATATAAAACTGTTTTGAGAATGAAATTAAATATGGATATAAATCCAGTATTTTACCTCGATGAACATCAATCAGGGCAGATGAATAAAGTGCATCAATCTTGCGTAGAATATTTAGATTTGTATGAAGCTAAAGTGCCGCGCCAAGAATTGATAATTCAAGCCGAAATCATTAATGAAAGAGCTATAAAATTTTCAAATATAAACTATGATCGAACCATACCGATAAAGGTAAAGAAAAATATTAGATATAATTATTTTTCAACCGCATTAGATAAAGATTGAATGAAATCGTCACCTAATTCATTAATAATAATTTTGGATATTTCTTCGGCGATTTCGTCACCATTTAATCCTTCGGCCTCTAATGCTTTCCATGACTTGGATAATGTATCTAAATCTTTTTTATCCGAAAAAATTTCATCCAGCACTGCAGCAGGGATATTACAATCCCGTAAGCGCTGATAAATGTTAAAGTACATCATTTCCATAACAGATATTAACCCATACTGTTAATGGAGAGAAAGGAGTACATCCATGGATAAACATATCAAGGTCCTTTATGGATTATTAATCGTTGGATTTCTATCCATATCGACACAATTATGGTTTCAAACACAGGCGATTAACGATCTTAAATCAAAGATGGAATCAGTCCGGGAGCTATTATTCAGATTTGCCTGATTGTTTTATGATAAAATGACCCTAATTTTTGTAACGAATTATTCCGGATTTTAACCGATTTTACAAATGGCGTCGTACCCAAGTGGTCTAAGGGAACGGTTTGCAAAACCGCTATTCGCCGGTTCGAATCCGGCCGACGCCTCATCGATTTTGCCTGGGTGATGGAATTGGTAGACATGACGGACTTAAAATCCGTTGGCCGAATGTGGCCGTGCCGGTTCGAGTCCGGCCCCGGGCACAAAACAGAAACCCCGCAGTAACGGGGTTTCTTATTATTGTTTACTATGTGGAGCCGATCGGGATCGAACCGACGACCTCAGCATTGCGAACGCTGCGCTCTCCCAACTGAGCTACGGCCCCAATAATTATGTTAATAAAATAATAGATCGAATCAACACGTTTCAATACAAGGCTACGCACTTTTAAATTACAAGCAATGTAAAACAGTTTTGAAATGAGGATAAAAAATATGGAAATATTTTTCATCAATTCTGTGTAAAATCTCAATCAATGAATTCAAATGGAAAGTACCCAATGAAAAGAAATCAACGATTAACAGTTATAGCGCTTGCAATATTTTTATATAGTTGCAGTTCCAATAAAATTATATTTCCGACACAACTTGAGTATCTGACTAACTCTCAGCAGGTATTGAACGAGTTTATGCCATATATCCAGTCTCATGGGTATACTGTGCTTAATCCAACTGATACTCGAATGACAACAAGGAGTACCAGTGGTTTTATAACATCTGAATACCTTGAAACAGATTGGCTTGCATCGGGGGTTTATCATGAGAACTCGGGAAAAGAATATGTGGTAAAACAACAAGTTTGGATACTTCTTGATTCAGGTGTGATTACTATAAAGTCATTGGTTGGCTATGTGGATGAAGGTGAAATAGTTACTATAGATAGTGTTCCTCCCAACGTGCATAAATTTGTTACAGCGTTGCCGGAGGGACTTCGGAATCTAGTTTCTTCAAAAAGTCTATAATAAATTTATTTAAATTTTAGGTGACAATGATTTTACGCCTAATATCGATAGTTTTAATTACTTCAACTCTTTCAGGGCAAAAGATCGATGTGTATTCTCGTCCTGTCCGTACCTTACCAGATTTTGATATTGATGTTATTCATTATGATATTCATTTGCGAATTGCTGAGAAGGAAAAGTCATTTTTTGGTCAAACGACCATTACATTTAAATCTCTAAAAGAAAACCTTCAAATAGTTCCATTACACGCAGAAACCTTTTCGATCTTAACTGTCAAGGATGGCTTAAATGAATTGGATTATAATTATCAAAATGGATTGTTGAACATCAATACGCAAAAGCCTTTATCCAAAGGTGAGCTAAAATCTTTTACCATTAGATATGAATCGATAGGAAAAGTAGTTGATCCATCACAATATGGAATGGGCGGAGCAAAAGTATTAGGAATAGGTTATTTCCCTGAAACAAAGGACAATCCTGAATTGGTGCAGTCGCATAACTTCCCTGAAGGAGCACGACACTGGTTCCCCTCCAACGACCATCCTGCAGATAAAGCAACCAGCCGCATTGCCACCACTATCCGTTCTGATTGGAAAGTTCTTTCTAATGGAATGCTTACAGATACACAGTACAAAGAGGATTCCACCACTTATGTATGGGATTTAAATCTACCGAATTCAACGTATCTGTATGTAATGGTTGCGGGGCCATTTGAAGTCATTGAGGATTTTCATGGAGATATACCTACTAATTATTGGGTATATCCCAAAGATCTCCCTCATGCAATGAGGTCTTTCCACCGCACGCCAGAGATTATGAGATTTTTTGAAAAGGAATACGGTGTTCCTTACCCGTGGCCAAAAATGGATCAAATTACTATTCCAGGAATAGGAGGGGGAGCTGAAAGCACTACCGCCACCATATTAGGCGATATTACAATCCATGATGAAAAAGCAGATAAGGATTTTCCTAGCCATTGGCTTGTGGCTCATGAAGCAGCCCATCAATGGTGGGGTGATTATATTACTATGGGTGACTGGCATCATGCCTGGCTCAATGAAAGTTTTGGAACTTATGGTGAATACCTTTACAGTGCCCATTTAAATGGGTATGATGAAGGAAAAATCAATTTATGGAAAAAGAAACAGGCTTATTTAAGGGAATATCACAATCGTTATTCCCGTCCAATGGTTTTTAATCGGTGGAAATACCCAAACCAGAATTTTGACAGCCATATTTATCCAAGAGGTGCGGCCGTCCTACATATGTTGCGCCAAATGATCGGTGATGAAAAATTCAAAAATTTTCAGCGTAGATTTTTAAATCGTTATGCCTTTGGCAATCCGGTTACGCAAGATTTGATTGATGTAGTCAATGAGTCTTCGGGAAAAGATATGACCTGGTTTTTTAACCAGTGGGTGCTCGGCGCCGGCCATCCTATTATGGAAATAGATCATAAGTGGAAAAAAGGAAAATTGACCATAAATATCAAACAGGTACAGGAGGGCAGAGATTTTTCTATTTTTCAATTACCAGCTACTGTTGCCTTCCACAATGGTGCCAATGTGAAAGTAGAGCAAATCCCCATTAATAAAAAAGAACACGTATTTACTTTTAATTTGAGGAAAAAACCAGATCTGGTTCGTTTTGATCCTCAAGATGAACTTTTATATGAAGCGACCTTTTCTCAATCTATTGATGAACTTATGTTTCAATTAAAACACGATAATGTCATTGGTCGTGCGCAAGCAGCTCGAACACTAAAGGATCATACGTCCAACAAAAAAGTACAAAAAGCATTGGAAAAAGCAGCTAGAAGAGATAAACAGTGGTTTGTAAGGGAGGCGAGTTGGAATTCTTTATCAGATTATGCATCGATCAGATTGCTTGTGAAGCAATATAAAATTGAAAAACATACACAGCCTCGCAAAACAATTATAAGCGTATTGGCTAAAACCGATCCTGAAGTGGCACTGAAATTGATTCGAGCCAATTTAGACCTAGACCAAAGTTATGTTGTCCAGGCGGAGATGATTCGTCAGTTAGGTAAAATCGGTTTGGAAAGTGATCTTATGATTTTACATAAATATATCAATATCTGGTCACCGAGAAAGATTTTGAGCAGGGCCGCGAAGCAATCCACAAAATCGATCCAGGATCGATCCTAACTTTTTTTGTTTATTTTGTTTTTTTATAATCTACTTTAGTTGACGATGCGTTTTTTTCTATTGATAATTCTTTTCGCTTCAATCAATGCACAATCTATAATTAGGGGTCGTGTCACGGATTCTAGAACTGGAGATCCTTTAGTTGGCGTAAATATCTTTTTTTCACGTACAACTTATGGAAGCACAACTGATAACAATGGATTTTATACGCTAGATGATATTCCACCAGGCCGATATGAACTGTTGGTATCTATGATTGGATATAAGTTGATAAAAGAAAGCTTCCAAATTGATACTGACATCAAAATAGACCGGAATTTTAAACTTGTTTCCCATCCGATTCGAATGAAAGAAATTGTCGTTACGGCCAAATCAAATAGAGAGTGGAAAAAAAATTATAGACGATTCAAATCAGCATTTCTAGGTATGAGCTGGAATGCTGAGTATTGCCGTATTATGAATGATTATGTGATATCCTTTAAGAATAATGAGCATGTCCTTGAAGCATTTGCCAGTGAACCGATTATTATTGAAAATAAAGCTTTGGGATATCGAGTATTTTATACCCTGGAACATTTTAGCGATGATAAAAGAATTATTCGCTATGCCGGTGATTCTTTTTTCGAAGAATTGGAGCCAGAATCCTCTCGACAATTACGTGAATGGGAAAAGAATCGAAAGTTAGCTTATCGTGGATCATTTCGTCATTTTCTTTATACACTGAGTTCAAGGTTTGACGCTCGATTTGATGTAGAAGCAGATAGTTTAGTTGAAATACAATATTGGGAAAGGATGGCGGGTACCAGGAACGATCCTTTAATACAAGAAGGGTTTAGGGTATCTTTGCCCAAAAATTTCAGTCGTTATGATCCAAAATACCTACCTTTGGGTTCGGATACGCTTATGTTTTTAACAGAAAATGAGAATGAATTATACTTGGTTTTTAAAGGCAAAATGAGGATTGTTTATACAAAGGAATCGGAAGAACATAATTTTACTCCAGAACAGAGAGGCCAGGATCCTAAACCTTACCAGACATCTTTTATTACTTTAAACAAAGAAAAGGTAATTGTGGATAAAAAAGGAAGGTATACCGAAACATTTATGGTTGAACAGAATGGGGAAATGGCATGGGAACGTGTTGCTGATCAATTGCCATGGGATTATTTACCGACAAATCATAAATGATTTACGAGATGTTTAATGAATAGGATAATATCAATAACTATTGAAACTAGATTTCACTTTTCATAATGTCTTTTCGGTTAAAAGTGAGGATATCATAATGCCTAAAAATAAAAAGGAAGAAAAGAATCCAGTCGAAATGCTAAACGATTTGATAAAAGAGACTGGAACGGGTTTTTTTAAGGGATTTGAGAATTTTTTCGATGATGTTGCTTCCGGTGCAGAAAATTTGTTTAAGAATTCTGACCGGAATAAAGAAAAAAAGGAAAAATAAACTCGGTCAAATTATTTTGTGTAACATTATCGGTTTTTTATTGATGACAAAAACTATGGTGTGATCTGGGGCACATATTTAAAATACTATCTTGAACATGGATTATAAATAAGGTAATTTGGTGTAAGCCTAGATAGAGGAAGGTCCTCTATTAGGTAAAATCATAATAAGGAGCTCATTATGAATCGTACTTTGAAAATCTTTTTCCTGATGTTATTTGTCTCCTCAGTTTCATTTGTGTATGCACAAGATGAAGTAGACAAAGAAACTGGCAAGGACACTGGATCTATTTCAGATCCTGGCAAAGCCGGTAAAGCAGGAGCAAAAGATATCAATATGGGTCTGACTGCTAAAG
>LULL01001071.1_pt1 | contig 9869 bp, 9 predicted proteins | sample 728161 | NCBI WGS metagenome assembly LULL01 (sample SAMN03860290, study PRJNA289734) | marine metagenome | biome: seawater column; feature: ocean; material: water; isolation source: Red Sea water column Station 149 - depth 500m | place: Saudi Arabia: Red Sea | collected 2011-10-15 | depth 500 m
GGTCAGAAGCGTGTGGCCCAGTAGGATATAATCCTCCTAATTTTGTGGATATAGTTGATGCTTATAAGATACCTACAATGGTGGTAGATGATGGTTCAGATTATGAATTGGTTAGAAAACAGATAAGAGCTTTTCTATCAGTACAAGGTCCTGTAGTTATGGATTTGAATTGTCATGAGTTTCATTCTTATAACCCAAAAGTGATTGGTTGGGAAACTCCGATTGAAGATATGTATCCGTATCTTGATGAAGATGAGTTTAATTCAAATATGTATATAAAGCCTATTAAATTACAGGATGGTAGATTTTATCCGTCATTTGTATTGGATGAAGAGTGGGGCAAGTGATTTCCATTTAAAAAGATATTTATTTAAAATGAATAAGATAAAAATAGGTACAGTCCAAGTTAATAACAGTTTTTCTGGTCAAAATTATTTACCATTATCTCTTGGTTTTTTGTATTCACACGCTAAAGAATATGCTAGTAATTTCGATGATTATGAATTTCTGAATCCAATATATAAAAGAGTTCCAGTAAATGATGCTGTTGAATTATATAAGGATGCTGATATTGTAGCATTTAGTGTATATGTTTGGAATAATAATATTTCAATGAGAATTGCAGAAAAATTAAAGGAAGTTAATCCAAATGTATTTATATTAATGGGTGGCTGTCATATCCCAGAAAGAGATATAGATAAATTTATGTATGATCATCCCTATATAGATATAGCTACTATTGGTGAAGGTGAAAGAGTATTTTCTTTGTTTTTAGAAAACTTTCAAACAAAAAATTGGAATGGTGTACCATCAATAAGTTATTATGGAGCAAATAATGAAATAATAACTAATCCCCAGGCTGAAAGAATTAAGGATATGAATGAAATACCATCGCCTTTTTTAGAGGGTTATTTTGATGGATTGTTAAAAGATAATCCAGAAGAAAGATGGATTGGATTATGGGAAACTAATCGGGGTTGTCCATTTGCTTGTACATTTTGTGATTGGGGAGTAGGATTTAAAAATAAAGTTGGTAAGTATGATTTAGATGATAGGTTATATTATGAAATTGATTGGTTTAGTAAAAATAAAATTGAGTTTGTTTTTAATTGTGATGCAAACTTTGGAATATATAAAGACAGAGATTTTCCGATAGTTCAAAAGTTTGTACAAAATAAAGAGAAGTATGGTTATCCACACGCGTTGTCAGTTCAGAATACTAAGAATTCTAATATAGAATCATATAAGATACAAAAATTACTTTCAGATAGTGGATTGAGTAAAGGAGCATTAATTGCTTTTCAATCATTAGATCCAGCTACTCTGAAAGCAATTAAAAGGTCAAATATAAAATTAGATGTATATTTTGATTTACAGGCAAAATTTATGAAAGATGGTATAAAAACATTTTCTGATATTATATTAGGATTACCAGAAGAAACATATGAGAGTTTTACTAAAGGTGTGTCTAAATTAATTTCATTAGGACAACATAACAGAATTCAGTTTAATAATTTAAGTATTTTGCCTAATACAGATATGGGTGATCCAGATTACATTGAACACTATGGGTTAAAAACCGTTGAAAATGATATTATAAATATTCACGGTGCTTTGGGTGAATGGATTGATGATATATATGAAACTCAACAAATGGTGGTTGGAACTAAGTCAATGCCTGAAGAGGATTGGGTTAGGACACGGACATTTGGTTATATAGTTGCATTTTTACATTTTAATAAATTATTTCAGATACCAATAATAATTGCTAATTCAGTCTATGGTATTAGTTATAAAGATATATTTGATAGGTTTGTTACTGAGAGTAAATCTAAAACAGGAGCATTATCAGAGTTAATTAAAGTTTTTTATGACCATGCTCGTGAAATGCAAAATGGTGGACCAGAATTTATGAGTTCAGAAAAATGGTTAAACATTTGGTGGCCACCTGATGAATTAGCATTTATAAAAGCTGTTACTGAAGATAAGTTAGATAATTTTTATGAAGATGCTGAACATATTCTTTTTAAATTATTAGATGATAAAGGTATTAAAGATTATAAAGAAGTTATTAAAGAGGCGACTTTTTTAAATAAAAATTTAATTAAATTACCAAATCAGACTAAAAATTTAAATCTTAAATTAAAGTATAATATATGGGATGTTTATAATAAAACTTTATTTGGAAGAGATGAAAAATTAAGAGTAGGTGAGTTTAATTATTTTGTAGATAGAACTAGTGAAACTTGGAATTCTTGGGAAGATTGGTGTGAGAAGGTTGTTTGGTGGTCTAACAAAAAAGGAGCATATCTTTATAATTGTGAGGTTGCAAGTGCTTATGATGATATAGATTTAGATTTAACAAATATTATGAAAATTAAAAGAGAACCATTTGGAAATGACGCTAGATATCAATAAAAATGTTTTAGTAACGGGTGCTAATGGAATGGTTGCATATCAATTGATTAGATTACTTAGAGATAGAAATTGTAATTTAACATTAACAGACCTTCATGAAAAATCAAAGGTTTTTAGTGATGAAAAATATATTTCAGGTGATTTAAGAAGTCGTAGTTTTGCACAATCAATATGTAAAAATCAAGATATAGTTTTTAGTTTAGTTGGACTTAAAGCATCCCCTGATGAATGTTTAAAGAAACCAGCAAGTCATAGTGTAACTATGAATCAATTTAATTCTAATATTATAGAATCAGCTTTTAAAAATGATGTTGAGTGGTTTTTGTATACAAGTTCAATTGGAGTTTATCATCCAGCGGAAGTGTTTTTTGAAGATGATGTTTTTGATGGAGATCCTTTCATAGAAAAAACACCATCTCGTAATGATTGGTATGGCGGATGGGCTAAAAGAATGGGAGAATTGAATGTTGAGGCTTTTATGATAGAATATGCTAGAAAGAATTGTTCTATAGTTAGACCTGCAAATATTTATGGGAAGTGGGACGTTTTTAGTGATAAGGCTACTGTTATAGGTTCTTTAATAAAAAAAGGTTATGAGAATGATGTGTTATCTGTGTGGGGAGATGGAAGTCAAATCAGAGATTTTATTTATTCTAAAGATGTTGCTCGTGGTATGATTCATATGGTAGAAAATGAAGTTACAGAACCAGTTAATTTGGGATCTGGTAGAAGGACTACTATAAAAGATTTAGCGTTTATAATATGTGATTACCTTGATATTGGATTAAGTTTTGATGAAACTAAACCAACTGGTGATAAGAAAAGATTAATGAGTATGAAGAGAGCTCATGAATTGGGGTTTGCTCCAACAGTAAGTTTAAAAGAAGGAATACATAGAACTATAGATTGGTATAAGGAGAATATAAATGAGTTATAATAATAAAAATGTTTTAGTAACAGGTGCAGCTGGAATATCAGGTCACTCAATGGTAAAAAGATTATTAGATGAGGGGAGTCATGTTAGGGCTACTGTATATACTAAAAGAAAATTAAATTTACCAAAACATAAAAATTTAGAAATAATAAAAGCAGATTTAAATTCACATAATGAGTGTCTTGATATTACAAAAAATATGGATGTTGTTTTTAATTTTGTTGCATTTATTAGAGGAGCAGAAGGACAAATTGAAAATCAAGTTAATTTGGTTAGGAATAATGTTGTACCAACAGTTAATATGTTAGACGCTTGTGTAAAATCAAAAGTAGATAAGGTTGGTTTCATTGGTAGTTCTACTATGTACCCTGATGTAGATTATCCAGTAAAAGAAGAAGAGGGTTTTGTTGATAATCCACATCCTGCATATTTTGGAGTTGCTTGGATGAAAAGATATGCAGAAATAGTTTGTAATCATTTTAATAATATTACTGATACCAAATTTTCTATAATTAGAACCACAGCGATGTATGGTCCTCACGATAATTTTAATGATAGAGGACACGTTATTCCACAATTGATTATGAAGGCTGATAGTGGTATGAATCCATTTGTACTTATGTTGATGATGTAATGGATGCATTACTTTTAGTTACAGAAAAATCTAATGGTAGAGTATATAATGTTGCGACTGGGACACCAACAACTGTTACAGAGTTAGTAGAAACTATAACAGATATTTATGGTTACAAACCAGAGTTTAAATATGATTTGACTAAACCAACAATGATACCAAAAAGAGTAGTTGATGTTAGTAAGATATATGAAGAATTAAATTGGAAAGCAAAACATACTTTGAGAGAAGGATTAGAGAAAACTATAGATTGGTATAAGGAAAGTATTAAATGAAATTAGCTTTAATGTTTGGTGGTACTGCCTCAGAAAATATTCCATCTTTTTATGTAAAGAATGGAACAATGTATGATTTTAAACATAATAAACCTCATATTTTTGAAGCAGCTTTGTCGCCACAATTTGTAACACAAATATGGAATTTTTGTTTTTTTTACAAAGAAGGTGTTTTTTTAAATTTAGCAGATTGGGATGCTACATCGCCTAATTCGGCCAAGTTAGGAGATGAATTACCTGATTTTGATTTTGATGTAATAGTTTATGCGAATGAAAGGTGGGGATTAGATGATAAATATTGGGATAAATATAGTGTTGCTAGATTAAAAAATAAATATCCTAAAGCAAAAGTTATTGGATATGTTAAGGAAATAACAGTTCCTGATTATAGATATAAGGGTTGGATTAGATTTTTAAATGATTGTGATCAAGTGATGGCTCCAGCTATAGATACCTTGCGAGAGTTACCAAAGTATAAAGAAATTCAATCAGAATTAAATAAAAAAATAAATTTTTGTTCACCATCTCCAGATAATATAAATCTTATTTATGATAAGTTTTATTCTGATATGAAGGATAATTCTATTTTTATTTATATACCAACTTCTATGAATAGAAGAGGTGATACCATACCATTTGCTAATTATATTAGTCAAAAGTATGATATTCCTTTAGTTCATAAGCCTTATGAAACATATATTGATGATTTTGTATATGGCAATGTGAAGGGATCTATGTCTTGGGAAGATTTTATGAATCTTATGACTCCTTGTATGTATCATTTTAATTTAGATCCTTCTGAGATGCAACCAGGGCAACAGGCAATTATGGTTGCTAATGTAGGTTCTATAAATATTGGTGGAGTGAATGAATCACATCATATATTATATCCAGAAACTGCTACTTGTGATGTAGAAATCTTAGAAAAGAGATTTGTTGAATATTTAAATAATCCAGAAAAAAGATTTGAAGTAGTTAAATATGCTTGGGATAAACTTAATGAATTTTATGGTAGTGTTGTAGTTAAAAAACAATTATTGCAAGTATTAAATCAAAAATAATTTTTAATATGGAAAGAGTAAATTCTATTTATATATAATAGTAAAGAGGTTGTAGTGAATAAATTAAAGTTACCATTAATGTCAGATAATATTGATAGAGATGACATAGATTGTCTTGTAGAATTTTTGCAACAAGAACCAATACCAAGATTAACAAATGGTTCAAAAGTAGTAGAATTTGAAGAGAAGTGGTCTGAATGGCTGGGTGTAAAACATAGTGTTTTTGTTAATTCAGGCACAGCTGCTAATGAGTTAACTATGTTAGCATTAGGATATATGTACCCAGATGGTGGAAAAGTAATACTTCCCCCTCTTACTTGGATATCAGATATTAATTCTGTTTTGTTTGCTGGTTTAGATACAGTATTTGTAGATATAAATTTAAAAAATCTGTCTTTTGATTTGGATAAATTAGAAAGAGCGATAACTGGTAAAACTAAGGCAATTTTTCTTACACATATATTGGGATTAAATGCATTATCTGATAGATTATTGAAAATATGTGAAGATAATAATATATTATTAATTGAAGATGTGTGTGAATCACATGGAGTTACTCATAATAATGTTAAAGCTGGTTCACTAGGATTTGCTAGTAATTTTAGTTTTTATTTTGCTCATCATATGAGTACAATAGAAGGTGGTATGATTTCAACAAATGATGTTAATTTTTATCAGTTATGTAGGTCATTAAGGTCTCACGGAATGGTTAGAGAGTTTACAGATGATAAATTAATAGAAAAGTATCATAATGACCATCCAGATTTAAATCAGGATTTTATTTTTATAGGTCCAGCTCATAATTTTAGAAGTACTGAAATTAATGCTGTTTTAGGTTTATGTCAATTAGAGAAGTTAGATTCAAATAATAAAATTCGTGTTAATAATTTTAAATATTTTGTAGAAAATTTAAATTCTGAAAAGTTTTATACAGATTTTGAAATGGATGGACAAAGTAATTATGCTTTTATTGTTATTTTGAAAGAAGCTGATTTTAAGTTAAGAGATAAAATTGAAAATATAATGAATGAGAATGGTATTGAATTTCGTAGAGGTTTGTCTGGTGGTGGAAATCAATTAAGACAACCTTTTTTCAAAAATCAAATTAAAGAACATGAGTTATATGAGAATTTTTCTAACATAGAACATATTCATAATTTTAGTTGGTATATTGGTAATTATCCAACATTAGAAATAGAAAAAATAGATAATTTGTTAGGATTACTTAATGGATAAAAATAAAGTATTAATAACAGGTGGAGCTGGATACTTAGGTTCTACATTAACAGAAGTTTTATTAGATAATGGTTATCACGTTGATGTTTTAGATAACTTATTGTATGAGCAAACATCATTATTACACTTGTGTTCACATAAAAATTTTAGATTTATAAACACAGATGTTACATATTTTAAGTTTTTAAAAACAATTGTATCTGCATATGATGTAGTAATTCCATTGGCAGCAATAGTTGGGGGTCCAGCTTGTGATAAGAATAAGGAATTAGCAACTAAGGTTAATTTTGAACAAATAAAATGTATTGTAGATAACATAACAGACAATCAAAAACTAATAATGCCAAATACAAACAGTCAGTATGGTAGTTCTTCAGAAGTAATAACAGAAGATAGTCCATTCAATCCTTTATCACATTATGCATTAACTAAATGTGATGCGGAAAATTATATACTTAATAATAAAAGTGGAGTATGTTTAAGATTAGCAACTGTATTTGGTGCATCTGCTAGAATGAGAACAGATTTATTAGTAAATGATTTTGTACATAAAGCTATAGTAGATGGTTATTTAGTATTATTTGAATCACATTTTAAAAGAAATTATATCCACGTTAGAGATATCGCTTATACTTTTTTGTTTTGTATTGAAAACTATGATAGAATGAAAGGTGATGTTTTTAATGTAGGTTTATCTGATGCAAATCTTAGCAAGATGGAATTGGCTCAAACTATAAAGAAGTTTTTTCATAATTTAGTTATTAAAGAAGATGATTATAAAACTGATTTTGATAATAGAGATTATATAGTATCGAATGAAAAACTTGAGAGTTTAGGATGGAAACCTAAATATTCGATAGAAGATGGTATTTGTGAGTTAAAATATGCTTACGAAATGATTATTAAACATAACAACAGAAATTTTACGAATTTATAATATGGAACAAAGAAAATATTTACCAACATTAGGTGAACTAATAGATAGACTTAGTATACATCAGTTAAAGGAAGTGTTTATACCTGATAATAAAAAGAATTATGCTAAAGAGATAAATGATCTTGTTTACGATATTAATGTGATTTTAAAAGAACATAAAGGTGAAGTAACAGGAGAAGTTATTAGGGCACTTATAGTATTAGCACAGATGAATACTCATATTTGGTATAATGAAACTAAGTATAGAGCAGGTGAAGGGGAAGGTAATCTTGAATTAACTCACGGACTAAATGGAATTAGAAATACTGCAAAGAATAAAATACAAGATTTACTTGAAGATGGTGAAAGAAAAGATTATAAAATAGATTGTATTGCTGCAGAATTTGAAGATTGGGAAGTGAGTTGGTAAATGTTTAGGGAAACTCGTAAAAGGTCATTAAGAAAATCAGTTGGTTGGAGAGTAGTAGCTTTCAGTAATTCTTGGATGGTATTAGCATTAGGATTTACTGATATACCACTTTATAATGCAGTAATTATGAATGTAACAGGGGTAGTATATTTTTATTTATATGAAAGATTGTGGGATAAATCTCAGAGTGGGAGATATACAGAATGAAAATATTAGTTATAGGAGATAGTTGCGATGATGTATTTGTTTATGGTGTAATAGAACGGATGAGCCCTGAGGCTCCAGTTCCAGTTTTACAACCAACTAATAAAACTTCAAATGGTGGAATGTCTAAAAATGTTTATAATAATTTAAAGGCTTTAGGTGTTGATGCATTTTTAGTTACAAATAGAGAAGAAATAATAAAAACCCGATATGTAGATGCTGGGTATAATCAAATGGTTTTACGGGTTGATACAAATGATGTGTGTTCTCAAATTGATGAAGCACTTCGTATGAATATATGTAATAATCAATATCAGGGTAAGACATATGATGCAATTGTTATATCAGATTATTGTAAAGGTTTTTTAGACGAAAGTGATATAGAAAGTATATGTAAAAGTAATACCAATGTTTTTCTTGATACAAAAAAAGAATTAGGAGATTGGATTAGTTCAGCTAGTTTTATTAAAATAAACAATATTGAACATAGACATAATTTAAAATTTATATCTAATAATTTAGTGAAATTAAAAAAAAAATTAATAATGACTAGAGGTAAATATGGATGTATATTTGATGGAAAAACTTTTGAAGTAGATGAAGTTTTAGTAAGAGATGTTTCTGGTGCAGGAGATACTTTTTTAGCAGGACTTGTTGTAGAATATTTAAGAACTAATGATATAGTAAAGGCGATACATTTTGCACAAAAATGTTCAACTATAGCTGTTCAAAAACACGGAGTTTCCGTTGTAACAAAAGAAGAGATAGAAAGTTATGAGTAAAAATATAGTAGTTATACCAATGATAATTCCAAAGGCTAAGAATTTAGATAAATTTGGTGGTTGGGAATGGATGACTTATTCTAAAAAAGCTTGGCAATTTTGGTGTGATATGAATGGTTATGAGTTGGTAATATATGATGAACCATCAATAGAAGATACTTCAAAATATAGAATAACAATTCAGAGATGGTTTGATATTTTTGATTTCCTTGATAAAAAAGATATTAAATATGATCAAATCGCGATGGCGGATGCTTGTACTATTCCTAAGTGGAATTGTCCTGATTTCTTTGAATTTACAGATAATAAATTAACAGTAGGTCATGAGAATGATAATCTTAGATGGATTTATGAAAGCGTACAAGGATATAAAGATATTTTTAATGGCTATGAATTAGATATTAGTAGATATTTTTGTAGTGGGTTTATGATTTTTAATAAATCTCATAGAGAATTATTTAGTAAATTTAAAAAGTTTTATATGGAAAATACTGATGAATTTGTTAAATTACAAACTGAAACAGTTAAGAGGGGAACTTGTCAAACTCCACTTAATTATTTAGTACAAATGAATAATATAGATTTGACTTATTTACCAAAACCATATAGATTATCTCATTTATATCGTAAGGAAATGTTAAACCATAATTGGCAATTAAATGAAGATAAGACACCATTTTTTGTTAAATACGGTTACGTTTGGTTTTTTAGTGGATTTGATAAACAGGTTCGAAATAAATTAATGACTCAGGCGTGGGATTTGGTAGGAAAACGCTATGATAAAAATTATTTTATAAATGAAATTAATAGTGAAGGTATTAAAAGTAAAGGTGAAGATAAAAATGCAACTACAACTAAATTTAAAAAAGATATTTACCATATTTTTAATGAACCACGTTATAAAGATATGACTCTTTTAGAGTTAGGTAGTCATCATGGTAATTCAACGAGAGTTTATGCGGAATGTTTTGGTAAAGTT
>LULL01001456.1_pt1 | contig 9858 bp, 7 predicted proteins | sample 728161 | NCBI WGS metagenome assembly LULL01 (sample SAMN03860290, study PRJNA289734) | marine metagenome | biome: seawater column; feature: ocean; material: water; isolation source: Red Sea water column Station 149 - depth 500m | place: Saudi Arabia: Red Sea | collected 2011-10-15 | depth 500 m
CCCTCATCCATATTTACGTCAATGATTTGGGCACCGTTCTCAATCTGCTGGCGGGCAACCGAGAGGGCCTCTTCGTAATTATCTTCCTTGATCAGCCTCCGAAATTTGGCGGATCCTGTTACATTGGTCCTCTCGCCTACATTCACAAAATTGCTGGTCGGGCGGATAGTCAGTGGCTCAAGTCCGCTTAATTTGGTCAATGAATCCAATTCTGGAATTTTTCGTGGAGGAATATTCTCCACTGCGTCTGCGATGGCACTGATGTGATCAGGAGTGGTTCCGCAGCATCCGCCCACGAGGTTAACCAGTCCGCTCTCTGCAAATTCTTTAACAATTGATGCCATCCTTTCAGGCGACTCGTCGTATTCGCCGAATTCATTCGGAAGCCCTGCATTTGGATAAACGAATGAAAAGATATCCACAGCAGTTGACAGTTCGTCCAGCCACGGGCGAATCTGTTCCGCACCCAATGCGCAGTTAAGGCCCACAGCTGTTAAATCCGCGTGGCGGATGGAATGCCAGAATGCTTCCACTGTTTGACCTGAAAGCGTACGGCCGCTGGCATCCGTTATCGTTCCGGATACAAAAACGGGAATTTCCGCATTCTGTTCTTCAAGTAATTCGCGCACAGCAAATAGCGCCGCCTTGCAGTTGAGCGTGTCAAAAACGGTTTCAATCAAGAATACATCAGCACCGCCGTCCAGCAGTCCTTTTGCCTGTTCCAAATAAGCAGATTTCAGCTCATCAAAAGATATGTTTCTATATCCGGGATTATTTACATCTGGACTTAAGGAAGCTGTCCTGTTTGTTGGCCCGAGGGCACCGGCGACAAACCTTGGCTTATCTGAATACTTTCTGGTCGCCGATTTGGCAATTTTTGCCGCATTTAGATTGATCTCATAGCTCAAATCTTCGGTACCGTAATCCTTCTGGGAGATTGCGTTAGCATTGAATGTATTCGTTTCAACAATATCTGCGCCCGCATCCAAATAAGCTTTATGTATTTCGGAAACAATATCCGGGCGCGTAATGCAAAGAATATCGTTGTTGCCCTTCAAATCATGATGATGATTCGAAAAACGATCTCCTCTGAAATCTTCTTCGTTCAGGCTGTATGACTGCACCATCGTTCCCATGGCTCCATCGAAAACCAGAATTTGCTTTTGCAATATGTCCTGCATCCTGCTCATAATAAAAAACCCCGGTGCTAGCGGGGCTTTCGGCCTTTTTAGCACCATTTTTTTACGTCGCGGCAATAGGGCTCAAATCACGACTGCCCCTATTTTACACTACTTAACCAACTGAATCCAACCGTTTAACAATTTTTCATTTTCTCTTGGGTTGCTTGGGTAAATCCCTTTATTTTATGGTTTAGGATGCATACAGAAAGAAATCTATATCAACGAGAGTATGGGCGAAACCCGTATTGGTATTATCGAAGATGATCGACTGGTCGAGGTGTATGTGGAAAAACACGATCAGCACCGGATGGTCGGGAATATTTACAAAGGTAAGGTGGAGAATGTCATTCCCGGAATGCAGGCTGCATTCGTGGATATTGGCTACGATATCAATGCCTTTCTTCCGTTTTCAGAAATTGAAAATTCGGATTATTTGATCGAAGAGGATGATGACAGCGGAAACGGAATCAAAGGCAGAAAAGGCGGGAGAAACGGCAGAAATAGAAAAAGGCGGAAACCAAAGGATGACGACAATATCCGTGTTGACCTTTCCACCGGCCAGGACATCTATGTTCAAGTCATCAAAGAACCGTTTGCGGGAAAAGGACCGAGAGTCACCACCGAAGTTGCCATTCCCGGGAGACTTTTGGTATTGGTGCCGAACGGAAACTATATCGGCATTTCCAAGAAAATATGGGATAAGTACGAACGCCGACGCCTCAAAGGCATCACCTCAAAATTAAAAGACCGTGGATTTGGGCTGATTGTGAGGACAGTAGCCGAAGGAAAAAGCGAAGAACTGATCACTCACGATTATGAGAATCTCATGGATGCGTGGAATAAAATGGAGGCCAAATCCAAGCGTACGAATGATTACGGGATTGTGTTTGAAGACATGGAAACGGCTTCCAGCGTTATCAGGGATTTATTGACATCCGACGTCAATAAAATTGTCATTGATTCCAAAAAGCTTTACAGGAAAATCCAAAATTATCTTGAGGATGTGGCGCCGAAAATGGCATCACGCCTTGAACAGTATAAAATTAAAGCCCCATTGTTTGAAGGCATGGGGATTGAATCCGAACTGGATAAGCTGCTTCGTCCGAAGGTATGGCTGAAAAGCGGCGCCTACCTCATTATCGAGCGGACAGAGGCTATGGTTGTTGTTGACGTTAACAGCGGCAGATTTATTGGGAAAAAGGACCATGAAAAAAATTCACTTAAGATCAATCTTGAAGCCACGAGGGAAATCGCGCGGCAGCTTCGTCTGAGAGACCTTTCAGGTTTGATCGTGATTGATTTCATCGATATGCGCGAGGAAGCAAACCGTAAAAAAGTGTATCATGAACTGCGGAAAGAATTGCGCAAGGACCGCGCTAAAGTGGCTGTTTGCCAGATTTCAGAATTTGGTCTACTGGAGATGACACGCCAGCGGATCAGGGTTAGTTTACTTGATTCAATGAGCGAAGACTGCCCAACCTGCCGCGGTGCAGGCCGAATATTATCGAAGGAAACACTAATCACAAGAATTGACCACTGGCTCAGGCGTTACAAAGGCAAATTCAAGGGAATCAAACTTCGTCTGGAACTGCACCCCGAAATCGCAGAATATCTTTTGGAAAAAAAGCGGAAAGTGCTCCGCGGTCTTATGTGGCAGAATTTTGTTCACATTTCAATCGAAGAGAATAATGAGGTCGGCCGAGGAGAATTTCGGTTTATTTCGGTCAAAACAGGAAAAGATCTCACAAAAGAGCTTGGGGTTGAAAAGGTAAAATCTTAAGCATAAATTCGCCGGCTAATTTGAGGCTAACTATGTATGCAATCGTAAATATCGCAGGAAAACAGATTCGGGTCGAAAAAGGCGCCACCGTGAAGGTAGCCAGCCTGAAAGGCGATCCCGGAACAAAACTAACATTTGATTCCGTCTTGCTGACGGATGATGGTAAAAAGGTACAAACCGGCGATCCGACGCTTAAAGGAGCATCGGTATCCGCCAGCATTGTTGAGCACGGACGAGACAAAAAAGTCCTGATCTACAAGAAAAAAAGACGGAAAGGCTACCAGCGCAAAAACGGGCATCGCCAGGGATTCACCCTTTTGCAGATCGATAAAATTCAAACAGCAGCGGCGAAGAAAAAAGCTGCGCCGAAAAAAGATGCAAAACCTTCCGATACTAAAACTGAGGACAAGTAACCATGGCACATAAAAAAGGAATGGGAAGCTCTAGAAACGGGCGAGATTCCAATGCAAAACATTTAGGCGTAAAAGTCGCTGACGGCCAATCAATTCTCGCCGGAGGAATAATCCTAAAACAGCGGGGAACCAAATTCCATCCCGGAGTAAATGTCCGACGTGCAGGTGACGATACACTTTTTGCAACAGCCGACGGAACAGTCAAATTTTCCTCTAAAGGACGATCCAGAAAACTGGTAAATGTCGTTGAATCGAACTGAATCTCATTGGCATCGAACACATTCAAACCCTGCCTCATTTTTTGAGTCGGGGTTTTTATTTTCCATCCGAAATCCGAAAGGAAACCAATAATCATGCCACGTAAAAAAATTGCACTCATCGGCGGCGGACAAATCGGAGGCAACCTTGCCCTTCTTGCTGCGCAAAAAGAATTAGGAGACGTTGTTGTATTTGACATCCCTCAGGCCGAAGGAATGGTAAAAGGCAAAGCTTTGGACATTATGCAGCTTCGCCCGCACGACGGATATGATGCCGAAATTTCCGGCACGTCCGACTACAAAGATATTGAAGGATCGGATGTCATCATCATCACCGCGGGAATTCCTAGGAAGCCGGGAATGAACCGTGAAGACCTTTTGGAAATCAATCTCGGAATTATTAAAGATGTAGCCGAAAATGTCAAAAAGCACGCGCCGAATGCATTCGTCATTGTGATTTCCAATCCGCTGGATGCAATGGTCTATGCTTTCTACAAAACATCCGGCTTCCCCAAGAATCAAGTTGTCGGAATGGCTGGTGCGCTGGACAGCGCAAGGTTTCGCACCTTCATTGCAATGGAAACCGGCTTATCCGTCCAGGATGTATCCTGTATGGTTCTTGGCGGGCACGGCGACACAATGGTTCCGATTACGCGGCTCGCTACTATCGGCGGTGTTCCGGTTGAAAGCCTTATTTCTAAGGAAAAACTGGATGCTATTGAAGAACGCACACGCTTTGCCGGAGGTGAAATTGTTAAACTGTTCGGCAATGGTTCAGCCTTCTACGCTCCCGCTCAGTCAGCCATCGAAATGGCGGAATCTTATCTGCGCGATAAAAAACGTGTGATTCCCTGCGCCTCGCTTTGCGAAGGTGAATTCGGCATTGACGGATATTTCATCGGCGTTCCGACGGTTATTGGTTCCGGCGGAGTAGAACGGATCCTGGAATTCGATCTAACCGATGACGAGAAAGCAGAACTGGACAATACGCTCAAAGCCGTCAAAAAAACCGTCTCCGAGACCGGGCTGTAATTCCAATATAAAATCGGGAAAGCCGTTTCATCCTCGAAGCAAAATCCGGTGATATTAAACTCGAATTGCCGGGGAGTTTCCCTGCATCCATTGACGCGGCAGTTACAGGCAAAAACTCATCCAGAGCCATTGCTTCCGAATTTCCGATCTCAATCACCGTTGGGGATAATGAAGTAACCGGAAGCGGTACCAGTGGAAGTGGAACCTATCGGGTTATTCTGAAATCGAATTTTGGAAGAATTATCATTGAAAGGGATTAATTCATGAAATTACTGATTTTACTGGGCTTAGTATTAACGATTTCACTTTCCGGTCAGGACAGCACGGATTATGAAGCGAATGAGTTCCAAAATGACAATTCCGAATATCGCGAGGAACCCAATCATGATGAAGATAACGACTGGGATACCGAGGATCAGGCCGTAACAGATGAAATTATATTTTACAAAGATCACATCATTCCATCCGGAGAAATATCCTATGATAACATTCGTATCATTGGAGGCGACCTGATTGTTGACGGCGTCGTAAAAGGTAAAATCACTTTGATTGGCGGAGATGTCCGCCTGAACGAATCTGCCGTGCTGGACGGGCAAATTGTGGTCGTCGGGGGGAATGTACAAAAACACAAAAACGCCGTCATTAACGGGAAAATCATACAAAGCAACCTTCAGGAAGGGTTGCTCTATCGCGAAACAGATCCCGAAGAAAATATCCAGGGAAGCTCAGATTTTGAATTAGAAAACCGGTCTGAACGTGCAAGAAAAAGCTGGATTCATCCTGAGGCGCCTACCTTTGTTTACAATAGAAATGAAGGTCTTTTGCTGAATGTTTATCATAAACGCTGGGACCGGCGGTCTCTTTCAAGTTTCAGGATTAGTTCTTCTTTCGGGGTGAGAATGAAACCCGACCATACGCCTGATTATGCCGGAAAATTGACAATGGAAAGAACCTTCGGCCTAAATAGAAACATTACTGTATTCGGAAGCGGATACAAAGAGGCTCAGACTGATGACTCCTACCGCCTTCCGCTGAATGAAAACAGCTGGGCATCTGTGCTGGGCAGGCAGGACTTTTACGATCGGTGGGACGAAACAGGCTGGGAAGCAGGAATCGGACTGGATATTTCACGATTAAAAATAAAGGCACAATACGGAGAGGCCAGCCATGATTCTATTTCCACTGCCGACATCTGGTCCCTGTTCGAAAAAAACAGGACTCTTCGCCACAATATCCCTATGTCCCGATTAGACAAAGTAAAAACATCAGAAGTAATAGTTGCTTTTCGTACAAAAGATTACAACCCGTTCAAAAACGGTCTCGCTCTTTACGTCCAATCAGAATGGTATGACACCGGCGCTAATAATTCCGATAAGATTAACCGAACCCTTGCGATGGGAATCGCCAACCTCGAAATCGCTGAAGGAATTATTTTAAGAACTCGCCTGATGGGCGGATCATCTTCCGATAACTCCGGAATTCACGGATTCCGGCTGGCAAATAAAACTGTTCGCGGACGGTGGCCATGCATGGAATAAATCCGAATATGGATACGATTTCGATAAAATTAAATCATCTGCTGTCACATCGTTCGGAATCGGCATCGGCAGAGGCGATGATGATGACTTGGACTGGATGATAAATATCTCACAGCCAATGAATGAAGGCGGGCTGCTGCAGACTACCCTAAGGTGGAATTACAATTTCTAAAATGAAATTTCGAAAATACGGATTTCTAATTTTGCTTCCCCTCTTGGGGTTGTCCGCACAATCAGACAAAAACGAAAAAGATTCGGATTCCGAATCCGTCAGAGATTTTTATCATTACAGGATTGGGATGAGTTAAATTAGAAACATAGGAGGTTTGATTATGGGAAATGTGAATTATAAAGATTACCCGCATATCGGGATCAGGAGCTTACTTCGCGCAAGGAAAAGCAGAAAAAAGAGGTTTGGAATGGGAGCATGGTAAAAATTTTGACTGGTAACCTGAAACAAAAGCCCCGCCCATAGAGGGGGTTTTTTGTTTGTGAGAATAGTTTTATTTTAATATTGTTCTTAAAAGGTTTTAAAGAGTATGGAAGACAAATTTGGTGTATTTGATAATCCCATTGGGGAGTTCAATGACCGTAACAATTTATCATTAGATAAAGACTGCTTGGACGCTGCAAAGGATGAAATAAAGAAAACTTATGGTAGCATAAAATTCCTTCCTGAATTTTTTAGGATACAATCTGTAGTTTTTACTACCACAAGTATTATAATATGGGTACACCAGAAAATCCAATGCCTGAAGGTTTATTCACAATTGAAATAAATCAAATTTGCAATAAGACATTGCCTGATTTACTGCCTACAATTAAAAAGATGAAAAGGGAAGTTAATGAAAACGATTTCCGATTTGCCTGTAAAGGAATGAAAATGTGGTTGTTGTATGGATTTTCAACAAAGATGTCATACCTTGAAATGAAAATAAAATCCATATTCAAATCACCTTGTATAAAAAATATAGATAGTATCTCAACCAAAATGGGATTGTAAATGAATATCACTATAATTGGCTATCTAACATTCAACCGAACCTAAAGGTCGCGGTGGTTTGATTGATACTTTGAAGATTATTGTGAATTAATATGCAAGAAAACGAGGTAAAATCAAATCTTGTCCCCAGCATCATAGCCGGTGTAATAGGCGCTATAACTAAAATAGTAGCTGCAATGGCGTTTAGCGCCCTGATATTCACCGGCACATTATCCGGTTATTTACCACAGGGGATTGGTATAGTATTGTTTGGATTTCTATTATTTGCTGTCATCTCAATCTTTACAGCCAGTTATCCGGTGAATATTAATACACCCCAGGATATCCCAATTGCTATTATTGCCCTCATAGCAACCACAGTTATGGCAACTTCTGGTAAAGATTGGGATGGAGATGCGGCATTTCAGTTTATTTTTGTTACTATTGCTCTAACATCTATTCTTGTAGGCATATTCTTCTTTATTCTTGGCAGTCTTAAACTTGGAAAATTAGTCCGATTTATACCTTACCCTGTTGTAGGTGGATTTTTGGCTGGCACTGGGTGGTTAATCATCAAATTTGCATTTATAATGACCGCAGATATGGGATTATCGTTAGACAACTTTGTTTCACTTTTTGACCAAGCAACATTACTTAAATGGTTTCCAGGATTAATATTTGGCTTAATCATGCTTATATCGGGTCGTTATATCAAACATTATTTGCTTATCCCTGCCCTGATAACAATTGGTATAACATCTTTTTATGCAATTATGTTTTTCTATGGTTTTTTATACACAGATCTTGAATCCAATGGATATTTACTGGGACCTTTTCCTGAAGGAGGTCTTTTTCAGGGTTTGCCATTAAAGTATCTCTCCGATTTCAAATGGTCAATATTTTTGGAGCAATTACCGGCCATAGCCACCATGATGATCTTGAATGCGATATCGGTATTATTTAATTACAGCGGTCTCGAAATCATCATTAAAAAAGACCTCGATCTTGATCAAGAATTAAAGACCACTGGAATAGGGAATATTATTGCAGGCCTCGGCGGTGCGCCTCCAGGTCATTTATCCCTTGGCGGTACATTGTTATCTATTTCAATTGGTTCAAAAAGCAAAATAACCAATATCGTTATCGCTCTACTTTGTGCAATTACCCTATTGTTTGGTTCAGAAGTATTATCATTTTTTCCTAGAATTATTCTTGGTGGACTGCTTTTTAATCTTGGTCTAGCATTTTTAGTTGTTTGGTTGTACAGTACCTGGTCGAGGGTTCCAAAAACTGATTATACAATCATTCTATTGATCTTTCTAGTAATAGGAACAGTTGGATTCCTAGAGGGAGTAATCACAGGCTTATTGATGTCAGTGGTACTATTTGTAATTAGCTATTCTAAGGTGGAAATAATCAAGCATGAACTCACTGGTAAAACATTCCATAGCAATGTGGAAAGATCAGAAAGTGTAAAAAATATTATCGATGATAGTGGGGATAAAATATTGATATTGCCTCTACAGGGGTACATATTCTTTGGCTCTGCAAACCGTTTACTTGAACGGATAAAATTACACCTACAGTCACAAAACGAAATAAATCTTAAATACTTAGTTTTTGATTTAAAACAGGTAACAGGTATTGATTCTTCCACAATAAACAGTTTTAACAAGTTACGAATTCTGGCAGAACTAGATAATTTCCAAGTTCTTTTTTGTAATCTTACGCCTAAAATTATCTCTCAGTTTGAAGCGGAAGGTTTATTTGCTGATAATATGGATTTCTTCTTGCAGTTTGATGATCTGGACCACGGCATGGAATGGTGTGAAGAACAAATAATTTCTGAAACAGCAATAGGCAGCAATAAGCAAAAGAAAGAAATAGATGAAATAAAATTATTTGAGGAGAAATTTGCTGATTTATTGATCTATTTTGAATCAAAAGATATAAACCAGGATACAACTCTTATTGAACAAGGGAGCGATCCAGATGGACTGTATTTTATCAAATCAGGAAGAGTTACAGTCGAATTACGATCATCAAATAATAAAATTCGGTTAAAATCTATGGGTACCGGTACAGTAGTTGGAGAAGTGAGCTTATATTTAAAAACCCAAGCAACAGCATCAGTAATATCCAATACGGATTGTAAAACCTATTTTTTATCTCATGAAAATTTTGAAAAATTAAATAAAGAAACTCCAGAAAGAGCAGCTGAATTACACACCTATATTGTCAAATTACTTAGCGATAGGCTGGCCAAGTCCAACGCGACGATTCAAGCATTAATGTAGAAATCATATAAATAATTATAATATGAAAGATATCACCTGCTATGCTATGGATGATTATTTTCTAAAAGAATTTTAAGCTTTTTTTCTGCTTCCATACTTCCTAGATATACTGCCTGATTGAGAATCATTACTGCTTGATCAATACGTCCCTGGTACTCATATAAATTAGCCAGCTCTAAACGCAGTGTTATATCATTAGGATTCAATCGAATTCTTTTATTTAAACTTTCATTATTTCTCTCGAATTCTTCGATCTCTTTAAATTTATGTAAGTATTCAAGGGATCTGTCCAACTTATCTAACTTCTTATATACTTGACCAAGGCTGTATAATGTTTCTGCTTTATAGGAATGGATATATCTGTAGACCGCGCAAACC
>LULL01000851.1_pt1 | contig 9849 bp, 9 predicted proteins | sample 728161 | NCBI WGS metagenome assembly LULL01 (sample SAMN03860290, study PRJNA289734) | marine metagenome | biome: seawater column; feature: ocean; material: water; isolation source: Red Sea water column Station 149 - depth 500m | place: Saudi Arabia: Red Sea | collected 2011-10-15 | depth 500 m
GCTTATATAAAGCCTGAAATCGGTCCATCAGTTAAGCTTGAAGGGCAAGAGGGCGTAAGTAAGAAAAAACAAATTATGTCAGCGTTATTTTCTATTATTCCGCCTTTATCATTAATTGTTATCGTCCTAGGTTCTATTTTTGCAGGTATTGCAACCCCTACGGAATCATCCGCGATTGGGTGCACTGGTGCTGTAATACTGGCAATCTTATATAGAAAGTTTTCATTTACAATGTTGATGGAATCTTCCAAGGAAACGGTAAAAATAACAGCAATGGTTTTTGCTATTTTGATTGGAGCAACTGCATTTTCTATGGTATTTACCTACACAGGAGGTGATGCGTTGGTTGAACAGTTTATGCTCAGCTTACCGGGTGATAAATGGGGTTTTATAATTATGGCGATGCTAGCTATATTGGTTCTAGGGTTTTTTATAGATTTTGTAGAAATTTCCTATATTATCGTGCCAATACTGGTTCCTATTTCAGAAGTTATTGGTATCAACCCTATTTGGTTTGCAATCTTGATTGCAATGAATCTACAAACCTCTTTTTTAACTCCACCCTTTGGTTTTAGCTTATTTTATCTAAAGGGAGTATCCCCAAAGGGTATAAAAACAACGGATATATATACAGGAGTAATTCCTTTTATCATAATACAAGTTCTTGTACTGACCTCTATTGTTGTGTATCCAGATTTATATGGTAGTTTCATATATTGATTCTAGGGATTTTAAAATAGACACCAAACTATGGAAATCTAGTTTATTAAATTTATGTTTTCAAGAAAATTAAAAACCACTTGGATGATTCGTAAATTTGGTTTCTTTAAAGTGCCGCTGATTTGGCTTTGTAATCCTAAAGTGATTGAACATACTGATGAGAGAATTGAAGTGGTAATCCGTTTAAGGCGTCGTACAAAGAATCATTTAGGGAGTATGTATTTCGGTGCTTTAGCAATCGGTGCAGATATTACGGGAGGATTTCTTGCAATGGATCCGATTAGGGAAAGTGGACGAAAAATTCATCTTATTTTTAAGGACTTCAAAGCGGATTTTTTAAAACGCCCGGAAGGGGACGTTCACTTCTACTGTAATGACGGTATAGCCATAAGAGAGCTGGTTGAAAAGACTGTTGAGACCGGTGAAAGGCATAACTATAAATTGAATATTGAGGCTATCGTACCTTCATTATCGATGGATGTCGTTGCAAGGTTTGAACTTACATTGTCGTTGAAAGATAAAACTTTAGAATAGTTGTAACCTTGTAGTTTCTATATAATGAATTTCGAGATCGAAGTAGTATGATTTAGAGAAAAAAAATGCCCTATATAGTAAACGATAATTGTATCAAATGTAAGCACTTAGATTGTGTTGAAGTATGCCCAGTAGATTGCTTCCACGAAGGCGAAAATATGCTGGTTATTAACCCGGAAGAATGTATCGATTGTGATGTATGTGTGCCTGAATGTCCAGTCGAAGCTATAGTGTCTGATAACGATCCAGCTGCCGCTGAGTGGCTAGATTTCAACAGAAAATATAGTATTGAGATGATGTGGCCAGTTATTACTGAAAACGGAGATCCAGATCCAGAGCATGAAAAATATCACCCAGATAATTTTCCAGATGGAAAGATGCATTTATTTTCTGAAAAACCAGGCCAAGGAAGCTGATTTACTTCCATCAATAAATAATTGCTACACAATTACGCGTAATCTTTTATCGAGTATCTGCACTTCAAGATTTCGAGTTTGGGGATAAGGTATTTCACCATCAGCTTCAACCACAAAAGGCCGCTGTGACTTAATGTCTACTCGACGAGCTTTATAGTTCTTCAAAATGGGTTCATTGACATGAGTCCCTTTCATAATTTTTGGAATCAAACGTAAGATTTTGAGTCTACCAACACTCTGTGTCACCATCACATCAAGCAAGCCGTCATCTATCTGGGCTTCAGGACAAACCCAAAAACCACTGCCAAAACAGCGTCCATTGGTAATTGCCGTCATCGTTGTCGATTGCTCGAAAGCTTCTTGGTCATCAATCTGAATTCTGATCTTTGGTATACGATAATCAATCAGTGTCTTCATAATCGCGGCAAGATAAGCCGTCATACCAGTAAGAAAACTCGGAACCTTGGTAAAGTTAAGTGCGGCTTGTGCGCCAAAGCCAATATCCATACCATTCATAAAATACTGTGGTTGATTGTCTTGAACTGAGGTCGATTGATCACCTGACATGCGAGCAACATCAAACAGTTTTGTCTGCCCTTTATTAATTTTTTTAATCGCTAAATGCCAATCAAATACCTTGCCGCCAATTGTGGTTTGTGGTGGAATCATTTTGGCAAAATCGTCACCATTTCCAAGTGGTACGACACCTAGAGCAATGGTTTCGCCTTCGCTTGAAGCACGTAGCAGCCCGTTAACAACTTCATGAACCGTACCATCGCCTCCAACGGCGACAACTGTCGAGTATTTCGTTGCCGCTTTTTCAGCTACATTCATTGCATCAAGTGGTGCAGAGGTAGCGGCCACATCCAATTTACCCACTATAAGAAGTAACAGTAAGAGTAGACTACATGACTAAAAATTTTTTCTCCAGACCCTTTACTCAACAAGAGTCTATCAGTCAAGAGGCGATTGATGCGGCTACTGAAGTACTTAAAACGGGCAGGTTACATCGATACAATACAATTGAAGGTGAACCTTCACAGGTCTCACTGTTGGAACAGGAATATGCCAACTATCAAGGTAGTCGATACTGTCTAGCTTGCGCATCTGGGGGTTATGCACTCAGTATTTCATTGAAAGCAGCAGGTCTAGAGTCTGATGAATATGTTTTAACCAATACGTATACTTTGGCCCCAGTACCGGGAGCTATCTCAAATGCTGGTGGTAGGCCTATTTTTGTAGAGATCAATGAAAATCTTGTACTTGACTTGGAAGACCTTGTACAGAAAGCCTCTTCAAGTGGTGCTCGTTTTTTACTGCTATCGCATATGCGAGGCCATATTGTTGATATGAAGAAATTGATGCATATTGTGAAGGAAAAGAATTTGATTTTAATTGAGGATTGTGCTCATACTATGGGTGCAAAGTGGGAGCAAAAGAAAAGCGGAAATTTTGGTTTAGCTGCCTGTTTTAGTACTCAAACTTATAAACACCTGAACTCAGGAGAGGGTGGTCTTATAACCTCAGATAATGCTGAATTTATGGCGCGTGTGATTGTACTGTCAGGTTCTTATATGTTTTATGAAAGACATGGAGCTGCGCCGGAGACGGAAGTTTTTTCAGAGATTCGTCTACAAACCCCCAATTGTTCAGGTCGAATGGATAATCTTAGAGCGGCAATTCTTCGCCCACAGTTAAATTCTCTGGAAGCAAATATCAAACGCTGGAACAAACGTTATCAAATTGTTGAACAAAAACTTCAAAAAGTTACCGGTGTCGTTCTGCCAGTGCGTCCTAAAAAAGAGAGCTATGTTGGGAGTTCTATTCAGTTTAGAATTCCCGGAATTTCTCACACCGACTCTAAGAAATTTATTGAATCTTGCAAAAAACTTGGTGTGGAGATAAAGTGGTTTGGTGATGACAACCCTGCTGGATTTACCAGTAACCATAAAAGTTGGCATTACGTCAAAAGACAAAAGTTAGAAAATTCTGACAGAATCCTTTCTGGATTATTTGATCTGAGATTGCCGTTAACATTTTCACTCGATGACTGTTCAATGCTATCTGACATTATCAGTGAATGTGTAAAAGAGTTTATCTATGATGATTCAAAAGTGAATTAATTTGTCTTTTTATATAGATTATGAAGCCTAATAATGTTGTTGCAGCGATAATAAAAAAAGACAATTCATATTTAATTGCTCAGAGAAATAGAAATAAATATATGTCTTTTAAATGGGAATTTCCTGGAGGTCAAGTTGAGCCTAATGAAACTTTTCATGAAGCACTAGCTAGAGAAATTCAAGAGGAATTAAATATTAGTATTAATATAGATGAAAAAATTGCTGAAGAAAGATATAAAGATGATGAAATCGATATTATTTTGCATTATTACTTATGTTCAAAGAAAAGTGGCACCATTAGACTTAATGAACATGAAAATATTGCTTGGATAGAAAAGAAAGATTTTGATAAATATGATTTTGTTGTAGGTGATGGAAACGTTTTATCACTCCTTTAGTATAGATATTGCAAAGCAAATATAGCCCTTTGTCTTTTATTACTAGTATTTACATACATCACTATATAGATTGATCATCACTTATAGTGAATCTACTAAAAAGTTTTCCTTTTTGATTTGCGGTATTGTTCCATCGTTTCATCGACAGTAGTTGCGCTATTTAGACTTAAACTTGGAGTTGTCTCTTTCAGTTCTATCAGATGGTCTGACCATTCTTGCATCATAGTTCTTCGCTCTTCTATAAGGTTAGAGTTGTTATAAGCTGGTGTTATTATGCTGGATTTTGTGATTGCTAATTGAACCTCAATAACATCATTTCTATAACCAAGCTCATGTAATCTGATGGCAGCCATTTGTCTGAAGCCATGTGTTGTGAACGTAAATTTATCAATACCTAAACTCCTTATTGCAACAAGTAGGGCATTGGTTGTAATACTAGCGTTTTTATTTCTTGGAGTGGGAAAAACATAGTTACTTCCTGTATTAATCTGACTTAAGTTTTTTAGGGTTGTAAATACCTGAGTGCTCATAGGCACCAGATGAACTTTGTTCGTTTTCATTCTTTCAGCATTAATATGAATAAGCCTTGCTTCAAAATCAACTTCACTCCATAACAAACCTGTTAGTTCACCCGGTCTTAAAAATACATGAGGTGCTATTGTTAGGGCGGCATTAACTTCATCGCTTCCTATGTGTTTGTCAAGCATATTAAGTAACAATCCAATCTCCTTTGGATCTGTGATAGTAGCATGATGTTTGGTGGGTTTCTTTTGAAAGATATCGTTGGGTAAATCTCTAACTGGATTAACCGTAATAATTCCCATACCAACGGAATGCGAAAATACACCATTAGCAATAACTTTAATCTTTTGTAGGGTATCCAACAAACCTTTGTCTTGGATTTGAAGAAGTAATTTAAGCATATCTGGAGAGCTAATTTCATCGATAGGCATTTCACCAATAGCGGGAAGTAAGTAGCGATTGGCTCTTTGAAGGGTATCTTCAGCATAACCCGGCGACCATTCGTCCTTCTTATTATTGAACCAATTAAGAAACATACCCTTAAAAGATATTTCATCCGGATTATCTTTATAGTTATCGATTTTTGGGTATTTAGGGTTTAGTCCTTGTCTAAGAAGTTTCTTGTTTCTATCTCTAGCTTTTCTAGCATCTAACAGAGATATTTCAGGATAGGATCCTAATGCAATCATTGTAGCTTTATTGTTAAATCTATATCTATGTCGCCAAAGCTTTGAACCGTTAGGATTAATTTCTATACATAAACCATGAGAATCGGAAACACGATAAAGTTTATCTTTTGGCCTAAAGTTTATAATTTGAGTGTCGTTAAGCATTAAATGAGTAGATTAATACTATTTATAACAAAAACAATATCTACTCACAATTCTACTATTTTTTATTTAGTAAGTAAAGGAATAATTATGAAGTAGTAAGAAAAAAAATCCTAAAATACATAAAATTATAAGAGTTTACAAACTATTTGGTTGTTTATGAGAAGTAGAGAAAATAATGTATGGTGGAGATGGGGGGAGTTGAACCCCCGTCCGAAAACCTTCAGTCAAGAAGTCTACATGCTTAGTTTAGGTCTATTGATTTAACTTTTTACCACCCGACCAACAGGGATGTATAAAGCGATTTTAGATTGGGTTTTAACCCTATTACCCTAAAAAAATAATAGTGGCGAGTCTGTAAGCGACCGTTATCCCAAAAGCACAGACAACTTCTAAGTAACGGTTAGCATTATGCTGCTAAAGCGTAGTTGTCTTCGTTTGCAACTATTATTTAAAGAACGTTTTTACGAGCAATCTTTATCCTCGACATGCATCCTTGAAATCCAACTCCTCGTCGAAGCCAGTCATCCCCAGATGCTCATATTATACGCGTTATTATGAGAGTTTAACTAATTGTAACTCGGGCGAATTTTCTTTTACCAACCTGGTACACTGAGGTGCCTATTGATGGCTCAAGATCTTTGTCGGTAATTTTTTCGCCGTCGATTTTAGCTGCTCCTTGCTGAATCATACGGAATGCTTCTGAAGTAGAACTCACTAAGTTTGAGTCTTTTAGAAGGTTGGCAATCTTGATTCCATTTGGAAAGCTAAATTCGTCCATCTCATCAGGAGTTTTGTTCTTGGCAAATCTATCGATAAAGTTTTGTTGAGCTTGTTTTGCCAGTTCATTGTCATGGAAGCGCGTAATAATCTCCTCTGCTAGGCGAAATTTAATGTTTCTCGGGTTTTCACCATCTTTCACTTCTTGTTTCCAGGATTCAATCGTTTCGATTGACTCAAAACTTAAAAGCTCAAGATAGCGCCACATGAGATCGTCTGAGATGGACATGATCTTGCCAAACATACTATCGGGCGACTCATCAATGCCAATATAGTTATCAAGTGATTTGCTCATCTTTTGGACTCCATCAAGACCCTCCAATAATGGCATTGTAAGAATCACTTGAGGTTCTTTTCCGGCCTGTTTTTGGAGATCTCTTCCCACTAAAAGGTTAAATTTTTGGTCTGTTCCGCCAAGCTCCATATCTGCCTGAAGTGCAACCGAGTCAAAACCTTGAACTAGTGGGTAGAGGAATTCATGAATTGAAATTGCTTGTTCAGACTTATAGCGTTTGGAAAAATCGTCTCGCTCCAGCATTCTTGCAACCGTTTGCTTAGAGGCTAAAGAGATCATATCCGCAGAGCTCATCTTGCTCATCCATTCAGAATTGAAAGCTATCCTTGTTTTGTCCTTATCAAGTATCTTGAAGACTTGTTCTTCATAGCTTTTCGCGTTTTCTAGTATTTCTTTTTTGGTGAGTGGCTTTCGAGTGACATCTTTACCGCTTGGGTCGCCAATCATTCCAGTAAAGTCGCCAATCAAGAAAATGATCTCATGGCCAAGATCTTGTAGTTGCTTCATCTTGTTCATTACAACTGTATGTCCAAGGTGTATGTCTGGCGCGGTCGGATCAAAGCCTACCTTGACCCGTAGAGGTTTATTTTTTTGCAGCTTTGTCCTTAACTCATCAAGAGGCAATATTTCATCTGCACCTTTCTCAATAATGGTTAATGCGTCTTGAATTGTCATAATTATGCCACTCTATGGTCTTGTATGTCCGTCACCTAAGACGATATATTTTTGTGAGGTTAGGCCTTCAAGTCCAACAGGACCACGAACATGAAACTTGTCTGTACTGATCCCAATCTCTGCACCTAAGCCATACTCAAATCCATCGGCAAATCCTGTCGAAGCGTTAACCATCACTGATGATGAGTCTACTTCGGCTAGAAATTTTTTTGCTTTTGTTTTATTCTCTGTCACGATAGTGTCGGTATGAGCAGACCCGTATCTCTCGATATGTGAGATAGCCTCATCCAATGAACTCACAATTCTGATTGATAGGATTGGAGCAAGATACTCTTCGCTCCAGTCATCTTCCGTAGCAGCAATGATTTGATTGGAACGTTTCTGCGCTCCTTGACATCCACGCAATTCGACTCCCTCTTCAACATACAAGTCAATCAGCTGTTCAAATGTAGCAGAATCCAAATCCTGATGAACCAGCAATGTTTCAGTAGCATTACAGACTCCATATCTTCGAGTTTTGCCATTAAAGGCAACATCTATGGCTTTTTGAGAATCAGCCTCTTTATCTAGGTAGGTATGACATACGCCGTGAAGGTGTTTAATGACAGGCATCCTGGCATTAGTACTCACATTCTCAATTAAGCCTTTGCCGCCTCTCGGAATGATAGCGTCAACATAATCGCTAGCTTGAACAAGTTTTATCACTGCCTCACGGTCGGTGATGTCAATGAGTTGTACTGCATCAGGACTGATGCCAGCTTCAATTAATCCATCTTTAATACACCCATATAAAGCCCGGTTTGAGTTGATCGCTTCCGAACCGCCCCGTAAAATTACCGCGTTACCTGATTTCAAACATAGAACTGCTGCATCGATAGTGACATTTGGACGAGATTCGTAGATCATTCCCATAACCCCTATGGGCACCCTCATTTTGCCAACCTGAATACCACTAGGGCGATACTCTAAGTCGGTAATTTCTCCGATTGGATCAGGAAGAGATGCCACTTGTTTTAAACTTTCAACAATGCCATCAATTCTTTCAGAGTTGAGCATTAAACGATCTAGCAGGGCGTCATTTAAGCCGTTTCTTTCCCCTTCAGTTAAATCCTTTGTATTGGCATCAAGTATCACTTTCTGGTTTTTCTGGATATTGATGGCAATGTTGTATAATGCAGCATTTTTTGTCTCAGTATCTACAGTGCGTAAGGAGCGGGAGGCTTTTTTTGCCTTTTGTCCGAGATTCAAAATTAGTTCGGTTATTGAGTCCATTGCGTTTTCCCTGACAAAGTGATAACAACACTTCGCAACTCGTCGTAAACGTTGAGATTATCCATACCTTTGAGTGAGCGGTCAATACGCCCGAGTGACAATAGCAATTTTTGGAGGCGTTGATAGGGATGTTTTTTGAGAGCATTTGAAATCAAAGGCTTTCTTTTTTGCCATACCCGGTGTTTTTCGAAAATATCCTCAATTGGTTCATTTTGTTTCAGTTCGACAGACATTGTAGCCAAAGATTTGATCTCTCGGTATAGAGATGAAATAATAATCACTGGCGGTGTCATTTCATCAACAAGCGAGTTAAATACTTTATTAACTTTTGCAGAATCGCCTTTGAGTGCGGCATCAATCAATCCAAAGACCGAGTAATGGGACTGTTGATCGATTTGATTGAGAAATTCATCAGCATTAATATGACCATCAGGGTAGGCGATTTTGAGTTTTTGTATTTCCTGCATAGAGGCCAAAAGGTTGCCTTCTGTGCAATAAGCGATTGCCTCAGCAACCTCTTTGTTGGTTTTAAGCCCTAACTGAGTCATTTGGTTAATAATCCAACTAACAAGATGTTCATTTTGGACCTCCCAATGTTGAATGATTGCACCTTTTTTGTCTAGAGCCTTAAACCACTTACTTTTTTGCTGGTTCATATCTAGTTTGCCTGTAGAGATAATGAGCAAAATATCATCCGGGAGGGTGTCAACTAATTCTGTCAGTGCTTTTGATCCTTTGAGACCAATTTTCCCAGTGGTAAGGCGGCATTCAATGATACGCTTCTCTGAGAACAAGACGACCTTAAATTTTGTAATATTCATTATGTCATAATTGTAAAATAATTTGTCATCAAACCTTGAAATATTGCCATCAAACCCTATATATGTCATCAATAGGGTATATTTACCGTTCTGCATTTAGGTTAATTTTATATATGTATAAAAATATTTTACTATGGCTGGTACTGGGCAGTGTCCTTGCTTCTCTATTTGGTCAATTAAAAGTGACCGATGATACAAATGAGATGAGCTACTCTCAGTTCATCCAAAATGTCAAACAAGGAAACGTTTCCAGCGTCAAGATTGCGGGAAGTCAAATCAGCGGTGTGACAGCACTGGGTGAAGAGTTTGACACCTATAGTCCTGGAGATTTAGGTTTGATGGGAGATCTACTCAATAATGGCGTTTCTGTTCAGGCTACGCCACCAGCAAAAGAGAGTTTCTTGAAGCAACTGATAATTTCACTAGCACCTATACTCCTGCTGATTGGTGTGATTATGTATAC
>LULL01000915.1_pt1 | contig 9835 bp, 8 predicted proteins | sample 728161 | NCBI WGS metagenome assembly LULL01 (sample SAMN03860290, study PRJNA289734) | marine metagenome | biome: seawater column; feature: ocean; material: water; isolation source: Red Sea water column Station 149 - depth 500m | place: Saudi Arabia: Red Sea | collected 2011-10-15 | depth 500 m
ACTTAACCCAGCGCAGTTGGGACGTTGCGCTAGGGCTACCCTATAACATCGCCGGTTACGCTTTCCTGCTCGAGTTGTTTGGGCAGTTCGCCGGTATACCGGTGGGTTACTTTGGCCACACCCTGATCGATGCGCACATCTATACCGCCAAGCCTGATGGCAGTATGGCAGAGTACGACCATGTACCTGGTTTACGAGATCAGCTGCTGCGAAAGCCGAAACCATTGCCACAACTAACCATAAACAGTGCTGTTCGATCGCTCAACGACGTGGAAGACCTGCTCAGTGCCACGACGGACGAGTTACTCAGCACTTTTTCTCTGGCCGGATACGAACCCGAGCAGGCGATTACTTTCAAGGTAGCCGTGTAGTTGTACGATGACAACAGCAGCCGCACTGATTGCCAGGAATTTTCTACCGGCCCAAGTTAGGGACTGACATTGCGCGCAGCAATTGTGGCAATTACTCAAGACCGTGTCATCGGGGCAGATGGAAAACTACCCTGGCATTATTCGGCCGACCTAAAACGTTTTAAACAGCTGACGCTGGGCACCACCATCATTATGGGCCGCGGCACGTGGGAATCGATGGGTGCAAAACCACTGGCCGGGCGACGCAACATTGTAATCACCCGCTCGCTGCTGGATGGTGTCCAGTGCTATACAACGATCCCAGCCGCCCTGGCCAGCTGTACTGGCGACGTCTGGTTTATCGGCGGTGGACAGCTCTATGCAGCAGCCCTTGAATTCTGTGATTTCATCGATGTCACGCAGGTGCCTGACAAGATCTCAGGTGGAAATACCGTGTTTTTCCCAGAACTGGACCCCGCTGTTTGGCAGGCAGAACCGATGACGCCACTCGCAGCGGATCCCAGGTTGAGCCACGGCCGTTATTACCGACGATCGACAACGACCCGAAGTGCCGAAAGACAACATTCAACCCAGTGTCCCTGACTTGAGTGTTTAGCGGATATGGACGTGTCTTTCATTTTTGATGATCTGAACGACGCTCAGCGCCAGGCAGTATCCAAAGATCCCTGTCCGATGCTTGTTCTTGCCGGTGCCGGGAGCGGCAAGACCCGCGTTCTGACCCACAGAATCGCCTGGCTTGCGACAGCACTTGAAGTGTCGCCACTGTCTATCCTTGCTGTTACGTTCACCAACAAAGCCGCTCAGGAAATGCGCCACCGGGTAGAACGCATGATCGGTTCTCCTATGCGCAATATGTGGCTCGGCACGTTTCATGGCCTGTCACACCGTTTGCTACGCACTCACTATGCCGATGCAGGTCTTTCTGACTCTTTCGAGATTCTTGATGCCCAGGACCAACACCGTCTGGTGCGGCGGTCACTTAGAGAATTGAATCTTGATGAGGGATTCTGGCCACCAAGACAGGTACAGTGGTTTATTAACAGCAACAAGGAGGAGGGCCGGCGGCCTCCGCAACTTGAAGGGTCATCAGATAACCAGTATCAGACTCTGACCCAGATTTACGCCCATTACGAATCACTGTGTCAGCGCTTTGGACTGGTTGACTTTGCAGAACTTCTGCTACGGAGCCTGGAGCTGTTTCAGAACAACGGACCAATTCGCGACGCTTACCGGGAACGATTTCAGCACATCCTGGTCGATGAGTTTCAAGATACCAATACCATACAGTACCGTTGGCTGAAACTGTTGGCACAACCACGCAACAGCATCACTGCTGTGGGCGACGACGATCAGTCGATCTACGGCTGGCGGGGCGCCCGAATTGAGAACATGAGCTTGTTTCAGAAAGACTTTCCCGATACGCAGATCCTGCGGCTGGAACAGAACTATAGATCTACTGGAACAATTCTCGCGGCCGCAAACAGTGTAATCGACCACAACGTCGGCCGAATGGGTAAAAAACTTTGGACTGAAGATCAGGCCGGTGCACCGATTAGGCTTTACGCTGCATTTAACGAAATCGATGAAGCCCGATTCGTCTTGGAACACCTTCGCGAGTGGGTGCACGAAGGCAATCGCCGTGATTCTATCGCCATCCTCTATCGCTCGAATGCACAGTCCCGTGTTTTTGAGGAACTCCTGCTCAGTGAAGGCATTCCTTACCGAGTCTATGGTGGACTCCGATTTTTCGAACGAGCCGAAATCAAAGATGCTCTGGCATACCTGCGCCTGATCTCAAATCGCCATTCTGATCCGTCTTTTGAACGGGTCGTCAATGTCCCGACTCGCGGCATCGGTGCACGAACAGCCACCGCAATCCGTGAACATGCCAGGGCGTCTGACACCTCCATGTGGACCGCTGCGGTTGAATTAGCAAGCAAAACTCAAATACCCACAAGAGCCCGGACCTCGCTGAAATGTTTTGTCGATCTCATCGAAGCGCTTGACGTATCGACACGAGACCTTGATCTAACTGAACAGACGGACATCGTTGTGCAGCGTAGCGGGCTTATCGATCACTACCGTAAACAACACGGTGAAAAAGCGCAGACGCGGGTAGAAAACCTTGAAGAACTGGTCAGTGCAGCACGTCATTTCAATTACGCCCCGGCCGATGACCAACATCCGGATCCACTATCGGAATTTCTCGCACACGCTGCTCTGGAGGCCGGTGAAGGACAGGCAGAAGAGTGGGAAGACTGCGTACAGTTGATGAGCCTTCATTCAGCCAAAGGACTTGAGTTCCCGCTTGTATTTCTGTGTGGGCTGGAAGAGGGCCTCTTTCCGCATCAGCGTTCGATCGATGAACCGGGTCGACTCGAGGAGGAGAGGCGTCTGTGTTACGTCGGTATGACCCGGGCCATGGTGCAACTTTTTCTGACCTGGGCTGAGGTCCGGCGGCTGCATGGCCGGGAAAACTATACCCGTCCGTCTCGTTTCCTAAGCGAAATCTCGGCGGAACTGGTTGATGAAGTCCGCTCGTCCACCGTATTGCCCCCGGCTACCTCAACACCTGCCGAAGTTCTGAACACCGGGGCTCAGACAAGCAGCCCGGGTATCAACCTCGGTGCTCGCGTACATCATGCCAAGTTCGGTCAGGGTACTGTCCTTAGTGTAGAGGGGCAGGGTGAGCATGCCCGAGTTCAGGTTCGATTCGAAACTGCTGGCAGCAAATGGCTGGTGTTGGCCTACGCCAACTTGGATCCCGCCTGATCGATGTCGGTGGGGATGTGTTCGCTGCTGCCACTCAGTTCAGGCGCAAGGAAACTACGAGACCGGCAAATACACAGGCACCGAACCAGGTATTGTTGATAAACGCCTTCAGACACATGTCCCGATCGCGTCCGCGACACAATCGGTATTGATAACCAGCCGTTACCGCGGCACCCACCAGGCCCAGATAGTACCGAATGGCGGTAGATTTAACTCCGATTTTAAGGTCGTCGGGCCGATCAGCCATCGCATACATGGTATCGTAAGCGACCGTCCACAAAAGATTAGCGCATAGGATCCACCAGGCCAGTGCCGGTACACGACCGGTTTGTGCAGCAAATGCCATCGGAATCCCCCAGGAAAAAGCAATCCCTAAAAACAGTTGTGGTAGGTGTGTGAAGCGTTTAAATAGTGGGTAACTGATCGCAATCGCTGCACCAATAAAGCCCAGTACAATGGCTTGTCGGTTCAGGGTTAACAACAACCCCAGAGCAACCATCATAAGGGCTGCAAACAGGATCAGCGCCTCGCGCGTAGAAACGTCGCCCGTTGCCAAAGGGCGGTTTCGAGTTCTTTGGACGTGCGGATCAAATGCGCGATCAAAGTAATCATTTATCACACATCCCGCTGCACGCATCACAATTACACCAGTAACAAACACTACGACGATCTGCACTTGTGGTTGACCACCACCAGCAATCCAGACAGCCCAAAGTGTGGGCCACATCAGCAACAACCAGCCGATCGGTCTATCGAGCCTTGCCAGGCGTACATAAAGAAACAGGCGATCACGCACTGTAAAATCCATCTTCAGTTCTGAGCCACCGACGGATTAACCGATCGATCAACTTCGTCTCACCGTTGTCAAGCAGTTGGGCTGCAACATCCCGGACACTTTCTAGTAGCATGTGATCGCGGGTCAAATCAGCAATGCGAAATTGAGGCAGGCCACTTTGACGCGTGCCTAGTAATTCGCCCGGACCACGCAGTTCGAGGTCCTTCTGCGCGATCTCGAATCCATCATTGGTCTCGCGCATCGTCGACAACCGCGCTTTTGCCCGATCTCCAAGTGGGGCCTGATACATCAAGACGCAGGCCGACTTTCGATCTCCACGGCCCACTCGACCCCGTAACTGATGCAACTGGGCCAATCCCAGTCTTTCGGCATTTTCGATCACCATCAGGCTGGCCTCAGGCACATCGACACCGACCTCAATAACCGTTGTTGCAACCAAAAGGTCGACCTGGCCACTCCTGAACCCGTTCATAACGACATCTTTTTCTGCGGGGGTGTTGCGACCATGTAACAGTTCTATCTTCAGTTCAGGCAGATCCTGACGTAAAGACTCTGCACGCTGCGTCACCGCTTCTAGGTCCAACAGCTCTGATTCATCGATTAAAGGACAGACCCAGTAAGCTCGCATACCCCGGGCGCAGGATTCCCGGATACGTTCCTGTACTGCCTGACGCCTGGAATTGGGTATCACAACTGTCTCTACCGGTTGTCGACCAGGCGGCATCTCATCGATGACCGAAACATCCATGTCTGCATACATCACCATAGCCAAAGAACGCGGTATCGGTGTGGCTGTCATCACCAGTTGGTGCGGTGCACGATTATCTGAGCGCCCTTTATCCCGCAGTGCCAGTCGCTGCTCGACACCGAAGCGGTGTTGTTCATCTACGACCACCAGTCCCAGGTTGTGATAGTGAACATCGTCCTGAAACAACGCATGGGTACCAATACCGACCTGAACTTCACCACTGGCTAAGCGCTGACAGGCTTGTCGACGAGTCGCTGCTGCTGCCCGACTGGTTAGCCAAACCGCATCTATCCCCAGTTCCTTCAGCCAGATCTCAAAACTATCGAAATGCTGTCTGGCCAACAGTTCAGTCGGTGCCATAACTACTGCTTGGCAGCCGGCTTCTACAGCGGCGAGTACTGCGGCGGCAGCCACCACAGTTTTTCCGGATCCTACATCCCCTTGTACCAGTCGCATCGTAGGAACAGTACCGCCCAGATCGCTCAACACCTCCTCAACAACTCGAACCTGTGCGCTGGTCAGCGGAAAATGCAATTGCTCACAGAGTTGCGGCCAAAGCCTGGTAGACGGCGGCATCAGGGGGGCACACAGCCGATCGCGGTGGGATCGCCGCTGTCGTATCGCAATATGATGCGAGAGCATCTCCTCAAATGCCAGCCTTTGCCGGGCAGGATGAGATCCCTGCATCAGCAAAAGAGGATCGGTCCCTACAGGTGGACAATGCAGTAGGGTGAGGGCATCGGCCAGCGATATCTCCATACCGGGAACGTCAACGCCCTTAGGTAATAACTCTTCAATCTCCGTGGCACAACGAGGCAGCGCTTGCCCGATCATATCCCGCCATTTACGCTGGCCGACGCCATCGGTAGTCGGATACACGGCTGTCAATGTCTGCTCTGTAGTTGCCTCCGACTCACTGTGCAGTAAACGGTATTCAGGATGAACCATCTCCAGACCAGTTGGACCTTGGCGAACTTCACCGAAACATTGGATCAAGCCCCCTCGTACCAGCGCGCGCTGTTGGGTTGCTGTGAATCGGAACTGTCGCATTGTGATTGTGCCGGTATTGTCTGAAATAACCGACACCAGGCTACGACGGCGTCCCATGCGCACGCCGGAAAGCTCGATCACACCGGTTACAAGTACATCGCTACCGGCTGTCAGTCCACCCATGGGTGAAAATCGTGTGCGGTCCTGATAGCGAAGTGGCAAATGAAACAGGACGTCCTGGACCGTGCGGATTCCCAACCGGGCTAGCCGGGATTCGATTTGGGGGCCAACACCTTTAAGCGTGGTGATTGCCAGAGACGCTGCCCTGGCCCCGGCTGGTTTGAGCAAATGTTGGTTAGCCACGGGGTCGGTTAACCGGCAGCATGAGACAGGCCTCGCTTTCCACCAATCAAACGGCTATTCGCACTGTCCTATGCAGGCAGAAAAACAATCGCCTCAACTTCGACTGGAACACCCTTGGGAAGAGCAGCCACACCGATAGCGGCTCGGGCAGGATAGGGTTCATCAAAATACTCAGCCATTACTTGGTTGACCGTCGGAAAGTCAGTCAGGTCGGTCAAGAAAACTGTCAACTTCACAGCATCGGCAAGGCTCGCACCGGCAGCATCAGCAACTGCCGACAGGTTATCGAACACACGTCGAATCTGTGTTTCCATGTCACCTCCGACCACCTCCATAGTTTCCGGGTCCAAGGGTATTTGCCCGGATATATAAAGCGTATTACCGGCAACCACCGCTTGCGAATAAGCACCGATCGCATCCGGCGCCTGCGAAGTGCTGATAGCCTGTCTACTGGTCATCGTGTTTTGTCCCTCATTCAGTTGACTGCACCTGAAGCATTATCCTCTTGCTCGGAATACGCGAATTACTGACCGTCGTGCTCTTAGCCGACGAATAATCTGGGCAAGGTGTTGGCGATTTGAAACTTCTATCGTAAAACGAATTGTCGAATTACGATTATCCCGCGCATTGACTGCAACACTGTTGATATTGGATCCTTCTTCGGCGACCAGTGCAGCCAGCTGGGCAAGTACACCCCGGCGGTTGAGCACTTCCAGCCGTATGTCCGCCGCAAATTCCCCCTTAACTTCATCTGACCACTGTACGCTGATCCAGTTCTCGACGCTTTTCGCCTGTTTAGCAGCATTAGGGCAGGTTGTGGTGTGAATAACAATGCCACGACCAACGGAAAACAGGCCCGTTATCTTGTCGCCGGGAATGGGCCGGCAACATCGACCATAAGACACACTCATCCCCTCAACACCCTTGATCGGGAGAGGCCCACTTTTAGTTTTCTTCAAAGGGGCACCGCTGTCGGGCAACAATTGGCGCGCGACCATCATGGGTAGGCGTCTACCCAATCCGATATCCGCTAGCAGCTCATTCCAGTCTTCTCGATCGAGCTGTTTGAGCAATCCAATCTTCTGGCTGGTCTTTAACCGAGTCGTCAGCCCCACAGATGTCAGTGCCTGGTCAAGCAACTGACGACCGAGTTTTACAGCATCTCCTTCCTGCTGGGACTTAAGGTAATTCCGTATTGATGCTCGGGCTTTGCCGGTGACAACATAATGAAGCCACAGCGGTGTTGGGCATGCCGACCGTGCTGTGAGTACTTCGATGTGATCCCCATTGCTGAGCACATGATGCAGCGGTATGGCTTCATTACCGATCTTGGCACCAATGCAGTGATTACCGATGTCCGAGTGGACTGCGTAGGCAAAATCCAGCGCGCTGGCGCCTTTAGGGAGCTTCTTTATATCGCCTTTAGGTGTAAACACATAGATCTCATCGGGGAAAAGGTCGGTTTTTAGGTGCTCGAGAAATTCCGAGGGATTGCCCGACTCTTGCTGTGTTTCTATCAGATCGACTAACCAGCTATGGGCCACTATCTGCGGTGGCGCTTCACCGCCATGAGACTTGTAACGCCAGTGTGAGGCTACGCCCGACTCTGCAACCCGGTGCATGTCGGTGGTTCGAATCTGTACTTCGATACTTTGGCCAAATGTGCCAAACAACTGTGTGTGCAGTGATTGATAGCCGTTGGCTTTGGGGATCGCGATGTAGTCCTTGAACATACCGGGTACCGGTTTGTACAAGTTGTGAATAATGCCCAGCACCCGATAACATTCGTCCACTGTATTCACGATAATGCGAATCGCAAAGATGTCGCCCATTTCGGCCATCGGTACCCGGCGATCCTGCATTTTTCGGTAGACGCTGTAGATGTTTTTCTCACGACCGACTACGGTCGCTTTTATCCCGGTCTCCTCAAGTTCTTCAGTAATCTTCAAACGTGAACGGTCAACAACCCGCTTGCGATTGCCCCGGCGTTTGCTGATCTCTTTGCGAATCGCGGAGTAACGCTTGGGATAGAGGAACTGGAAACTTAAGTCTTCCAGTTCCTGGGTCCAGGTATACATGCCCAGTCGGTTGGCGATAGGTGCATATATATCGAATGTTTGTTGGGCGATTCGCTTACGCTGATCTGAACGCAAAGAATCCAGGGTGCGCATATTATGGATTCGATCAGCCAGCTTAATCAGGATCACCCGGATGTCCTTCGCCATTGCCAGGAGCATCTTACGGAAGTTCTCCGCTTCGGCATGTTCCTTAGATTCAAACTCGATCTGGTCGATCTTGCTGACACCATCAACCAATAACGCGACATCTTCACCAAACGATTCCGCCAGCTGCTCGCGTAAAGTGGGGGTGTCTTCTATAACATCGTGAAGGATGGCGGCAGAGATACTGGGGCTGTCTAGCCGCATGTCCGCAAGAATCAACGCAACAGACAGGGGATGGGATATAAAGGCCTCGCCGCTGCGGCGGTGCTGACCATGGTGGGCATCCGCACCGAACAGATAAGCCTTATAGACGGCTTTTACTTCTTTGGGATCTAGATACTCCTCAAGAACCTCGATCAGATCACTGATGACCACCTTGCCTGTTGATGCAGGTGGTCGTCCTACTTTACTGGACTGAGGTTCTTTCCTCCTCGTTGTTACTGCTGTCGTCGGCATTGCTGTCACCTGTATCGTTGTCTGCCGCAACGGACTCGTTCGCTGCGGTATCTTCTTTCAGACTCAGATCTCTTGTCTCCGTCTCAGCTTCTGTTTGAATCTCTTCGCTTTCACCGAACAGTTCTTTCTCGAGATCGATTTCTTCTTCTTCGAGAATATTCGAGGTTACCAGCCCTTCTGCAATCTCGCGCAGTGCAATGACTGTTGGCTTATCACGGTCTTCCGGTACCAAGGGGTCCGCACCAAATGCCAGTTGCCGGGTACGTTTTGCGGCAACCAGCACCAGTTGAAATCGGTTCTCGACATTTTCGAGGCAATCCTCGACGGTAATTCTGGCCATTTTGTTTCTCCGGCAAACTAGGGGATGCAGTCCGTTTCCGTCTGGAACTGCGAACAAGTACGCGGCTGACCAGGTCTGCCTTCGATCCGGTCGAGGAGGCTGCGCTAACTGTCTGGGGTATCTGAAGTTTTGAGTTTAACGTTTTCTGCGGAATTCACAAGGGCAGCCAGGTCTAATCCAGCTGCTGACGTCGGTGGCTGCTGATGGAGCACGAGTTGTTTGAGTTCGGTCACGGTATCATCAAACCTGTCGTTGATCACGATATGATCGTATTCAATGTAATGCCCCATCTCAGTGATTGCTCGTTGCATGCGATAGTCGATTTGATCTCGGTTATCGCGTCCACGCCGGGCGAGACGTTCTTGCAGCGCTTCAATGGAAGGTGGCAGGATAAAGATGCTGACCGCATCGGAATTTGACGCTCGAACTTTTCGGGCCCCCTGCCAATCTATATCCAGAATCACTGTCTGCTGTGCTGCCAGAGCTCTGTCCACACTACCCCTGGATGTCCCATAGTAATGGTCAAACACCCTCGCGTACTCAAGAAATTCCCCGCGTTCGATCATTTTTTCGAAAACAACTGGACTGACAAAGAAATAATCAACACCGTCTACTTCTCCTCGACGCGGACTACGAGTCGTGTGGGATATGGATACCACGACATGTGGGCAGTCATTCGCAATGGCCTGGGCCAGGCTCGTCTTACCACCCCCGGAAGGCGCTGAAAATATCAACAGCTGCGGGATCTTCTGCCGGCCAGTCACACACTGCACCTAC
>LULL01001673.1_pt1 | contig 9763 bp, 8 predicted proteins | sample 728161 | NCBI WGS metagenome assembly LULL01 (sample SAMN03860290, study PRJNA289734) | marine metagenome | biome: seawater column; feature: ocean; material: water; isolation source: Red Sea water column Station 149 - depth 500m | place: Saudi Arabia: Red Sea | collected 2011-10-15 | depth 500 m
ACCACACGGCCACCGCCAAGCGCACGGACTCTGCCAGTAAGCGGTGTCGCGTTATAACCTTGTCGAGTCCTTCTTCCAACAATATGTCCAGAGCGGCGCGTAAACCAAACAACATATGTTCCGGGGGCGTCCCACAGTATTTTTCCGGATGCAACTCACCCTGCCGGGAGGTCCAGTCCCAATAGCGAGTGCGCAGACCCGCAGTCTCATGCGCTGCGACAGCCCGTTCTCCAGCAGCTACAAAACTAAGCCCCGGTGGCGTCATCAATCCTTTCTGTGATCCACTGACGCTAACATCCACACCCCACGCATCCATCTCAAAAGGCATTGTCGCTAAAGACGCGATAGTGTCGACCATCAGCAACGCATCATGACCGGCCGCGCTCATTGCGGAACGGATCGCCGGAATGTCATTGACCACGCCGGATGCAGTGTCCACCTGCACGACCAGAACAGCCTTGATCTGGTTGGCACTATCGGCACGCAGCCGTTCTTCCACCTGGGCGGGGTCTACGGCATGTCGCCAGTCCTGTGGCAAAGTCAGAACATCAAGGTTCATCATATCTGCCATCTTTCCCCAGGCTTCGGCAAATCGCCCACTGTTGAGAATAAGGACTGCATCCCCCGGTGAAAGTACATTCGCCAGAGCACCTTCCCAGGCACCGTGACCATTGGCAGCATAGATATAAACATCACCTGCAGTGTGAAAAATCTGCTTGAGATGCGCTATACAAAAATCGGTGGTCTCGACAAGATCCTCATCGAAGATATCAACTGCTGGTCGATGCATTGCCCGCAGCACTTCATCAGGGACTGTCGTGGGTCCGGGGATTACAAGGGACTCCCGTCCGTGCCTGACTGTCATATTCAACTCTCCAAATAGCGTAATCAAAGACGCGTTGAAGTATAGCGCCGACCCGAAGGCAACGTGTTTGACTGACTGCGTACATTCCGAGCCAATCGTTTCCCACGGATCCACCACACCCCAATGTGGGCAAGCTGTTCCTGCTGCATAGACAAAACCAGCAAACGGGAGACACAATGCGGTCTGACTGCGGTCAGTCGGTAGGCCCGATGACCGGATGACGGGCACAGTGGTGTGTTCTTGATGCCCCTTAGTGAGGAACTGTTATGCGTATAGGTATCGTTGGAGCCGGAGGTGTAGGTAGTGTGGTCGGTGGACTGCTGTCGCACGGGGGGCACGATGTCACTCTGGTCGACCAGTGGCCTGAACATATCGACAAAATCAAGCGCGATGGGCTGCTTGTTGAAAGCCGGGACCAGAGTATCCTGACTCGCCCAAATGCCATACACATTTGTGAGCTCGCGCAAATCACAGATTCCTTTGAAGCCGCATTTATTGCTGTAAAAAGCTACGACACAACCTGGGCGACAGCGCTCATGCTGGACTACGTAGACCCTGAAAGCGGCGTTTTCGTCGACTTTCAAAACGGTATCAACGATGGACGTATGGCAGCAGTTGCTGGGGCTCATCGCTCACTGGGCTGTGTGATTATCATCGGGGTGGGATGTTATGAACCCGGTAAAGCCATACGAACTGATGCCTACCCGCTCGGATTCAAAGTGGGTGAGCACGATGGCAGCGATACACCACGCGCCCGACGTATTGTGCAGACTCTGAACTGTATCGCACCGACTGAAGTCACTTCAGACCTGTGGGGGAACCGTTGGTCCAAACTCATGGTCAACTGCATGGCCAATGCGCTCGCTGGCCTCAGCGGTTACGGCACTGCCGAGGTGAGAACAATTCCGCAAATTAGACGGGTGGCGATACAACTGGGCGCAGAAGTCGCCCGAGTTGCACTCGCCCTGGGTCATGAACTACACCCTATCTCCGGCGTTTCACCCATAAAAATCATAGACGCGGCAGAGGGCCGAAATCTCGAAGAAGTCGAAGCAGTAATGCTTAAGGCGGCATCCGGCGGTGGCAAAGGTATTCCATCAATGGGGCAGGATGTACGGAAAAAACGGCGAACCGAGATTGAGTATCTGAACGGCCACGTATCTGAGAGAGGCCGAACACTGGGCATCCCCACACCATTCAACGACCGTATTGTCCAGATCGTGAAAGAACTCGGTATTGGCTTTGAAAGTGATCCCTCTCACCTGAAGCCTCTAGAGGAGATGCTGCCTTGAGCCATTGGCAGACAGGGGTAGACGTTGGCGGTACGAACACCGACCTGCTTTCCCTCAACCGGCAGACCGGTGAGTACAAAGTCGACAAATTATCGACGACGACTTCTGATCAGTCTCTGGCCGTAATACAGGGTATTGAATCAGGCCCGTCCCCTGTCGCCGAACTGGCCGCAGTTGTACATGGCACCACGAAGGTTTCCGCGATATCCTGGAACTGGGTCGTCGTACCCGACCCAACAACTACGGTATGACAGGCTCCTTTGATCCCCTGATCGATCGAGATCTACGCCTGGAAGTCAGCGAACGACTGGATGCTCGCGGTCGCGTTTTATTACCACTCGACGAAGACGAAGTGCGTACAGCGCTTAAAACACTGCACGAACTCGGTGCGGAAGCTGTTGTTATTCACTTTTTACACGCCTATGCCAATCCGGTGCATGAGCAGCGCGCAGCAGAAATCGCTCGAACGAATTGGCCCACCGGATTCATTTCTATCAGCAGCGACATACTGCGGGAAGTGCGTGAGTTTGAACGCGGCAGCACGGCTGCCGTAAACGCATATGTTCAGCCAGTGCTTTCGAGCTACCTGGGCCGGATCTCAGATCGTTTAAAAGCGGCCGGATTTGGTCACGATCTCCTGGTCATGCAGGGCAACGGCGGTACCCTGACAGCACCAGCGGCTGCGCGACAACCAGTTCAGACCGTGATGTCCGGCCCGGCGGCAGGTGCTGTCGCCGCAGCACACATCGGGCAACAAAGCGGTTTCGATAATCTCATTGCCTGCGATATGGGAGGTACCAGCTTTGATGTCAGTGTGATCGTCGGGGCAACACCATCGTTGTCTGCAGAAAAAGACCTCGCCTACGGAATACCGGTGCGGGTACCCATGGTCGATATCCATACAATAGGCGCGGGTGGCGGTTCTATTGCGCGGGTTGATTCTGCCGGACTGCTTCGGGTTGGCCCTGAAAGTGCGGGCGCCCAACCCGGGCCGGTCTGTTACGGGCGTGGGGGCACCAAACCAACTGTCACCGACGCCAACCTCGTACTGGGTCGTATCGATATCGCTGGATTTTCTGGTGTGGGCCAGGCAAGAAATCCCCTTTCCAATGCCCAGAAAGCAATCAAAAAGGAGGTCGGCGATCCACTTGCACTTGATACAGTCGATGCTGCGGCGGCAATACTCGCAGTGTCATGCAACCAACTGGCATCCGCCATCCGTCTGGTGTCTATAGAAAAAGGTCATGATCCGCGCGACTTCGCATTATTCGCATTCGGTGGCGCCGGCCCCCTGCATGCTGCCACACTGGCTGCAGAACTCGCTATCCCACAGGTTCTTGTACCCCGTTTTCCCGGTATTACCTCGGCGCTAGGCTGCCTGATCTCTGACCTGCGTCATGACTATGTAGAAACATTATGGCGGCCTCTGGCTGATATCGATGAAGGCAACGCAGACCGAATCCTCAAACACCAGGGTGAGACTGGACAACGTGCAATTGTGGATGAATCTGTGCCCGTTGACGATGTCGAGATTTTTCACGAGGCAGACCTGATGTACCGGGGCCAAAGTCATGTATTTCGGGTCGCAGTACAAAGCCCGGGCTTTTCATCTGATGCAGTAGCCGAGTCCTTTGCCGACCGCTATCGTGAGCGGTTCGACATCATTCTGGAAGATATGACACCGGTGCTGGCCAGCCTGAGAACCACCGTGATTGGTCGCCGACACAATCTGACCCATTCCTTGTTCAGCACAAACTATCCGACTGCGGTCGGCGAAACCCCACCGACCCGAATGGTCTATTTCAACGGTGAGTGGCTCGCGTCAACTGTCTACGATCGTGCACTGATCAGCAGTGGCACCCTCATAGAAGGGCCAGCCATCATCCAGCAGGCGGATTCCACCTGCGTCATCGATCCCGGCACCACGGCAAAGATCGATAGCGTGGGAAATCTCATCATCGATGTTCTGTTACACAACAAATAAATTAGAGATATGGGTATTGATCCTGTAACACTGGCGGTAATTGAGAACGGTCTGCGGCAGGTTTGTTCCGAGATGGACCTGGTCCACGAAAAGACCTCATTTTCACCAGTAATCTCGGAAGCATTCGATCGATCGAATGGTATCTACGATCCCAAAAGCGGCGAGATGATTGCCCAGGGCGAACTCGGGCTACCGATATTTCTCGGCGTGATGCAGTTTGCCACCCAGGCTGTGCTGGAACGGCGTCAGGACCTCGAACCCGGTGATGTGATCATCCAGAACGATCCGTATCTGGGCGGTACCCACCTGATGGACGTCAAGATGATGATGCCGTTTTACTACGATGGGGAACTCTGGTGTTTCCTCTCGAATACCGGCCACTGGCCAGACACGGGCGGCATGGTGCCGGGTGGTTTTAATTCAACAGCGACAGAGATCCAACAAGAGGGATTGCGCTTGCCCCCTGTCAAACTCATGCACCGTGGTGAGATTCAGCAGGATGTGGTCGATATCATTCTGAACAATATTCGTGTTCCGGACGAACGCATCGGAGACATTCGAGCCCAGATCGGCGCACTCAAAACAGGTGAAAAAAGACTTACAGCCTTACTGGACCGGTATGGAGGAGGAATCGTCAGGGCGGCTATCGAGGAGCTCAAGGTGCGCTCCGAACAACACATGCGCGAAGTCATCACGGCAATCCCCAATGGGATTTACAGCTTCACGGCCTACGTAGACAGCGATGGTGTGATAGACGAACCACTTGCCATCACCCTGGATCTAACGATCGATCAGAGCGATGCACACTTTGATTTTTCTCGCTCCAGCCCGCCCTGTCGCGGACCAATGAACTCGGTATGGGCCACGACCCAGTCCGCCGTCTATGTGGCGATGAAGCATATTTTTCCGGAAGTGCCGATAAATGCTGGCTGCTTTGCCCCGCTTCATATCAAACCACCCGAAGGTACGTTCCTGTATGCCACATACCCCAAACCAGTCGCAGGTTGCGCAGCAGAAGTTGCTCAACGAATTATGGAAGCCGTTTTTGGGGCGATGGCACAGCCAGTTCCACAACGATTGTTTGGTGCACCAGCCGGCACCAGTGGCAACCTGGCACTTGGGGGACACGATCCAGAAACCGGGCGCGACTACATCATGTATTTCTTTTCCGGCGGAGGCTACGGTGGCTGGGCTGACGGTGATGGCCTGACCAACGGCTGCTCGACGGTCGGCATCTCCAAAACACAACCCATCGAGATCCTGGAGCAGCACTATCCCCTGCTGTTCGAGCAGTACGCACTCCGTGAGGAGTCGGGTGGACTGGGAAGCAGGCGTGGTGGATTCGGCGTCAGTTATCGTGTCCAAATGCTCCGGGGTGAAGGCAAAGCATCATTTCTCATGGATCACGGTCGTACCGGGCCACCTGGCATTATGGGCGGTACAGAGGGTGCCCCCAACCGAATCAGGATCGGCCAGGGAGACAAGATCACTACACCGGAACACCTGTCCAAAGGCGAGGGCTATGTGCTGTCCGAGGGAGACTGGATCGAGGTTCATACCCCGGGAGGCGGTGGTTATGGCCCCGCTGCTGATCGCGATCCGAATCTGACCGAGATCGATATCCGGCGTGGCTACTACCGCCAAACCCACGCGGCATCGCCGACCAGCCCTGATCCAATCGACGATAACTGAATCGTACAGTGTTCGTCTGATGAAGCTCAATTATGAATTACGAACATCGGATAAATGACTGCGAGTGCACGGAGATATAGTTGAATGAGTTATGGATTTTCACTGGTTGTCCGCGGTAATGATGCAACACCTGAGAACTTTACACGGATCGCAGAAACTGCTGAGGCGCTTGAGATCGACGCCTTGTGGTGCAGTGCCCACATCATACTGCCGCCACAGACCCGTTCCGGATATTCGATGCGGCCGGGTGTGATGTTCCCCGAACACTGGAAACAGAGCTACTGGGAACCCTTTACGGTGATCAGTTACCTGGCAGCGAAAACCAGTCGACTCAAATTCGGCACCAGCATTGTGGTACTGCCTATGCACAACCCTTTCGAAATTGCCAAACAGGCCGCTGAAGTCGATCAACTGACGCAGGGGCGTTTTATGTTTGGTCTTGGTGTGGGCTGGTTCGAAGAAGAATTCGAAGTTCTGAACCAGGACTTTCATAACCGCGGGGCCCGCACCAACGAAGCACTTGAACTCTTCCAGGCACTGTGGGGGCCTGATCCCGTTACCTTCGAAGGACAGTACTACAACGTGGAAAACGCTTATTTTGGACCCAAACCCGTCCAGCGACCGGGGCCGCCCATCTGGGTTGCCGGCAACAGCGAACCCGCACTGAAACGTGCCGCACGCTATGCCGATACTTGGCATCCAGTGCGTCCGAGTTTTTCTCAACTCGAACAGGCCACTCAAAAACTGGCAAACTACCTCGACGCTGAGTCACGGCACGCAAAGAGCATTGAAATCGCAATCAAGCTGCCGCTGGTCGTGGAGGACACATCCAGTGCTAGGCCTGTCATAAACATGAATACGCTATCGACTTGAGTACAATTCGAAGACTGATAACCCGTAACCCACTGACACAAAGGAGTACACACCCATGGCGATCAAGGTCTACGTCAGCGCAGACATAGAAGGCGTAACAGGTATCGCCCACTGGGATGAAGCCTCACGCGATCATCCGGCTTACCGGGAATTTCAGGAGCGCATGACAGCCGAGACGGCGGCAGCCTGTCAGGCTGCTGTGGCAGCAGGCGCCACTGAAGTCGTGGTCAAAGACGCCCATGGCAGTGGTCGCAACATCCTTGCTGAACAGTTGCCTGCTCCAACGCGTCTGATTCGGGGCTGGAGCGGACATCCCTACGCGATGGTGCAGGAACTTGATGCCACGTTCGACGCTCTGGTTCTGGTGGGCTATCACTCGGCTGCAGGGTCAAGCGGCCATCCACTGGCACACACATTCAGGGGCACAATTCACCACATCGAACTGAACGGTGAGCAACTGAGTGAATTTCGGGTGAACAGCCTGACTGCCAGGCGCGAAGGTGTGCCGACAATATTCCTCAGCGGTGATGAAACCCTCTGCGCAGAAGCCTCAGCGGCCGAACCGGACATCGTTACCGTTGCCACCCACCGTGGTGTCGGCCATTCGACTGTCGGCCTGCATCCGACTGATACCCGTCAGCAGATCCGGGATGGCGTGCAGCAGGCATTGGCCGCTGTCGGCAACCATTCCCTGCAGTCCATGCCGGATGCTTTTAGGCTGGCAATCCGTTACCGGAATCAGCTGGACGCCTATTCATCCTCGTTCTACCCCGGTGCTTGGCTGGCTGACGACGTCACCGTCGAATTTGAGACCAAGGACTGGTTCGAGATACTGCGTCTACTCCAGTTCGTCAGATAGGTGAGCCAGTTGCATTATTCGGCTGTACGTTGAGCAGAATGGTTCAGTGGTGCGAACTGGCAACCGCGCCACCGTCGCAGGTAATAGTCTCACCGATGGTATAAGCCCCCGCACGTGAACTGAGAAAGATCGCCACACCGGCTATATCCTCAAGAGTGCCGACACGCCGCCGAGGGTTTCTCTGGGCGACCTGCTCCCAGTCCACATCGGTCGCGCCGCCAAATCCCACCGCCGTGCTCAGCATCCAGGTCGGGAATGGTCCAGGTGCGATCGCGTTGACGCTAATGTGATCCTTAACCAGGTTTGCAGCCAATACGCGGGTCAAGTGATGAACTGCCGCCTTAGAGGGGCCATAGGAAATGTTGTCGAAAGTCGGTGTGACAATACCATCGATAGAGCCGATGTTTATAACCCGCGCGGGATCTTCTGCAGTACCCGACGCCTTTAATAATGGCAACAACTGCTGGATCAGGAAAAAGGCACCTTTGACGTTGGTATCCATGACCTTGTCCCAGCCGATCTCCGGGAATTCCTCGAGCGGTGCACCCCAGCCAACACCCGCATTATTAACCAGTATATCGAGTTTGTCTTCCTGCCCCGACAGTGTTTCAACCAGGGCACTGATGCCATCGAGTTCGGCAACATTGCCAGGCAGAGAAATGCACTCTCCGCCAAAGGTCTTCATCAATCGCTCGGCGGCAGCATCACAAGCCTCCACCTTGCGCGAACTGATATAGACCCTGGCACCACTTGCCAGAAACCCGCCAGCAATCATCTCTCCAATTCCGCGCGACCCGCCGGTCACGAGCGCCGTCTTGCCTTTAATCGAAAACAAATCCTGCATACACTTCTCCTTAAATTGCTCCTGGCGAATACGGTCCGCACCACTAGAGCATCTGTTCGGTCGTTTCCCGGGTCATATGCTTCAGCCAGCGCATGAAGTCGGTTCCCCCGGTGCCGCGGGGATTATCCATACGCGAGGCAATATAGTTTGCGGCCAGGCCAAGATGAAGACGCCGAAACTCAACCACTTTCTCAACACAGCTATTGTAGAGCGTCCGTACCGAGTTCTGACTCACAGTACTGCTGACACAATCTCGCACGACCTGGCCATCAAGGTCGGCGACAAACTGCCGGTGAGGCGCAGGCATGTAGGCCCGTACAGTCTCCAGATAGGTCGTCAGTTCGCTGCGCGCATGACGCAATCCCAGTGATGCACAGATAGCTGGAATCAAAGCACTTTGTGCTCCAGTTTGCCCCAGGAAAGTCTGTGGTTTACCACCGAATGCCTGCACACCATCGAATACCACACCATCGGGATGTGCAAACAGAAATGGACGTAAGGTCTCGTAATACACCTCCGGCCGGCAACCCTCTTCCATACGCCCTGCAAGTTCTATGATCGTCTCAAGTCCGGAGCGGATAATCTCGAGCTGCCTTTCAATCTGGTCCAGATCGTTAAGTTTTGCCGCCTGCACCAGTCTTGTGCCTGCGACCACTGCCGGAGCGCCACGAGCCTCGATCACAATGTGCAGCACCCAAAACCATTCCTCGTCAGGAAGAGACTGAAACATCTGCACCGCTTTAATGTTTTCAACTGCAATCTCACCGGCAGGGTCCAGACGCCGCCAATTGGCCAGTTGTGTGTTGGTATAACTCAGTGTCGGCGGCCGTTTGACCCGTGCTGAAAGATGGACAAAAGGAATAGCGAGGGTGCGCGGCAGTTGCCGTGTCGGCTCCTCGCCAGGCTGCCACAAATACCCATTGCTCAAGAAGGCATAAGCCTGGTGCAGGCGCTCCGCAGCGCGTTCATCAAGTATCACATCGCTGCCTGAAAAATTGGGTATAGGCAACGCCAGGCACACTTCACGACAGCGGCCCTCCGCAACCAACTGTGGAAGACAACTGGCGACATCCATAATCTCGCCAACCGCACTGTGCACGGTATTCGAAAGAAACGGTAACGGATCAGTTACTGGTTCAGGGGCAATCAGGAATCCCTGCTTCCCGGTAACCTGCCAACACGAAGTCATCAGCGCACCTGTACCTCGTGAGAATCAGAATTCGCATCGGTATCAGGCAGCACGATACCCATCCGACCGGCCCAGTCGACGATCTCCGCCCATATTTCATCAGCAACAGGAATCCCCAACTGTTCCCGCAATTGTCGACAACGCTGCTCAGGTTCGCCCGGAATC
>LULL01001835.1_pt1 | contig 9714 bp, 10 predicted proteins | sample 728161 | NCBI WGS metagenome assembly LULL01 (sample SAMN03860290, study PRJNA289734) | marine metagenome | biome: seawater column; feature: ocean; material: water; isolation source: Red Sea water column Station 149 - depth 500m | place: Saudi Arabia: Red Sea | collected 2011-10-15 | depth 500 m
CCCTGGCCATTTTCGCAGTCAGTTTCGTGGTGCTTGGCTATCTCGGCCTGGTACCGGCGACTGAAGGCCGCACCATGGTTGCCCAGGTTCTGACGGTGCTGTACTTCCTCTACTTCATCCTTATGCCGTTCTATACGCGTATGGAGAAAACCAAGCCAGTTCCAGAGAGGGTGACAGGATAATGAGAAAGCTGATTTTTGGTCTTTTCATCGCGGTCCTGCCGGCACTCGGGCTGGCAGCGGGTTCAACCGTGCCGCTGGACAGCTTCGAGTCAGATCACTCTGACAAAGCCTCTCTGCAGCGTGGTGCAGCTTTGTTTACCAACTACTGCATGGGTTGCCATTCCATGGAGTACGCTCGATACAAGCGCGTGGCTGATGATCTGGAGATTCCCGATGAGCTGTACGAGGAAAACCTGATCTTCACTGGCGCCAAGATTGGCGAGTTGATGAAGAACTCCATGAGCAAGGACATGGCTGCCGATTGGTTTGGTGCACCGCCACCGGACCTCACGCTGGAAACGCGTTTGCGGGGCGAAGCGTGGGTGTATTCCTACCTGCGTGGCTTCTACAAGGATGAGTCCCGTCCGCTGGGCGTGAACAACGTGGTGTTCCCGGCCGTGGGTATGCCTCATGTTCTGGTGGGTATGCAGGGGCTGTGTGCCGTTGAGCCCAACATCGGGACTCCGGCCAGCGTTGAGCCCTTGAGTGGCAACATCAACAATGCCTACGTATGCCCGGAGTACGCCATCGAAGGCAGCATGTCTGGACCGGAATTCGACCAGGCCATGTACGATCTGACCAACTTCATGTCTTACATGGGTGATCCGGTCAAGCTTGAGCGTGAGCGTCTGGGGATCTTTGTCCTGATCTTTGTGGCCATCTTCTTCGTGTTCGCCTACATGCTCAATCGTGAGTACTGGAAGGACGTACACTGAGAAATAGGGTATAATCCCGTCCCCTGAGTTCCAGCGGGCATAACCGGCCCGCTGGATTTTTGCGTTTTTCAGGATCATTTCGGTTTGTTTACTCGTGAGGTAGTTCTATGGGCGTTGTGACCAAGCGGTCATCAATGACGTTTTTCTCGGATCCGGCCAGCCATTACAGCCACAGGGTGCGCATTGTTCTGGCAGAGAAGGGTGTTACCGTTGATATCGTTGATGTGGATCCGGACAATCCGCCGGCTGAACTGGCCGACCTGAACCCGTACAACGCCCTGCCGACACTGGTGGATCGTGATCTGGTTCTTTATGAGCCCAATATCATGATGGAGTACCTGGACGAGCGTTTCCCGCACCCGCCCTTGTTGCCGGTGTATCCGGTTGCCCGTGCCAATAGCCGCCTGATGATTCATCGGATTCAGAAGGACTGGTGTGGCCTGGTGGATCAGATCCTGGCGCAGCCGAACGCCAAAGCGTCTGAAACGGCCCGCAAAGAGCTGAAAGAAAGCCTGTTGGCGACGGCGCCGCTGTTCGGGGAGATGCCGTTCTTCCTGTCTGAAGAGTTCACCATCGTGGATTGCTGTATTGCCCCGATCCTGTGGCGCCTTCCGGCCCTCGGTATCGAGCTGAACGAAAAGCAGGCCAAGCCACTGCAGAAGTACATGGAGAGCATCTTCAGCCGGGAAGGGTTCAAGGCAAGCCTGTCCGACCTGGAAGAAGACATTCGCAGCTGATTTGGTAACGTTCCGCTGGCCGGAGCAGGAGAGTGGCAGTGGCTGAGAGTAAAAACACTATGACGTCCAGCCGCCCGTACCTGGTACGAGCATTCAATGAATGGATTCTGGACAATGACTGCACTCCATACATCGTGGTGGATGCAGGCATTCAGGGTGTACAGGTGCCGACCGAGCATGTCGCCAATGGGCAGATTGTTCTGAATATCAGTCCGGGAGCGGTCCGTGGTCTGGTTATCGGTAACGGTGCACTCGAGTTCAGTGCCCGTTTCGGTGGCGTCCCCATGCAGGTTTTCATTCCGCTGCAGGCGGTTATGGCAATCTACGCCAAGGAGAACGGTGAGGGCATGGTGTTCGGCAGTGAGCCAGGCTCTCCAGATCCGGATGGCACTTCCCGTGAGCGTGAGGGCGAGCAGTCTGCATCCGGGCAGGAGGATCGCCCTTCGGGCAGGCCAACCCTCAAAGTGGTGAAATAAACCGCACCCCGTAGTCTTGAAAAAGCCAGCTTATGCTGGCTTTTTTTATCCGCCAAAAATCTTGGCGTCGATCAGCCCGCAGAGGGCATTGATGATGAGGAGAAGTAACGGCGTTGCCTCTGTGGGGCTGAGGTTATTCAGCGCAATTTCGTGATCTTCCGGATGCAGGAGCGATGTTATGTCGGATTTCTCCCTGGCGCTAAGGACCACAACGCTCATCTCCCGGTCATGGGCGACCTGGATCGCCTGGATCAGGTTTGCCTTGTGGCCATCGTCCACGATTACGAAAAGAAGATCTCCGGGTTTGCCAATGGCCCTGACCTGGCGGGAAAAAGTGTCGTTGAAGCGATTATCCCGGCAAATCGCGGAATAGGTTGTCGCATCGGCACCAAGATTGATGGCCGGTAGTGCAGGGCGGTCCTGATCGAACCGGTTCAGAAGGGCGGTGCAGAAGTACTGGGCCAGAATATTGGCATTGCCGTTGGCGCAGGTAATGATTTTCCCATCCTGGAGCAGCGTTCCCACGAAGGCATTGGCAGCCTCTTCAATGTCGGGGCCAACGGTGCTGGCGGTCTGTGCGGTATGCTCCATATGGCTCGCGAACCACTGATTGATCTGGTGTTCGGTATCGGTCATTTTCAGTATCACTATCCTGCCAGAATTGCGTTCCTGATCCATTGTACCCGGTATTTTTTAACGGTACCCGGGCTGATGGCAACCACATCAATCCGCGAGACGCTGTTCCAGAGCCCATGGCGGTGCAGATAAAAGGAAACGGCACGGATCAGGCGTTTCTGTTTGGGGTAATTGATCGAACTTGCTGGGTCAACAAGACTGCCCGTCCCCCGATACCGGACCTCAAAGAACACGAGGGTCTCGCCTTCCTGGCCGACGATGTCGATTTCGCCGCCTCGATTGTAGACATTGCGCTCTAGAATCCGGACGCCTCGACTGGCGAGGTATCGGGCTGCGACGCCTTCAAAATGGTTGCCCGTGGTTTTGGTGCCATCCATGGCAGCTGGTCTGCTCCTGTGGTGTTACTCGCTAATGGGCGCTGTTTCCTGGTTCGTGGCTTCTGGTTCGCTCTCTTCGGTTGCCGGGTCGGGGATGAGCTCAGGAGCCCCATTGCGGAACTGCGCCCAGAGCTGTTCCCGGTGGATGCTGCCTTCGGCTGTCATGGTCAGGATACCGGTCTGCCCGGCGATCGAGGCGCTTTCAACCTGTCTCAACAGGGGCAGGCGTTTGCTCAGGTGCCATGCATCGGCACCCATGGCGAACAGGCGACCGGGTTGGCCACGGGTACCGGAAAGGTTCTCTGTAGCCCGGGTTCGAAGTTCATTGTCATCTCCCAGCACCCAGGGAATGTCGGTGAAAATCACCCCGTTCAGGTCACGGTCCCGGGAGGGTGCGGGGGTGCCCTCGTAGATAATGGATGGCGAATAAACGGGCAGGTCACCACCGAAATAAAAGGCGAACAGTGGCTTGAACTGCCGCGCAACGGTGGGCTCCCGGGAAACGGTGATGCCCAGAAGGTCGGCCGTTACCGCCCGAAGATTGTCCTCCCGGTAGAAGCGCTCGATATCCAGTGCAACCCCTTCGTTGGAGGCCATTCGCTTCAATAACGCGGCCTCAACCCGGTCGCCCCATTCGCCACCGGGGATAAGAACCAGAACCTGGCGCAGTTGTTCTGCGGCAAGTCGGTCGGCAATCTGTCGGGCCTCATCTTCGGCGGAAAGCCCGAATTGATACAGCCCGTCAGCTGGCCGGGTATCGGCTGGCAGATAGTTTAGCCCGAGCGCGGGCACCGGCAGCATATTCATTGAGCCAAGCCCCGCAAGCGCTTCCTTTTCGAGGGGGCCGACAACCAGGTCGATATCCTGTTCGGACAGCTGCTTGTAAAGATCGGCGAACGCTGTGCCGGCGGTGTTGAAAATGCGAATGTCTGTTTCGCCCCGGTCGGCAGAGTCATCAAGGTAGTAGGCCGCCAGAAAGCCGTCCCGGATTGCCTTGCCTGCCGTTGCCAGTGGCCCCTCGAGGGGAAGGGCAAGTGCGATTTTTTCGGGGCGACTTTCGGCCAGTGTCGCGATCAGTCGCAATTCCGCAGGCAGAACCTGGGCGGCCGGATGACCCGGCCAATTGTTTTGCCAGTTGCGGATGATTCGTCCCTGCTCGTCAATGCCGGCGTCCGGTGTTTTGACAAGGCTGGCCAGTTCCAGCCAGCCCTGGGCTTCATAGCCGATGGCCTCGGCAGAAGCCGAGCTCAGGTCGTCCTCAGAGACCTGTTCCAGCAGGGACCAGATCCGGTTGTGAATCTGCTGCGCATCCGCCGTGTTATCGGTTTGCGCCAGCAGAATTAGGGTCATTGCCGCAGGTATGGGCTCGCCGGCGAGGCTGTATGTGTCGGTCTGAAGGTTGGCCGCCCGGGTGATCAGGTCAGCCGGGTAGTCGATAAAGGTAGAAGGAGCGAGTTCGCCGGCGATTGCTTTTGCCCAGGACTCATCCCTAAGGGCGGTGGCGCTCGCCATGGCCAGCAGCAGTTTTTGATTGCCAAGCCCGGAGGCGGGTTGCGCGAGCTGCCGACTTTGCAGTAGCGTTCTGGCCGCTTCGTGATTGCCCTGATCCTGGAACCTGCTGGCGATCCGAAGCAGATAGGCCTGTGCGGTTTCGGTGTTGTCCTCGTTGCTCGCCAGTTCCAGGGCCTGGTCGGCAGTTTGTGCAACGTGGGTTTCGAGGTTCACGGTGGCGCAACCAGCCGACAAAAGGGCGGCAATAAATACGCTGGCCAGGGCTCGTTGATGAATGCGGATCTTTATCATGGCAGGCTCGACATACTCCGGATGATTGGGCTTGTAGCGCCAGATTAACGGTGGCAAGTTTAACAGCTCCGGGGTTAATTCACATGACGTAACTGTCACGGTCCCGAGCTCCCCATGAGAGAGGCAGAAGCTTTGAAAGATGAAGTTAGCGATTTCACATCGTCAGACAGCCGCAAGGGTAAATTGAAAGGAACGCTCTATGTTGTTGCCACACCCATCGGCAATCTCGACGATCTGTCTCCGCGGGCGGCCCGGACACTGGCCAGTGTGGATGTGGTGGCAGCAGAGGATACGCGCCACAGCGGGCGGTTGTTGAGCCATTTGGGTATCCAGAAGCGCATGGTCGCGTTGCACGATCATAATGAAAAGGATCGCGCCGCCGGGATCCTGACTGAGCTGCAGGCCGGACGTGATGTGGCTCTGATCTCCGATGCGGGTACGCCGCTGATTTCAGATCCCGGTTATGTGTTGGTGCGCGAGGCCCGGGCTGCAGGCCATCGAGTCAGCCCGATCCCCGGGCCCTGTGCTCTGGTGGCGGCATTGAGTGTCGCCGGTCTGCCGACGGATCGATTCCTTTACGTGGGATTTTTGCCTGCAAAGCGCTCTGGCCGCAGGGCCAGTCTCGACCTGCTGAGCAGTGAAGTGGCGACCCTGGTCTTTTATGAGTCGCCCCATCGGATTCTGGAATCGGTGCGCGATATTGCCGAGGTGCTGGGACCGGATCGTGAGATGGTGCTGGGTCGCGAAATAACCAAGACCTTCGAAACCTTCTACTCTGGCTCCAAAATGGCTTCGGAGCTGACCGGGCTATCGAAAAACGAGCTTTATCAAAGGGCCTTGGCATTAAAGGATGGTTGAATTCAGGGGCAGTTTCTCTTGCAAGGCCATAGGTGCAGGAGTATTGTCTCGCCCGAGCTCGCCAGACAGTCGCCGCCGGTTTTCCGGGGGAGGAAAGTCCGGGCTCCACAGGGCAAGGTGCCAGGTAACGCCTGGGCGGCGCGAGCCGACGGAAAGTGCAACAGAAAGTATACCGCCTAAGCGCCTTCGGGCGCCGGTAAGGGTGAAATGGTGCGGTAAGAGCGCACCGCGTGGCTGGCAACAGTCCACGGCGATGGTAAACCCCACCTGGAGCAAGACCAAATAGGAATCCAATGGCGTGGCCCGCGCTGGATTCGGGTAGGTTGCTTGAGGTCTGTGGTGACGCAGACCCTAGATGAATGACTGTCCAAGACAGAACCCGGCTTATCGGCGAGCTCGTTTTTTCCCTTCGTGTGACGTCTGTCATTCTCAACAGGCGTTCTTTATAGCCAAAAAATCTTAAACCTCACTTGCAGTCTTCAGACTTTTTTACAGGTATTTGATTTTACTTCTTTTCTTTTCCGTAATCTCACGATTTCATCGAATCCAGCCCTGTAACCTCTTGTCGTTAAAGGAAGTTTTCCAAGAGTGGCGCTGTTTGCGGCGCTTGCATTGTGTATTGCGTGTTTCTATAGTGTGCAGAAGTGGGAAAAAGTGGATTCTAGTGGTTTTTTGTGGATATCAGGCACCCAGAGACAGCGTAAATGAGCAATTTTCTTGGCAGTCATGCCATCAATATGGATGCGAAGGGTCGCCTGGCGATCCCCGCCAAGGTGCGCGAAGAGCTCGCGCAGGCCTGTGGTGGGCGCATTGTATTGACGGCAAACGCTGACGAGGAGCGGTGCCTGTTGCTTTATCCCGAGCCCGAATGGGAGGTTTTACGGCCCAAAATCGAGGCGCTTCCGAACATGAACAAGGCGGCCCGGCGCCTTCAGCGCCTGATCCTGGGTAACGCTGCGCCCATGGAGCTGGACTCTGCCGGCCGCATACTGATTCCGCCAACGCTGAGAAGCTATGCCCATCTGGAGAAGAAGCTGATGTTGATCGGGCAAGGCAAGAAACTTGAGCTCTGGAGCGAGGAGCGCTGGTTCGCCTGGCTGGATGAGTCCTCTGATGACGAAGAGATGCCGCCCGAGATGGAGGCGCTGTCCTTATGACCTCCGATCGCAGTCAGGAGGCCGGGGCGGTGTACTCGCATCGCTCGGTACTCCTGGATTCGGCGGTCGACTATCTGGTTAACGACCCCGATGGCTATTACGTGGATGGCACCTTTGGACGGGGTGGCCACAGTCGCCTGATTCTGGGCCGCCTCGGAGAGTCGGGTCAGCTGCTTGGCATTGATAAGGATCCGGAAGCGATTCGCGCGGCGCGGGAGCTGGAAGCCCAGGATAGCCGTTTTCACTGTTTTCATGGTTCCTTTGCAGAGCTTGGCGCCGCGCTGGCCGGTCAGGGTTGGCAGGCAGTCAATGGCGTTTTGCTGGATCTGGGCGTGTCATCGCCGCAGCTTGATGATGCCTCACGTGGCTTCAGTTTCATGCGGGATGGTCCGCTGGATATGCGCATGAACACCGAGCAATCGCCCAGTGCGGCGGAGTGGCTGGCAACGGCGGAAGAATCGGATATAGCGAATGTGATCTTCCGCTATGGCGAGGAACGGTTCTCCAGGCGCATTGCGCGGCTGCTGGTCGAGCGTCGGCAAGAGGCGCCGGTCGAGACTACTCGTCAGTTGGCGGAGCTGGTCAGCGAGGCCGTGCCCAAGAAAGAAAAGCACAAGCATCCGGCCACCCGGACGTTTCAGGCCATCCGGATTTTTATCAACCGGGAACTGGAGGATCTGGAAATCGGCCTTCAGTCTGCTGTTGACCACCTGGCACCCGGCGGGCGCCTGGTGGTGATCAGTTTTCATTCGCTGGAGGACCGGCTGGTCAAGCGATTCATGAGGGATCTGGCCCGGGGGCCGCAGCTGCCCAAAGGTGTTCCGGTAACCGCGGAACAGGAAGCGTCGGACTTCCGGCTCGTTGGCAAGGCCAGCAAGGCTGGCGCTGACGAAGTAAGTGACAACGTACGTGCCCGCAGCGCAGTCATGCGGGTTCTGGAACGCACAGATACCAGAAAAAACTCGCAGGGGAGCGCGTGACCATGGGCGCGGTAGCCATTGAAGAGCCGGTAAAAACGGCAAAGCTGAACAAACAGATGGTCCGGGACGGCGTTGCAACTGCAGTCCGGATTTCAAAGCAGGTGTTTGCTGCGACGAAGCAAGGCAGAGTGCTGGTCTCGCTCGGGCTGGTTGCCGTGTTGCTGGCCTCCTCCATCGGCGTGGTGGTCAGTGCTCACGAGAACCGGGAGCTCTTTAATACCCTGTCCCAGCTTCAGTCCGAGCGCGATCGCTACCAGAGCGAGTGGAGCCAGTTGCTGCTGGAGCAAAGCGCACTGAGCGCCCACGGGCGAGTGGAGAAACTGGCGGCCCAGCGTTTCGGCATGGTGGTGCCGGGGCGTCAGGACATTGTTCTGGTACCGCTGATGTCGCCGGTTGCTGACCGATAGTCAACGAAAACAACAACGATTCAGGGTGATCGACGTGTCCGATCAGGGAAAGAAGACAACATGGGGGCAGCGTCTGGCGTCCGGGCTGGCAGCCTGGCGTTTTGGCTCCGTCGTGGGTGTCTTTCTCCTGGTCGTAGGTGTGCTTGGCTGGCGCCTGGTTGACCTTCATGTAGTCGACAACGAGTTTCTGCGCAAGCAGGGAGATGTCCGGACCATCCGGGTTGAGAGTATTGATGCCCATCGTGGTGTGATCACTGATCGTTACGACGAGCCGCTGGCCGTCAGCACTCCGGTGCAGACCATCTGGGCCAATCCTTCGGAGGCCGATCCCGCCGAGGCGCGACTGACTAACCTCGCGCGGCTTCTGGATATCAATGAGGCTTCCCTCCGGCAGCGTCTGGAAGAGTACTCCGGACGGGAGTTTATCTACCTGCGCCGAAAGGTTCAGCCGGATCTGGCCAGAAAGGTCCTGGATCTGGAGATTGATGGTGTCTATGCCCGCCAGGAGTACCGCCGATATTACCCTGCGGGCGAAGTGACCGCTCACGTTGTGGGCTTCACAGATATTGATGAGCGTGGCCAGGAAGGGATCGAACTTGCCTACAACCAGTGGTTGTCCGGCGAAACCGGCCGCAAGCGTGTTCTGAAAGACAACCGGGGTCGAGTCATCAAGGATCTGACCCTGATTCGCGATGCCAGTCCGGGCCAGAATCTCGCGCTCAGCATTGATCTGCGCCTCCAGTACCTGGCTTACCGGGAACTCAAGGCGGTGGTGGCGGCTCATAATGCCAGAGGGGGCACGCTGGTCATGCTCGACGTGGATACCGGTGAGGTCCTGGCAATGGTCAACCAGGGGTCCTACAACCCCAACGATCGCAGCCAGCTTGCCGCCGAGAATCTCCGGAACAAGGCCATCACCGATCTGTTCGAGCCCGGCTCAACCATGAAGCCGATTACCATGGCGGCCGCCCTGGAGTCCGGCACTTACTCGGTTAACAGCACCATTGATACCAATCCGGGCTTTCGCCGGTTTGGTCGTTTTACCATTCGGGACCACCGCAACTATGGCGTGATGGATATGGCCGAGATCATCGTCAAATCCAGCAACGTTGGAATCAGCCGGATTGCCACCGATCTTGGTGGTGATGTGATTCGCGATCTTTACGCCAGGCTTGGGCTTGGCCAGCCAACGGGTATCGGTTTTCCGGGCGAAGCGGTGGGGGTCTTGCCATCGCCGCCCAAGTGGCGTCCCGTGGAAGAAGCGACGCTGTCTTATGGTTATGGCATGAGTGTGAATGCTCTTCAGCTGGCCCAGGCCTATATGGTGATTGCCATCGGTGGTGTGC